>Ga0137394_10000465_pt1 | contig 28508 bp, 27 predicted proteins | sample czobulk116metaG_FD_108278 | JGI IMG/M metagenome (GOLD analysis project Ga0137394, IMG submission 108278) | Vadose zone soil microbial communities from Angelo Coast Range Reserve, California, USA - czobulk1.16 metaG | ecosystem: Environmental > Terrestrial > Soil > Vadose zone | place: USA...
CCGCGGCTCCACTCGTCGAAGCGCGGATGGACCAGCTCGCGGAAATGGTCGACTACGGTGGGCACGGCGCCGGCGTCCCTCAATTCCCGGGCGAGCGTCTCCGCCACGCCGGTATGGCCCGATCCGTAGGAGGCGGTGAGGAGGAGAACGCGGGGGGCGGCGTCCGTCATGACGTCGGACGCTTGGCCACGAGCAGGGTCAGCTTGCCCGCCTGCGCGGTCTCGCCGCGCTGGTTGACGATGCGGCGCTCCTCGATCACCACGCCGCCTTCACGCAAGGAGCGCTTCGTGTTCGTGACCGAGATGCTCCGTATCGTGTCTCCAACACGGAGAGGCAGAAGGAAGCGCCACTCGAACCCCATGAAGGCCAGGACGACGAGCGGCGGACGCGGCACGCGCCACCCGAGCCCGGACGAGAGACAGAGCGGCAGAAGATCGGGGACGAGCCCGTTGTCGCGAGGGCTCACGTCCTGGGTCATACCTATGAACAAGGTCACGTGGGCGGCGGTGAGCGTCATTCCCGGCGTCTCCAGGGATACGTTGAGCTCGACGTCCTCGAAGTAGAGCTGGCTCGGGGCGACCGAGGGGTTGACGCGGGGGGAGCTCATGGTGTGCGGCTCTCGAGCACGTGCTCGGACTCGCCCTCCTGCACCACCTCGCCGCGCTGGTTCATGACCTGGCGCTCGACGGTGACGAGCTGCTGTCCGGGTTTGACGCCTTCCTTGAGCCCCACGATGCGCGAGCGGACGTGGATGGTGTCCCCGAGCCGGATGGGGCCCTTGAACTTCCACTTGAGCGCGGCCAAGAGCGCGTGGGCGGCCGTGGGCTCCCCGCGCGAGGCAAGGCCCTGCTGGATGGCGAGCCCGAGGAGCCCATGGGCGATCCGCTCGCCGAAGAGCGATCCCTTCATGTGCTCGGCGTCGGTGTGGAGCACGTTGTAGTCTCCGGAGAGCCCCGCGAACAGCACGACGTCCGTCTCGGTCACCGTTCGGCCGGGAGAGGTGTACTCCCGGCCGACCTTGACGTCCTCGAAGAAAGCGCCGTCGGGGCTGCTCACGAAGGGCAAGGATAGCACGTCACCGGACGTCGCATAAACTTGTGATATTCTTGACATGCCGGCCCTGGACTCCACTGTCGTCGAGCGCCGAGCACACACCAACGGAGGTGGGTATGCACACCCGTCGTCAATTCATGCTCCAGGGTGGCAAGCTCGTCGCGATGGGCGTCGCGGGTGCCGCCGCCGGCCCAACCGTCTTCACACGGGGCGCGGGCGCCGCGGACAAGACACTCAAGATCTTGCAATGGAGCCATTTCGTTCCCTCCTGCGACAAGTGGTTCGATCCCTTCGCCAAGGAGTGGGGCGCCAAGCGCGGCATCGAGGTGACGGTGGATCACGTGGGCTTCGCGGACGTCGTGCCGCGCGCCACGGCCGAGGTGGCCGCGCAGTCCGGGCACGACATCCACATGTTCATAGGCCTCGCGAGCGCTTTCGAGGAGCACGTCCTCGACCTCAAGGACGTGGTGGGGACGCTGGAAAGGAAGTACGGCAAGCAGGTAGAGCTGGCTCATCGGAGCACCTACAACCCGTTCACGAAGAAGCAATTCGCCGTCTCGGACATGTGGGTGCCCGATCCGGGCAACTACCACAAGAAGATCTGGACGGACATCGGACAGCCCAACGGTCCGGCCACGTACGAAGACCTGGTCAAGGCGGCGCCCGAGATCAAGAAGAAGTACCCGAACATGCAGATCCCGATCGGCATCGGGCTCAGCCAGGACATCGACTCGAACATGGCGGTGCGCAACATGCTCTGGTGCCACGGCGGATCCATCCAGGACAAGGACGGCAACGTCGTGCTCAACTCACCCGAGACCCTGGCCGCGCTCGAGTACGCCAAGCGTCTGTACTCCGTCGGCATGACCCAGGCCGTGCTGTCCTGGAACGCCGCCTCGAACAACCAGGCATTCAACGCGCAAGAGACTTCCTACATTCTCAACTCGATCTCCGCGTACCGCACCGCCCAGGACAACAACCTGCCCGTGCTCGAGCACTACTTCTTCGTGCCCGCGCTCAAGGGGCCCACGGGCCTCATGCTCGCCTCCGAGCACGTGATGAGCGGCTATGTGGTCTGGAAGTTCTCCAAGAGCCAGGAGTCGGCCAAGGAGTTCCTGGTCGCGCTCATCGATGCCTCCCGCGAGTCCATGTTGGCGAGCAAGCTCTACAACTTCCCTTCGTTTTACGGAGCGGCCTCCGAGCCCGCCCAGCCTATGAGCAAGAAGTACGAGTCGGGGGCGGCCTGGATCGCGAAACAGTGCAACAACGACCCTTTTGGATCGAAGCCGGTCGACAAGCTGGCCCTGCTCGCGAAGGCCCTCCCCTGGTCGACCAACCTCGGCCATCCGGGCTTCGCCAACCCCGCCGAAGGCGAGATCTTCGACACGTACGTCATCACGGACATGTTTGCCAAGGCGGCCACCGGCGCCCTCTCCCCCAAGGACGCCATGACCGAAGCGAGCAACCGCACCAAGGAGATCTTCAACAAGTGGCGCAAGAAGGGCATGGTGCCCGGAGGCCCGAAGGACCGCTGATCCCGCCGCATCACGCTCAGAAGCGGGCCGGCAGGAGGGCCGCCACGAGCCCCTTGCCGGCCTGTCTCTGGCTGGACCGATGACCACCGCCGAAGCCACGCTCGCGGCACCATCCGGCAATACCGCTGAGACGCTCTCGCGGCGTGACCGCCGCCTGGGCAAGCTCCTGCTCGCACCCGCGCTCGCCTATATCTTCCTGCTCGTGGCCCTGCCCTTCCTGCTCGCCCTCTTCCTGAGCCTGACCAACTCGTCGGCGGGCAGCCTCGACTTCTCCTTCGTGGGCCTGCAGAACTTCAAGAACGTGGTGACCAATGCCGTGTTCCTTCGGGCGCTGCGCAACACGTTCATCTTCACCTTCGTCTCGCAGCTGCTCGTCATGGTCCTCGGCAACATCCTCGCCCGGGCCCTCCTCAAGAGCTTTCGCGGCAAGCTCCTGGTCCGATTCCTCATCCTCCTGCCCTGGGCGGCCCCGATCTCGCTGGCCACGCTCGGATGGCTCTGGATCTTCGATTCGACCTTCAGCGTCATCAACTGGCTTCTGAAAGTGGCGGGCTGGCTCGGCCCGGGTCAGTGGTATTACTGGCTCGGAGATCCCACCCTCGGCATGGTCGCCATCATCACCGTCCACGTCTGGCGGCTTCTCCCCTTCTCGACCGTCATCCTGCTCGCCGGCCTGACCTCCATTCCCGCCGAGGTTCACGAGGCGGCCGACATCGACGGCGCAGGCCCGCTCGCCAAGGCTTTCCAGATCACCCTTCCCATGATGCTGCCCATCCTCACGGTGGCCATCCTCTTCGGCGTCGTGTTCACGTTCACCGACATGAACGTCGTCTATCTCCTCACGCGGGGCGGGCCCTACAACAGCACCCACGTGCTGGCCAGCCTCGCCTACCAGGAGGGCGTCCTGGGTGGCGACGTGGGGCGAGGGGCGTCCATCGCGATCTTCCTCCTCCCGCTCCTCGTCGTTTTGGCCGTCGTCATGCTGCGCGTCTCGCGTCGCGCCGAGGTGGTCTGAGCATGCGGCGCCGCCCCGTGCAGAGAGCGATGGCCCTGGTGGGGCACCGCGCCCTGATTCTCGCCTTCACGGGTTTCGCGATCTTTCCCTTCTACTGGATGGTCATCACCTCCTTCAAGCAGAACAGCGATCTCTATGTCGGCGCCTCGAACACGTCCCACAACCCGTTCATCTTCAATCAGCCGCCGACTCTCGCGCACCTCAAGATCCTCTTCCAGAACACGTTGTATCCGACGTGGCTCTTCAATAGCTTGTGGGTCGGCGCCCTGGTGGTCCTGATCACCCTCGCGCTCGCCGTTCCGGCGGCGTATAGCCTGGCCCGGCTGAGCGGTCGATGGGGAGAGCGTCTGTCCATCGGCATCTTCCTCACCTACCTCGTGCCGTCCACCCTGCTCTTCATCCCCTTCTCGCGTCTCGTCGCGCTCCTGGGCCTGCAGAACCAGCTCTGGGCGCTCGTCCTCATCTATCCGACCTTCACCGTGCCCTTCTGCACGTGGCTGCTCATGGGCTTCTTCAAGACCTTGCCGAAGGAGGTCGAGGAATCGGCCATGGTCGACGGGTGCAGCCGCCTCGGGGCCATCTGGCGCATCGTCCTTCCCCTGGCCGTACCGGGCCTCTTGACCATCGTGATCTTCGCCCTCACCCTCACCATCCAGGAGTTCGTCTACAGCCTGACCTTCATCTCGTCGGTCGAACGGATGACCGTCAGCGTGGGTGTACCGGTAGCGCTCGTGCGGGGTGACGTGTATTACTGGGGGTCGCTGATGGCGGCATGTCTCATCACCAGCGTGCCACTGGCGATCGTCTACAATTTCTTCCTCGATCGCTTCATCGCCGGCTTCACCATCGGCGCCATCAAGTAAGCGGAGGGAAGACATGGAAGGTCGCCGACGATTCATTCTCAAGGGTGCCGCCCTCGTCGCCGCGGGTGCCGCGGCCTCCCTGGACGCGCCCATGGTCCAGGCCCAGTCCCGGTTTCAGTGGCGGATGTCCACGGCGTGGCTGCCCAACCTCGATCTTCTCCTGGCCTCCGCCCAGCGCTTTGCCCGCGTCGTCGACGAGATGAGCGGCGGCCGCCTCAAGATCCAGGTTCACGCGGGCGGCGAGATCATGGCGACGGGCGCGTGCTTCGAGGCCTGCTCCCAGGGCACCATCGAGGCCTTCTTCGGCTCGTCGCACTACTGGACGGCCAAGGACCCCGGCTTCTTCTGGTTCTCGAAGGTGCCGTTCGGCCTCAATGGTCAGGGCATGATGGCGTGGCTCCTCTACGGTGACGGGCTCAAGCTGTGGGAGGAAGGCTACGCGCCTTTCAATCTGCTTCCCCGCCCCGGGCCATCCACCGGGATGCAGATGGCGGGATGGTTCAGGAAGAAGCTCGGCAGCCCGTCCGCCTTCAAGGATCTCAAGATGCGCATCCAGGGGATCGGCGGGAAGATCCTCGGTGCGCTGGGAACGACCGTCGTCCTCACCCCGGGCAACGAGATCACCGCGGCCCTCGAGAGGGGCGTGATCGACGCGGCCGAGTGGGTCGGACCCCATGACGACATCCGCCTCGGTCTCCCCGCGGTCGCGCGTTACTACTACTACCCGAGCTGGCACGAGCCCGGCTCGACCACCGAGCTGACCTTCAACCGCAAGGCGTACGAGGCGCTACCCTCCGAGCTGCGCTACATCGTGGAGTATGCCTGCCAGAGCGTTCAGGTGACGGGGCTCGCCGAGTACGAGCAGAAGAATGCTCTCGCCCTGGGGCGGCTGCGGACGGATTTCAAGGGCAAGGTGGACATTCTCTCCCTCTCCAGCAGCACCTTGAAGGAGCTCAGACGGGTCTCGGAGCACGTTCTCCGGGACGAATCGGAGAAGAGCCCGGTCGGGCGCAAGGCACATGCGTCCATGGGCAAGTTCCAGGCTCAGAACAACGACTGGCGCCTGATCTCCGAGGCGGCATACCAGACGAGCGTCGCCCCCCACTCGACCTAGCCTGGCGGCTCGGGTCCGGCTGCGGACGGTCAATCCTTGACAGCACGAAAGAGACGCACTTAGAATCAGACCGACCGGTCGGTCTGAACCCCATCCCAGGAGATCTGCTCATGCTCGCTGCCGAGGCTGGTCCGGCCCTCTTCCGAGACTCTCGCCTGCACCCCGTCTGGGACAAGGTGCGCGCCGGCCGGCGGCTGACCCGGGAAGACGGCCTCCTCCTCTTCGAGACGGAGGATCTCCACGGCCTCGGGCGGATGGCAGACTTTGCCAAGTCGCGCCTGCACGGAGAGCAGGTCTTCTTCGTGCTCAACCGCTACGTGAATCCGACCAACGTCTGCGTGCTGTCCTGCTCCTTCTGTGACTTCGCCCGGAAGAAGGGCGAAGAGGGCGCCTTCGAGAACTCCATCGAGGACGTGCTGGAGATGATCAAGCCCGGCACGCGCGAGGCGCACATCGTGGGGGGCCACCATCCCGACTGGCCCTTCGAGTACTACGAGCGGCTCATCGCCGCCATTCATGCGGCCCGCCCCGAGACCCAGATCAAGGCCTTCACGGCGGCCGAGATCGACTATCTCTGGCGGCGCTGGAAGATCGAGCCGCGCGAGGCCCTGGCGCGGCTCAAGCAGGCGGGCCTGCACTCCATGCCCGGGGGCGGCGCCGAAATCTTCTCTCCGCGGCTCCAGAAGGCGCTTCACTACACGGGCAAGGCGAATGCCGATCGCTGGCTCGAGATCCACGGCATCGCGCATTCCCTGGGCATCAAGACCAATGCGACCATGCTCTACGGCCACATCGAGACCATGGCCGAGCGCGTGGAGCACCTGCTCCGCCTCCGCGCCCAGCAGGACGTCTCGGGCGGCTTCCTCACCTTCATCCCGCTCGCCTACCAGATCGGCAATACGAAGCTGGTGCCGCGCCAGACGCCGCCCACGGATGACCTGCGCACCATCGGGGCCTCGCGACTCCTCCTCGACAACTTCCCACACGTCGAGGCCTACTGGGTCATGATCGGCGAGGAGACCGCCTCCGTGGCGCTGCACTTCGGCGCCTCCGACGTCAACGGCACACTGGAAGACGAGAAGATCGCCCACATGGCCCAGGCGGCGAGCCCCCCTGGCCTGGCCCGGGAGCAGGTCTTGCGGATGATCCACGACGCGGGCAAGGTCGCCGTCGAGCGTGACGCGCTCTACAACGTCGTCAAGGTCTGGAGCTAGCGTGTTCGCGGAGATCCTCGCCAAGGTGGAGGCGGGCAAGCGGCTCGACCGCGCCGACGGCCGCTGGCTGCTCACGGACGCCCCGCTCGTCGAGCTGGGCGCGCTCGCCCAGGAGACACGCTTCCGGCTCCATCCGGAGCGGCAGGTCAGCTTCGTGATCGACTCGAACCCGAATTACACCAATGTCTGCGTCACCGACTGCCAGTTCTGCGCCTTCTACCGGAAGCCCGGGGACCCCGAGGCCTGGACGCTCACCGTCGAGCAGGTGCTGGAGAAGATCGACGCCGCGGCCCGGAACGGCGCGACCACCGTCCTCCTCCAGGGCGGCCACAACCCCGCCCTTCCTCTCGACTACTACCTGTCCCTCGTGACGGAGACGCGGCGCCGCTTCCCCGAGGTGACGCCGCACTTCTTCACGGCCTCCGAGATCATGACCATGGCCGAGGCGTCGAAGCTCTCCATGCCCGAGGTGCTCGCCCGGCTCAAGACGGCCGGTCAGACGACCTTGCCCGGAGGCGGGGCCGAGGTCCTGTCCGAGCGCGTGCGCAAGCGCATCGAGCCCAAGAAGGGCGGGCCGCGGGCCTGGCTCGACGTCCATCGCGAGGCCCATCGTCAGGGATTCCGATCCACCGCGACCATGATGTACGGCCACGTGGAGACGCCCGAGGATGTCGTGGACCACTGGGACTTCATCCGCGACCTCCAGGACGAGCATGGAGGCTTCACGGCCTTCGTGCCCTGGTCCTTCAAGCCGGGCAACACTCTCCTGGAGAAGTGGATCAAGACGTACAAGGGCCCCAACGCCTATCTCCGGATGCTCGCCGCCTCCCGGCTGTACCTCGACAATTTCGCGCACGTGCAGGCCTCGTGGTTCTCCGAGGGCAAGCGGACGGGCCAGGTGGCCCTGCACTGGGGCTCCGACGACTTCGGAGGCACGCTCTTCGAGGAGAACGTCCACGCCGCCGCCGATTTCGTCAACAAGGTGACCGTGGACGAGATCATCACCTTGATCCGCGAGGCGGGCTTCACCCCCGTGCAGCGGACCACCGAGTACGAGATCCTGAAGGTCTACTAGATGGGGTCGACGGGCGGTATGGTCGGGATCAGCTTTTTGGCGTGAGCCATCGCGTAGAGACGCTCGAGGGCGGCCTTGCCGTCGGGCCCCAGGCGCTTGGTGTAATCGTTGACGTACATGAGCACGAACTTCCGGCAGGTCTCCTTGTCGATGCCCCTCCCGTACCGCATCGCGTACTCCAGCGCCTCGTCCACGTTGGCGTAGGCGTAGTCGATGGAATCTCGAAGGGCCTGGGAGATCTTCCGGTGCATGGCCTCGCCGAGATCGCGCCGCATCACGTTGATGCCGAGGGGCAGCGGCAGCCCGGAGTCGCGCTCCCACTCCTGCCCCATGTCCAGCACCTTCACGAGCCCCATCTGCTGATGCGTGATCTGCCCTTCGTGGATCAGGAGGCCGAGATCGGCCTGTCCCTCGAGCACCGCCTTGGGAATCTTGTCGAAGGCGACCTCGATGATGGGGGGATCGCCGATGTAGAGTCGGAGGAGAAGGGCGGCGGTCGTGTGGCTGCCCGGGATGGCGATCACCTTCTGCTCGATCTCTTCTCGCGCCACCGGCTCCCGGCCGACGAGGATGGGTCCATAGCCCTTGCCCATGGAGGCGCCCGGGTCCATCATCCGGTACTGCTCGTGCACCATGACGTAGGTGGCGGCGGAGACGGCCGTCACCTCGAGCTCGCCCGTGCGCGCGCGGCGGTTCAGCGACTCGATATCCTCGAGCACGTGCTCCACCTCGATGCCCTCCGCCTTCACCTTGCCCGCGGTGAGCGCGTAGAACATGAAGGCGTCGTCGGGGTCGGGGCTGTGGCCGATCCGGATCAGCGTCATGACATCTCCCAGGGGCGTTCCCGGTGAGCAAGATCGCCACGCGCGAGCGGATCTTGCGCGCGGCCCTCGAGGTGTTTGCCCGCAAAGGGTATCACAGGGCCGTGGTCGACGACATCGTCCGCGCCTCGGAAACGTCGAAGGGCGCCGTCTACCACCACTTCCCGAACAAGGAAGCGATCTTTCTTGCCCTCGTCGACGACTTCGCGGCGAGGCTGGCCGACGCGCTCGCCCGCGCCATCGCCGGCTCGCATGGCGCCCTCGGCAAAGTCGAGGCCGCGCTCCGTGCCGGGCTCGAGACCTTCGCTCGGAACCGCGACCTCGCCCGCCTCCTCCTGCTCGAGGCCCTGAGCCTGGGTCCCGCCTACGAGACCAAGCGCACGGAGATCCACGAGCGCTTCGCCGCCCTGATCGGAGGCTATCTCGATCAGGCCGTCGAGGAGGGGGCGATTCCGAAGCTCGATACACGCGTGGCTACCCTGGCCTGGCTGGGCGCCGTCAACGAAGTCGTGATCCAGTGGCTTTCGCGCGGCGAGCCGGACTTGCTGACCGAGGCGGTCCCGACCCTCACGCCCATGCTCCTTCGGAGCATCGGCGTACGTACCTGAGCGGGGAGCAGGCACATGCTTGTCGCGAGCGACGGGTCAGGGGCGAGAAGGGCGATCAGCGGGGAGCGGGAGCGGAGGTCGGCTTGACGGTGGCTCGACGCTCGGCAGGCGTCGGGCCGCCCCAGGTGATCGCGAAGCCAAAGCTCAGCCAGCCAGGCTGGCGAACTCCCTGGGGGTGATCGTTGTCCCCGCCCACCGGCGAGGTCCATCCCGCCAGCCCCATGCGCCCTGTCGACGTTTCCGTCGAGAAGGGCTCTATGAAGGCTGGGTCGTAATTGACGACGGGGTCGCCGCGATAGATGTTCGCGTCATTGGGCCGGGTCACTTCGCTACCGGGCGCCTCGGGCCGCACGATCTGGAACTTCGGGCGCACCTCGGGAGTCGTCGCCTCGATCTCGACCGACTGCGCCATGGCCAGGCTGGCGCTCACGAATGTGACGGCGAAGAAACCTACCGCGATGAGCGTCCTCGGGAACATGTCTCAATCTTCTCAGATACCGCGGGCGCCGGCAAGCGATTCTCTGGCGGATCCCAAGATCCCGAAAAACCGATGGTTCCGGGGGATCAGTCCCCGCGGCAGAGCGCGAGGGTCGAGTGGAGGTCGACCGCGTTCTCCATCCCGAGGATGCCGCTCTCGAGAGCGGCCACGCGCAGCGGCGCCAGCGCCTGGGCGGCATTGTCCCGGAACTTCGCCAGCACTTCGTCCGGGGCGATCGGCCGGTCCGGCCCTCCGCGCTGGCTCTCTTCGCGCGCCTCGAGCGTGCGCCCGTCCTTGAGGCGCACCCGTACCCAGCCGGGGAAGGTGCGCGGGAAGGCCGAATCGGGGTCGATCGTGTGCCTCACGCGCGCGGTCAGCGCCAGCAGGCTCGCGTCACCGATGCTCTCCTGGCTGAAGGCGCCGATGTCCACGCGCTCCCGCGCGAGGGCGACGGCGATGCCGAAGGGAAGGCTGAACTTCGCGTCATAGGGCGAACGCGGGCGGAGCTTGGCCTCCACGGGCTCGCAGATTATGGGCGCCTCCCCCGCGGGCACGAGGCACTCGATCTCCTCCACCTCCTCGGCCCGCAGATCTCCCATGTGCTTCAACCGAGTGATCGCGTCGAGGTAGGCGTGGCTGAGGTGGCAGCACGGGTAGAGCTTGAAGGAGCTCCGCACCGTCTCCCACTCGTGGCCGAGATCGTCCAGGCGCTTCCTGACATCGACCGCCTCCCCGAGCGCGGCGCGGAGAAAGCCGAATCGACCCTCGAGCCCGGTCGCCGGCCCCGTGAAGCCCCCCTTGGCGAGAATCGCCGCCTGGATCCCCGATTGCGCCGCCCAGCCGGGGTGGAGCCGCTTGACCCAGGAGCCGTCCTCCAGAAACTCCATCACCCCGGAGGCCATGCTCGCCGCGATACCCAGGGCGGCCGTCAGCCCGTCCTCGTCGAGCCCGAGACACTTCCCGGCGGCCACCGCCGCGCCGAACGGACCACACGCCGCCGTGGCATGCCAGCCTCGCGCGTGGAAGCGTCCCGGTGCCGCCATGCCGATCCTGATCATCGTTTCGTAGCCGGCCACGAGGGCGGTCAGGGTGGCCTGGCCGGTCAGATGCTCGGACTCCGCGAGCGCGAGGACAGTGGGCACGAGGACGGCGGAGGCGTGACAGACAGAATCCGCGTGCGTGTCGTCGAAGTCGAGGCCGTGGGCCATGGCCCCGTTGGCGAGGGCGGCCGGCGCCGGCCCGCTGGTGAGCGACGAGCCGACCACCGTGCAGGGGCCCTCGCCCGATCGCTCGAGCAGGGCAAGGAGGGCGGGGACATGATCCTCGCGGGCGCCCGCCAGGGCGCAGCCCAGCGTGTCGAGCACGCGGAGGGTGGCATTCTCGCGGACGGTCGCCGGGATGTCTTCGGGCCCGAGACGGGCTGCCCACTCCGCCAGGATCGCGGCGGCCGGCCGCATCTAGTCGCCCCGCCGGGGCAGCGCGATCGTTGCCGCACCCTTCGCCGTGATCTCACTGCGCTGGTTCTCCGCGAACAGGTCTATGTCCACGAGCGCCTCCCCGTCTTCCTGGCGCCGTCCCGTGACGATGCCGCGGCACCAGGTGGTGTCGCCGATGAGATTGTGACGGCGTACCTGGGCCGAGAGCCTCCGCAGCTGGCCGTCATGGCCCATCCAGTTGGTGCAGACGTGGCCGAGCCAGGCCACGCGCTCTGGACCGTAGTCATAGGCACCAGGCACGCCCACCGTTCTCGCGAATGGCTCATCCCAGTGCACACGCTCCGGAGGCTCGGGAACCCCGAAAGCATTCGGGATTCCCAGGGCGGGATGACGCTCGAAGAGGTCGAAGGCGAGCCCATGGGCGCGCACGTAAAGACTGCCCCAGCCCTGCACGAAGGCCACCACCGAGGTGACGGTGAGCGGACCCTTGCATACGGTGGGCAGCGCCTCCCCGATGGCAACATCTTCCCAGAATCTCGGAGTGCTGCCGCGGAACTCCTCGGCCTGGTAAGCGTGGGCGATGCGCCGGATCTCCTCCTCGGTGTAGCGGTGCGGATCCGCGGCCTTGTACTTGCCCTGCGCGCGCGCGGTGTCCCGCTCCGTGCGGAAGCACCAGGAGTCCGCCTCGCAGACGAGCTCGCCACGCTGGTTCTCGAAAGTCGTGCGGTAGATCTGCTGGATGGCGCGCTTGGCGAAGGCCGAGGGCTTCTCGACGAGGTCCTTGAGCACACTCTGTCCGACCACGCGATCGCCTTCCTGGATGGGCCGGCGCCACCGGAAATCCGTTCCCGCGTACATGGCATGAATGCCCGGCAGCCCTCCGACATAACCGGAGACGATGCGGTCCATGGCGAAGAGGAGGGTCGGCGGCGCCACGCGGGCCTCGGCCCAGAAAGGGCTCCTGTCCCCTATCCCCTGCGCCCAGTGGCGGATGGCATCCCTGGTGGCGACCTCGATATACGGCTCGGGCCGCGGCACGGTTTTGCCAATCCGTGAGCGGAGCGCCTCGAGAGCCTCGGGCGTGATGGTCGGGAATCGGGCCGGGGGCATGCGGCAATTGTGGTCGGGGCTCGGGCGGGGGTCAAGGCATGATATCGCCCATGCGGCACCATCGGCGGGCGCGGACGTTCACAAAGCTGAGCGCAGCGATCTTCGTCGCGCTGGCGGCCGTTGCCTGCGGCGTCTTTTCCGGTCCCCCGCCCGCGCAACGCGAGCCAGGCTTCAGGGCCGACTCCGTACGTCGCCCCGCCGTCTTCGTTCGCGTGTCGATCTCGCAGGACTTCGAGGAGCGTGAGTGGAACCGGATCGGCAGCGAGTATCAGGGCGCCGTCGAGGAGGCGCTCAATCGGCTCGGGCTGCTCCCTGTGGACACGACGTTTGCCGCCGGCGCGGGTCAGCATCCCCTCGAGGGCCTGGACCGGGCCCGGCCGCTGGCCCGCGCCCGCGAGACCGGGGCCGAGCATCTCCTCATCGTGGACGCGCGGCTGGCGCGCGGGCGGGTCACCGTGTGCCGGGAGAGCAAACAGCCGAGGTCGGGGACGGCGGCTTTCTGGGAGGCGGGGCTCGAGATCCGGCGGGCCAGCGACGGCCAGCCCCTCCTCGTGAACCCTGGCGAGGGCCGAGCCGTCGAGGTCGACGTGGACTGCCGGACGGGCCAGGTCACGCGCCGGAAGAGCATGGACGTCATGATCGAGGAGTCGGTCGACGCGGTCCTCGCCCCCTTCGGGCCGCGCTGAGGGGACTCCCCGGAACGCCCCGATTTCGTGTATTCTGCTGGTCCGCCCCGCCCGGGAGCTCGGGCCTGGGGAAGACCCTATCGAGAGGGGATTCAGCCGTGCCCGACTTCATGGATCCGGCGAGCGGCGTCTTCGGGGAAGAGGCTTTTCACCAGCTCTTGACCCGGGAGGCCTCCCGCGCCACGCGCTACCAGGACTTCTTCTCTGTCTGTCTCGTCCAGCCCGATGGCGTCGCTTCCATGTCGGACGAATCCATGCAGCAGGCCGTCTCCCGCAAGATTGCTCAGTTCCTCCGCTCCACCGACGTGGTCGCCCGCACGCGTGACGGCATCGCCATCCTGCTCCTCAACACGCCCGATCACGACGCCACGCGCGTGGCGGAGCGCATCCGCTCACACGTGGAGAACGTGTCCTTCCAGCCCGATCCCGCCGCGGCTCCGCGTCGCGTGACCCTTTCCGTCGGCCTCGTGTCCTTCCCGCGCGACGGCCACAACGAGGCCATGCTGCTCACGCGCGCCCAGGCCCGTCTCCAGACGGCCGCCCAGCGCGGCGGCAACCAGGTCATCGCCAGCAACGGCGCCTAGCGATCTGTTTCTCGATCGGAACTAGTCGTCCCATGCACCCACCTGGTGCATCACTCCCTGATCTTCGCTGACACGACGGGACCCAGCACCGAGTCAGGCTCTTTGACTCGGGAGTCTCGTCCCGCCAAGACAAATTTTCCGACCGATCCGCGGTGCAATGCAGGCATTTGGGCGTCTAAACGGCGTAAAGTGCTGATTCTGTGCAGGCAAGCGATTTGCTTTAGCTCACAAAGTGATCATGGCAAGCACCATCGTCGGCGTCCTGCTGGAGCGGCACCGCGACCACCTTCTCTTATCCAATGGTGTTCAGATTTTCCTAGACGCGAGTGTGACAGCTGCCCAGTTGCCGGTCGGAGCTACCCTGACCATTCTTTGTACGGCCCAAGGGGATAAGAAACTCGCCCACTACATCCGCGTGGATCCAGACTGGCTATTTGACTCGCTTGAAGCCTTGGCTGCCGGAACTGACCGTCCGGCCCCCTCTGCGGCTCGAACCCAACTCCGCTCGACGGATTAGGCAGTCTCTCCACGTTCACAGGCCCGGCCGCCCGCCCGCGCGAGCTATAAGCACCGCGCTCACCTGAAAGACGAAACCCGAAGGGCCATAACACCCGTCGGGTCTTCATGTCAGATGTGGTGGACGATACTGGCCAACTGGGGACCCAAACCATATAGCCATACATGGTCGGTTTTCCAAAACAATCGTTCACGCTCAGCCGGGTCGGTAATGGATTGATCCTCGAAGGTTGGCTTGCTCGAAATCGGAACCAGACGATGCCTTGGGTGTGACAACCACACCGGACAGACTGCGTCGCGCACCTTGCGAGAGCGGGCCCGTGGGCGAGAAATCTTCGACAACGGCTGCCGCAAACCGGGCATATCTGGCACGCCCAAAGAAAATGATCCACACGATTCGCCGGAAGAAAGACCATACTCAAATCACAAAAGGTTCAACTACTGAAGGCAACAGCGCTTTTATCAGGGAAACCATGGACGAAGCTCTACCGCTATTGGCCGGAAGCAGGATTGGCGTCCATCTTGGCCGATTGTTCCTCTCGGGCGACTTTGGTAAGGACGCCCGCGACAAAGGCGAGCCAGTTCTTGATGGTGGCGAGCATTGTAAGGTCCGTTCTGTTGGCAGAGCAAGCCTGCGTTGCCTTTACTACCTCCGTGTAGCGGACGAATGACTTGTAGAATTCAAATGCGGATACAAGTTGTTGGGTTAGCATTCTTGAAGTGCTTGGGTCGAGCCCCGCCACCCTTTGGGTCCGGATCCTCGGGGCGACTGTCTATCGGCGCGTCGTGGTGCTGGAGCGTCGCCTGGACCGCTCGCTTCCCGCAGTCACGGCGCGCGTGCCCGCGCGGCTCGCCCTTCTCACCGCTGCCGACCTGGGGCACTACGCACGCTTCCGGCCCGACGTGGAGCTAGGCGTGATCCGGCATCGTCTCGCGCAGGGCCACCGGTGCTTCGTGGCCTGGCACGAGGGCGAGATCGTGCATGCGGGCTGGGCGGCGACACGGGACGCGTGGATCGAGTACCTAGGCTGCCAGTTTCCGCTCGAGCCTGGAGACGTCTACCAGTTCGACTCGTTCACCGCACCGGCTTTTCGCGGACTCGATCTGGCCGGGGCCCGCATCGCCTGGATGGCGCGGTACTTTCGCGATTCCGAGCTCCGCCGACTGCTCGCCGTCGTCTGGCCAGAGAACACTGCGGCCTTCCGGCCATTGGAGAAGGCGGGCTACCGGCGTTGCGGATGGCTGCGCGTCATGCGGCTTGGCCGCTGGCGGCATGTCAGTGCTTCTCATTTTCGCTGATCGCGATCACCGAGAGCCGGGCCTGGCTGCCATCGGAGGCGCTCTCGCCAGTACCCTGCCACGGTCGCGACTTGCGCGAGCAACAACAGCGCGGTGAGGAGGAGTCGGCGCTCGTGGGGGGCTTGGAGGGGATAAGTGACGAGCTGTGGATAAAACGACAGCGGCGTGGAGGCAGGCGGACCGTGTTCTGCTCTGGCCAGGATCCGATGGAAGTGGAGCGCGCCGCGTCCATACGTGACGTGCTGGCGCCAGAAACTTCCCAGGTCGAGGTGGTGTTCATGGCGTACGAGGGCCTCCAGCGCGTACGTGAATCGACCACCGGACCTTCCCCAGCGGTGACAGAACTCCCGGTCCTCGCCGGCCGCCAGCCTGAAGTCGGCATCGAAACCTCCTCGCGCAAGAAAGAGATCGGCGGGGACGACGAGATTGTTGGACGCGAAAAAGGCGACGCCTTCATGACCGGCGTGCCATTCGGAGAGAAAGTCGACGAGCAGCTGTGTCGCAGTTGAATACGGGTTGCGCGGTAGGGCGTTGATCGTGCGGCCTCCGATGGCGTGGTCTGGCGCCTGGGCAACTCTCGCGGCCATGGCTCGGAGCCAGCCGGCATCCGGCCTGCAGTCGTCGTCGGTGAAGGCAAGGTACTTCCCCCGCGCCCGCGCGGCGCCCCGGTTGCGTGCGGTGGCAGGGCCGGCATGCAGCTGGGTCAGCAGCACCACGTCGATTGGCGCCGGGATTCGGGGCAGCGGGAGGTTGCCGCCGTCATCCACGACGATCACCTCGAACCGATCGCGCGGATAGTCGAGCGTCTCGAGCGAGCGGAGGCAGACGGCGAGGCGCTCGAGACGGCGATAGGTCGGGACGACGATGGAGAAGGTCGGCAGGACCGTCATGCGTCGCGAGCCGGTGGCCCCGGCTTCATCGCGCGGGCGGCGACGAAGGCGCCCGTGAAATAGCGTGTGGGGGCGGCCTCGAGGCGCTCAAGTAGATCGAGCAACCGTCCGATGGCCGCGGCCAGGCGCGGCCCCCCGATGCGGCGGGCCGCCCACATCATGGCCGAGGAATGATTTTCCAGGCCGTGGATGATGGCGGTGGTGTCCGTGACGTGATAGCCGAGGCGCGCGAGGGTCTCCGCGAGGGCCTCCCGGGAAAGGGTACGGCCGAGGTAGAAGGGATCAGGCCGGAGAAGCCGCTTCAGCCGGCCCGCGAGGTAGGACAGGCTGTGTGGGTTGTCGAAGGTCACCACGAGGATGCCGCCCGGCTTCAGCACGCGATGGAGCTCGCGGAGCGCGACCTCGATGAGCCGCCGCTCCGGAAAGTGATCCAGGGTCGAGTTGGAGATGACGACGTCGCACGTGTCAGCTCGGAGGGGAAGGGCGAGCACGTCTCCGGCCAGGAGGAGGGGCAGCGCCGTCCCCGCCGCGTGGGCCTGCTGTCCGGCTCGGCGAACGATGACGGGGGCAATGTCGATGCCGACCCGCACGGCGTCCTTCGGCAGCTCGAACAGGAACTGATCGCTGCCGTGAGCCTCCTCGAAGAGGTCGGTCTTGAGCACCACCGTGCTCCGCAGATCACCGCACCAGCGGTCGATGAGCCGAAGGTGGGCGTCGCGCTTTATCCTGCCGATGACGGCGTCGTGATAGTAGTGACCGGCGATCTGATCGGAGATGCCATCCCAGTAGGTGGACTGGCCGTTCACGACGCTGAGCATGCGGTGCCTGGCCGGCGAGGTCAACCACCCGGTACGCGTCCATTCCTTGATGGCGCCGCCGCTGCCGCGTAGAGTGGCGACGTCCCTTATGGGCTCTTCCTCCAGCGAACTCTCGGGTTGGCGTCGGCGCGGAGCGGCCGCCTTCATCGCCCTCTGGATCGGCGTCCAGGTCCTGATTCCTCTCGGGCAGAAGTTCCCGCCCCCGGACTTCCGCTACCGGTGGGCCCGCTATAGCTGGGGAATGTTCTCGCAGCTCAGACCGCGCTACGAGGTACGCCTGTTCCGCACACGCGGAGGGGGGGCCGCGGAGCCGATACCCGAGATGGGGCGCTACGTGCGCGGCTATCGTTCGCCCGATCCCATGCGCGTGGACGCCGCATACTGGTCGGAAGACGAGGTGCTCGATCGGCTCTCCCGGCTCGTCGCCTTCATCGCCCGCGAACGCCGTGACGGTTATACGTACGTGGCGACCGTCCAGTGGATCCACGGCCAGCGCGTTGACCTGCCCGAGCGCTCGGAACTCCGTGCCCAGGCCGCCGAGTAGCTTCCCGCCCGTCGAGGATCCGGCGTCCGGCTGGTTCGCACTCGTCCCCGCCTATCGCCTCGCCACCTTCCGGACCGGGGTGGCGCTCCTCACGCTCGTCTTCCACGTGCCGAAGTTCAGCGCCATCATTCGTGACTACAGCGCGTCGGCCTTTCACGTGCCGCCCGCGTTTGCCTGGCTTCCGGTTCCCACGCTGTCCTTGGGGGCGCTGCTGGTCGGGCTCCAGTACTTGGCGGCCGCGGGTCTGCTGCTCGGCTTTGGAGCGGGAGCGTGCGCCTGGCTCCTTGCCGGCGCAGGTTTCTATGTCCTGCTCCTCGATCCGGAGCACTATTCGCACAATGCCCACTTTCACCTGACGCTCCTCGCGCTCATCGGATGCTCCCGAGACGGGATCTCGCTGCGCCGCCTGATCGGAGGCGCCGATGCCGACGCGCGCTGCCCCGCCTGGCCGGAACGGCTGGTGCGGCTCCAGGTCGCGATCGTGTTCTTCTACGCCGCCCTCGACAAGGTCTTCAGCCCTTTCTGGGGCTTCTCGGGTCGGCGACTCGCCGGCCTGCGGATGGCCGAGCACGGCCTCGGGCTCGACTGGATCCAGCGGCTCAACCAGGCGGCCGCGCGCGCGGCCCCGGCGCTCTTGAGCGTCGCGACCATTGCCATCGAGTTTTTTCTCGCGGCGGCGGCTCTCCTCCGGCCGCTGTGGCGCGTGGGCCTCGTGGTAGGCATCCTCTTCATCAGCCATCTCGAGTTCCTCGTGAAGCCGGGTCTGTTCGTCTGGGACATGTTCGCGGCCGGATTCCTGTTTCTTCCCGCGGGCGACGGCGGCTGGCAAGTGCCCTACGATCCGCACTGCGCCGCCTGCCGGCGAACCGGGGCGGTGCTCCTCCGGCTCGACTGGCTCCGACGCCTTCGCGAGATCCCGCGCGAGCACGAAGGCGGGGGGCCGCGCGGAACGGCGGGCCTCGAGCTGGTCAGCCCCGCCGGCCGCACCTTCCGCGGCTTCGATGCGGTGCGCATCCTGCCCGCCATCCTCGTGGGACCGCTGTTCGTGGTCATGGCGGTGGCACGATTCGGTGGCGAATTTCTCAGCACGCGCGGCCTCGGCCCGTGGGACGTGCTGCCATATGTCCTGCTCGTGGGATACCTGGCCCTCTGGGTGCCCGGAGTGGCCCGCCTTCTCGAGCGGCCGCTCCGGGCTGCCCTCGGCGCACATGTTAAGCAGGCGCGTCACCTTGACCCTCCCTCTTCGCGAGGCTAGGATGACGGAGAGTCGAGGCCTCGAGCCGAGCGTGACTCAATCATGCAGTGCTCTCAGTGCCAGGCAGACAACAAGGACGACCGCCGTTTCTGCTCTTCATGCGGCGCGCCGCTGGTTGTTCTCTGCACTTCCTGCAGCTTCGCCAACGACGCCGGCTCGATGTTCTGCGGAGGCTGCGGTACGCCCCTGGCAAAGTTCAGGACTTCCGCCCCCGTATCACCAGCCGTGCCCCCCGCCTACGCGTCACCCAAGGCCTACACGCCCGCGCATCTAGCCGATCGCATCATCGGCGGACGCGCCGCCCTCGAGGGCGAGCGGAAGCAGGTCACCGTGATGTTCGCCGATCTCAAGGGCTCCATGGAGCTAGTGGCCGAGCGCGACCCGGAGGAGGCGCGCCTGATTCTCGATCCCGTGCTCGAGCGCATGATGGAGGCCGTTCATTGCTACGAGGGCACGGTCAACCAGGTCATGGGTGACGGCATCATGGCGTTGTTCGGCGCGCCGGTGGCTCATGAGGACCATGCCATCCGCGCCGGCTATGCGGCGCTCAGGATGAAGGAAACGATCAGCGCTCTCGCCATTGATCTGGAGCGCCGGCTCGGTTTCCGCGTGCAGATCCGCGTGGGCATGAATTCCGGAGAGGTCGTGGTGCGCGCCATCGGGAGTGACCTTCGCATGGACTATAGCGCGGTGGGCCAGACCACGCACCTCGCCGCCCGCATGGAGCAGCTTGCCACGCCCGGGTCGATCCTGGTCACCGAAGCGTTCACCCGGCTCACCGAGTCGTCCCTGCACTTCAAGCCGATGGGGCTGACCCCGGTGAAAGGCATGCCCGAGCCGGTGGACGTCTTCGAGCTGTCCGGCGCGGAACCGACGCGCACCCGTTTCCAGGCGGCCTCCTCTCGCGGCCTTTCACGCTTCGTGGGACGAGAGGGAGAGCTCAAGCTCCTGTACGAGGCGCTAAATAGAGCAGAGGCGCGCGCCGGCCAAGTGGTGGCAGTGGTCGGGGAGCCCGGCGTAGGAAAATCCCGCCTCTTCCACGAGCTCGTGCGCTCGTCCCACATGCGCGGATGGCTGGTGCTGGAGACGGGCTCGGTCTCGTACGGCCAGATGACGGTCTGGATGCCCGTCCGCGATCTCCTCCGCACCTTTTTCCAGATCGACGACCGCGCGGCCCCGCCGGAAATCCAGAGCCAGGTCACGGCCAGCCTGGCTGCGCTGGACCCGTCCCTCCAGGACGTATTGCCGGCCGTGCTCTGGTTGCTGGACGTGCCGGTGGACGACTCGGGCTGGGCCCTGCTCGATCCCGAGCAGCGCCGCCAAGCCACGCTCGACGGCGTGCGCCGGATCCTCGTCTGGCAGAGCCGGGTGCGCCCGCTTCTCGTGGTATTCGAGAATCTGCACTGGATCGACGCCGAGACCCAGACCTTCCTCAATCGCCTCGTGGACGGCCTTCAGGGAACGCGCATCCTCCTGCTCGTCAACTATCGCCCGGAGTACCGTCACGGCTGGGCCAACAAGACGTACTACGGGCAAGTGCGCCTCGATCCGCTGGCCCCCGAGAGCGCGGAGGCGCTTCTCAGCACGCTGCTCGGCGACGCTCCCGACCTGCTTCCCCTCAAGTCGCTGCTCATCGAGCGAACGCAGGGCAACCCCTTCTTCCTCGAGGAGAGCACCCGCACCCTCATCGAGACCAGGGTGGTGGTCGGGCGGCGTGGTGCCTTCCACCTCGCGAGCCCGTTGTCGAGCATCCGCGTGCCCGCCACGGTGCAGGCCATCCTGGCCGCGCGCATCGATCGTTTGGGCCCCGACGAGAAGAGGCTGCTCCAGTCGGCGGCGGTCATCGGTCGTGAGTTCTCGCTCCCCCTGCTGCAGGCCGTGATGGGAGGAGGCGAGGAGGATCTGGGCAGCGGGCTCGCGCGGTTGCAGAGCGCCGAGTTCCTCTACGAGTCGAGCTTGTTTCCGGAGATCGAGTACACCTTCAAGCACGTCCTGACCCAGGAGGTCGCCTACGAGGGCCTCCTCCAGGGCAAGCGGCGCGCGCTTCACGCGCGCATCCTCGCGGCCATCGAAATGCTGTGGGCCGATCGGCTGGCCAGCCAGGTCGAGCAGCTGGCCCATCACGCCTTCCGCGGCGAGGTGTGGGACAAGGCCGTGGTCTATCTACGCCAGGCCGGGACCAAGGCGCTGGCGCGCTCGGCCAGCGGGGCCGCCGTGGGATTTTTCGAGCAGGCGCTCGCTGCGCTCGAGTACGCTCCGGAGGATCGGGCCACCATGGAGCAGGGCATCGATATCCGCCTCGACTTGCGCCAGGCCCTGGTGCCGCTGGCCGATCGCCGCCGGATCTTCGATCACATGCAGAAGGCCGAGAGCCTCGCGCACACGCTGGGAGACGAGCGCCGGCTGAGGTGGATCGCCTATGCCCTCGCGCACTATCACTACCTCTCGAACGACCAAGAGCGCGCGCAGGAGATCGCACGTCGGGCGCTCGATCTGAGTGCGGGCGTCGACCTCGCGCACGAGGTCGCGGTGAACGTCCTCCTCGGCTACTCCCTCCACATCACCGGGAACTACCGCCAGGCGACGGAGGTGCTGCGACGGAACGTCGACGTTCTTTCCGGTGACCGGGAGCGCGAGCGATTCGGGTTGCCGATCTTCCCCGCATTTCCCTCCGTGACCAGTCGTGAGCGCATGGTGCGTTGCCTGGCCGAGCTGGGCGAGTTCACGGAGGGTTTGCGGCTGGGCGAGGAAGGCATGCGGATCGCGGAGGAGATCGACCACCCGACGAGCCTCACCGCCATGTGCCTGGGCTTTGGCATCCTTCTTATGCGCCGGGAGGATCTGGATCGGGCGCTTCCCGTGCTCGAGCGGGGCATGGAAGTGGGCCGCCGCGGCAGCATCTTTGTCTACGTGTTCACTCTCGCTGCCGCGGTGGGGCGGGTGCAGGTGCTCACCGGACGCATCAAGGAAGGGCTGGCCCTCATGACCGAGGTCATGAACGACAGCATCGCCAGGAAGATGGCGCTCGGCCAGGCGGTCCGCCTCGCCTGGCTGGCCGAGGGGCTCCTCGTGGCGGAGGAGTACGAGCCCGCGTGGGAGCGAGCACTGGAGTCGCTGGACCATTCGCGACGCCTCAACGAAAAGGGCCAGGAGGCCTGGACCCTGCATCTACTCGGCGACATCGCCGGCAGGCGCCGGCCCGACGATCTCCAGGGCGCCGAGCGCTTCTACCGCGACGCCATGGCCATCGCCGAACCGCTGGGCATGCGCCCCGCGGTGGCGCACTGCCTCCTTGGTCTTGGGGAGCTCTACGCGCGGGCAGGGCGCGGGGAGGTGGCCCAGGCACACTTGCACACGGCGGCCGGGAGCTTCCGCGACCTGGGGATCACGCCCTTGCAGGCGCGGGCGGAGCGGCAGCCTGGCACGCCTAACGGATGACGCGAGCGCCGCTCTATCGCTGGCTCGTGCCCCGCGTCGTCGCTCCGCTGGCGGAGCGTTTGGGTCTTCCGGTGTGGACCACCCAACGTCGCCTCGACGAGCTCCAGTGGCGCTCGCCGGAAGAGCTGGAGGAGCGGGCGCTGTCCCGGCTCCGGCCGCTCCTTGCACATGCCGCGCGCCACGTTCCCCATTACCGCGAGCTGCTCGCCGGAGTCGATCCGCGGGACATCAAGGTGACGGCCGATCTGGCCCGGGTCCCCATCAGCACCAAGCGCGAGCTGCGGGCGGGCTTTCCCGGAAGGACCACGGCTCAGAATCTGCCCGAGAGCCGGCGGCAGTCGATGATGACCTCCGGCTCGACCGGCCTGCCGTTCGAGTTCTACTGGGACCGATCGGTCCTCCCCGTGCTGGGCGGAACGGATCGCTTCTGGCTCGGGTGGTCGGGGATCGCCATCTGGCACACGCGGATCGTGATCGCGAGCCCCGCGTACTTTTACGAGCGGATCAAGCCGCCGCGGCGGCTCCACGCGCTCGCCAATCGGCTGGTGGTGGGAGAGCGTACCGAGAACCTGCCGGCCGACCAGATCACCACCGCGCAGTTCCGGTCGCTGGTGGAGCGGGTGACCCCGCGCGGTCCGTATTTCATCCGCAGCTATCCCGGGTCGCTGGCGAGCCTCGCCGCCGGCCTCGTGAAGGACGGCGTGCCGCTGGGAAGCTATCCGAGAGCCGTGGTAACGTTGGCGGAGACCCTCACGTCCGCCACTGCGGCACGCCTCCGCGAAGTCTTCCGGTGCCCGGTCGTGAACCACTACTCGGCCTGGGAGGTGCCGCAGATGGCTCATAGCTGCCCCGCCGCGCCGGACACGCTCCACGTCAACTCCGAGCGGGTCATCCTCCGCGTGGTCCGGCCTGACGGCACCGACGCCGCGCCGGGAGAAACAGGCCGCGTGGTCGTGACCGATCTCGCCAACTACGTGATGCCGTTCATCAACTACTCCGCGGGGGACCTGGCCGTGGCGGGCGGGCGGTGCGCCTGCGGACGCGGGATGCCGACCCTGGCCCGGCTCGAGGGACGAGAGAGCGAGATGATCCGGACCCTCGACGGAAGGGAGGTGAGCGCCGGAGCCCTCGGGCAGCTGCTAACGTTCGTGATCGGGATCATCCCCTTCGTGTGGGAGTATCAGGCTGTTCAAACTGGTCCCAGCGCCTTAACTTTGTGCGTCGTGCCCACGCCACGGTTCACGTCTGAGTTCCGGATCACCCTCGAGCGCGGACTGGCGGAATTTCTCGGGCCCGACATGACCATCACCGTCGAGCCAGTCGGAGTAATCCCGGTCGAGGCGTCGGGAAAGCGGCTCATCATTAAGCGCTTGCCCTCGTAGCCCATGCGGCTCGCTGTCGCTCATGCCGGCGGGCTTGGAGATTCGATCCGCCGGCGGAGCAGCCTCGCGACAGCGGCGAGATCGCTCAGGCTCACCACGCGAAGCAGGACGAGGGCTGCTCCGTAGGCCAGCGTCAGGACGCCGAACAGCACGATATCCCGTAGCGAGAACGTGCGCAGCCACAAAAACGGAAAGACCAGCGCGGCCGGCCCCACCGCGAGCGCCCACGCGCGGACGACCGGCCCCGAGAGATCGCGAGTGTACCAGCTCAGCATGACGCTGTGGATGCTCACCGCCGCGAGTAGGCCGGCGCACGCGCCCAGGCTCCCCCAGCGGGCCGTGAGAGGTGTCCCGAGAGCCCAGAAGACGGCGAGGCGTGTGGCGGCCGCGGCCAGTGAGGCTCCCGACCGCTCGTGCACCAGGGCTAAGAGCCCAGTCACGCTGCCGAGCGTGTGGGCAAGGAAGGCCAGGGACAGCGGCAGGAGATTGGCCGCCACCGGCCCATATCCGTCGCCCACGAGTAATGGCACATAGGGCCTCGCCAGGAAGAGCGCCCCGAAGACTCCCACTACGCCGCCGGCCGCGAAGATGCGCGCCAGGCGGCTGCTCCACTCGGTAGCCTGCGATGCGTTCCCTTGGTGCAGCAGCCGGCTCAGGAGCGGCGCGAAGGCCAGCACGATCTGCGGCAGCAACGCCGCGCCCACCAGGTAGAGCCCGTGAGAGAGGCTGAAGTAGCCGACGTCGGCATACGTGCCCGAGACGAGGCGAACGAGGGCTTCACCGCTGCCCTGAAAGGCCACGTAGAGGAGCTGGATGACGAGAAATACGAGGCCGAAGCGGAAGTAAGGGGAGAGAAAGCCGATATCGGGCTTGAGATCGCTGGGCGCACGCGGCAGCTGACTCCACGCAATGCCCAGACCAAGGACCAGCAGTTCCGAGACGGCCACGGCGCCGGCGGCGCCGCGGAGACCACCCACCTGGAATCCCGGTATCACGAGGGCGAGGAGAAGCCAGCGCCTGACGGTATCGCCGGCGGCCCAGCGCTCCGCCCGATTGAGCCCGAGAAAGAGTGAGAACAGATATCCGGACACGCCCTGCAGGAACACGGCAACGGTCATGAGGACGAGCACGACAGCGTCGAGCTCCCCCCACCACGCGAGAGCCAGAATCAGATAGGCAGCGGCCGCGACCAGCGCGCTCGCCACTCGCAGCGTGAGGAGGTTACCGACGAACCGTCGCAGCCCGGCCACGTCGTGGCGGGCAAGGAACTGGGGGATATAGCGTGCCGTGGCATTCGCGAAGCCGAGCCCGCTCACGAGCGCGAACCAGAACGCCACGGAGACGACGAGGGCGTAGCGGCCGTATACCTCCGGCCCCATGAGTCGCGGCACGAGCGCGGCGAAGCAGAAGCCGCCCACGATCTGGGCGCCGCGCTGGACCACGACCAGCGTGGCGTTGCGAACCGTCGCCGCGGCATCATCCTTCATCGGCGGGAGTCGAGGGAGTGAGGGAGAGTGAGGATCGTCGATCTCGTCGGCACTGTCGCTCTTCGCTCGCGAAGAATGGGTTGTCGCGAGGTCGATGTCTGCGATAGTAGCACGAGAGACATGGAGACACCGGCCGACCCGGGTGCGCTACTTTCGATCATCGTCCCCACCTACAACGACACGGGCGACCTGAAGCCATGCTTGTGCGCCCTCCGCGCAGAGGCGCCACCGGGTTCAGAGCTTATCGTCGTGGTCGACGGCCCCCCCGTGGAGGCGGCGTCGGCGGTGGCCGCCGCTGCCGGCGCTCGTGTTTTTCTGCTCGACGAGAGAGCGGGGCCCGCCGCCGCCCGGAACTACGGGGCGGCCCACGCGCATGGAGATATTTTCGTCTTCGTCGACGCCGACGTGGTCGTGAGACGTGGAGGGCTTGCGCGCATCGAGCGGGCGTTCGCAGACGATCCGGGTCTGACGGCGATGTTCGGGTCCTACGATGATTCGCCCAGATCGCCAGGCCTGGTGTCACGATACCGCAATCTCCTGCACCACTTCGTCCACCAGGAGGGCCGCGCGGAGGCGACGACCTTCTGGGCCGGACTCGGCGCGGTTCGCCGGGCTGCCTTCCTCGAAGCTGGCGGCTTCGACGCCGCGGGCTTCACGCGGCCGTCCGTGGAGGACATCGAGCTCGGGTATCGGCTACGCGGGGCCGGGGGACGTATCCGGTTCGACAAGGGGCTTCAAGGGACCCACCTGAAACGCTGGAGTCTCTGGTCCATGATCCGGACCGACGTGACGTGTCGCGCTCTGCCGTGGGCCCGGCTCGTACTCGGGACCGATCGTGTTCCGACCGAGCTGAACCTGCGCGCCTCGCAGCGGGTGAGCGCGGGCCTTGTCGCGTGTGCTCTCGTCGCCGCTGTTCTTGCGCTCCAGCGTACCGTCCTTCTCTCCGTGACCGTTCTGGCGCTGCTGCCGGTCGCGCTCATCAACCAGCGCTTCTATCGACTTCTTTGGCGGCGAGGTGGCCCGGGCCTCGCCGCCACAGGCTTCCTCCTTCACCTGCTGTACTTCCTCTACAGCGCGACGAGCTTCGCCCTCGTCTGGCTCGACATGCGCCTACGAGGCGCGGGCCGGGCGCTCGGCCATCGACGTAGCGGGCCTCGGTGATGAGGGTATCGGATCCGAAGGGCCACGGCGCGCGCGTGATCGTGATCGGTGCCGGCCCGGCCGGCCTGACCGCCGCCCGGGAGCTCGCGCGGCAGGGACTCGCGCCCATCGTGCTCGAGCAGAGTGGCATCGTGGGTGGCCTCGCCCGGACGGAGACGTACCGGGGCTTTCATTTCGACATGGGCGGCCACCGGTTCTTCACCAAGGTGGAAGAGGTCGAGAAGATCTGGCGCGACGTTCTCGGCGAGGAGTTACGACGGCGACCGCGGCTCTCTCGGATCTATTACCGCGGCCGGTTCTTCAAGTATCCCCTGAAGCCGCTCGACGCGCTGGCCGGGCTCGGAGTCCGGGAGGCCGCGCGCGTGATGCTCAGCTACGTCTGGTGGCAGATCTTCCCGCACGAGCGGGAGGATACGTTCGAGGAGTGGGTCACCAACCGGTTCGGGCAGCGCCTGTTTGAGGTCTTCTTCAAGAGCTACACGGAGAAGGTCTGGGGCATCCCATGTTCGACGCTACGGGCCGAGTGGGCAGCGCAGCGAATCAAGGATCTCTCGCTCAGGTCAGCTATCGTCAGCATGTTCCTCAAGCCGCAGACCACGATCAAGACGCTTATCGAGGAGTTCGACTACCCGCGGTTCGGTCCCGGCATGATGTGGCGATCCGTGGCCGAGGAGATCCGGAAGGTCGGTGGCTCCGTCCGCTTGAGCAGCGAGGTGATCGCGATTCGCGGCGCGGGCCGCCGCATTGAGGGCGTGGTCATCTCCACGGATGGACACGAGGAGCTCGTCACCGGGGATCACTTCCTCTCGAGCATGCCCGTCAGCGTGCTCGTCCAGCGCCTGTCACCACCGCCGCCCCCGCAGGTCCTCGAAGCGGCGCTGCGTCTGATCTACCGAGATTTCCTCACCGTGTGCCTTATCGTGGACGCGGCCGTCCTCTTCCCGGACAACTGGATCTACGTGCACTCCCCGGAGGTCAAGGTGGGGCGTGTCCAGAACTTCAAGAACTGGAGCCCGGACATGGTTCCAGATCCGGGAAAGACTAGCCTCGGGCTCGAGTACTTTTGCAACGAAGGCGACGCGCTGTGGTGCATGCCGGATGCAGAGCTTATCCGGCTCGGCACGGAAGAGCTCGAGCGCATCGGGCTGACCCGCGGGGCAGCTGTCCTCGATGGCTGCGTGTTCCGTGTGCCCAAAGCCTATCCCGTCTACGATGCACACTATCGAGAAAGCCTGGCCACGATCCGGGCGTTCGTGGACGACTTCGAGAACCTGCAGACGATCGGTCGTAACGGGCTGCATCGGTACGATAACCAGGACCACGCCATGGTCACCGGACTGCTGGCCGTCCGTAACCTGACCCGCGGAGAGCGCCACGACCTGTGGAACGTGAACACCGACCCGGAATACCACGAAGTCGTCGGGGTCGAGGGGCGGGAGTCCGAAGCGCTCGCGGCGATGGAGGGACGGCTTGCCGAGATCTTCCCGAGAGTCGATGGCGTGGCTCTTGGCATCGGCGCCGGCGCCGTGTCGGGCGCCCTGCTCTCGCTGGCCACGCTGATCCTGGTCCTCCAGGGCGGGGCGGTGATCGGCCCCTACTTCAACCTGTTCGGCCAGTTTCTTCCGGGCTATAGCGTCACGGTCCGCGGGAGCGCTCTCGGTCTCGCCTACGGCTTCACAGGAGGGTTCGTAGCCGGGTGGGGGTTCGCGGTCCTGCGCAACGTCTCACTCTTCCTGTCCTTTGCCGTGCTGCGCCGCCGGGCACAGCTCGGCCTCCTGAAGCGACTCTTCGAGTTCATATAGGAGGGCGGTCATGGTCCGGAATGAGAAGGAGCTCGAGGCCGTCATCCTGGTACGGGCCGTCCGGCTCAACGCTATCATCGCGGGCCTCGTGACGGGGCTCATGGCCGGGTTCGCGCTCTTCGTCGCCACGAACTGGCTCGTGCTCAAGGGGGGCGCCGTAGTCGGGCCTCATCTCTTGCTCTTGAATCAGTTCTTCCTCGGTTACCGCGTGACGTTCCGTGGCAGTCTCATCGGGTTTGCCTGGGCCTTCTGCCTGGGCTTCGCGGCGGGCTTCGCCATAGTCCGCATCTACAACGCGCTCGTCGGTCTCCGGCCATCAGGGAC
>Ga0137394_10000466_pt1 | contig 28499 bp, 29 predicted proteins | sample czobulk116metaG_FD_108278 | JGI IMG/M metagenome (GOLD analysis project Ga0137394, IMG submission 108278) | Vadose zone soil microbial communities from Angelo Coast Range Reserve, California, USA - czobulk1.16 metaG | ecosystem: Environmental > Terrestrial > Soil > Vadose zone | place: USA...
GCGGCGGCTTCCACGCGATCAAGCATCTTGTCGAGTTCGGCGCGGTAGAAGTACCGGCCGTTTACGATGACTCCTGCAACCTTTTGCGTGTTGGCAATGTCTTCGAGGGGGTTGGCCGAAAGCAGAACTAAGTCGGCGAGCTTTCCTTTTTCGACGGTTCCGAGCCGGCCTTCCGTTCCGAAAAAGCGCGCGGGATTGATCGTCGCGGTTTGCAGCGCTTCGAACGGAGTGAATCCTGCGGCCACGAAACGCTGCAATTCCTCGTGCAGGCTGTAACCCGGGAAAATATGAACACCGGCAGGCGAATCCGTTCCTGCAAGAAACGGCACCCCGGCCTTATGCAATATCCCCACGACCTCGAGTTCTTCCTCGATGAATCTCTTTCGAATCGCCAGATCATCCGTGCCATATCCTTGTGCGATTTCCTCGGTGAATCGCTTCCACGTCTTGTTTCTCCACGATGCCGGTACGTACTTCACGCGCGTATCTTTGCTGAAATCACTCACGTCGATGAGATTGCCCCCGCGCTCCCACACCAGCGTCGGGCATTGCCAGGTCTGATTCTTCGCCAGAATTTCCGCCAGCGACGCTGCCCGCGCGGGGTCGTACGTGGCCAGGAATCGGCCCTCTGTCTTGTTTCCTTTCAAGAATTCATCTTCCGCGGACGAGCTCCCTTCAAAAATCCCGATAAGGTGCTCAAAGCTTTTCATCCCCGCTGCGGACATCTCGCTCGCGCGCACCGCATCCGGCACGTGTCCTTCGAAGGCTATCTCCTGCTTCTTGGCTTCTTCCGCGATGACAAAAACCGCATCGCGCGGAATCAGCGATTGCAGCTTGATGAAATCCGCGCCCCGCCGTTTGAGATCCGCAACGGCGCGACGCGCATCTTCGCGCGTCGCAATCGCTACCGAACTCGGAAAGCGAGGCTTCGGTCCATCCAGCATGGGCCCGGAGGCGTAAATACGCGGCCCAATCAGCCGCCCCGCTTCAATTTCGTTGCGCCAGCCCTGCACAATGTCCAACTCGCTGCCCATGTCCCGCACGCCGGTGACCCCGTTCGCAACGAAGAGCGGCAGTGAAATACCCTGAGCGCCGGGAAACCAGTCACCGAAAACCAGATGCACGTGCATATCCCAGAGCCCGGGAATCAGGAAGAGGCCACGGCAATTCACACTCGGTGTGTTCCGCGGATACTTCGCCGACTTGCTGGGTCCCACCGAGGCAATGTGATTGCGCTCGAGCACTACGGTTTGCTCAAGCTGCAGCGTCCCCGTTCGAACGTCAACGACCGTCACATTGTTAAGCACCAGCAGATCGCCGGCCGCGGGCTTCTGCGCGTGGATGGGCCTGGAGAAAAGCAAAACAGTCAAAAAAAGAATGCCGGAGTCAATGGCAAAACGTCCGCGTATGTTCATTGTCCCGCATACTATCTGCTTTACTGCCGGAGTTCAGCTGGAAGAACTTCGCAACATACATCCATGCTTGACACTATGGCGTAATACGCTATAGCGTAGTACGTCATAATGGAAATTTTCCGCCAAGGACGCCACATGAAAAAAATAGCGCTTTTCTTTTGGCTTCTCCTCCTCCCTGGAACAAACGCCATCGCTCAGGATAAAAGCGCGAACATTCCTGCCGCCGCGCCGCGCGAACCCATGCTGGTCACTGTCGATTGGCTCGCCGACCATCTCAACGATGCTTCTCTCGTCCTCCTGCAGATCAGCGATAAGAAGGATTACGAGAGCGGCCACATCCCCGGCGCGCAGTTCCTCGAGTATGCAAGCATATCGACGCCGCACGGCCAGGGCCTGATGCTGGAGCTTCCGCCAGTCGAGCAACTCGTCTCCGTCTTTGAAAAGCTCGGCGTGTCCAACCACTCGCACATCATTCTCTACTTCGGCGCGAATTGGGTGACGCCCACCACCGCGTCTACTGGACGCTCGACTACCTGGGCCTCGGCGACCGCACTTCGATTCTCAATGGCGGCCTGGTCACCTGGCAGGAAATGCATCATCCTGTGTCCACCGAAACAAAGCAGCCCGCAAAAGGATCGATCACGGCCGCACCGCGCAAAGAAATCGTCGCCGACGCTGCATGGGTAGGTGGCCATCTCCACCAGCCCGCCGTCACTGTCATTGACGCGCGCACCCGCGAGTTTTACAACGGATCACAGAGCGACGGAAATCCCCGCAGTGGCCACATTCCTGGCGCGTCCAATCTTTCTTACCTCGAGGTCATCGATCAGGACAATAACAAGTTCAAGTCCGCCGATGCGCTCAAAGATCTTCTCCGCGCCGCAGGCTTGAAGCCGGGCAACTTGATGGTCAGCTATTGCCACATCGGCCAGCGCGCCACTGTTCTCTACTTCACCGCAAAAATGCTGGGTTACGACGCGAAAATGTACGATGGCTCCTGGGAAGACTGGAGCTACCGCAAAGATTTGCCGATCGTCACCGGCGACGCACCCAACAAGCGGTAGTCAACAGTTTCCTCCGCGGCCACTTGGAGGGCGGCAGCTTCCCGCGGCTTTTCGGGAGCCGCCGCATTTCCGCCTTCCATCCGCTCGAAGATTCCAGATTCTCAAGTGTTCCCCCTCATCTGAGATGAGCGCCCCGATCCATTCCACGGTTTCTTTCCGGGGAGTATGATGAAGGAGTTGCCGTCGGAACGGTGGAACTCGCGCGGAGGAGTTCGATGAAAAAAGCAATCGCGATTTTCGCTGTCGCCCTCCTGACTACCGTTTTAGCAGCGGCCCAGGACAAGCCGGCATCATCCCCCGACATGGGGCACATGCACCATGGGGGATTCATGCAGGAAGGCATGCATCACGCGGTCGCCAAAGGCGTCACGCTGGATGCGAAAGTGGATGCGGCGGCACATACGGTCACCCTTCGCGTTGGGCCAATGAATTTGCCAGCGCACACCTCCCATATGAAAATGCCGCAGCCGCCAGACTTGGTTTGGGAAGTACCGATGGGCACCTGGCTGCTCGCGTATCATCCGAAGCTCGTGGATGGCAGCGGCAACGCCGTGACAGGAATGGTCTTGCATCACGTGGCGTTCTGGAACGAGAATCGTGCGGATTTTCTCTGCGCCAACAAGGAAGAACATATTTTTGGTGCGGGCAGCGAGATGACGGACTGGGCTGAGGTGCCGGGCTACGGCTATCGCGTGCAGAAGGGCGACAAGATTCGCGTCGAGACGATGATGTATAACCCCACCGCCACCTCTTACGACAAAGTCTATCTCGAGGTACAGATCCCGTATGCCAATGCGGGGAGCGTAGCGAAGATGATCCAGAATGTTTATCCCGCGTGGATGGATGTGGCGTCGTGCGGAAATTCAGGTTATGACCTGCCTGCTGGGAAAAGCGAGAAGACCGGAATGGTGACGGTGAAATACGATGGCCTGCTGCTTGGTGTGGGCGGACACTTGCACGACTACGGAAAGCAGATTGTCCTGCAGGATGTGTCGCGCAAAGAGACCGTGGCGACACTCGAAGCGAAGGCGGACGCTCAAGGACATCTTGAGTCCGTGCCCGTGAAGTTGTTTGTGCAGGAGGGTGGTTACAAATTCGCGGCGAACGATGTATTGAAAATTTCCGCGACGTACGACAACCCGACAGGGAAGCTGCTGCGCGACGGAGCGATGGGCATCGCCGTCGGCTATTTTGTCGCCACCGATGATGCGAAAATGGCGGCGCTGCGGCGCAAGGCAAAACCGAGTCACGACATGGCTGGGATGTCTCACGATCAGTGAGAAGTAGTGAAAAACATTGCGTGCACGACCAGTATGTGGCCGTACCAGTCAAAGGTTGTAATTTCAGCCCCCCAGAGGAGTAGGATAGAAGACGTAAAGGGCGCTACCACTAGCAGTTGCTTCATACTCGGAATACCTTCGGGGCCACTCTTCAGGAAGCCACTCTACCGCTAGGGCCATTTCCTTTACCCGGCGTTCCCGGCAGCAATTGAGGGTGGATGGCGCATTCCAGCAGGCCAAAAGGCCGGTTCGGCTTTGCAGAGCCGAGCAGGTGAAGTATGCACGGCTACAGCACAGATTCCAACGAAAGGAGGGTCGTTCCTCTCTTGCTCGCGCTAATGGCGATTGCTTTAGCTTGGGTGTCTTCGAAATTTCTCGCAATCACGCATCTCCCGATCCCCTGGTGGGTGGATGCTCCTTCCAGCATGGCTTTCTACGGCGCGCTCTACGCCCTCTTCGACAAATATCTTTGGCGGAAGAGCTTTGTGTACAAAATGGGACTGGTGAGAATCCCGAACCTTACGGGACGCTGGCGCGGCTACCTCATCACCTCCTTCGACGGGCATGCGAAGCGCCACGATCTGATGATCCATATCTTCCAGAGTTGGACACAAATCATCGTGTTCCTCACCACGGCCACGTCCATGTCCCGCAGTAGCGCGGCAGTGATTCAAGTTGACGACCCAGAAGGTGCCGCATTGATCTACCAGTACCAGAATCAGCCGCTGGCCGATGCGATGAGAACGATGCACATGCACTATGGCACTGCGATGTTGCGAATCTCGAACGGCGGGTGTTTGGCCGGAGATTATTATGCAGGACGCGACCGGCGAACCTTCGGCCGGATTTGCTGCAAGAAGGTGTAGAGGTGTCCGTTCGAATTAAGCCGGAAGAGAAACGGAAGAGCGCACCCGTTGATCGGCGCAAAGAGGGTTGTACCCGGGCAGTCAGACAGCGCCTGGAAAGGTTCAGTCGTCGAGGCGCCAAGGTTGTTTTTGCCGAAGGACAGTTGATGCCGACGCTGCAGGCGGAGCGGGCGCGCCGGACGGAGTGATGTCAGAATTCGTCGCTTTCGTTGCTGGATCGTCCAGGGCAGTGGCGTGCTCGAGAACCCTACGGGCGTAGTCGGCAACGGTCTTCACGCCAGCGGCATAGGCGGGATTGGGAGTCTTGACGCCACCGTTGTAGGCGCCAGTGGCCTTGTCGACGTCGCCTCCGAAATGATCGAGAAGGCCGCGGAGTAGCAAGCCGGCATAGGTAGTGAGCACAGCGTCATCCAGGGAATTGAGGTGCAGCTCGCGCGGAGGCCGCAAGCGAGCAGGCAGAAAGCGGTAGTCCCTTTTGTCTTTCAGGTAAAGTTGATGGGCGGCGCGGAGGGTTTCCCGCGTGATTTGCCAAGTGCCGATGGCGTAGTCGCTGACCATAACGCGCTTGCGGCCCCGGCGAAGAACGATGTCATCCCGCTGAGCGCGCTTCTTCCAAACGGCATGGGTGAGATCGCCGTCAACGTCCATGTAATCGTTCTCCATGGCCCCGACTCCGAGGAAGTAATCGAGCGGAAGCGAATAGAACTGGGCGACGTCGAGAATGTCGGCGGCGAGTTGAGTGGCCTGTTCACGCGTCAGAGGACGGGGAGCGGCATCGCTCCTCGCGAGCACGCGGTTGTCGGTCTGCGACTTGAAGACGAGAAACCTGGCGAGCGCGGGGAGAAGCTGAAAAGAATTGAGGGATTCCAGCTTCTGCTCGGTGGGGACTCCATACGCAACGTCGAACATGTGGCTTTGCTGTTGGTAGTAAGCAAAGTCCTTCTGTGTCCAGGTATTCAGGTCGTATCGGGCGATCAGGTTACGGCCTTCGAGCTGCGTAAGGTGCGGGACGGCGGTGAGTAGATCGTTGTCGCAGACAATGAAGATTTCGTAGGACGGACTCGTGGCGGTATCGGCGGCGGTCAGCAGGATACGTGAGGTGTCACTGCCGTCCCGGGCTTCACGACCGCGCAGATATTCAAAATGGAGGAAAGCTTCGAGCTGGTCGTGGAAGGTGGCGACTTTCGCGGAGGCCACGCCGGGCGCAAACGGCAGGACTAGCCCGTTGGCTTGAATCCTGGGCGCGGGAAGAGCGGGATAGCGAGGGGCCTGGAGGTCCAGGGGCCAGAGGCGATAGTCGGTGTAGGCGCAGGCCGCGAAGGCCAGCAGGCCAGCGGTCAGGCATAGAAGGAATCTGATGAGCCTTCGGAAGAATTTTCTGCCTGACATCGCTCTGGCCCCCTTTCTTTTTAGATGGCCGACCCTTGCCTTTGCGTTACGTTGCGCGATTTGTCTTCTGCTACATGGGATGCATCCGGGCTGCCAGAAGGAATGCACCCACAAGACGTCAGAAAATGAACAACTTAGGAAAGACCAAGCGAAGAAACGTGGGCTGGAGAGTGTGGGCGGGCGTGTTCAGGCTACCACGGCTTGCCAGAGGTCGGAAATGTCTTGTGCCAATGGAAAGCCCCTTCAATAGAGCGCCCATTTTCCCACTTGTTCTCAAGAGGACTCTCCGGTGAGAGGAGTTCACTTTGTCATTCACGGGAGAACAGCGAAACAGAGGCTTCAGCGATCGGCCCATCAGACAGCGGCGATACGGCGAATCAAGTCTTCCTGCTCAGACTGGGATTCGGCGCCGATGGTGAAGGCGTCGAGAAGATTGAGCCCTAGAGCAAAATGGAGGGCTTCGTCCTGGCGATGGCGCAGCTCTCCTTGCCCGAGAATCTTCATGCCGATAATGCCTTTGCCGGCGGCGCGCATCTCGCGGATGACGCTGACGACAGTGTCGGGAGTGGCGTCCATGTACGCGCCAACGGGATTGATACGGACTAGATCGACATCGACCCAGGGAGATTTGGCGGCGGCGCGAAGAGCTTCGATGCTGTGGCACGAGCAGCCGTGAGCGCGAATGACGCCCTTTTCCTTGGCCTCGGAGAGAACATCCATGACGCCTTTGTACCGCTCGGTCCAGTCACCTTCGGTGAGACAGTGCATGAGGCAGACATCGATATGATCGGTGCCAAGCTCGCGGCGGAAACGATCGAGATCGGAGCGGGCGGAGGCGGGATCGCGGGCCCACGTTTTGGTGAGCACGATAACTTTGTCTCGGGGGACGTGCTTGAGGGCTTCAGCGACGTGCGGATGGCTGCCGTAAGAATCAGCGGAATCGAAGAAGCGCAAGCCGTGGTCGTAGCCATTGAGGAGCAGTTCGGAGAGACCTTTGATGCCGAGGGCAGTCTGGTGGGAATGATGACCGCTGCCGACGGTGCCTGTGCCCATGGCGAGGCGGCTGGTCTGGATGCCGGTCTTGCCGAGCGTCACGGTGTCCGCGGCGCCGAACTTGCGCGAGAGAGCGGGAAGAGTAAAGGCACGCCGGGCGAATGAGGCTGTCTGGATCCACGCGGCACCAGCGGCGCAAGCGGTGCGATGGATGAAATCGCGACGTTTCATGTGGCCTCCCTGCTACAACGTTTCCAGGGGTAGTCTACCTCTTAATGGACGCGCGAAACGGCCTTTGGGTTATCAGGCGCGCCGCTAGAGAGAAACTCGAGGAACTTCATAGTAGAGGAACTGGACGCCCACGCCCAATTTATCGTTTGTGGCCCCCAGCGATTCGACATGCGCGACGCGGCCGGTGAAGCACCATTCCGCCACGTCGTCCCCAACCACTTCCCGCGGCATTTTCAAATGCACTTGAATCATCACTCCCTGGGGCAACCTCTGATCCGTAGCGAAATAAACACCATGATTGCAGATATTCATGGAGGCGGCCTCCTGTTCAGGATCGGCAGGCGCTTCGATGGGGCGAAACCTCAATGGGACTTTCATGATCAAACGACGTCCAAAACGGCGCTCCGATTCCGGCATGGTTTTCCTTTTGGGCCTGGGAGTGAACCAGGTTGAGATAGGGAGGGTATAGGTCAGTCTTACGAATACTACCCGGCAGGGTCAAGCTTTTTTTGCGTTTCGACTGATGGCCCCAAGATAAGTCCCGTTATTTGAGTACTAAGCGAGGAGAAGGCCTTTGGGAACGCGGCGTGTTTTCTCGGCGCGGTCATGATGGGCCCACCATTCGCGCCAGGCATCGGGGTCTTTGCCGAACGAGGCCCCGGTGATGGCTTGCAAAGAGGCGCAGACCAAGTCCTGCGTCGCAGACTCCAGAGAATCATCGTCGAGGAGATTCAGGAGCTGCGGAACAGCGGTGAGGCGCTGCTCACCCGTGAGCATGCCGGAACGCGCAAGGTTGGAGGCGGCGCGTTCACGAACTTGTCTCGCGGGATCGTGGGCCAGAATGGAAAGAAGCGGGCCGATGGATTCCGCGGTGCCCAGCATGGCCAATCCCTCAACCGCCCAGAAACGCGTCTGCTGATTCGGATTGCGCGAATAGCGAAGGAGAGTAGCCAATACCGTGGCGGGCTCAACGCCGCGATTCCCGAGGGCTCCGAGCCTCCAGAGCGCGAGATAGCGGCCGTCGGGATCGTTGTGAATTTGATTGAGAAGTTTTGCGAGGCTCTGCGGCGATTTTCTCAAATTGTTGGCGACCAGATCGATTTCCACGGCGGCGACGCGCACGCGAGGATCGTCGGAGTCGAGAGCCGCAAGCACGAGATGGAAGAGCCGATCGGTGTCTTCCAGATGGCCGCGCCAGGAATCCAGATTCTTGTGGATCAGGCCGAGAGACTGGTCGGGGCGGTGGATGGCAAGCTCGAGAAGGCGCTCGGCCTGCTGTTGCGGCGCCAGATGGCTGATTGCTTCAAGGTCGCCGTTTTTTGCGTGGGGATCGGAAGCTGGGACTAAAACGGGCCTCTGAACAGGCGCCAACGCCGGCAGAAGGGCCGTGTGGAACCATCTCGACCCAGCGATTTCAAAGCGCGCGGCTTGATAACCGGCGACAGTGGCAATAGCCGCGAGCAAAATCCAGAATAATACGTAACGAGGCAAGCGATTCGGAGTGTCCGACTTGCGATGAGCAGCCCGCTCCATGTGTGGAGCGGGCTGGGGGGCCCCGGAGATGGCGTCCAACGAATCGTTCATGGGTCACGCGAGGCGCGCCGTCTTTGGCGCGCTAAGGAGCAAGTTATGTGGCAGAAGCGACGCCAACAATGGTACGGGCGGCCAGCGGCGCTCTTTTTTGCTGACAACCCCTGTAGCTTCAATGCGATTGGAGGAGTTACTGGTACGCAGCGTGTGTGTGAACCCCGTACGAAAGAACAGGCAACTGACAAGAGATAACAGAGCCAAGCGATGGTCGAAGCCGTTTCGGAAGACCATCCGGGATACAAAAGGCGTACTTTGCCGGAAATGGGGGGTCTGCTAGAATGAGGAGCTTGGTTTTGCGACATTTCGAGCAGGAAACCCAAGCCCAAATAAAACCTAGAGCAGGAAGAAAAATGGCACTGAAGTGTGAGTTCTGCGGCAAAGCGCCGCATTTTGGTAACGTAATCAGCCACGCGAATAACACGCGGCGGCGCCGGTGGAATCCGAACCTGAAGCGCCTGCGCGCGGTCGTGGCGGGCGTGAGGAAACAAGTCCGTGTTTGCACGGCGTGCATCCGCGCCGGCAAGGTAAAGAAAGCCGCCTGAGTCTCCAACCTTGAGCTTGACCGTTAGGAACCTGCATTCCGTGGGGCGTCCGATGAAGCACTCAAAAGGAGTGAAGCGCGCCGCAGCATGGCTGCCTCTGACCGCGATGGTGTTCGCTGCCGCCGCGGGCTGCAACAAGGAACCGCGTCATGCGCCCGACGTGTGGGCGGTAGTGAACGGGAAAGAGATCAAGCGGGATGAAGTCGACAAGTACTATCGCACGCGGGTAAACCCGGAGGGGCAGGAGCCGTCGCAGGAAGAATCGCTGTCGCAGAAGCTGAACGTGCTTGACGAGCTGATTAACAACGAGATTCTGCTGGAAAAGGCGAAGAAGCTGAACCTCGAGGCGAGCGACGGTGAAGTAGAAGATAAGTTCACCGAGCTGAAAAGTCCGTACACCGAAGACGAATTTCAACGGCGGCTGAAAGATCAAGCCATGACGGTGGAGGATCTGAAGCTCGAATTGCGGCGCCAGCTTTCGATCCAGAAATTGCTGAACCGTGAAGTGGTGGCGAAGATTTCGATCACCGATCAGGACGTCACGGATTTTTACAACGCGAACAAAGCGCAGTTCAACGTGGCGGAGCCGCAATACCACATTGCGCAGATCCTGGTAACACCAAGGAAAGAACAACAAATTCGTAACCGGAAGAACGACGACGCTACCAATGAAGCCGAGGCCCAGCGGAAGGTCAAGATGCTCATGGACCGGCTGAACAGCGGCGCGGATTTCGCACAGTTGGCGATGGATTATTCCGAGGACATGAACACCGCGGGAACGGGCGGCGACCTCGGCTACGTTCCGGAATCTTCGCTGAACCAATCCGACCCAGCGCTGAAAAAGGTTGTGGTTGGATTGAAGGCCGGGCAAGTGAGCCAGCCGATTCAGGTTCAGACAAAAGACGGCGCGCGCATCCTAATCCTGAAACTCATTACGCGTGAATCTCCCGGGCTGCGCGGCATAGCCGAACCGCAAGTGCAGCAAACCATCCGCGATACGCTGCGCAACCGCAAGGAACAATTGCTGCGCCTAGCGTATCTGGCGATCGCGCGCGATGGAGCGAGGGTGACGAACTTTCTGGCCGAGCAGGTCATCGAGGCGGCGGGCAAATTACCGGACGCTGCGAAGACCACCATGCCGCAACGTTCCATCGGGCACTAGTTCCGGGCTATGACCAGTATTTTCCCCTAACCGCTTAACGTTCGCCGAAGTGTGTCGCGGCTCATGTCCGGCGGCGTTTCACCGCGATTTACGTACTCGTAACCAAAACCAACAGAGCCAGATGGTATGCCGAGAGCTTCTGCGAGATCGCCGTGGCGAAGGACCTCGATCAAATAGGCGAGGCGAATTCTGGAAAACGCCGAGAGCAGCCCTAAGACGCCATGAGGTCTGCTGAGTATCTTCCGGACCTGCTGACTTTTCTCAGGTTTCCCGAAGATTCGGCAGAGCACGCCCGCAACGTCCTGAATTGGTGGAAACTCGCCGGCATCTTCAAAATGTTTTTGATCGGAAGAGTAGCGAGTGGCGAGCTTCCCATTTTCGTAGACCCCCAACCAAAGAATGTCATCGTCGGCGTTGAAGCTAGCAAGCGCCGTGCACGATAGCTGCGTTGAAATTGTCAGTGCAAGAGATTCGAGTAAATCCAAGTCAAATTTGTCGCATTCCTGGTCGTACAGCACGATCCATCCTCCGGCGTCCGGGGTAACATAGGCACGACGGCCAAGTTCATCGAGTGCAGCAATAGTATCGGATTGTTGCGTATCCTTCAGACAAATGTTGGTGTACCAGTTTCCCATCGCAGGCTAAGAGACGACGCAGAGGACTTCGCCGGCGTTGACGGGCTGGCCTTCCTTGGCCAGAACGCGTTCGACCGTGCCGCCCTTTGGCGAGCGGATTTCGTTCTGCATCTTCATGGCTTCGACAACCAAAAGGCCCTGGCCCGCTTCAATGCGGTCTCCTGCTTTAACGAGAAGACGCACGACTTTACCGGGCATGGGCGCTACGACTTGCTGGCGACCTTCAGCTTCGACGTGGCTGTGGCGGCGACCGCTCCAGGCGCGAGGGTCGATGACTTCGGCGATGAATTCCTGCGAGCCGGTCTGCAGTATCAATTTGCCGTCTAGAGACGGCGTCACGCTGATTTCGAAGGATTGTCCATCCAGCAAAACGGAAAGCGTGTTGGGAGCGATCTCCACGGCATCAACCGCGACGGGCCGGCCATCCAGTGTCACGCGCCAGCCTGCGGCATGGCATTCGAGTCCGAGGACGTAAGTTCTTTCTCCGGAAGAAGACGCGAGCTGGACTTCGTATTTCATGGCAGGCGGTCCAGTTGCGCCCGTCGGCCTTCCAGCTTCCAGCGAGAGGGCTGGTCTGCGAAGGAAGAGGACAGACTATAGTGTTTGTCCCACTGGTTTGCCTGCCAGATTGCAGCGGCGATGGCCGCGGCGTCGGAAGCGGAGTCTCCTGGCCGACTCTCGTTGGCGGGCGACGCGGCGGAGCGTGGACGACGAAGCAACTCATCAAGCCATTTGGTGTGAATCTCGCCGCGGAGAAAATCGGGTTCATCGAGGATGCGGCGGAAAAGACCTACATTGATCTTGATGCCGGTGACGGTGTACTCCTCGAGGGCGCGGCGAAGACGGGCAATGGTCTCCTCACGGCTATTGCCCCAGGCAATGAGCTTGCTGAGAAGCGGATCGTAGTCGTTGGGCACGGTCCAGCCCTCGTAGACGCCGTCGTCCAGGCGAATGCCCGGGCCGCTGGGAACCTGGCGCGAAAGAATTTTTCCCGGTGAGGGGAAGAAATTATTGTCGGGATCTTCCGCGTAAAGACGAACTTCCATGGCGTGGCCCCGCGGCGTGATGGATTCCCAGGCGAAGGGCAGGCGGTGGCCGGCGGCTATGGCGATCTGAAGCTTAACCAGGTCGAGGCCGGTAACCTGCTCGGTGACGGGATGTTCGACCTGCAAGCGCGTGTTCACTTCCAAAAAGTAAAAATTGAGATTGGCGTCAACGAGAAATTCGACCGTGCCGGCGTTCACGTAACCGCCGGCGCGCGTGAGGCGCACCGCGGCGTCACCCATCCTCTTGCGCAGGTCGGGCGTAATAATGGGCGAGGGCGCTTCCTCGATCACTTTTTGATGGCGCCGCTGGACGGAGCATTCCCGCTCACCAAGAGACACGACGCGACCGTGGGCGTCGGCGAATATCTGGATTTCCACGTGACGGGGCCGGTCGAGATATTTTTCCAGGTAGAGGCGGCCGTCACCGAAAGCATTCATGGCTTCGGAAGCAGCATCGCGGAACGCAGATTCGAATTCGGCGTCGTTGTAAACGAGGCGCATGCCTTTGCCGCCGCCACCGGCGACGGCTTTCAGAAGAATGGGGTAGCCTATGCGATGCGCCAGGGCTTGCGCTTCGGCGGGATTTTCGCTGGGGTCGTTGGTCCCCGGAACCGTGGGGACGTCGGCGCGGCGGGCAAGCTGGCGGCCCGCAGTTTTGGAGCCGAGTGTTTCCATGGCCTCGGCTGGCGGCCCGATGAAGGTGAGACCCGCCTCCGTGCAGGCACGCGGCAACGCCGCGTTTTCCGCTAAAAACCCGTAACCCGGATGCACGGCATCGCAGCCGGCGCGACGCGCGACGTCCATGAGCTTGTCGATCGAGAGATAGCTTTCGCGCGAAGGCGCCGGGCCGATGGGATAGGCTTCATCAGCGAGGCGGACGTGAAGCGATTTGCGGTCGGCATCACTGAAGACGACGACGGGGCGGATGCCCAGCTCGCGGCAGGCGCGCAGGATGCGCACGGCGATTTCACCGCGATTCGCGATCAGGATTTTCTTGAACATAAAAGGATTAAGTGAGGTGCAAGTTTAACATGGAGGCAAACGGACACCACGAACCTGAAGAGCTGTTGTGCTTCGTTAGAACTAATTCACGAACTTCTTGAGGTCCTTCCACTTGACGAGGATGACGTGATTTTCTTCCAAGGCCTTTTTGAATTCGCGGCTGGTTACAAAATCATAGTCGCGCTGACGCCAGGCGGAACCGAAGTCCGGATGATCGACGGTCACGGCCTGAAGTTCTGAATCGTCGTGGCCAAGGTGAACGATCATTTCGGTGAGGCCGGGCTTGAGATTCTTGATGGCGTTGACATAGAAGTTTCTCCATTCGTCGTTACGCACCGTCGGACTAGCCATGACCACGGAATCCAGAATGACGTCCTTGTCGGAGAGAATGGAGAAAAATTCCTCGGGAACACCTGGGAGCCGGACGGCCAAAAAAGGCAACTTGTATTCGTGAGCGACCTTGACATAGACGGCGAAAAGTTCCGGAGTGGAGAAGAGCACGCCCATGTGGCTGTCCAGATGCGTGGGACGAATTCCAAGAGCGACGGCGTGTTCAATCTGGGCGCGAATTTCTCGCTCAACTTCCTCGGGCTTCAAATTGCGGACCGCGGAGACCGTGTCCGGCCACAAATAGCCAGTTGGATCGAGGAGACTTGTGACTTTGTCCTTTGATTCCACCGGCCCCCATCGATCGACTTTCCATTCACTGGTTAAGGTGAGGTGCAAACCCAGGTCGGCATCCAGATGGCCTCTCGCGTAAGAAGCGACTTCGGTGAACCATGCACAGGGCACCATGATGCTGGCGGAAGTAACCGCATTCTTGTTGAGAGCGTCCAAGCTGGCGGCGTCCACGGAGTGGGCCACGGCAAGATCGTCTGCATGAACTATGAGTAGTTTAGAATTAGCCGCGTAGCCCAGGCGTTCGGCCACAGTCTTATTCTGCGCACACGCATCCCCCGCGGCGAAACATAGAAGCAAGCCAGCGACAGCTAATTTGCGAAGGCCCATCGAGAGCTCCCGCAGGAGGATTTAGAGGGAAAGGGTAACACGGCCAGAGAAGCGCCAAAAGTCCCGTTCCATTCGGTGGAAGGTTGGCCTGTCCTCCGTTCATGAGTCAAACCACACGGTTTGCGGAGACGCCGCGGCTTTATCTGGTGAAGATGCCGGATGGGCGACTGTCGGTGTGGCCCGCCGCGGCGGGCGACCCTACACAAAAACTACAGAGGGATATTGCCGTGTTTTTTGCGCGGATTGGTGTCTTTCTTGTTTTCGAGGGCGCGGAGAGAGGTGATGATGCGGGCGCGCGTGTCGGCGGGCTCGATGACGGCGTCGATGTAGCCGCGCTCGGCGGCAACGAATGGATTGGCGAAGCGTTCGCGGAATTCGCCAATTTTTTCCTGGCGGAGTTTTTCGCGCTCGGATTCGGGAACTCTGTCAAGCTCGCGCTTGTTCACGATATTGACCGCGCCCTCAGGGCCCATGACGGCGATCTCGGCGGTGGGCCAGGCAAAGTTGGCGTCCGTTCGAATGTGCTTCGAAGCCATGACGCAATATGCGCCACCGTACGCTTTGCGGGTGATTACCGTGATCTTCGGGACGGTGGCTTCGGCAAAAGCGAAGAGCAGCTTTGCGCCATGCCTGATGATGCCGCCAAATTCCTGCTGGGTGCCCGGGAGAAAACCGGGAACATCCTCGAAGGTAATGAGAGGAATGTTGAACGCGTCGCAGAACCGCACGAAGCGCGCGCCTTTCACGGAAGCGTTGATATCGAGAACACCGGCAAGGAAGGCCGGCTGATTGCCGACGATACCGACGGGGCGGCCGTCGAGGCGCGCAAAACCCACGACGAGATTCTTCGCGTAATGTTCGTGGACTTCGAAGAAATATGCATCGTCAACAACTGAGTGAATGCCGTCCTTAATGTCATAAGGCTTCTGGGGATCGGCAGGAACGAGGGTGTTGAGCGATTCATCGCGGCGAGCTGGGGAGTCTGATGTCGCGCGGCGCGGTGGATCCTCCAGATTGTTCGAAGGGAGAAAGCTCATCAATTCGCGGATCATGGCCAGGCAATCGGCATCATCACGCGAGACGAAATGGGCGACGCCACTTTTTTCATTGTGGGTCATTGCGCCGCCGAGTTCCTGCTTGGTGACTTCCTCGTGCGTGACCGTCTTAATGACGTCCGGGCCGGTGACGAACATGTAGGACGTTTCGCGCGTCATGAAAATAAAGTCGGTGATTGCTGGCGAGTAGACCGCGCCGCCGGCGCAAGGGCCCATGATGGCGCTAATCTGCGGGATAACTCCACTCGCCAGCGTATTGCGCAGAAAAATATCGGCGTAACCAGCGAGCGAGGCGACGCCTTCCTGAATGCGCGCGCCGCCGGAATCGTTAAGGCCGATGACGGGTACGCCCGCGCGCATGGCGAGGTCCATGATCTTGCAGATTTTCAGCGCGTTGGTTTCCGATAGCGAACCGCCGAAAACGGTAAAGTCCTGCGCGAAAACGTAGACCAGACGGCCATCGATGCGGCCAAAACCGGTAACAAAGCCGTCGCCGGCCGGACGCTGCTCCTGCATGCCGAAATCGACGCAGCGGTGACGGACAAATTTGTCGAGCTCTTCGAAGGTGTCTTCGTCCAAAAGTAGATGAATGCGCTCGCGCGCGGTGAGCTTACCGGCTTTGTGTTCGCGCTCGCGGCGCTCCGGGCCTCCGCCGGCTTCGGCTTCCTTAGAAATGCGGCGAAGCTCTTCCATACGGTCGCGGTGCCTGGCTTCGGGAATCAAACTGGGCTTGGGCTCAGACAACGGGTCCTCCCTCGGAGGCGGATTCGTTCGGCCCAAAAATGCGCACGGCGAGGTGCGTTGCAATCCAAACGGTTCCGAGAAGCAGCACGACGCCAAGGAGCAGCTCCGCGCCCATGGCAGCGGCACGCTGCAGGGGAGACTCGAGCGAGGTCACATACTCCGTAGCCCAGACCAGCACAAACATTGCGCCGAGGGTCAACGCCACGATGAGGAGGGTGGTCACAACGGAAGCGAGGATCATTTTCATCGGATTGAAATTGGGCCGCTCTGAAGCGCCATGGAGAAGGATAGCGCAACCGGAGGGAAAGCAGAACGCGGAAGACGGTCAGCCCGCAGGGGCAATCAGCGCAGGCGCTTCGGGGTTCAGCGCAAGCCGGACCAGTCGTCGGCAACAAGAATGGAATCGCTGGGATTGGAAGCATCGTACTTGATGCTGGCCGGCTGGCCCGCAACGACGCGCTCCAGGCGAATCTGGCTTTCCAGTCCCGTGATGTCCTGCGCAGTCTGATAGGTGACGCCGGAAATCAAATAACTGTAGGACACGAGATGGCGCGGGCGCATGTCGCTAAGCGGGCGGCCACCGGCGCCGAACAAACCCTTGCGCGCCGCTTTCGCTTCGGGCGGGTGCTCGACGAGCTCCACGATCTGCCCTTCGGCAATGCGGCCGATCTGATTCAAATGGAGACGGCGCTTGCGTTCCTCTTCTTCGGGATTAACAGCGGGACGGAAGAAGGCATAAGCTATCATGGCCAGCGCGGCGATCGCCGCGCCACCCATGGCAAGCACCAATTTCCAATCGGCAAGCAAAGCCTTCAATGAGCAAACTCCCCAATCTCAAATCCGCGGGATTGCCCACGGCACGCGGAACGTTAGCATGCACGCAGTGCCGCGGAAGGACTCTCAGCATCCGCCGATGCCCCACTGATGCGTATTCTACCGAAACCCTGACGCCTGCGTGAAACTACGCTTGCGGTGCGTGCACCGGATTGCGCAACACGCCAACACCGGCAACACTGACCTCGACCGTGTCGCCGGCAACGAGCGGACCGACGCCAGCGGGCGTGCCGGTGGCGATGACGTCGCCGGGCATCAAGGTCATCATGCGGGAGATCCAGCGCACAAGAAACGCGGGCGGATAGGTCATCAGCGACGTGACGCCGGACTGGCGGTGCGCGCCGTTGACGTGAGTCTCGACCAGGACGTTCGACGGGTCGAGACCGGTTTCAATGTGCGGACCGACGGCACAAAACGTGTCAAAACCCTTGGCGCGAGTGAATTGCACATCGCTTTTCTGAAGGTCGCGCGCGGTGACGTCGTTGAGGCAGGTGTAACCCATCACAAAAGACAAAGCATCGTCGGTATCGCGAAGCTGCGAACAGCGCCGGCCGATGACCAGCGCAAGTTCGCCTTCGTGTTCCACGCGTTGCGAATATTTTGTCAAGACGATCGCTTCTTCCGGGCCGATGATGGAGGAAGGCGGCTTGAGAAACATCAACGGCTCTTTCGGGACTTCGTTGCCCATCTCCGCTGCATGCGCGGCGTAATTGCGGCCGATGCAAACGATTTTCGAAGGCTCAACCGGAGCGCGCAGCCGAACATCGGCGAAGCGCGAAGAACGGGAGCCTCGCGACCACTGACGCCAAGGCGGGCCAGAGATCTCGATGACATTTTCTCCTTCGATCAGTCCATAACGCGGCGAAGCAGGCTCCGAAGAGGAAGCGTCGCGCATCAGGTAACGGCAGATTTTCATTGGTGGTCAACTCGCGTGGTGGTTGGGATGAGAAGCATGCGATTCACGGGCTCTCCAGACCGTAGCAACAATCCAGCAAAGCGTGGTCAGAATCATATAGACGACCGCGCCCAGCATGAAAACATGGAACGTGCTAAGCCGATTACTGAGCCCGCGGAAAAGGAGGCAGAGCGCACGATAGCTAAGGCTGAAAATAAGCCAGGCAAGAAGGCCCGATGCCAGGAGATGTCCCGGCAAGCGCAGAAACCGAAAAATGGGAACGGCAGCGAGGAAGCCGAGAATGGCGGCGGCGCCGATATTGCGCTCCAGCGCAAAGCGTTCCAGAAATGGGGCATGATTGGCAATAACGAGCCATGCGGTGAAAACCAAAGTCAGACAAACGCCCACGTAAACACCGGTGCGAACCGCCGCGTTGCGGAAGACGTGGAACCAACGATAACCGGGCAGATGCGGCCGAACCGACATCGAGTGCTGGGCTCCCAAGATGCAAGCAATCGTTTAGCCCGGATTTACGGCGATGGTTGCGTGACGTGGACAACGATCGGTGTGCCGGGCGCGCTCTCATTCCCGGCGCGGTCTACGGCGGTCACGGTATACCAATAGCGGTTGCCGGGCTCTACAGACGTATCACGAACCGCGGGCGTGGGCAACAAATCCGGGGTGAGAAGCTGGCCCCTCCTGCCCTCCTGCTCACTTCTATAGACGCGATATCCGGCAAGATCGGTTTCAAGATTGATGGACCAGGAGAGGTCAACAAGAACCGTGCCCAGAGCCGAGCCAGGAAGCAAGGCGGCCACGAGTCCCTTCGGAGCCGCGGGAGGAAAAGTGTCGCGCGGAGTGACCGTCCCCGGCTGAGAGTCAGAAGACTCCAGGTCGTCACCTGCAACCTGGATGACACTGCGCACGATGTAGACGTAGGTATGGTCGAAAACGATGGAAGTGTCGCGGTAGCCGTTGGTCTCGGAAAAGGCGAGTGGCGTAGAGCGTGATTCCGGTTTGCCTTGCGGAAGATCTTGCGGAGGCGAAGCGGGAGCGGAAGGATGAATTTCCGAGCGGTAGATTCGATACCCGGTGATGGCCGGTACTGGCTCCCCGGCAGCCGTGCGGGCCGGGACCAGCCACGTTAATTCAACCGCCGACTCGGTTACATGAGCCTCTACGGACGTGATGGGAGCCGGAACAGGAAAAACTCGTAGCGAGACGGCGTTCGAATCAGCAGAAGCGCGTTTCTGCGAAGCGCGCGTTCGAACGACGTACGTGACCGCTCCGCCGGGGTGTGATTTGGTTTCTTCGGGCGCGATGGGATCGGTGAAACGTACGGGGCCATCGGAGCGGTAACCCTCCACAAGAGCGCCGGGAATGGTGTAAACAACCCTTAAAGACTTGGCGTCGGCCGAGCCGTCGGATTTAACGGTACCGCGGAGGATTTCGACAGCCGGCGGCGCCGGCAGTTTTTCCCCGGAGATGGAATTCGCCGGGAGTGTGAAGGAAAGTTGCACGCCGTCTCCAGCTTGGCGAGCGGCGAGATCTTTGATGGCGACAGGAACCGGGGGCGAAGGCGGAACGGGGTCGCCCGGGGCGCCGCAGCCGGCCGTTAGCAGGAGAATGGAAAAAGGAAAATAGAAAATGGCAAAGATTGGCGCGGGGCGTCTTGCGATGCGAATTCCCGTCCCTTTTCGATTTCCCATTTTCAAATCTAAAGAATCAGAGGATATAGCGGCTGAGATCCTGGTTCTTGACGATGTCCGCGAGCTGCTTGGTGACGTAGGCGGCGTCAACCTTCACGTTTTTCTTCTTGAGATCGGGCGCTTCGAACGAGATTTCGTCCAGAACTTTTTCGAGGATGGTGTGCAGTCGGCGGGCGCCGATGTTTTCGGTCTGTTCGTTCACGCTGGTGGCAAAGCGGGCCACGGCGGCGACCGCGTCTTCGGTGATGTTGAGCTTGACGCCTTCGGTCTCTAGCAGCGCAACGTATTGCTTGATGAGTGCATTCTTCGGCTCGGTCAGAATGCGAATAAAGTCCTCCTCCTTGAGGGACTGCAGCTCCACGCGAATGGGAAGGCGCCCCTGGAGCTCGGGGATCAGATCGGACGGCTTGGTCACGTGAAAAGCGCCGGCCGCGATGAAAAGGATGTGATCGGTGCGGATCATGCCGTAACGCGTGTTGACGGTGGTGCCTTCGATAATGGGCAGAATGTCGCGCTGCACGCCTTCGCGCGAGACGTCCGGGCCATGGCCGGATTCGCGCCCCGCCACCTTATCGATCTCATCGATAAAGATGATGCCCATCTGCTCGGCGCGCTCGACGGCCACGCGCGTCACCTGGTCCATGTCGAGCAGCTTGTTTTCTTCCTCCTGAATCAGGTATTCGAAAGCGTCGGCGACGCTCATTTTGCGTTTCTTCTTCTGCTGGCCAAACATGCCGGAAAGCATGTCCTTGATATTGACGTCCATCTCCTCAACGCCTTGGTTGGAGATGATTTCAAACGAGGGCATGGCGCGCTCGCGGACTTCGAGGTCGACCATGCGCTGGTCGAGCTTGCCTTCGCGAAGCTGCAGGCGCAGCTTTTCGCGCGTGCGCTGCGTCTGCTCACGCTGCGCGGCAATCTCGGCGTCCGGTGTGCCAGGCGCGGGAGGAGGTGCCGGTGGAAGCAGGAGATCGAGCACGCGTTCTTCAGCGGCCTGCTCGGCGCGGTCGGCGACTTCGTCGAGTTTTTCCTCACGGATCATGTCGATGGAAGTCTCGACGAGATCGCGAACCATTGATTCCACATCGCGTCCGACGTAGCCGACTTCGGTGTACTTGGAAGCCTCGACCTTGATAAAGGGGCAGCCAGCCAGGCGTGCCAGGCGGCGCGCGATTTCCGTTTTTCCGACGCCGGTGGGGCCAATCATCAGAATGTTTTTGGGCAGAACGTCTTCGGCGATTTCCGGCGGAAGCTTCTGGCGGCGGACTCGATTGCGCAAGGCCACGGCCACGGCGCGCTTGGCGGCAGCCTGCCCGACGATATACTTATCGAGCTCCAGCACGATTTCGCGCGGCGTCATGTCATCAAGAGCGGGTAGAAGTTCCTGCCCCTCGACCGGTTCGGCGCCGTTGCCTCCCGGTGAGTAGACTAATTCTTTTTCCGACTTACTCGTCATGAGTTGCTCAGTTCCTTTGATGCGCGAAAACAGCTTGTCGTGTTCTCACGCCCGGCCCGCCACTCTAGAGCTCTTCGACTGTAAAATTAGCGTTGGTGAAAATGCAAATCTCGCTGGCGATGCGCATGGCCTCCATGGCCAGATCCTTGGCGGTAAGCTTCGAATGCTTCAGCAGCGCGCGCGCGGCGGACAGCGCGTATGTGCCACCCGAGCCAATAGCAACGAGACCATCGTCTGGCTCAATGACATCGCCATTGCCGGAAAGAATGAATGTGCCCTTGGTGTCGGCAACGATGAGTAGTGCTTCCAAATGACGAAGGGCGCGATCCTTGCGCCATTCCTTGGCCAGCTCGACCGCGGCCTTCTGGAGATTGCCGGAAAACTCCTGAAGCTTGCCTTCGAAACGCTCAAAAAGTGTAATCGCATCGGCCGTGGAGCCCGCGAAACCGGCGACGACCTTGTCATTGTAAAGGCGGCGCGTTTTCCGCGCAGTGTGCTTCATGACGTGATCGCCCATGGTCACCTGGCCATCGGCGATGAGCACGACCTTGTTGTCCTTGCGCACGCACAGAACCGTGGTGCCGTGCATCGGTGGGCTTTCCTGGCGATTACGCATCCGCCCATTATAGCCCCCGAAGAGTCCGAGCGCCAAAAGCAGAGAAGAGCAGAAAGTTGGCCTGGACGCTGATAAGGACGGAGGCTGCAGCCCGAATGTTGAGCAAGAAATCGTTCCCGGCGGAAACACTCTTACTGTGAGATTTCGTGGAAAGAGAGAATCTTGTAGTTGCCGGTCGGCAGCACGGCTTGAATCCAACAACTATTGTACCAGAAGCCGCTATTGCCGGAATCCCCGGTTGGTGTTGTATTGAATGTGACGTTGCCCAAATTGGGCCGTGGGCTACCATCATCGTGCCGCGTTCTCGCAATTAGAACCGCGCCACTAATTTTGCCGAATCCGTATGAGGGGACGATCAAATGACCTTGTCCGATCACGAGAATGACGCCGTGCCAGGACACGTGTCCGTCCAAGGTGAGGTCGCCCGTCACTACAAGGAGACCGTAACCGTCAATTGTGCCTGAAAGGTTAAGATTGCCCTCCACAACAGTGGTCACGGGCCTGTCTGGAGCGCCCATGTCCGACAGGCTGCTGGCGGGTCCGGTCACCCTCTGAGAAGCCAGCGCGGTAAGACTTTGGACGACACCCTGGGAGCCATCGAGAGAATTTACGGTCTGAAATGCAGGAATAAGCGATGCGCTGACATCTCCAATACTGGGCGGCGGCGGACTAGTATGATAGCTAGAGTATGGAATACCCCGATAGTTCGCGTCAAAGTATGTACCAGAGTTATTTTGCCGAATTCCGCTGAAGACCTGGCTTGCATCTCCACTGCTAGTTACTCCGATTGCATATTTGGTAGGGTCATTGGCCGGGCATGACGACGGGTAGGGACTTCCCTGCTGTCGATCAATCCCGCTCACATAAAAGTCGGAATTGAAGGAAGTCGCGAAAGTCCCGACCGGACCGTCCAAAGTGAGCGCCGCTGGAAAGGTCAAGTCCAGATTGTTGGGTGTAACCAGATACTGGAGGAGCTTCTGGCTGCCGTTCGGCAGAACTGCGAGCGAAGTGATCTCGAGCACCTGTGCGCCGGCATCGGAGATGTTTAGATGGCTACCGTCGTAGAAAACAGGCGTACTTTTGTCTAGATTGCTTAAGCTATGCGTATAAGGCGCGACGATCCGGTTGAGGGATTGCTCCGACACGGCGTTGATGCGCGCCCATTTGTATGCCGGCCCCGGGAAGGCGAGGGAGTTGAGTGGGCTGCTGTTCCAAACCGAGGGAGTCGACGGGGGGGGAGCACCCAGGGCGGGGCAGTTGCTACTGGTGAACTCCTGACCATACTGATTGTCTGCATAGGTTGAAGTAGAGTCCCAGGGCGCCACGGCTTCGGCCCCCAGCGGATTGGTGACATAACTTGGCGCGCAAACCGCTAGCGTTGCTCCGGGAGGAGGTAAGAAGCCCGGCGGGGCGGTGCTGCTGAAAGAGCTAGGATTCTTCGCGGAGAGTCGTCCGCGGGCCTCTTCCAGACCTGCAAGCGCGGCGTAATAAACGGAGGTGGCCGAGCGGTAGTTCCCGGCCAACGAAGACTCCGTTCCTGAAGAGACGATTAGCGCAACGGCGACCACGCTGATCAAAAGCAGGACAAAAATCGAAATTAAGAGAGCAATTCCTGTTTGCGTCCATCGCACTCGAATTGTTCTCGGCAATCGCACTTCGATCCAACCGGCATCACTGATTCGGATTGATGCGGCGGCCACGGCCAACTAATTGCACAAGACGCGGCTCGCCGGTAGTGGCATCCGGAAGAGGAGTCGCAACGATGAGAGTGACCACCACCTCCCGGATGTTCTGCGGAGAATTGCTACCCACTGCACCTGGACAAGGCAGGAGCCCCCCACCAGCATCGCACACATAGGAGAAAACCGGCACGGGATTTCCCGTCGGAAACATGCCGGGATAAACTGCCTGCAAATTGGCAAACTGTGAGCTTGTCAGAACATTTGGCGCATTGTTCATAATGTTTTGGACGAACGGTGCTAGCTGCCCATCGGTATCAACGGCAGGATCGTCACCCGGCATATTAGGCTTGTCAATAATGCCGCGCATCAGCGTGGTCTGTTGCAACTTGTAACGGATCCATTGAACCTTGCTGGAAGGATCCTGAGGATTAGGATTCGTCTCGATAATCAGGTCAAAATCGCCCGGGGTGGTGCAAGTTCCGCCGCCTCCAGTCCCAATCTGGCATGGAGACGCGGGGTAGGCGGTGGGACTCCAGGCAAAAGGCGAGCTGGCAGAAAGATTGAAATAGCCGTTGTAGTAGGTCGGGGGCGGATAGCCGGAATCGTTGACGTCTCGCACGATTTGGTCCAACCCGAGCCTGGCTTCCTGGAACGAAGTCAGCAACTGGGATTCAATCTGATACCGTTGTTGCGATGAACCCAGAAGCGTAAACGCGGCACCACAAACCAGCAGAAAGATACCTAGAGCGGTCAGCAGCTCAATCAACGTAAATCCCAATTCTGCCGTTTTGTTCCGCCTCCTATTCATTTTTCCACCAAGGCATCAAGCGTAATGGGTTGAAAATAGCCGCTGCCGCCTTGTTGCCGGACGCCAAGTATGAAGCGTTTCGAAAAGACGCTTGAAGCTGAACCATTGCCAGTAATGATCACGGCCCAGCGAACGTCGTACGTCGTACCTCTGGGATCAGCCTCGTCGTTGAAGATGAAGTTATATCCGGAGACCGAGGAGGTGAAGTCGATAGCCGCCTGGTTGCTGAACACTAAGACGTTGGTGCCCTGGACGGAATTGGTGAGCGTGGGATCGCCAAGCTGGCAGGTATTTCCCTGCGCATCGAGGAAGGAATTCACGGTCAGCGGCTGGTCGAGCATTTGATCCAACTCCCGTTGAGCAAAAACAAGCGCCGAAGAGTCCGTACGATTCCGGAAATTCATGAGGATAGAAGCGGGAACGAGCTGCGCGATGGCCACCAGGCCCACCAACAAAATGACCGTGGCGAGCAGCATCTCCAGAAGGCTGAAGCCTCCTTCACGTCTGCGGGGTTTTGTGAATGCGGACAGCATTGCTGTTCGTCTGCTCTCGTCTTCCCGCTAGCCAATTCGCTGCCAGGGACCGCCGCTTGGAGCGGTCCAGATCTGCGTGGCACCCGAGGGCAGCAAAATCACCGCGCGATAGCCAAACTCCGGATTGGTCGTGCTGCCAAGATACAACACGTACGCCGCCAGCGGAGACACCGCGCCTCGGGCATCGAATATGAGGCTGCCGGCCGCGCCGGATCTTGAGGCGTCCAGGGAGGAAGTAGCGCCCAACTTCGCTAGGATGGAGGCCGGACTAGGCGGCGTGCCAGACGGGAGGAGCGTCACAACCCCGTTGATCAGAATCTGCTTTTCAGTGAGATCAATCGATCCATTGTTATTCGAATCGGTTCCCGCGATCCAATCTGTTCCGGACGGCAGGATAAGGAAATTGACTTGCGTGTTGCGGCGAACCGCTTCGAATCGCGTGAATTTCAGCATGTCAGAGAAGCGCGCGGCCGCGTCGTTCAGCTGGTACGTTCGAAACGAGCGCATGAGACTAGGAATCGCGATCGCCGTCAGAATCATAAGCACGGTCAGGGAAACGGTCAATTCGACCATGCTGAAGCCGGCAATGCGGCCGCGGCGAGTGCGCGGGTTTGGGGCATTCTTATGCAAAGTCGTTTCCTCGTTCAAAGGCAGGACCCAGCGATCCAGCCTGCAAGGGCGGCTAAGACACCAATTCGATGCAGTTGCGATTCCAGGGACAGCCGGACACAACTGCCGCCAAACATAGTACTTTTTTGAACTCGACCGTTACATCTTATTACAAGCTCGGCAAGATGGGTAGATATGTAACAAATTGAAACATGGCCGCTGCTCGTACGCTTCGGGGAGTTAGCTTTAATTTTGGTAATTATGACTGGCGGCGGCCGGGGCTAAGGAGAAAAACGTTCCGATCAGACGTTGCCTGTCTAGTTCTTGCTCTTTTTGGCGAGAGATTGCGAACCCTGCTTGGAGAGGGATGATTTTTGGAAGAGTTCGTCGGAGAAGCCGGGATTGTACTTGCATGTGTCGTAGAAGATTTGGACGGCGCGGCGTCCGTTGCGTTCCCGGGAGATCTGAAGCGGCGTCCAGACGCTATCCTTCAACTGGTAGTTTGAGTAGATGGAGACATCTTCGTTGATCTGCTGGGTTTCTTCGTCCTTGGTGATAACAACGGCGCGCACCAGCAGGTGAGTAGAACGGTCGACCGCGAGGCGAAACGTGCGTTCGTCCCGGTCGTTGATCTCCACCCAATCCACATGCTTGAGGTCCACTGTATCGTCGCCGCCAAAACGAACGGAGATCCCTGGATCGTTAAGGCGGAGACGGAGCAGATTGTCGATGTTGCGTTTTGTCTGTTCCTGAAAATCGCTGACAGCCGTGGCGGGCATTTCATTTACGCCGCTGCGATCGAAAGTCCAGCCGTGGTCTCCGTTATACAGCGTGATGACGATGCCACCGTGAGCCCAGTCCAGACCGTCGATGCCGACCAAAAAAGGAAGAATCGTATTGTGGCCCTTGCCGATATATTCAACGCGGTCTTTGTCCGGGAAGCGGCGGTAATCGTTGAAATCGATGTAGCCGGTCAATTCGCCATTGTGGCCGAACAGCGCCCGGCGCCCCTGGCAGAGGCTCTCGCGAACTTCAGAGTAGCCGGGACCGCCCAGGCCATTGATGAGCTCGCTCAGAATCTGCTTACCCTTGGCGGCGCTTTGCTCGGGCATCATGGTATCGGGCCGCTGCGCCAAAGCGCCCGAAGCAAACGCCATGCATCCGGCGAGTATGAGCAGAGCGAGGTGGAAAATTCTTACCCGCACAAGACCGAACCTCCATTTACATTGATGACTTCGCCGGTCATGAAGTTGGCCAGGTCCGATGCGACAAAGAGGATGGGGCCAGCGATTTCTTCGGCGGTAGCGGCGCGACCGAGAGGGATGACAGAGGAAGCCATCTTTTGGCCGGCCTTGGTCTCGAGCACGGGAATAGACATGTCCGTGGAAACCCAGCCGGGAGCGACGGAGTTCACGAGAATATTGTGGCGGGCGAGTTCCGTAGCGAGGCCCTTGGTGAGACTGATGATGCCGCCTTTGGAAGCGCCGTAATGGGTGTGGAAGGCTTCGCCGCGCTGGCCGGCGGTGGAGCTGATGGGAATGATCTTGCCGGACTTCTGCTTGATCATGTGAGGAACGGTGAAGTGGATAATCGAGTAGACGCTCTTGAGGTTGATGCGGATCATGTCGTCCCATTGCTTTTCGGTCATCTTTTCGATGGGGGCATCTTCGAGGTTCCAGACGCCGGCGTTGGCTACGAGAATATCCAGCCGGCCGAGCCGGGTAATGCAATGCTCGACAAGTTTTTGATTATCGGCGTGCTTGCCAACATCGGCTTTGAAAGCTTCCACGCGAGTGCCGTGCTTGCCGGCCTCTTGCTGGACTTGAAGTGCGGCGTCCTTGGCTTTGACATAATTGAAAACCACGTCGGCGCCAGCCTGCGCAAAGAGTTTGACGGCTGCCGCGCCGATTCCTCGTGAACCGCCGGTGATGAGTGCCGCCTTGCCTGCGAGTGAAATCATCAAACCCCCAAAGAAGTCAAAAGTTAAAAGTCGAAAGTCGAGTGCCAGCGCCCTGCGAACAGGTGTGCCCGTCAATCGCCCCGAGAAAAAACTTACCGGTGCGCGGCGGCCGCGCGCGTCGCTTGTACCAGCGCGCGGAAAAGTGCGGCGGCAAGTGCATCGCTCTTCATGCGCTCCGGATGCCACTGCACGCCAACTACCCAGCGCTTGTGCGGCTCGTGCTCAACGGCTTCAATCACTCCGTCCGGAGCGAGTGCGGCGACGCGCAGGCCGTGGCCCAGATCCCGGACGGATTGGTGATGCGACGTGTTGATCTGAAGGTCGAATCCACCGGCGTGATTCCTAAGTCCGGAAATGGCGGCGAGTTGGGCGATTTCGCCGCCCGGCGTGATTCGCGCAGGATGGATGGGGTCGGGTGCATCTGGCGGGAGGCCTTCCTTGCTGTGCTCGATGCTAGTGTGGAGCTCGCTGGCGATGTCCTGGTAGAGCGTTCCGCCGAGGCAGACGTTTAAGCTCTGGCAGCCGTAGCAAATAGCGAGGACGGGTTTCCCGGAAGAGAAGGCGTGCTCGAGAACTGCGAAATCGGCTTTTTCCCGGTTTGCGTCGGCGTCGTGCGTCCTTTCGTGGCGCTGGGCATGGTAGAGCGATGGATTGACGTCGGTGGGGGCGCCGGGGAGGACAAAAGCTTCCAGATCTTTGATTTGGGCGGCGAGCTCGTTTGGTGAAAGTTGGAGAGATATGGGAACGGGTTCGCCTTCGGCCGCAGTGACGGCGGCGAAGTAATACTGGAGCTTATTGGTGATCTGGTTGGCTTCTTCGTGAGACGTGCGCCAGGGGATGCCCACACGGGGGCGGTTGGCGGTGCTCGGTTGGGGCCTAGAAGGAGTCATGAAACACCAAATCGTAGCATTCGGGCGGAAAGGGGGCAACCGGTTGAAACGTGTCCGGTGATCTGTGATCCGTGACCTTTGGAAAGGAGTAGCGTGACGGGCCCATCGACCGAGCGAAGGTTCGAGCCTGGCCGCTCTGCGAGTTATCAAAGCCGGAGAAGTTGTTCGCGTGGGTGCAGACCGGTAATCGCGCTCGGCGTTGCCCCCAAACCTTTCATACCAGCACCAGTCAGGTGACGCGCCAACGGCGCTTGCACAGAAATAGACAGCAAAGGCAGGTCGCGCTGAAGCGCGCCGCCACCAGAGATCTGACAAACGGTCCCGGGCCGACGTGACCAAGCAAAACTCACGACACCAGGCCTTTGGGGGGCATCCAACCTATGCAGAGAGGTCAGGCGCGGAGGGAGGCGGAGGGCGTGAGGGCGGCGTCGAGGCAGAAGTCGGGGCGGTGGAAGAAGGCGGGGAGTTCGGAGAGGCGGAGGGCA
>Ga0137394_10000470_pt1 | contig 28395 bp, 44 predicted proteins | sample czobulk116metaG_FD_108278 | JGI IMG/M metagenome (GOLD analysis project Ga0137394, IMG submission 108278) | Vadose zone soil microbial communities from Angelo Coast Range Reserve, California, USA - czobulk1.16 metaG | ecosystem: Environmental > Terrestrial > Soil > Vadose zone | place: USA...
CTGCATGATAATCAATATCAGATATATTTGCCAATCAATAAATTAATCCACAATTAATACAAATCATACTTCGATAATTTCTTAAACCTACTCTTCATTTCACATTGCTCCGCCGCGAGAGTTTAAGAATAGCCAACTCAAATACACAGGGGGAAAACAGGAGCAGAATGAAATCGAAACTCACGGACGTAAATGACCACCTCCCATACGGTCGCGAGGCACGACCTCACGCACCTCCGACGCTGTAAGCTCTGGCGAACAAAATCCAACACTTGACTGTATGTTCGTCGGATTTTGTGCGCCGTGGCGCAATGTGCTGCGCTTATTGAAACATAGAGCCGTCAAGGCAATTGTCTAATGTACTTTATCTCTTTTAACCTGGGCCACGTGCAAACCATCATCTCTCAACAATGGACCCGTCGTCATCGTCATCTCGTAATTCGTAGTCCCATTCGATTTACTACTTCAGCCAAGCATACCTTCGCCATCTGACATCGCGGCAGAGCTGTATGGGCTCGACAACTCATTGTGCCTCGCGACACGCAAACGTTGTGATGGAGGAACGGCCTTGTCTTCGAGACCATGCTGCGCACCGCCGTGAAGAATACCTACCCGCATCATGGAGAGTAGCTACGTGCCAGACTTATCAGGCATAAAGTGAAGCCAACGAAAACATAGAGGCGTACGTTGTGGGCGGCGTTCGAGTGATCATACACGCCACCAAAGAACGCCGTCGAAGCGTCCTTACCAATGTTCTTCACGAGTAGATGGCGGCCACCGGGGTGCTCGTCGATGAACGTGGACACATCATGGATGTAACCTGCCACAAGGACCAATGGTCGCTTCTGTGATTGCTCCTGGACTAGAGAACACCCATCAGTGAAAAAGGTCGTAGGGCGTTTGAGTCCGTCTTACAGCTTTGCCATGATATTACAGGAAGGTCAGTCTCCTGAGGCCAGAGAAGCCCGTCCTGCGTCTCACGGAGACGTTTCAACTGCATGGTAAGTTGTCCTTTTTTCACCTCGTTGTCGGAGAAGATCTGACGAGAACATTAGTCCGGAATACGATAGATCGGGAACAAGGCAATCCTTGCCTTCAAATGAGAAGCGAGACCAAACCAACTACAGATGCCAATGAACCATTTCGTAGGGTCATACTGATACCAACGAATGGCATTCCTAAAGTCTGAAGGGAATTGATGGTGGAAGTTGTGGTAGCCTTCGCCAAGTGTAACTACCGCGGTGACCATATGATCACGAGGGGTATGCTTGTCGTCGAACGGGGCGTCCCCAAGCCAGTGTGCCAGAGAATTGACACAGAATGTCGAGTGGTGGACAAAGACGAGACGGGCGGCAGCGGCATATACGTAGCCCCCGCGCCAGTCACCCCAGAGTAGACCCGGAATAACAGTGGGGATACCAAAACCCATGATAAGGATGAGCCAAATGTACCAACGGTGTTGCCACCGGACTACTTCATTCTTGCTGAGATCAGAGACGTCCGCGACACCAGGCTTGCGCCGTGGCTTCACGATCATCCAACCAATGTGAGACCATAGGAGGCCGCGGTGCGCATTGTATGGATCAAGGTCGGTATCCGTGTACCGGTGGTGTGCGCGGTGTCCACGGGACCACCACTTGATAGATCCCTCCACAGCACCCGCACCCGCGGCAGCGAGGAAGTATTGCAGAGGCTTGGACGCGTTATAAGAGCGGTGGGCCCACAAACGGTGGTAGCCTGCGGTGATGCCTATATTTGATATTAATGAGCGCCGGTCTTTTTTGGATTCAGTCTGGACACCCACCTAAGCCAGTGACGAAGTAGTAAAATATTGCAAAAGCGGCGGTCTTCCAGCGAAGGTTGGTCGTGAATGCACCATAAAGTGCGATGGATGGTGTTATAGTGAGGATGGCAAGAGATAGGTAGTTGAGGTTCTTCAACAGGTTATCCCAAGTGACGGGCGGCAACGGCTTGGTATTTTTGAGCGTATAGTCTACATAGTTGTCAGGTATGTTAAGGTCGGCTGGAAGTTCGGCTTGTCCCGGGTCTTTATCGAGCCTTGGGCCATCCAAGGCGGACGGAGGAACAGAGGACATCGAGGAATGATGAAACCGAATAAAAGAGATGAGCGTGCCACTGGTCGGGACAAATGGCTGCCGGGGTGTGGCTTATATACAGCAGCAACCTCGTTGGGGTGTCCGATCCCGCTTATGAAGGCTAACGCGATTTGGCTGGTTTACCCTCTCTCGCTGTGCTCGCTCTCCACTCTCACTCTTTACTGTCGGTTTCCTTCCTTTCGCTACCCCTCATCGTCATTCGTAGAAGCTATCAAAAATCACGTTGAGATCCCCGTCCCACGGTTTTCCGGAGCGCTCCCCGCCTTTCCCCTTCCGGTGGTTGGGGCAAGGGGATCACGTGAGCGCGTTTTTGGTTGGGGTTCCATGGTTCCATGTGTTACGACACAACGCAGGTGCTTTATGAGTTGCGATCCATAGCAAAGTATAATCATCACTTGTACAATGCAATGCGCGTGTTGTGCGTTCTACCATGCAAAGTTTTCATGTGGCCAGAATGAGTGAGCGCATGCTGCAGCCTGCATCCGCATGGTGAACTGGTGTTTAATAAGCAATTGGCAAACCACCTGCCTATTTTGGCCAGAGCACCTTTACCTAAGCTGGACCTTCAGAATTTGCACAAAAGAAAAAAAAATGCATAAAGAAAGCAGTTCTACATGGTATCTATGCGCAGTTGGCCTACGGAGAGACTGTCTTCAAGCTCCTAAGCGTGTGAAAGGTGTCGCAGGCGTTTGTCCCGAGGCCGGTCTCATTGCTACGAATTGGACAACGCTAATTCATCATGCCTGATAAGGGGCCACAAGAATGAAGATTCTTAGCAATGTGGATGGGATATCCGTGATTATAGATACTGTCACTGACCACCTGGGTTGCTGGATGACATATGAGGAGGATTAGTGTGAACACGTCGCTGCACGCGTTACTTAAATAACATTGCTAGCACGTGTTTTCTTTCACCCCGTCCGACCAGTCCGGCTCCCGGAGATTGCCAGGAAGCCTCTTCAGGCGCTCAGGCGCTCACGTCCGACTATATTAGTGCCATGAGGCTCGGGCAGGGGAACGATCTTGTGCAGTACTAACAGACAGCACCGTTAATAACTGTCCTAATGTGATGAATGCGGCTGGATCAGTAAATGTTGCATCCGATACCTCCACGTCGAAAGCAAAGCTTATTCCAGATCCGGGCCCCCTTGCACAATGATGACCCGCGTGTCGGACGCTCCACAAATGCGTGGCGAGGACATGTCATGAGCCGGGATTGTGTCCTGTACACCCAGTACGGTATGTGTCTCCAGGGAATTGGGTTCCAGCGGGGAAAGATGGGGGGTCACATCAACAAAAAGAGAAAAGAAACTCACAGTCGAAAAAAATAATCAAATAGTTATCTGGCCCCAGATCAGAGATGACTGGGCCTGAAAGGGAAAAAGCAGGTTGTCGAAAATTTGTTAAGGTCCGACGCTACAGTGGTGCTCCAGAGCCATCGGGCAGCTTACCATCCACAGTTTATTTTTTTGACGCCCTTAGCGCCTTAGTATGGTGTTATGAATCTCCGCAAGGACGGCGCACCGATTCACTGGGCAACGGTGACAGGCAACTGTAAGGCGGTGTCTGAGAGAGAGAAAAGCAGATGCGCCAAGTTCGGGCCCATGGATCGTATGGCCCTATGGATTTCGAACCGACGACAACGGGACACGAGTGTAATTCGATTCGACCCGTAGCCCGCGTCAATTGAAAGAGCGAGTGTGGCAGAGATTGCTTGCCAGCTGCAGCTGAGCTTGGGAGTGTCGATGATCGATGATAATCCATCATGATGCATACGATGACCTCAATGGTGGAAGGTCCGGCTCTTCTGGATAGGAGGGCACCGCCCGTCGAGGTCGGTGATGTGGGAGGTGACGACGATGGTTGATCTGTTTCGCGAAGGCGAGAAGAGGGGTGATTTGATCCGGAACGTAAAGCGTGCCAGTGAGTTCGGTACGAGCGGCGAGACCCGTTCGCTTGAAGCCGAACATTGGGCGCGCGAGCCGAGAGGGCGTTCTGGAAGAGGCCGACATACGAGGACGCTGACCGGCGTTTGTGTATCATTGTACGCATCAGCGGTAACAGCTCGTATAATTGATTTTTCATGCTAGATGTCGATCACGCATCCGTAGATACGATCTAAAGGTACCTTTCTGTTCTGGAACTTCGGGAAGTCCCCTGTGCTTTTGAGCCGTCCCCTAGCATCCCGTGCTAATCGGTCGCCCCTCGCTTCTTCCCCACAAATGAGAGTACGTACATATATAAGTCCCCTCCACCAGTCCTGTTACTCTTACTGGATCTGCCCCCGCCAACCTCGTCCCCCCCAACGTCTCCAACCATGACCCTCTCGTCCACATCATCTTCGTGCCATTGGCCCTCCCTCCCAGTGGAGATACAGCTGGCAATCACCCAGCTTCTCGACGTCGAGACGCTTCTCTCACTCTCCCTGGTTTCCCGCTATAACTATGTCCTCTGCTTACCGGCCATATACAACGTGTGTTGGCTCATGCTGGGTCCCCCCTCCCCCTAATCATGCTGATCTGTCGTTTCCCAGTCGGTAACAATATCGTCCCTCTCAAGGCTCCAACGCTTTGTGGATCACGTGCCGGTCGACCATGCGCTACACATTCGCTCACTCGACATCAGCACCGCCGGCACAGAGGCGGCGAGTTCAGACGCACTGATTCGAACCCTTTCCCTCACCCCCCGTCTTCGAACGCTCTCTCTCCGCCTTTCCACCGAGCTGTCCCCACCAGCAATATCGTCCTTCTCCCAGCTAGAGCAGTTGACAGATCTCGCCATCGAGCCTTGCCGAGATGCGATCCATTCCTCACTGTGAGTTGCCCTCGTGCGTCATCCCGGTCGACTTCCATATTGAAACATGATTCAGGAGCGAGCGGACCGTCGTAGGCATTGCCCTCGCGCTACCTAACCTAAAATCTCTCTCCATTACCCGCATTGCTCGTGCCTTGCCGTGTGTAAACACATGGCACAGTTCCTCGCGCCACGCACCATCCCCCAAAGACACGCGGACCGATGGCAGCAGTAGTGATGATTCAGTCCAAACCACTCTGCCGAGCCTTTTATCGATTCCTACGCTGCGGCACCTTGGCATCCAAAACACATCACTCGGAGATCCCCTGTTTGCGTCTGCAGATCTGGACGTGCGGTGCCAGCTTGAGACGATAGAGATCGGCGCGTTTGAGAGCGCATCGCCCACGGAGAATGGAAAATGGGCCACCCACATTCTGCTCCGTGTCGGATCTCATCTGCGCAGCGCGGCGCTCAGCTCTGGCATCCTCTGCGCCACAGATCGTCTATCCCTTCCGGCCCTGGAACGCGTGCGCTTCACCCCGTTATTTTCGCCCTCCCAGCTGCCGTCCACATTGCGCGTGTTGGCAGCAGCCAGCGGTTCTTTACGTCATATTCACGTCGAGTGCCTCACGGTGGATCTCGAAGACGTATGCGAGGAGCTATCCGAGTGCGTCGAACACGTCAACGGTGGGCCTTACAACCTCAAATTGCGCGTGTTCCCGGCACTAGAAGGTGACGTCTTGGCTGAGCATCCGGTCACTTCGGATTGCGTACCAGTCGCCTCGTTGGACAAAACAGCTCAAGACGCCCTCTCCCGCTTGGAAAATGCCTTCAGCTCGGTTGGAACCCCCATCTCTATCGTGGGCAGCAACGTGCTACCGCAAGAAGACGAGGAGCAGGACTGGGACGACCTAACGGTGGTTGACGAGACTGTCGTTGTTATGGAAATGAAGGGTGCAGTTGTCCCAGATGATCCGTGGGTACAAATAGGGGGCTGGTGATCCCCAAATTGACCCAGCCGCCCTTCTTCGTACCCTGCGCCATTTGCACCCAAGTGGCCGTGGTTTCAGGACTAGGCCATTACCACATCTTTTTTTATTTTGTTTTCGTTCTTCCCTGTTGTAATATCAAAATTTTATACCCATGTGCATCATCTACATACGTTCCCGAACTCATGTGGAACCGTCCGTTTCGACCACGCTGCTTGCACAATTGTACGATATAGGGACAAAAATGCTGCCTCCCTTGTATCTAACTAACAACGCCGAATAAACAGTCGAGGGCTTACAGTCAGTCTGGAATAGAACGGTCACCCGTAATCACACGTCATATATTAATGCTGTTCCCAAGGAGTACCAACTCACAGTGCTTACGTCAGAACTCACGGGTGCGGACCACTCAAGGATTTAGCGGCTGGGTGGAAGCATCGCTCAAATATGTGGCCACGCTCACGCGAGGGTTCGGCGTCTCCATCCCGGACTCTGTCTTCGAATCGGGCAATGACACAGACGCCTTCCCATCGGGAGCAGTTGCTGTCACTGGCATGACGTCCGACTTTTCCTCGGCGTCTCTTGGCCCGAGCACGAAGGGCGTGATACCGTAAGTTTGGGGAAGGTCCTTGTCCAGGCGTGATCGAGGCGTCGAGAGATCCGGCATGGTGCTGACGTCGGGCATAAAGCGGCGCGTGCCGAGGTAGAGCAAGAGATTGGCAAAACCTAAAAGACGGGGGGCATCAGATCAGATCAGGGGTGGGGGTAGCGTGGAGTGCGTGCGCATCGGCGAGAAGGAAGGACAGACCTCCGAGCGCGAATATCAAGTCAGCCAGGAAGGTGAAACCGTGCGGCACGCGGGCACCGGCGTAGCTCGCGAAGCGCGCTATTGAGATTGGGACGATGAGCACGGTGTATGTCACCTAAAAGCAATCGTCCGGTTTAACGGACTCGTCTCGAAAATTCGAACTCGGTGGCGAAACACGTACGGGATACCTGGAAACGAATGAATAAACGATGGCCGCAAGGGGTATACGAATCGACCGTACCACACGATTATTGCGGCCAGCTTGACGGTGCACGAATCAAGGTAATCTCTTACAAACGCAAGCTGCCAGCTTTCGCTACGAGGGATCCATCGAAGAGACCATTTTCCCGTGGTGTCGTGGATAAGGTTTCCTCGGACGCGAAGAAGGACGATAACGTAAAGCACGAAGCTAAAGAACGCGGACGTCCATTCCTGAACAGAAGGTACGCCGTTAACATGGATACCGGTGGCCCGTCGCGCCCCTTAGAGACAACACTCACAAGCATGTATTCTAGGAAAGTCTGTGCGGCAGGGTACTGCTCTGTGATCCAGCACCTTCCTTGAGAATTAGCAGGGGGTTGATCGGGACATGCAATGTGCGACATACCAGAATCCGGAGGGACCAAAGTATGGACCTCGATCTTTCTTTTGGATCGTCAAAGGACCGATAGCGACGACAAAGACGACGAGGGCCCATCCCAGGACAAGTGTGAACCACTTGCTCTGCGCCGTTGGGCGCCTTCGCAAGAACAGGAGAAAGAAGGCATGTAGCGCGAGCGCAAATGACCTGGAAAACAAGCAAAGTCAAAGACCACGTCACCACAGAAGCACAATTCTCACCAGACAGCCGTACCGACGTTTCCAGCTTGCTTGACACCGCCTGGAATATGATGACAAGGAGTCGTGAAGCTGTTAGGCTATGAACTATGCGACGTTGGAGCGGACGCACCTTGAACACTGCATAGAGTCCCGGGGGAGACCCCACGCAGAGACACCCACCGGACATTGAAGGTGGTACCAATGGATTGCAAGAGATTAGACGCGATTAGAGAACCAAAAATGAGCGGGATGTGGGTACGGTCTCCAAGGCGCGAAGGTGGATGGATAACATTGATCTGAGGGAACCTCAGCTCAAGTTCTCGTAAAGGAAAGACGCCCGCTCACAAGAAGTAGTATTATCACAGAGAACGCCGAAAGAAATGCCCCCCCAACGATTGTCTACGAGTGGAAGAGAGAAATAGCAGCCAGTAAGCGATGCGCCGCGTGCTGCGAGAACCCGAACACACGGATATGAAGCCACTCTCAAAGCTCGTGTAAGGCACCGCTTGAGGAGAAGGATAGTAGATTATCGAACTGGTTGTATTGGCTGCTTGGCGTCTTGATAAGGCGACGCCCATGGGTCAAAGAGAGAGGAGAACGACCAGTCGCCCCCGTCGTAGAGAAAGTGAAAGGAAGGAAAGACAACCAAACCAACCAACCCGAGACCCGCTCAAGAAGGTAAATGTAAATGCCACCTGCTACCCTGAGAGATGTGATATTCGTTGGCAAGATGAGGTCCTTCTATGTATGCAACGGGCCTGAGACGGGTATCTGATCACGGTAGGTCAGTACCCGGCCTCCGAGTCGGTCCTTGTTTGTTGCCGTCTATTCCTCAGGGGACAAAGCTCCCAGCGCCCAAGGGTTGCTATATATCATTGTGACTTTCGATCTCAGTAACAGAGTGGAATCAAACGCATTTCCATCTCAACCCGAGGCGACCGATGTTATCCGTTGAAAGTGGAAAGTTAAAACTGCAGCTTTGATGGTGATGTGTGATGTGTGTACAGCCGGACACCCCATTGCACCGCTACCCACGACGATATCGCGCTCTAAAATATCTATTTGAACCAACAATCGGTTTCCTCGAATCGGCATCCCGCTCCCGCTTGTTCGTGTCGAACGTGATGAAGGCGATGATGGGGCGTCATATCACTATCTCTGCTGCTTTGCCGACTACAGTGGCAGACCATATAGTAGCTCCGAGGATCTGTTGGCTATCCCCGTACCACCCGCCCTTCCGCCAGCTTCCACAACTGATTCCCGCGGAAGGCGACTTGCACCGGCTGTTTGAGGCGATGATCTCGTCCTACGACCAATCAGGTAAGTCCAGAGTGAATGAGCAGGCGTTGCCCATCGGAGGTGGACATGTTTGAGTATCTGTGGATACATGTACTACGCTTACAGGCTTAAGTCGCTCATCTCCCCTAGCTTGGCCATGGAAGATACGAACGGCCTCCCACTGGTTGATTACATTTTCCCTAATCGTCGCTGTGTTCTATGACCAAGTTTTGGTCGCGTTCTTCAATGTAGCTTTGATGACGTTCTACATTACAGATGATATCTGTGTGACTTGCTTTCTCGACTGAATCACGCCATTCGTCCATCGAGAAGGACCTTGAGCTGCTGCCGTGGGTAGCTGTGTAGTACGCCAGTGCGCAAATGGCTAATTGCCCGAGCCGCGCAAAGTTCAGGAACTTCATCTACGAAAAGATGGCGGTTCTTTTTTCACGGAAATCTCAAAAGAAAACAAAACAGAAACCATCCTCATCCTAGTGGTCTGATAAAACCCCCATAAGTGTAATTAGCACGTGACCACCAATTCGAACAACAAATTAAAGTCGCCGTGCATCGCGACTCGCACCTCTCTCGCACGTTCTCTAACTTTTTTGGCCGAGGACGCTCATAATCACGCCCATATACCATTTTGCGGTTATATTGGCGTCTCAGAACGAATGGCAGTGGCAGGAGGTGCTCATGCGACGACGACGATGAAACCGCGGCCAGTGAGTCGTTCCCCAGAACGCCGAACGATGTGCGACCGGATGCGCCGCCCAGTATTTTCTAAACACCGTATGTTTCTAGTATCCTTATATGTATGCTGGGAAGGCGTGTGTTTCCGGGCATGGGAGATCACCATTTACGGCGCTGTGCTAGAGCGTGAGATCGACGACGCCACGCCGTACTGACCGTTTCCTATTCGTCGCCGCTGCATATCCAGCCGGAAGTTAAGAGCCAAGTTGATCATTGTGTTATTTCTACTGCACGGCCCGCTCCTCTCGACAAACATCGCCACAGGGGAGCGTACGTGTCACCTGCAGCGAAGTCTTGTCTCACGTTCTGCTTTCAGGCTTGCCATGCTCTGGACCTGGCCCAATTAGGGACACGTCAATAATCTATCTTCTGCTGACTTTTACGAGGGTCCCCGGCAATGGAAAGCAGTGTGGTGAGTCTTGCCGTTGTGTGAGCATTTCATCCTGACCCAAATAAAAAAAAGCCCTTGAACTCCCCCTTACGTGTCACGTTCTCGAATCATATTTCTCTCGTACAGGTCCTAGCCACGTACTCTCATTTGATTATCTTATACTGGTATCCGCAACCCCACGTAAGCGTCCTCCACGCTTCAGCTTTGATGCCAAACTCCTGTCAGACGCTTGGACGAACTATACCCGCCAGTAGTGGCGAATCAGCCGGGCTGTTGCAGGTACCATTCCAAGATAATGGCACTTCAGTGCACGCGACATCACCGGGTGTATCGAAGATTGGCTCGCGCACCCGTGGGCAGGTGTTCTCGGACACACTAAATTCGACGTACTTGCCAGCGCAAGACAGTACTCCCTCCTGACACAAACGTCCGACCGAGGCGAATGACATATTATGCAAACATGTCTGTTCATAGCGCCCAGGCGACTTGCTAGGAAGACGAAAAATCTGTCGCCAAGCGGTAATGAGAAAGGGCCGATCGGCTAAGCTTGTGGCACGCTACAAGAGCCCGAGGATTACGGGGATCGCGAAATATTACAGCGGCGACATCTCAGCTATTTTCTAATGAACGGAACTATGGGCATCGAGAAGCAGAATATATGAGATGAATATTTCGTCGGTATGTCGGTATGTCTAAGGACCCGATGGAGTGAGGCGAGGCGACCGGAACTCAAGAGGGAGAAATCGGCGATGCCTATGCCAGCGAGGGAACGACGAGAAACCCGCTAATGTCGTTATATAACGGGGGTGTACGCAGGTATGGTTCATGCGACAAGTACGCATCATATGGCATACCACGCCTGCTAGAGAGGTCGGGAAGTTTTTCGGGCTTACGACAACACAGGAGCGCCGCCATGGCCTCAGTTCAATGTTCGTGTCCTATTTAAGGCAAAGCAAGCGGTGTCCCAGACTCCCATTGGAAGCATCACTTCCTGATTGACGCCGCCTGCACCTACGCAAAGCGGGCATTTCAGCAGCACTCTAGGTCCTGGGCCAGTCGACGCCCTAGAGAAATAGGAAAGCCGATGTAGTTTTGAGAAACGCGTTCTCATCGTTTATGCCTGATGGGGCCCAGAACGGTCTCAAGCCATAAAGGGGCCGAACATCCAGTCGAGGCTCCGATCCAATCAGGAGCCTGGGTTTATCTGAAACTGTCACGAGAGGGTCGAGGGTGGTCGATGTTGATGTGCGCCTGGGTGACCTGGGTCCTGATATGCGAGGAAAGCTCGATTGGGGTCGACACGTTGGGGTCTACGGGTGCCAACTGTGCCGGCGGTGCCATAAGTGCCCCATGCCAGAATGATAGACATCGCTTGCTGCGCGGCCACCCATCTTCAGTGAGCCCAGACCCAAAGGACTTTATAAAATCATAGATGTCTGGCACCTCAGTCATAATAGCAACTTTCCAAACCTCAAGTGCCAGAGCGACAACAGAACCCAATGGCCGCACCATCGCAACCCGTTTTCGGACGGTCCGGACCGTCATACCACGTGGTCTCCAAATCAGGCAAAGTGAGTTTTCGAGGCCAGATGTTCAACGCGAGGCTCAACCGTTGAGAACAGAGACCATCTCACATAGCATCAAAGTCCTCTCCTTCGTCCTCCTCTCATCCCAAATGGCTTCCAATAAACCATCAGGCGCTCCTTTTTCGCCTAGCTCGACACCTAAGTACGTCCATCCCCCCGCTTCTCAACCGCTCGACCCACAGATTTTCTCAATCTTTCTTTCCCCCATCCACTCGTCCATCCGTTCGATCTTACAGGTATCTGAACGACTTTAGCAAAGCACTCGCGAGCGAAGTTCGTATCCTACTCCAAGAGGTCGGAAAGCTCCGAGATGAGCGACGTGCACTGCAGCAGTACGTTCCAAACATCCTCATCTTCCGAAACCCTCTAACCACGCCCTCGACAATCCCCGCAGCGAGATCGCAGAGCTGATGGCAGTCAAAGCCAAGCACAGCGCCGGCGGCGAGTACTCCCCGGACTGGCGCCCCAAGGTGATCTACACCCACCCAATCTCTTGCCCGATGATGGCCCATCACTCACCCTCATCCCTCCCTCCCCACTCCAGTACCTGCCAGAAGAGCTCATGCCGCCACCACCACCGGGACATCCGGGACCTCCCGGACTTCCCGGGCCTCCGGGGCCTCCTCCCCCACCCCCCGAAGAACTCCCTCCAGATGAGCCCGCCCGTGCCGGCTGGCGCACCGTTCACAAACGCTCCGAACCCGGCTTTAGGCGAAGGCGAAAGGCAGCCGCTGAGGGCGGACCCATACTGCACCCTGCACCCCCTGCCATCGAGGCCCCGCGCCCGGAACTGCCCTCGTGGGCTCAGTGGAGACGTAAGCACGCGCTTCGCAGAAGGCCGTAGTCTTTGATAATGACACTCGTATTTTTCCCCCGCAGCAAATCCTAACATACAACCTGTCGTCCGAAACCAGACGCCATCGCAGGCTGTTGTGCAGACGCCACCCCCTCGTCAGGGTCTCTTCGGTAGGTGTCCCTCCAGTTGTACATGTAGTCTCAGTTCATTCGCGCTGACATCCGTATGCAGGCCCCTCAACACCTCCTCCATCGTGAACTGAGCGATATATGTATTCGGAATGGAAGTACACGTATTTCCCACGCCTGATTCGTCTCCCCCCTTTTTTTGTTCTATTTCAACTTGTATGCTTGTAGCTTAGGCGCCACGAATTCGAACTGTGTTTCCCAAATTATTCTCAGTTGTTGTAAATGTATGTTTCACTCCAGATGGGTCGTAGCTGGATATCTACGCTACGCCATACTGGGGAGGGGCAGGGGAGGGAGCATTGAATATAGTTGATTAGCATATAAATGGTGTTTGGATGAGTCGATAATATACATGTGGATGCAAGAAAGGTCCATGGGAAATATATACAGCCCACTTGATTTATGCATGTGTTGCGGTACATTTCTAAACATTGCCGAGCCCCATGCTACTATGAACGAGAATGCAGTTAAATGATTGCAGTTTGTATGCTTGAGAGGTTGGGAAAGTGGAAAAAAAATTGCGGCGCGTTGGGGATGAGATATCAACTCGACCCATCACGGAGTTCGATTCGTACAAAGAGTGTCGAGAAGAGATACTGCGACACGTGCGCATCATACAGCGGCAAATGACGGAACCCTAAAATCAAAAAAGAGTCGTATCAACCCTTGATCCTGCGTTCAAAGATATATCATACCTTCGCGAAGGCACGCCAGCGACACGCAGTGAACAGCCAGCGCCTCGTTCTCATCGTCGCCGCCCTCGCGCACCGCAAAGCGCACAAACACAAGCTCGCGCATGTCGCCCAGAACCTCGAACGGCAGACTGAGCGTCTCCTCCCACACCGGGTTGAAGCCGTTGTTCTTGACCGTGCTCGTGCGGTACGATACCTGGAGAGCGGACGTGCTCACAGGCGGCGAAGAAAAAAGGCCCCAGTCGGGGAAGTGCACCGAGACCTCGACGTATGGGTCGATAGCGGATTTGTCGAAAATCTCGCGACCATGCCCGTCTTTTGGGAGCGGGAGCTGTTGGGCCGAGATCACCTGCTCGTACCCACGTGCATCAGGTAGGGCTCGGGGGGAACATGAGGTAAGGGATGAGTACGCACAGTGATGTCGAAGAAATGCCGGGTTCGTTTGTTGAGCAAGCTCTTATCCTGTGTCCGGAGAGCAAGTGGCTTGAGAACGTATCCCGATCGGCCGTTACGCTGGAACATCGCATGATTGATAATGCAGCCCAAGTCTGCTCGTTTGTGAGTGAATAGCCTATCGTCGACCTCAGGCCGAACTCACCATAGGTTTGCCAGTTGAGAGCGACAAGTTGGACCCCGGCACTCCAGTACTGCAGAGGCACGAAATTCGTGGATGAAACGCGTGTGCCCTTTGGATATATTCGCACAAGATGTGTGCGGTTGTGCTTGAAAAGATCAAGCACGCCATCGCGCTTAAACATCTTGTTGGCCGTCCTTTCCGAGAGAGAGAACATGTGTTCCGGTGCATAATGTTCCTTCTTGTTGATCCCACGGCATTTGACCCCAACCGTATATACCAGCATCGAGACAAGGGACACCGACATTCGGACCTTCACTTTGTCGCCATTGGGAGCCGGATTCGAGGGAGAATGCCGCCTGAGGATATTTCGCGGCCCAGAGGCACCCTGCGGGGCTTCCGAAATGGTGTGTCTCCTGAATGGACCCTGCTTCGACTCTGAGAATAAGATAAGCTCGGAAACTTCAGAGGTAGTCCGGCGACAAACCAGAAAGCATTTCACCGTCCGTGGAAGTCTCCGTGAAAGTTATTGAGGACTCAGTGTCGATCACGAGGTCATTTGGCTGCATTTCCTCGTTCTCCGAGACATACAGGTTCTTTGCCTGTTCCCAAGAGTTGGGCTGGCGAGATCGCTGGTCAAGATTCGGGACGCACCTTCAAGAGAATACGCCCCTTTAGATCTTCTGGGCTCGGGAGGACCTCGATCTTTGGACGGCCTTCCGGGGCGCTCACAAGACTGTCACCAAATACTTCGTGCATAATCGACGCAATCATGTCCTGTTGCGGAATGCTGCAGTGGACTTCCGCGGAGAGGATGACCGGATATGGCGATACCACGAAGGCATACTTTGCGATGGCCTCACAGGCCTTGCGTAAGGACACCTTTGTAGTGAGTGTCTTGCCATGGTAGACAACCGGCTCCTTGTCACCGTCAAAGATGTCAACTGCAGTGAAGATTAAACAAATACAACCAAGAGGAGAGTATATGCTTACGCTCGACGCTACGGCAGCTATGGAGCAGCGCGCGAATGTATCCTTCAATGGTACTATCGCCGACAAGCTGGTGCCCGACAAGGTATGTGTTATGAGAAGACGAGACGTAATAGTCCCAGAGCGGCCGGTTCATGTCATGGTGAATTGACCCACTCTGGTCAGTGAAGGCCGAGTTGCTTGTGGAGAGTAGGAATGCGGTGAAGCCTTCCAGGGAGAGTATCGCGGTAGCAAGGTCTTCGGGCGCAGCTCTGTTTGGGGCAGAAGACGTCTCATCAGGGCAGTCACTGAGAAACATGTCGGTTGCAGGCTTCAGCGCTCCTTTGTCCGGCGAAGAGGTGGCATAGCGGAGAAAGAGGCGCTTCAATTCGTCTGTGTCCGCATCCGACTTGACTGGAGGTAAGAAATGTCTTCAGAAGCTAACTTGCAGGTTCGCTTACCTTCTGGTGCTCGCGCATAAAGCGCTCGAATATCTGGTAAGTGAAGCTTCCTTGGTCGAGCAGGCAAAGTTTGGTGTACAGATCCTTCACTTCTGGTCGCGCTTTCAGCAACTTCACGAAGCGCCTAAAGTCGTCGAAATCCAGAAACCCACGGTCTTGCGTGTCGGCTTGCTGTGCAGGTCATCAGCCATCAGCCCTGATTGCAAACGAGGGGAGAACAGGAGCACGTGCCTTGAAACGGTGAAGCAAGTCGTCGCGCGAAGAGTTAACGTTGAGCCGTTTGCAGAGCTTCTCGACGTCTTCGAAGTACAGTTTCTGGTCTGCTTGCTCGTCTGCAGCCTTCCAGTATTGCTTTGCCCAGACGGCCTCGCGGAGGTCGAAGTTACCCAGCCCGCGCATGAGGGTCTGACGTATAGCGTACAACTCGCGCAGGGTAGAATCCCACGCCTGAAATACGGCGACGGAGGGGGCAATAACATGCCATATTTTCCAGCGACCGTCGAGGGTGTATATAATAGTAAGCCACTGATTTTCCAACTCCTGGGATATCTGGAACAACTCTCTGTAATGTCGAGCATCGGAAGCGATCCGCAGTTCCTGGATATTCTCAATGGGTACTGTGGGCAAATGAATGGATCAATGCGGTTGTCGCCCGTCAAGGAAAGACGCACTGATCCTATGCTTCTTTGATTCCCAGATGATCTGGCCCTGATCAGGGTCCAGTCTGACGACGACGTTCTTCTGCTTTTTCCCCGAAACCTTGATCATGGGGGTGCCTTTCTGAAGGAGATCCGGTACTGTAACGTCTGTGGTGGATGTGCATTGTGCGATAGGATTGCCGCGGGTAATATGCATATCAGCAACGAGGGGCAAGAAAGGAGGGATCATTGGTGAGGATGGTGCAGGAAGAGAGTTAAGAGGTATGTTAAGAGCTGATAATGTGGTTGATCCCTCCCGCGGAGAGGACAGGGGTGCGCCTGAAAGCGGGCGTGTTGTGATCTCTTCTATGAACGGGTCGTTCTGCGCGCGGGGAAGGTCATCAGACGCAGACGGAGAGAAGAGGAGACTTTGAAGCCTCGCCGTCTCCGTCCGAGAAAGGGCCGGGATGGCCGAGGCGAGGGACAGGCTTCGTCCGTTCTTCTCAGTCAGTTGCCATTTACGGACGCCGCCACTGGAACTGGCACGTCTGGCCAGAGATACGGCCCTGCTCACTATGCCAAGTCGCGGACTGATACCTGCTGACCCGCTACCCGTACTCTGACTTGGACGGGGGGAGAGAGGCGGGGACACCAGTGGGACCGAACGTGGTATCGATGGTGACTCATCATCCTCCATGTCAAGTGCACTTCCGTCCAAAACGATCTGCTTTGAATTCGGTGACAACTGTCCACGAGCGGTGAAGACATGCAGAGCGCGTTTGAAGGGAGAGATGGAAGGGGGGTGCACATAGGCTTCTACAGATTGGGTCATGAGAGGGGAAACATTGAGGGGGAGAGGGGCGGAGCAGGGGGAGATTTAGTGCTATATAATAATGGGGGGTGGATAAATGCTATGAATAAATGGTTCTGGCTAACTTAACAGGTTGTCAGTGCTGTAGAGGGCGGTGTAAAGTATAAAAGAATGGGCAAGAACGATTGAGAGCCAACTTGCATTCATTCCGTTTCTTTCAATACCGACAGGCCGGCAGAACCACGCTTCCGGCGGCTCTCTTGCCAAATTCAGCACACGCGTGCCGACTCACTCATGTCACTCTATCATAGTACAGTACTGCATTTATTCCTCTTACTCTGCTTTTTATCGGCTGTAATATGTGATCCCCTAAATGCCATGTGCGCAGTTGTCCACGTATCCGCGAGTCAAACCGGATCCTGACCGAGTCACACATTCGCTTAGGCCACCACTCCATGCATAATCCCAGTACCTCCAACCATAACCTGCTAACCTACTTCAAGCATCTGCGCGCGCGGCTGTGTTACGACAAGCTTGCACCGTCTCATGTCATTCACCATATACTCACAGGTGACGATCTCCTCGTGGTCTGGTTGTATATTGCAATCGCGGCATCGGGTCTGTCTTGGACAAACGCCTCGGAATTTCGGTGATAGTTTCCCAAAGTTGTACCTCCGTTTCTCACGACTGCCACCCGTCCCAAGTGACGCCCTAGTCCACATTCGGCGCAAGCTAGCCAAGCGTGACTCGAAAAACAAATCCTTGCCCACAGTCTGCGGTGTCGAGACTTCTCGAGCATCTGTAGGTAACTTGAAGCTGTGCAGAGTCCATAGCCATGGCTATGACTCGCCGTGTGGCATTCTATTGGGGGCCGAGAGATGACTCATCGTCTATGTCATGACATTGCCAAGTAGCAACAATATGACGCAGTCAACGATAGGAACTTGTAGCCCGCAAGATTGGTATATCTCCAACAAGAAGAGGGTCCTGGACTCCGCAGAACCTAAAACCTAACTCAGTCAGACAACCCTTGGGAAACGGGGTTACGTAGAACACTCGCGGTCAGCACGCAGCACGCAGCCGCAGCCGTGCGCTTGAGAGCTGCTTGATTCTCTGGTCCGCACACATCCATGTAGCGAAACCCCGGGTCCGGAGTACATGGGACCTTGATGAAGCCGCGATGGTGGAGCCAGTGTCACTGTACATGTCGAGAAGCCCAACCATGGGAGTGTTGAGCTTCTAGCACCCGTACGTTGCGTTCCATAAACCTGATTCGCGATCGAGTGCCACCGAGGCACCGTGGCACCGTGGCACTGTGGCACCGTGACCAAAAATAGGTAACACGTTGAACGCTGAACCGCTGAGCGCTGAGCGCTGAGGTCCCTGATTCCCAAACGATTGTGGGGTCGTGCCAACTTGCATGATAGGATAAATGAAATATGCAGTGCAGTAGAACGTGAACCCGTGGGCACAGATTATTGTATATTTTATTAGCACGTGGCTGATTGGCACCGAACAGGGGCCCGCGCCGTAATTTATCCGTGTTTATCCTCAGCTCTACACACATGGCCTCACCCCCACCACCAAAACCGACCTCCAGTGAGGACATCGTCGCTCAAAAGGTGCGCATACCTCTTTCGCATTCACACAATATAATGTTTGATTACTAAAACTGGCACAGTATGACCGCTGCTGTATGTGATTGTTCCCTCCTTGTCCACAATGTTCTCAACCAGCTCACAATGGGCACGCGGTGCCAGTGGCGGATTTACTAGTAAAATCGTGCGTCTTGAACCCCTCACTCGCAGCCTTCTGTGTCATAATTTATTTTTGTTTCCGCGTGCAGTGGTATCGGCTTCAGCGTCGGCGTTGTCGCATCCGTCATCCTCTTTCGCCGTGCGTGACAACCCGTTTTGCCAATCTACCACAATACGATGTATCTTTATTGTTTCAGGACGCACATGGCCCATCGCCCTCTCAACGGGTTTTGGTGCGGGCGCCGCATATGCAGACTGCGATCGGTCCTTCAACCCAGCACGCATCGCTGGCGTGCGCGTGGTTCAACACCCGCCAGCAGAGTCAAAATAACCCTTCCCCCACCCCTTCCCTCCTTCCGTACCCTCGGTAGAATAATAATCGTAAGAAGCACGCCAACCAGATAGATAGACTTATGTACATATGGTACGCTCTTGCGCTGGCGGGTTTGAAATTTATCAACCCTACTGCCGCCGCTCTCCGCGGTCATTTGTTGAGTCTTCGTGGTGAAACTCGAGGATTTTCCGGTCTGCGTCGGGCTCTCCGGGGCGAGGGAGCTTGCGCTGGGGTTCTCCGAGCACGAGGCGTTTGTAGAGCACCACTGGGGTGTTGATGTGTGAGCACCTTCTACGGGGAAGTGACAGAAGATTTTGCAAACCAGATGTCGCGGCCATGATGGGTACAGTCAAAATGATGATGCGCAGGCGTTGGCCCTGAGGTGACAATTTCCGCCTGGCCATGCTGCTGAATCCCCCGCAGTGGTGCTGGTTCGGCCCCAAAACGTACGGGATGTGCACGTGCGGGGACAACGGAATTTGCCACGTGGATGGCCGAGGACAGACGGACGGCATCGGATTTGCACACGCGAAAACACCGCCCGACTCGAAGCTGAGTACAGCATCACTACAACTTTTTTTACCATGTGTGAACTACGAGAAGTCGTTCTGGTATATCCGGGTTCTCGACCGTGGTGAGAAAGCGTTCCAACCTTACAATGCCCTCCGCCGTAGATATACGTCTTTCCACCTCGATCGACGATCAGCGAACGAAGTGACTGCAAAGAGAGGGACCTACTTTCCAAGCGTCTGTTTCAATTCCGACCTGACAAATAGTTGGACTGCATTGGCGAACGATATCCCACGCCTGCTCGAAGGCATGGCACAGAAGCGGTCGGTCGACGATTTGGATGTGCACGATGCGGAGATGCGTCGCCTGGGCGAGTATCGGTAGAAGGGGAGCCTAATAATACCCATGTGAATGTATGCATAGAAGGAACAAAGAGATGGACCATTTTTGCGTGATGTACAACTACGAAAAGCTCTTCTAATCTCGGGCAACTGGTACAGACGTGGTCGATGATGTCGAGACTGATGCACAGCCGATGGAAAGAAAACCGGACAAGGTGGTCACGGTGCTTGTCGATAACGCGAATGAAAAAATTGTCTGCGAGGACTGCCATCGAGCCCGAATTGGGCACGTAGACCTGAAAGACCTCGAGGGAAGAAGATCCTCTGAGAAGCAATTCTGTGCCATCCATCCATGCGTCGGTCGAGTTTCTGGGGTGGGTAGTCAATGTGAAGGAGCGCAACGATGTCAAACCGTCCGCTTTCATACAAGCTCCACCAAGCGCCAACATATCCTGCTCCGAGACATTTAATCAGCCTCGACGACTAGATCGAAGGTAATTATTCGAAAACTTGCGAATGCAGGAGACAGGCTGTCGAGGCTCAGTTCCTTCACGTTTCTGACGTTGTTCCTTATCATTGACCAGACGCCCTCGTTCGTCACTCTTCGGCACCCAGCCAAATGGAGATGTTCTAGCTGTGAAAGACATTGTGATATGGACCCCAAGAGGCTGTCGGTGACGTGTATGTCTTCCTGGCCAATGGATGAATAAACATTCCAAGGTATGCATAGGGATAGACGCGCCTTGCAGATAAGCGCTAGATTAGTTAGTGACCGTCCTGTCACCTGAAGCCAGCGCGGAAGTATCTCGAGTACAGACATGCTGGGCATTATCAACGAGATTTTGCTAAGACGAAGTATTTGAACGAGGTCCATGGGCGCATACTGCCAGGAATATTGTCCATTAATGGTGACGTCGCTTAATTCGGGGCATCTCCCAAGGCTCTTGAGAATGTCGGATGTCAAGGAGCCTTCTCTTGTCCATGTGCAGCCTCTGAGGTGCACACAGTTCTCGAGCCCTTTGGCGTACAAGTCCATTGGTAGTCCATCGGTAAAACCGAAACCATAACGTTTCGGGAAATCCCTAATTTCTTGAGGTGATCCATGTAGTTGAGCATTTCACAGTGAATGAAAAGCAAACCGAGATGGCAGACGAGACGAGCGAGGTTAGGACACTCCGCTAGGGTTCTAAACAATTGTACCACCTTACACGATTACTTCAGTTTGGACATTGAAGAATACGATGAACCACAAACTCTAAATTTTGAGAACTTGTGCCATGGAAAGATTGCGATTCGCTTATAGAGTATTGACACAGAAAATTGATAGAAGGTGCGGCTCACAAGGCACAGCGAGGCAAGGTACTCAGGGTCAAGTAAGTGAGCTACAATAAGAGGTAAAAGTTCAAGTGGAAGATCTTCAAAGCGTGCCATCTTGCCATATAGTGCAATACAGCAGGGCAAGAGTCAAAGATCTAGTCGTGCGTGCACCGACCCGCGGCGTCCGAGTCACGTGATCAATCCCGAGACCTTGATTCTGACTCTGTGAACGTTCCCAGCACTTTGTCCCCTTCTCCCACCTTACCATGTCCGACGCAGAGGAAGAACGTTCCAAGGGCGCATCATTCGCGCGTACAGACGAAGATAGAGAGGAACAAGAAGAGTACGAAGGTTCTCGTCATGACAGCGGCCGCAAACACAACAGGGATCGGCGACGAAGGGAGGAAGAAGAAGAAGAAGAAGGCGAGGGTGAGGAAGACGAAGAGGACGAAGAGGACGAAGGTGAGGAAGACGAGGATGATGAAGACGAAGATGAAGGCGTGTCTCGTGGTAACAAACGACAAAAAGTAAGCTGCCCCATCTTACATGAGTGGTCCATCCCCAACACCAAAGTCGTTGCCAGCGCCGTCACAAACGCTCTGCGGTAAACCGCTTTCTTGATGTAGAAGCTGAAGTCAATGAGGACGAGGACGAGGAAGAAGAAGATGAGGAGTATGGACGAGGTGTGTCTGTCTAACTTCTATGGCACAAACACTTCCTACTTAAGCGTAATTGCAGACGAGTTCATCGCCGAGCCTGAAGGTGAAGGTGATGATGAAGAGGGTCCAAGGAGATCAGTCCACCATGCCCGCCTGGATAGACGAGACCGGGAGCTCAACGACCAAGACTTGGCGCGCATAGCAGAGGACGTTAGTCAACGTTACAAGCGAGCGGCCGTTCGCTACACTGGGGATATGAACGAGGTTCCTCAACGCCTCTTAATGCCCTCTGTTCAGGATGCCAACCTCTGGCAAGTGAGGTGCAAGGTAGGTATTCGTTCTGGGCGATGGGCACATACATGAGTGCTGATGGTACACTCTCAGCCTGGTCGCGAACGAGACCTCGTTTTTAGTCTCATGCGCAAGTCGCTTGACCTCGAATTCTCCAACCATCCCTTACAGATACTTTCTGCTTTCGAACGTGACTCCCTCCCTGGCATTCTATATGTTGAGGCTCGCAGTCAGAAGCAGGTCAGCGAAGCTTGCAATGGACTCGTCGGAATCTATCCCAGTCGTGGCGTTACTCTGGTGCCAATCGACGAAATGGCCAGCTTGCTCTTGATCAAGAAGCAGGAAACGACCGTCAACCCCGGAAACTGGGTTCGGATTAAGCGAGGCAAATACCAGGGAGACCTTGCCCAAGTAGTAGACATCACCGAAAACGGGGAGGAGGTTGGGCTCAAGTTCGTCCCGCGCATTGACCTCAACCCTAAGGACGAAGTTGTCATTGATGGCAAAAAGCGGAAGAAGACTGGCCTTGCGGCCTCTACTGGCGTCCGCCCGCCTCAGCGTTTTTTCAATTACGAGGAGGTTGTAAAAGTTTATGGTCGCAAGATGGTCTCGAAGCGAAATCAAGCCTACATCTTCCAAAATGACACGTACAAAGATGGTTTTATCGAGAAAGACTTCAAACTCAGTGCTATAGTCACGGAAAACGTCAACCCTACACTAGACGAGATCACGCGATTTGCGCGGGGAAGTCACGAAGGCGAGGGCATGGAGAACACCGTTGACCTTTCCCTTATCGCCGAAGCTTCGCGGAAGGCTGCAATAGCAGTGCTGCAGCCCGGCGACCATGTTGAGGTGTTCGAAGGTGAACAGGCGGGTGTTCACGGTATTGTCGAGACCATCAACTTGGATATTGTGACCGTGAACCCTGTCGGCACGTTCGATCTCGAAGGACAGAAGGTTCAGGTACCGGCGCGGAGTGTCAGGAAGCGATTCAAGCCCGGAGACCACGTCAAAGTGATGTCGGGGAAGAATGCCGACGAGTCTGGTCTGGTCGTTTCCGTGTCGGGTAACATTGTAACCTTCTTGTCCGACATGTCTATGCAAGAGGTCTGTCTGTCTTGTTAAGCCGATTCTGCGTCGCTGAGCGTTCCACAATCGATAGGTTTCTGTGTTCTCTAAAGATCTTCGCGAGGCTGCAGAGGTTGGCGCGGGCACTAACATTGTAGGCAACTATGAACTTCATGACTTGGTCCAGCTGGAGTAAGCATCCTCCTCCCTGATGATTGCTTCTCTCGAGTGTCTCACTCACCTGTGTCCAGCAACCAAACCGTCGGCGTTATCTTTAAAACAGAGCGAGATTCTTTCCGTGTCCTGGACCAGAACGGGCAAGTGCGTTTGGTGCAACCACACCAAATATCCATGCGTCGCGACTCCAACCGCGCTATCGCAACAGACGCCGAAGGTTATGAGTTGCGAGTCGGTGACAATATGAAGGAACACGATGGCGAGGTAAAAGAAGACCTCTCATTTTACGCAACTTATACTGAATTCATCTATTTTCTTTTTGCTTTGTAGGGTCGGAAGGGTCGCGTTCTCCACGTGCACCAATCCTTCTTTGCGTTCCTGCACAATCGCGAGATCATGGAAAATGGCGGTGTCTTTGTGACGCGAGCCAGGTCCCTTGTCTCCCTTGCTCCAAAAGGAAACATCATTCGCCCTGGTACCGACCTTTCGAAAATGAATCCCGCTCTGAGTGGTGGCGCCGTCACAGGTGGCATGGTCGGATCAGGCATAGGTCGCGGTCTGCGAGACCGGCTCATTGGTGTCCTTGTCACTGTAGTGAAAGGCCCTCAAAAAGGCTATGTCGGCACCATTAAGGACACGAATGGGCCTACCGCTCGTGTGGAGCTCAATACCAACAATAAGGTCATCATTATCGAGAAGGACAAACTGTACCGCAGAAAGTGAGTGTATTGGTTCTCTGTCCGAAGATCATGAACTCATGTGTAATTCAGCAAGGACGGCAAGCTCGAGCCACTTGAAGGTGGCCGTGACAATATGGGTCCTCCCCGTGGAAGCTTCGGTGACGGAGGGTTTGGAGCTGGTGGCCGTACACCTAACCCATATGCCCCGTCTGGTGGTACTGGCTGGGGCGGTGGCCGTACTCCCAACCCGTATGTTACGGGGGGAGGGAAGACCCCAGCCTGGGGTTCCTCAAAAACGCCTAACCCATACACGGAAGGGGGTAGAACACCGTTCAGTACGAGCTCCCAAACCCCGAATCCGTACGCGCAAGAAGGTGGGAGAACACCAGCTTGGGGCTCTGCTCGGACACCGAATCCGTATGCGGCCAAGAGTGGGAGTGGCGGCACCGGAACGGGATGGGGGGGCACAACACCCGCTTGGGGTGGTGCGACACCGAAGCCTACCTCTTGGAACGAGAGTCCGTCCGTGCCGGCTAATAACGGGGCTAATAACGGCTGGGCCAGTCCAGGACCAGCACCGGGAGGTTGGGGCGATTCGAGTTGGGTAAGTCGGATGAAATTGATGTCAATTCATAGACCAATGTATTACCAACAGAGTGCGCCGACACCCGCTTTCGGCGCTCCGACGCCGGCGGCGTCCGCCCCCACCCCTGGTGGACCTGGCTATGGTTCAACGGTATATAATGCCCAGACACCAGCCGGAATGTTTACCGGTCGTTCTGATATGCCTGCGGAGACCCCGGCTGCATACCCGCCGCATGAACGGACTGGGAAGACAGCATTCAGTGAGCGTTGATCTGCGTATGTCTTTTTTCGACAACAATTCACGCGTTGTGTCTTCCAGACTTGGACAAGAATTGGCTAGTTGACCCAGCTTATGCCGCCAACAAGATTGGGATGATGATCAAGATCCGAGGCACACGGGGAGACAGCGCCGGTTTTCCTGAATGGGACCATGGCAAGCATGAGGGCAAAGAGGGCAAGTTGCAGGGCGTGCTCGACACTGGATCGGATTACATCCCGCGAACGGCGACGCTGCTGATGGACGACCGAGAGTCGCTCACCGTGCCGATCCTATACCTCGTGCCTGTACCGCCAACGCAGGTCCGCAACAAGGTGGTGGCCCTCGATGGGCGGTACAAGGGTCAGATCGTCACAGTGAGAGACATGATGCTCGACTCGTGTCTTGTCACACACGACGACTCGATGTACGATGACCTGACGCACGATCGGATGTGTCTGTACTCTGACCGTTAAAACATTCCCATGCGCTCTTGTATCCACCCTTTTTTTTTTGTTACAGTGATCGTATTGTTCTTTCGTCACAGGGTTAGGTTTAAGATGGAAGCCCTTCGGCACTCCTTCGGCAGGCAGAGATCGGAATGTATGCTGAGTGAATTTTTAGGGGTTTGACGAGACGACAGCTTGCAAGTGACCATCAGACGATGCAGAGAAGGTCTTCGAAAAGGATTCAAGCGGCTCAGACGAAATCACCAAAACTTCAAACTGAACGTGAGGACTCGGGGTCTGAGAGCCCGTTGACAGAACTAGAGGAAGATCAACCCCCGTGCCCGCCAAAGAAACGTCGGCGTAAGACCAAGGTCGTAGAGCCAGTGGTGTATGATATTCCTCCGGTCGAATCAAAGATGACTACATTTCGAGGTAAGCGTTTTCGAATCCTTTCTCATACTATGTATCTTCATGCGACCGACTCGGATACTCTCTATGCCGCGTTACTTCCACTGACAGGTCGGTTGGGCTACGTGAGTCACCGTGTTCCGTGGAATATGGCCCTGCTTTTGATCGTTGAAGCTTGAAGGCTTGTCTCAATACTATCCTCCGAGTTTCGAAGCCAGATCCCATTTTCTGCAGTCGGTTAGTTTTTCTGTCGCCGTCCAGCGCCTGGGCCTCACAAACAAAGCCGATTAGGACTTGCCGAATAGATACTATTCTCAAACATGGCCTCGACTTTGCCAAAGATCTGGGCATTCGAAATACGAAAGATCTCGCCAAACTTATTCAGGTAGGCAGGCCTCTTACACAAAGAGTGGCATACTAGCGGGTCGAACTCAATGACTTCGCCATTTCAGTGGAACGAAGACAACAAGTTGAGTCGCGTAGTCTACGTTACGCTTTTTACCGGCTATGGTTAAAGCACGCCATTTCATCAAGGATTCGCTTCATGCGCATCTCTTCGGAGCTCTTTCCTTTTGCATCGCATGACAAGTATGGATATGACTTGGACTATGCGGCTACTGAGCTGAAAGTGCGGACACGGCAATGGTCGCGGCAGGAGCAGAGGCTGACAGCGACTTTGCGCAGGCTGCTGGTGATCTTGCGAATAAATACGACCATAGAATGACTTTGCATCCCGGCCAGGTATGCGGTGCTTTGCCGGTGCTTTTGCGGGTGGCGGCTCACGCGTCACCTTCCCAGTTCACCCAAATCGGCTCGCCCAAGCAGAACGTCGTAAATGCTTCAATCCGAGAATTGCGCTGTATGTGCCCGGATGGTCGTCGCTCTGTAATGTGGTCCACGACTGAGTGTTTTCTTTAGACCATTGCTCGATATTAGATCATATGGGTATAGGCAAGGACGGGGTCATCATCATTCATATTGGTGTTCGTATCTCTCCGGCTCTCCGACGCATATGTACCGGACTGACTTGGGATGACAGGGCGTATATGGTGACAAGACAGCAACACTGGCCCGCTTCAGGGAAAATTACAAAACCTTGCTCTCTAATGATATAAAGGCGCGCTTGGTTGTTGAGAACGATGAGGTCAGTTACACTTATCTATGAAATCGGGAGTCACAAATAGATCATCCCTCCGGTCGAGGAGATATGTTACAACGTTGATGATATTCTTCCTCTTTGCGAGGAGCTTGACCTGCCTCTTGTGGTGAGTTCTAATGCGCGTGGCCAGTCCTAAATTGAGGGCAATGTTAGATCGACTATCATCACGATTGGATTTATGTGAGCTCTGTGCCATCGCGTCGATGAAAGCTAACCCCTGGCACGTCAGCCATCATCCGAACCTCTGACGACTCTCATTCCTCGCATCAATGCGATTTGGCACAGGAAGGGTATCAGACCGAAACAGCATCTTTCGTCTCCACGGCCTGGTGCCGTGACAGTAATGGAAAAGCGCGCCCACTCCCGTCGCTGCTCCGTCCTCCCAAAGGAACTGGAAGTAGAAGGGGCCGGTTGGCGGTGGCGCACCTCGGACCAGCGGGAATGGGTGGATTTGATGATCGAGGCCAAGGACAAGGAACAGGCCGTCTTCCAGCTTTATCGAATGTACGACCTTGCACCGGTTATTTGGGAGAATCTGCGCCCAGAACAGACAGACCATGTTGACGTCGGCCGAGAAGGCGCAGTCGTAGGACGAACTCGACGAAAGGCGAAGAACAAAGGTTCGTGATTGGCTTATCAGTCGGGGTTAAAGTGCGCATCCGTTTGACAGACAAGGACGAAGAATGCGACCGGGAGTTGCCAGCGGACGTTGATCCTGTTACGATGGTTGGCGAAGAGCGAGAGGAGCTGCCCGCTGTCGAGGGACCGTCGCCGGAAGCCAAAAAGGCTGTACGTCCACGCAAACGGAGTCAAGCTTATTCCAGAAAACGCTAGAGTATGGCTAGCGCGGATGGGGCAATGAGAAAGGTAGGCACATTTCCGTTTCACAGGCTGCGAAATTTACTATTATGACATCAGAGAGCACCGCACTCTATCTCACGTTTTGTTCTTGTCTTGCGTTCTCGTCGGGTGTATAGTTTTGTATTTATCACCAGAAAACTTGAAGTATAGTCGCAAAATCGGGAGAATGCATACTCTTGCATCTTAAGTGGGTCATTTTGTACTTCAGTTCGGACGTCCTTTTGGACCTGGCTACATGTAAAGCACCTTCAACCTCGGGAGCTACCACTGGCGAAAGGAAGGATTGTTCCATCTTATTTACCCCGGGCCTATCGGCCGTCTCATGTATGGTAACTAACCCCATCATTAGCTTCGAAGGGTTTGAGCGGGTCTACCATGGCCTTACTTAGAGCCCGGCGTATGCCATCCGTTGGTGCCTTTCCGTCTGCTCGGACAATGGTTTAGTCAATCATTCAATAACGAACCCGACATCGAATACGCACTATCCACGACTGACTTCAGGTTGTTGAAGAGACCATGGGCCACTTCCAGTAGCTTCATCCGAGCTTCCTCTTAGGTGAGTCTGTCCAAGGCGGCCCTCTGAAGGACGGCCTCTGTGTCACTCTCCCAACATTTCTTTGCGCAAAGGAATTTGGCTGATACGAGCTTGGTTATGGCCCGGCTCATGTGGAAGGCTGAGGTTTGTCGTTTGATTTGAGGTTGCCAAAGCAAGCACAGAGAGTACTTCATCATTAATAGTATTGTTATGTGCCATCGTAGGGTCCAACGGAATCTCTTTCATAAGACGATTAGGAAGTTCCCCACACAGTCTAATCATGATAGGTCGACAAGTACGTCATAGCTTGCACTGACGCCAGTAGCGGCCTGGCGCAGCCAAACA
>Ga0137394_10000471_pt1 | contig 28303 bp, 24 predicted proteins | sample czobulk116metaG_FD_108278 | JGI IMG/M metagenome (GOLD analysis project Ga0137394, IMG submission 108278) | Vadose zone soil microbial communities from Angelo Coast Range Reserve, California, USA - czobulk1.16 metaG | ecosystem: Environmental > Terrestrial > Soil > Vadose zone | place: USA...
GCTGCTGCTGCGTCACCATGCGTAACGCATTTAGCATACAATTGTAACAATGCGGACAGGGCATCCGCAATCTTCGAGCGGGACGCCTGGTCAAAAGGAGGTGTGTGCTCAAGGATATCATGAAGGTAATGCGCTTGCAGCTGATGAGATTGATCAGACGCGTTTAGTAATTATTAGAAGTATATATACCGAGCTCTCAGTGACTTTATCGTATCTGCCGAGAAGGATTAATGATAGGACCACAATGCTGGAAATGACTTACTTTTTCAGGACTTTGCGAAATCCGGAATAATTCAGCTCGACGTAAGAGCGTAGTGCGCTCACTTGAACATACAAGTTTGTGATTCGGCGCTTGAATAATAGCTGCGTATCGGTTGCAAAGTTCCTCTTTGAAGTCCAAATCGTTTCACCACTACCCTGTACCGGCGAATGAGGGGAACCTAGCGAGCCGATACTACTGCGGAGCCGATTCGCGAGTCCTCGCACTGCAGCAGTTGGAGATCTGCTACGACCCAAACTCCCCGTACCATTCCTAGTACCACTTCTGCTGATACTTGGCTGAGGCATGGGTTCCTCCTGTTCCGGAACGGGGGCAGGGAACGAATGCCCTTGAGGTACACGGAGGGCAGCCAGCGAAGCCTCGAGGTCAAGGTTCTCCTCTGTGGACGAAACACTAACGCGGCGGGTGCGCATATCCCTGGGATGACTCGCTATGGAGGTAATTAGCCTGAAAACGGACCAAGAAGATAGCTGCAACTGCGGGGAGCGGGGGAGGTGGGGAAGGGCAACGCCAACGTCTGCACTTCAACCCAGCCATGATAGGTGAGGAAAGGCCCAGCCCGGAAGTAGTATTGTAAAAACCATGTCAAGTATGCACTCACCTCCCTGAGACATTGCACGACCCGCGGAGGTGGAAGCTCGCCTTCTGCGCTTCGACGTTGGGGGCTCGTGACTCCGTTCGGCACTTTGCCAGTCGTCCTCGTCCTCGTCCTCGTCTTCGTCCCACTGGGTGTCCCCATAAAGCCGACCGGCCAGCATGCCAATTTCATCTTGTTCCTTTACAAGTTCCTCCAGTTCTGCCAGCTCTTGCAGGAACTGCTTTTCCTGGAGAGTATAGAAGGAGGAAATCTTGCGTAGCTCTGCATCCAACAGGGGCTTGAAGACTGCATCTGTGTCCTGCAACTGTTCGACGCGGTCAACCAAGGATGTCCGTTCTGTTGCTGACTCTATATCATGAGACTGGACGAGGGCCTCGTGCTTCTGCTTCTCAAGTTGGTAGATGTATTTCTTGAGGGCATCGTATCTGTTGGGATGGAAATATGCTCAGTACACGCGGACACTTGTCATCTGCGATCAATATAGCACGCACGCGATGTATTCATCCCACCACTCTATCTCGGCGTTGAACTTGAGAGAGGAACTAGGCGAGAAGGGATTGTCAGCGACCAAACAATAGCACATGTATGAACCAAGGAACATATACCTGAATTTCATGGCAAATTTCTGTGTGTCAAAGCTGTTTCCCTGTTGTGTTCGATTATGGAGTCGAGTAAGGGGTATCTGTTCCTCTTCGAAGTGCCGCGCGAGGCGAGTGGTCGGCTCCGAAGAACGAAAGAAAGTTGAAAAGAAAGAAAACAGGGTTCGACAAAGGGGTGGAGACTGGAGAGGTCGCTTAAAGTGCGGGCAGCGCGGCAGCCCTCGAGTCGCTTCTAAATTTGTCGTGGTTAGGCCGAGACCAGGGTTACAGTTGGAGTCGTAGTCACCCCTCGCCGCTTCGGTCCGGCCGGCAACCTAATTAGAAGCGCACTCTCCTCCTAAGTCACGCCAGTTCAGTTCCCTACATACAGTACTGTATCGATGTTCTGACCCGAATTTTGATCCCCATCACCCCTAACGTTACCTGGCGGTATAAACATTTCAGTTAGCTTTTGGCTTATTCAGTTTCAGTGACCGCTCAAGCCATCATGTCACCTCATTCATTTCCCCAGCTTCCTCCTCGTTTCACCTCGATCTCCAAAGTTCTATCAATTTTGTATTTATTTCTAACACGACGTGGGAATTTTAAATGTCAATCGCAACTGAACGGGCACCTTTAATTCGCAGGAAATGCAAGTCCTAGCGGCCATTTCTTATGGTCCCGCGCTCGCGCTATACCGGCATGCATTCATGACCGATGTGATATTGGGTTTTTCACCCTTTCACCCAACCCATCAACTCTTGAAATTATATTCCTTTGCACCCCACCCCGTAAACGACCAAGATGATGGCGTTTTATGCTAAAAACCTTCTGGCATGGCACCATGTGTGGTTATCCACTGGCACTTGGCTGAGCCCTGTCTAAATTCAGCGCCAGCCCCTCTCTGTTGATCTACCTCACTACTGACTACAAGCAGCTGCCTGCCGTCTTTGGTTTGCTGGCCCACCGGCCTCAGGCAGATTTAGGCCTTTTAGGAACTCCCCCCTCCCACTCCGAGAGCAAGCCCGAAGACACCAGTGCCCCAACGAGTCGATCCGTCGTGAAAAATAGGCAAGGGCATCCAGTTGGTCGCGTTGCTATGTAAGGTAGATCGGTGTATACGAAAGCGATGGCTCCGGGTTACTGACCTCCTTTTCTTTTTTTTTCCAATCCTTGCGAATAGCTTTCATCAACGACCAGGGTCCCTAAATGACGATATGCGACCCCTTCCACGGCGCTGTAAGGGACTGTTTTTGCCAATTATTATCACAATCGAGTTTCGTTCAAATGCAGACATAATTTTTTTGACCCTAGTACGTTTCATGTATGGCCCAGAACTTAATCTCGACCTTGGCCCATGCGGCGAAAACGGGATTCTTCGGTTCCCTGCGTTTAGGATCAAAGTCCAGGAACTGCCGCCTTTCTTGTACTGAAGCCACTGGCATGCGAGATGTGAGGCACTCCGGGCATCCGCCCCGACGTATCGTTTTACCGTTCGAAAACCGAACAATGATCGTGCCTATTCCGGTCTAAGCTAGAACGGGTCGCCTCAACAAACTCAATCAACAACCCCTGCTCCTCAGACGAAATGGCCTCGGGCGTCCGCGGGGGAGAACCGATGAACGGCGCCGCCGCTCAGCGCTCAACCACGGACCTCGGAAACTTGGCCGCTCTCACGGACGACGTGGACGTGATGTCTATAAATATTACATGCGTTGTATGGAAGGGCCGAACGTACGCATCGCTCGTCAAAATTAAATCTCCCCCTTTCGCCCTTTCTGCTCTTGAGGGTTAGAATCGGGTTATCCCACGTCCGTAAAATTAGATGCAACTAGGCGCCTTTTTTACGGAGTGTTCCATGTGTATAATGCCTTGCTCTTGCAAAAGCTGTAGCGGGGCAGCTGACTGGGACGGGGACGACGTGAGACGTGGAAGACGGGAGATGGGGGAAGGGAAGTAATATCATCACCTAGTCCCCACGAAGCATCGAACGCCTCATCCTTGTTCCATTGTGCCGTATGAATGCATATTCCCTTGGCAGGGGGTGGCAACCCTCTCACCTTCTGTACGTCCGAAATGCCTAGTGGAAGCGGAGGGAATCCGGCCTTCTTCTCGCGAATGTCGTGTGTCGTCCGAGGACGACGGGCCATCATCGTCGCCGGGACGGGATTTGGAAAGGGGACACGATTGGCAGCCACACACACAATTCCCTCAGCTGTTCTCGCCCCTAGGCCACGAATTATGTCATTAGGGGTGCCCAAGGTGGCGAACACTCTCACCAGCTCACCAGTTTCTCCACGCACACCGGTCTGCTGACTCGGACCCTCACGGAGTAAACCGCTTGCCTCTAGAAGAAAAACTCCAGCGCGCACGCGAGCCGCAAGCATGCGGGTAGGCTGAGCTTCACATCAAGGACGTAATATATCTTTCCCAGGCCAGCAGGAATGCGCGCAGCATTGTAGAGAACGTGTACGATGTGTCAAGACATGGGGCCGAGGAGGCCTTCTTGCCGTGTTAGGCCCCGCTCCTCCTCCGCGCAGCACCATTAACATCCCAACAGCGACTTACCAGTACGTGCATGACCCACACCAACGAGTTGAGGTATTGATCAACAGAAACTGCGGAGAGGCCGTTGCCTTCTCGGTACCCTCGCAGACGTCCCCCTTACACGACCCAAATTTGGTGACGGAAGGGAAAATGGTCCCCCAGGGCGAGCTTCCCACCAAAGAAAGCGTTTAATACTGTACATGCGCTTCCGCTCACCAGGCTGGTGGTTTCACGCTGCCGAGAATGTCCGGGTGGTGATACCTGTTGAGACGCCCAAGGCTAAGCTCCGGTGTTACGGGTAAAAAAATTATCGATAAGACTCGTCGATGCGACAATCGGCCAACGTCGCACCCCACTATGTTTCATTCCCTCGAGCACAGGTGGGGTGCCTGCAGAGCAGAGCTTCAAAATCTAATGTTCTGATTGTGATTCTGTTGAGGGCCTCCGTTACTTGCCATTATCCATGCCACGGTACAAAACGCGCACGAGTGTGGGAATTTCGGGAGGTTATGGGTCAGCGAAATGACGATCTCAGCTGTAGCTTGACGTTACTGAGACAAAACCTAGAGCCGCAAATTTGTAAGTGTTCGCGAGGCGGGGGAATGAGGCTCCTCGTCCTCGAGTACACCACGAGTTTTGACATAGTAGGAATAAGCACCGATCACGAAGTCGAAGTACTCCCAACAGATCGGATTTTTGAGCGCCGAACACGGTAAACACCGTCCAGTCTCCGACCATGAATTTTCAACGTGTTCTATTCAAGTATGCTCTCTTCAGTAAGAAGACAAGTGTTGGAGGGAAAGTAGGCACAGCGTAGGCACAGTGTAAGCACAAATCATAGCAGAAAAAAAAAGAATGACGGCCAACGTATGGATGAGAACCCGATAGCGATGCGTGTGAGAGGAATACTATTCTAACGGATAAGTGTTACGAGTGCAAGCTCTGCAATAACGGAGGGACTCGAAGAAATTTGGAAAATCCAAAAACAAGAGTGGTATGTTCTACCATGGACGGACAGGACGCGAGTTCGAATAATTTACGCCATATTTATCCCGCAGCTCAGCAGGCGCACGCGCAGGCGACGCTTCCGTTTTGTGAAGCTGAGGTGGAGATGGATGATCATCGCCACAGCGGCGTCCATACGTCAGGAGTCTTTCTCTGTCGTCGATGAACGGCGGTCGCAGTGCATCTGTGTACGCGTGCGGAGGCATAGAGGTCCGATTATTCCCTGACAACACCTTCATCGAAGACGGGAGTAAGCCCTGTGGTTCCCGCGGTAAAGGCGCAGGTGTGTGAGCGGTGAGCGGTAGAACCGGGGATGGATCGCTTGGAGAGACGCCATCGGGAGCTGACGATAGAAACGATGCCGATGTAGAGGATACTGCCGAACTTGAATCGGATTGTCTGTGGGCAAGCGTGTTGAATCTGGGAGTATCTTGAGAGCCTGAGCGCTCCGAGGTCCAATATTGTGTTTCAGCTCCCGTGGTGGGCTTCAACACTTTAGGAGGTCCTAGATCGAGGTGTCTGTCAGAACGCACACATCAGTGATGGCAGGTAAAGCCTTGAGTTGCCAGCTTACTGAGCATTTGATGGTAAAGACGGGCGCTGCTGGTACCTAACCTGTTCTCCTGATGCAGGGAGGGGGTGGGCTACATCGGCACCATCACTTGCTCGCAGCCTCTGCAGAACAGCCCTGGAGTCATTGGACTGAGGCGTAGATGCCAAGGAAGAGATAGGGGGAAGCGATATAGGCATCTGCCCTGAAGCACGCGCTGAGGGTGGGGGATGAAGTGGTGGAAGTCTGATATGTTCTTTCTGAACAGGGGCGTGGTGCGGGCCACTCAAAGCAGGAGCATCGAGAAAAGCATTTCTAGAGGTTCCGACTGGAGATGATGCGTTCGATGCGAGAGGAGTGTTGTTCGGCTGCGACGAGGAAGGATACGGCGAGTAACGGGCATTGTGGCTGCGCTCCCGAGTCAAGGACAGCCGGCCGACACCTCCATCGATGGAAAGCGCATCCGATGGGGATGGTGTTGACCGGATCTTTTGATGTTGGGTTGGCCACATGGGTTGAGCAAATGGAGATCCATGTTGGTGTGAAAATTGGGGCGATGGCTCAGTGATCTCGTGTGGGTAGGTAGGGCCAGAGATGATCGTCCATCCAGCCTGGAGGCCAGATGTACCCGTGGATAACATCCCCGAGTTTTGGACAGGATTGTTTCGTCTGGCCCGGCGCCGGCCGGTGCCGTTGGTAACAACCTGCCCATATCCGGGCTGTTCTGGGGACAAGCAGGTGGTGGGAAAGGTTGGGCTAAGAGATTATTGAATGACTCAGAAGAACAGACGCCATGCTGCTTCGGATCGCGTACCCAAATAGTGGCACAAGGTCGTGTCGAATGGGCCATGCCACGCTATAACAATGCGTCAGAAAACGAGCTGCAATATTAAGCACTGATCATGCACACCGCCGAGACAGGCGAAGAGCAACCTGCATTCATGCTCCAGTCAGCCGGTAGAGATATGGGTGCTGGTGGGACGAAATACCTCATAGGGCATCCATGTCCCTTGGATCTTGAGATAGCCACCACGAACTCTCCGTATCTGGGAGGCCAAATCGGGTTGAGATTCTATCATCTTGACTATGTCGGCTGAGCATACGAGGGGTGTAAACCATGCACCATAACGAGAACCAGAGGAAGGCAAACCTTTTGAATTCCCTAAGGCTGCGACAAGCAACGAGGTAATCACACTGTCATGGATGGAATGGTCCCAGAAAATAGAGATAATTTACCTTTCCAGATGCCGGTCCAGAGAATATACCCATCGTCGACGTCCATCATTATCCATTGACCATTCAGAGGGTATTCGTAAACAGGACTAAGGTGCATGATTAGAAAAGTGAGGCTTAATGTCCTTTGCGACTAACATGTAACCACGGGGGTCGTTACTGGTGATGTACCGGCTTTTGATTACATGATGGTTTGGGCTCGCGTATGGCCGGAAGCGGGGGGAAGAGGTAGAAGGACCTCCAGCAGACGGGAGTGTGTCCTACGCAAACGGAGGTGAGTACAAAATTCAACGAACGGTTGTCGTGGCGGAAAAGAGCTCACTTGTAGGATACCCGATGTCATGGAAGGATGCTGTGCGGGGGAGGAAAGGGAGCCTGAGTGACTGCTTCGGCTGCTCAAATAGTAACGCGGAGAAGGACGTATCCTAGATCACGTTCCCGGATTATTAGATTTCCCGAAGTGGTAGGACAAAAAAGTGCTAGTGCGGAAAAGCGCACGGGGGAGTGGGAGACAAAAATTGGGCTCGAGATCGTAGCACACGCGGGAACCGGAATGTGATAACCGATCACCCACTTGGCTGAGTCTGACCTGACAAGGAGAGTGGAGAACTCGAACCAAGTCAGTTACTTGCAGGGGTCGATCGCGGAGTTGGGCGCGTGCGCAGTCAATCGTCTACATAAGGGGACACGAAATAGGGTTCGGAAGTTCAGAAATGGGACAAGAGAAAAAAGGCGATTTTTTCGAACGAGAAAATCAGTTCCTTTGATGTTACTTCGGTTAGGACCCCCGGCGAGAAACAAGCAGGCACCGAAGCGGAGAACGTCGGCCCGCTTCGGAAGGAACTTTTTAGCGAGATGTGCAACGCCGCCCGGTCTTGGTCTTGGCGCCACACCGTTTAACTTTTCAATTTGAAAACTTCTCCAGTCGCCCTGACCTGGTTCCAACTCAGACAAACCAGTAATAGGATTCCGGAAGATATTTGGAAAAACCTGATCATCTTCGGCCGCCGGCCCTTCTCACGAACTCGTTCACACGAGCTCGGCGGCCGCGCTAGTTTGTTTACATTGATCTCCAGACCCCCGGGACCTCGAGACCGACGGACTTGCCGCGGCAATTAGGAACGATCGGTCACCACACAGAGATACATACTTAAAATAAGCAGATTTCCGGTCCCGCTTGGCCATCTTGAATTGATCCCGGTTCGTTGGGTTCATCCATTCAACAGATCGCATCACGGTCATACATAAGAATCCGGGCGCCGTGAGTGTTGAGGGGCTTCCCTTCTAAGCTTCCCTGCTTTTCGGAGGGGAGAAGGATGGCCACTCATTTTGCGCCCGACGTCGTCCTGCTCGCAAAAGGACACTGTACGGTCGGGTCTGCCACGCTTGATCATATGATGTCGGCAGTCATTTCCCGGGCTGTTGCATATAACGTGAGATCCTGTCATCTCCTGTCACAAGCTCCTCCGAGGGTGCTCGCGAACCTCTGGTGAAAAGGCCTCAGCTTCCTCGGCTGAACCGAAAGTAGTGTCTTTATTTCACAGAGACACAATGGAGCAGAAGTAAAGATGACATACCCGGAACCTCGATTTTTTTTCCCACATGCACCTCACGGTGAAATCACACAACCCTGGTTTACTGCCAATCCAACCAATCTCATCCGGTGACATGAGGTGACAAGTTGACTTGCTCACTGCCCCTTGCTTCGTCTGTGACGGTCACCTAGGGACACCTTTTCCGCTGCATCGCCCGTCACCATTGCCGTGGGCAGACAACATTGTTCTGTGTGGAATTCGGGGGTCCTCCCTTTCATCTTCATGAAGGGAGCAAACCGGGTCAAGTTATGAACGTGGAAGGCGTGCCTGGATCATTATCATCTTTTGGGGACACACGTCACGAGGAAAAATGACTCTATGAACGTTCGATCGAGCGCGTGTTAACGTTGTCCGGGGTGCCGGAGGCAATCGTCCGCCCCATTTGGTCCCGCGTGGGCTCCTCGAGCATGTGCTTTTGATGTAGGATTGGCGCACATAGGACAACAATTACGGGAGATCGCGGCATGGAGCATGCCCAAACTGTCTAAGTACAGACGTGCCTTGGCGCCGCAGCCCCCTGCTACCGCTACGCAGTCGCCGTGCTCACGGCGGCCTTGAGAACTGTGAGCGTCTCTCGCGAGCCATGTCCATCGCCTATCGTGTATATCACCTTGCTAACCCCAAATCCATTGAACTGGCTCGCAGCGCATACGGTGTACGCGCCCATGTTATCGAATGCTAACCAGTCACCCACGCGCAACCCTTCGGGGAGCATAGTCACAGGGCAAACGCAATCGATGGAATCGCACGTTGGGCCCCATACACTGGATGGTTGAAGACGCTCCGTCCCAGAAAAGTGGAATGAGCCGTTCATATACAGAACATAAGGATGAACCTGCTGATGGTCGAACAAGATGCAGTTGAACGCCCCGTACACTCCATCATTGATATAATCTAAAAAGAACATTCGGAGTTAGCATATATTGAGCAAAGCAACTGTCCCATACACATGACAGAAGGCTGATTGTTGCTTTCGTCCTTGATTTCTGTCGTCGCTCCGTCGGAAAGCGGGGCACGACGAGCGATGATATTTGTAGCAAGGCTGAAAGCTCGCGAGACGAAATACCGCCCAGGTTCGGCGATAATTCGGAGTCCTGTGCGATCGGGAAAATGGAAATCGATGGTATCACGAAGGACGCCTGCCGTCGCTTCGAAAGTGGCATCCTCGAATCCACCACCAACATCCAAAAATGAAAATTTGTATCCCGCGGCGAGTCCCATATCAAAAGCAGCACGTGCCCATCCGATAGCATCCGAGAACGCCGACGGATCATAGCACCCACTGCCCACATGAAAGCTGATTCCAATGACATCAAGTCTGAGATCCTTAGCTTTGGCGAGAAGGCCTGGTACTGTAACAAGGGGCGCTCCATACTTAAGCCCAAGACGACACAGACTGTTCGAGTCATCCGTGAGGATGCGCAAGACGAGCTTTGCAGTTGGGTTGACCCGCGCGACCTTATATAGTTCATCTCCATTGTCGAAAGTCATTGTTTCGATACCAAGCTTGGCAGCGTTCTTGATGAATGACGCCGCCTTGCAGGGGTTGGCGAAAATGATCCGCGATGGACTTATATCAAGGTTGAGAACTTGGGTGATTTCAGCAATGGAAGCACAATCAAAGCCCGTACCAAGTGCCGCCAAGAGGCGAAGCACGTACGGGTCTGGATTGCACTTCACCGCTACAGCCAGATATGTACATATCAGCAGGGTAAATGATCCTGAGAGTGACGGACACGCGCACCGTAGAATGGTTCTATTCCGGGTAGGTGGTATTTCCATCTTTGATATTGGTTGTATACATAGCTCAAGTCCGCGACAAAATAAGCTTTCTCTGCGTCCGGTACGCCAGCAGCTGAGAGGTGCGCGGCACGAATGACACCATTCCGAAGATGTACATCCGGATGGCCGCGGAGTAAAGGTGGCAGCTCAGGAAAGTTAATGTCACCGTCATCATCTTCGTCATCGTCATGGAGATTGTCGTCTTCAATACAAGCTATATGGGGTTTGCTTTGTGCCCAAGACAGTTTCTGGGAGGAGGAATGACATGCTATGGTGAGAGATGGTGGAGAGACAAAACCAATAGCATGAGGCGTCGCGAGAATTTGGAGTTTAGACATAACGATGTTTTTTCTGGGGGTATCAATCTCTTGGTTGAGATCCAGAGTTTAGCACGTATTGTGAGTGTGAGGAGGCTGGATACAAGCTACGGTTGATGCTGTGGCAGGTTCGAAACCAGATTACCGAACCAGAACCGCCACGGTCAGGAGAACCGGGCGGGTGAGAACGGTAATGGATGGGTTTCACTCAGTAGCAGTGGGGTCCTCGCTTGTCCGCGAGGGTAAACACAGTATCGAAGGGTGCGTGGAGAGAAGACGGCGATGGAAGATGGAAAGCTAAGAAAATGAGGTTGCAAGTGGGTTGCCGAACTCGTGTAATTGATAACTGTTAGGGAGGTTCGCCTGAAGCGAAGAGAACATGCGTACGTCAATGGTCCGATTCAAGGGAAGACAGAAAGGGAGATCTAACTTCACCTAATACGGAATACCACCTGTATTCAACAGGTGATGGTGTGAGTGTGAAGTCATAAAAGTTGAACGATAGTATTATCGACGCACGGAAGGGTCAACAGACGGAGATCGTCGTTTCTAGTGTGTTCGGGAATGATGTAGATGGCTGTCGTAGTGCAAGTTATATTAACAAGAAAAGAAAGCTTTTTCTCCTACTGCTTTGCTTCTTTTGTGTGGGGGGAGAATGCACAATGCGTGGACTGACCGTCGACGTGGACGGTGTAACACGCGGAAAATTGTTATCGATGACCGATGACGCAGTTTTTCCCGAGTAATTCCGCCCGGGCCGTCATTTCCCGTCTCCACCTCTTCGACATCTTACACTTACATGAAGGGGTTGCCCGTTTGTCGAAATGGGATGGAAGGGCCCATAGAACGGATCCCTGGTGCAACAAACACGAGGTGGGCACGGCGTATGAGAAACTCCACATTCAGATCGTCAGGGCACAACGCAGTCCTGATGTGGTACGACACCCATGACGGTCTTGTGCTCTACTTCGACTATCGAGCCATAAATGTAGGCTTGTGACCATGGATGGAGATGGAAGACAAAGCTAAAACATTTTAAGATCGGTTCGCTGAAAAGGTATTTGTCATTAATTCCCTATACACAAGAATGTGGTGGGGAACCCGGCTCCGAGTTAGTGCTGCCGGATCCGGCGGACCAGAAAAAAGGCGACGTACAAGAAAGTTCATCGGCCAAAACTCCTACACTGAGCTAACTATTTAAAGTATCCGCGGTCAGGATCCTTTCGGGTGTGCATTAAGACATTGATGGCTCGGCGCTCCTTCCCTCACTGATAGAAGCACGGGAACTGCCCCAAGGCACTGGTGTCGCAGTACATACGTGACTCCGAGGGAAGCTTGTCACGATGGGCGGAGCGCCAATGACATTCCACTCTAGTAATCCACCCAACGGTAGGTGCTGGACTACCACGCGTTTTCCGAGGACCTCTGCCTGATGATAACAGAAAATCCACTGTGATTCAGATCCTGTCACGGAGGTTTTATGGGTATGCCTTACCTCATACATCTTGAAAAGACCAGAGTTGACTTTCCTCCAGGTTGCCACTCCAGTTGCGATGGCGTACAGCTGCGAAGAATGTTCATGGAACGGCCCACGCTTGACTTGGTGAATTCGCATGATCGATAAGAAGTACAGGTTCGTTGGGGAGAGTGACGGATGCAGTATCGCAGACACTGGAACTTCACTCTGTTCTAAATAAACTGAGACGTCAGCCAAACGATTTTCCTTGCACAAGCAGGCTGACCTCGAATCTGCGAACTCCCGAAGATGTACCCCAAAAAGTGCGAATCGTCTAGTCCCCAAACGCCGTGGCTACCTGCTGGCTCTAGCCGATAGACGTCCTGTAGGCGCCAGCAGAGCCGCAGATACCGAACAAAGACGATTAGGACGATGTCTCTTGCTTCTTCGGTGTTGAAGTAAAGGACTCGGATGAGGGTGAGGCAGAGAAGAAAGACGGCAAACGATGTCTCGTGTCCTGTGCCATAGTCCAGGCGCACAAAGGAACCAAAGGAAGCGAGGAGATAGGGTCGTACATGGGGGACAGCGGCAGTCAACTCTGGCATCATCGCGGTCAAAAGCTCATCTGCACGCTGTTACAGGATTCAAGTCGGGCATAGAGCAAGAGAAGTTGGAAGAACGTACTTCTTCAAGGCGCTCCCCCCATGTTCGAAACGCGAGATTTCCAAACCGTTGAGCTGTGGGCAGTGGTGGAATCTCGTCGATCCATCTGTCAAGTGTGTCGAGCAAGCCAAGCAGCCTGTGGATGCCCTGTCGAGACAAGTACTTGGGCCGTGATTTACGCCTCACAAGAATTTCGGAGTACCTCGCTTTGATTATCGTTTATCCGTGGCAATGAGCACCCCACAACCGACTCATTGAGCCATCTCAAGAAAAGGGAGTAGTCGGAATAACCCTGCGTTTGCTTCCATGTCTCGACGTCGGCATCTGTCCGGATTTTCGCCGTGGGCCAGGTCTGTAGAGCTTCGAGATTCTCAGGAGAGATGTGTCTTAGTGGTGGTATTTGTATAGACGCCATCGTGGAGTTGGAAACCAGACCACGGGGCGAATAAGTAGAGCGTGTGACTTGAAGCGCTTGACGTGTTCGGCAAATCATTGCCGAGGCTCACGTGCGTAATTGTGAACTCTTTAGCCAAAGCCCAGGAGACAGGAAGCGCTTAACTCCAGGAAAAATAAAAATATGCCCCTTGTGAATCTCGGGATCAGCCTGATTTGGCACCGCGGTGATTGTCGATAAAACTGGTTGTTGGCTCAGTGTGTGATGAAGTGTACTGTACTCGTGACGAATGCCGTGCCAAAAAGATGAAATAGATTCTGAAGTTGTGATCCGGGGTCCATCGATTACATTAATGCGGAGAGATGAACTAATTTCACACACTTCTTGCAAAATTTAATATTTCAATTTTAAAATCTGGCCATTTTATTATTAATCACGGTACTGTACAGTTAAGTAAACGCAATAACGGAGATACCACCTTCTTCCAGCTGAGTTCATAGCGAAGCAAAGTCGAAGGACCATGGCACCACAAGATACAGTTGTCCTTCCTCATGCACTACATATTCCCGGAATCAACAAACTCGCAGGAAAGCGCGTCATCCTTGCGTCGGGCAGTCCGAGACGCAAGGAGATTCTTCAAATCTTCGTACGCTCATGGATACTTGAGTAGCAGTCGTTTCGAAAAATCACTTGTGGCTTGCGCAGGGACTCGCCCCCGAAATCGTACCCTCCGTCTTTACCGAAGATCTCAACCCCGCATCATTCGAAGATATTCACGAGTACCCCGTCGCTACTGCGACGCACAAAGCTGTTGAGGTGTACGAGCGGCTCGTCGTGCGTTTCCACCTTGTCTACATTTTTCCTTCCCCATCGCCTCCTCAAATGATGATATTCAGCACGCAGACCCCGATAACGGACCAGATCTCGTGATTGGCGCAGACACCATCGTTCTTACCCACGCTCAACCAGTCACTTCCGACGTTGCTTACTCCGAGCTGCCGGGTGTACAACAGGAGCTGTTGGAGAAGCCCGAGAACAAAGTAGACAATCTGCGCATGTTGCAGGAATTGAACGGAACCGTCTGTGAAGTCGTCACTGGGGTGAGCCTGGGTGAATAACGTTAGATATCTCCCGCCGACGAGTGTAACGTTGACATGTCTTTCTCAAGTGTTTCCAGTACTGACATCACCTGGATTCGCAATACGGTAGGGTTTTCTTTTTGGCGGAGTACGACTTGTAATGTTTGATGTGCATAGCTCGATGGAAGAGCGTTCGCTTGTCTACTTTTCTGATAATACACCAAACCTTCTCAAAGCATATGTCGATTCGGGCGAGGGTCTGGACCGTGCTGGTGGATTCGCTGTACAAGTACGTAGCCACACCCACTCACACCGCATCCCGAGTTGAGTGGGACTGAACAGGGCTTGGGTGGATTGCTTATAAGGAAATTTGAAGGCGACTATCACAACGTCATCGGGTTCCCTGCTGCGTCGTTTTTCCGATTCTTAGATCTCCTAGTAGAGGAGGATGATGATTTCCTTGAGGTATGAAACAAGGGCCTCAAGGGCACTGGTATGGCGCCCTTCCGTTGAGCACATGTGTATGTCGTCTGTGGGTCTGGAGAAATTAGATGGGATGAGCATTGATTAATATTGATTAGCCACATGATGCACGCTGGCACGGCCCTTTGAAGCTTAGAAGCTTGAGCCCAAAATGAGGGTATTCATTAGCTATTGTGTTATCTTCACGATATCAAAATATCCTGTACATACTGCACTCTACTACCTGGCGATAATATTCCACCAATGATGGTTAGCTGACTTTCAGATGGTCTTGGCGTCAGTACTAGTGCTAAAGTGACAATTCCTAGCAAATTCCATTTATTCACCTAGAAACGGGGGATCAGACGCGATATTCAGGACCAAGAAGTAGCGCGGTTACATATGGAGATTCGGACCGATAGGACGCAAAATGTTATGTGTTATCGCAGAGTATGCATATGGTGTATGAGAGAGGATATATTGGGCATTATTGGCTAGTGCCTTAAAATCCGAAGACATAAAGACCAATGAGTTTTTGCAGATTGGGTTACACACCGACAGCTATGGGTGGGTTAGGAGACAGAGTAAAATTGGTTCGTCGTGAGAATCGTGCTAATAAGTGTCGATCTCCGTTGTCGAGGATCACAAACGCGATCCCTGCAATTGATCATGGACAACAAATGCAAATGGATCGTGCCTCGCAACGGTCTAACGGACATGGCCAAATAAAACAAGGTACATTGCATCAACAGGTGGTGACCTACAGGCTACAGCCGACGTCGCGGACGCCAAGGCAAGGGCACGCCGGTTGACTAACAATAGGTTACAGTGTGCTGTTATCTTCCCGCGAGCCCAAAAACTGGTGCGGCGGGCCGTAGGAAATGAGGACTCGGAGGCCATCATGGCATGGGAGGCGAATCTGATAACGCGGTAGTTCGGGTGGAGAAAACGCACGTAGGCAATGAGAAAAAAAGTGTACTTTTACTGGCCTCTGTATGAATAGTGGCGAACTTGGGCCAAAGATGGATTCGGTGACAAGCGAATTGATCTGAATGTGGCCGAAAGTCAGTTCAGTATTTCATCCGCGATCGTGTATCAAGACATGCATGAGGAGCGCAGGGATTAGTTCGCATTGCCGCATTGCAACGGTTCACCGTAACGGCAGTGGTGTTATGTGGCTTTTGCGCAGAAACACCGCCCGTGACACCTCCCTCCCGATCACAGGTTGCCATCTTGCCGTAGGGAATCTATTTACAGTCGGCGGTTTTGTGAATCTTCCTTTGTAAGTTAAAGGCACTGATCTGCAAGGACAGGGGCCGCGCGCGTGACTCATGTCCCAATTGTTCCGTTCAGCTGGGGTCGAAGCTGAGTTGCTTCAGTTGCTTCTTCGCGTTCTGGACTAGCCTTTCAGTCTCTTATTGGTGAACAAAATTTAGGTACAGTATCGGGGACGCATTTAGTGCTGCATCTTGCCGGCGGGTCATCTACAGACTCATTCCTTTCCTCCGTTTCGAACCGGGCCCAACTCACCGGATAATGCAAGAATCCTCAGGGGGCTGTGTGCGGCGAGAAGCGCTCCAGACAATGCCATTCTTCTGGGAAAGCATACCTATGTAGGTATGTAAATTTGACGTGTAGTGTGGTTTCCACGAGAAAACTGAATAGATCAAGAAGAAGGACCAGAAAGAATCTGATGGACATGCGGTACTTTGAATGTGTAGCGCAGTACAGTAATCCACCTCAGTAATAAGCGGACTTCTGTATCTGGATGATTAACTCGAGCAAAGATCGAAGTGGTCGTCTTCCTAATAGCCGTCGGCCATCAGCAATAAAAAGGATTCAACGTGCCTTGAGTACAGCGGTACATCTGTGAGAATGTCTCCCAGCCTATACTCACACAACCACGCGAGCGTGCACGTAACAAAGCGATTCCTATCTCACAAGTCGGATGGACACCAGGGGCAATAAACTGACTTTGCACACCTACCGGTTCTGTGGGACCAAACGACGTGGGAACCTAGTTTGTGGTACAGGTGGTACTACAGTAGTGAGACGTCGTAGCTGGGTGCCGATCCTCCACGTTTGTTAGGCCTTTTTGGGGTGTTAAACATGGTATAGCAAATGGGGTGGGGGGGGGGCGCCAAGAACCTCAAAGTCAAGGGAACCTCAAAGAAGACATGCTAGTGCCACAGTAGGAGGACCGTCCTCAAAGGCAGACAGAATATGCCAAGGTCTGGGGTCCCGTGTTAGATGCCTTCGGTGTACAGTCACGAAAAGGCATGAGAAATGGCGGCGTAGTCCAAGGTCGCCAGTGAAGGTCACAAGACCCAAGCCGGCGAGAGTTCTCGCGTGGAACGCCCGCAGGGCAACGAGCTACGGGCCAAAAGATAATAAATAGACCCTTTTCCGAGGATCATTTGGGTTCTAGTGAGTATGACAATCATATTGCGAATTGGTGCCAGGCTCTGCGCACCGGCTTAGGACCTCGCTCACTTGTGGAATTGGAGGATTCTAGTTCTTAACTGGGATAGAGGTACTATCGCTTTAAAGTCGGTCAAGCGAGTGGTGGGCAGGGGACTTTGAAAGTTTAGGGTGGTGTCGGTGTGGGACTCGGACCACTTGACGGTGCGGCCATCCCGGGAAGTTTGAAAAACCGCGTGCGCGCTTTTACGCAACTCCTGGTTCGGTCGAGCACGCCTGTGAGCATTGCTGGAAATCAAAGTTGTCTCTCTTTCTTAGAGGACCACATGACTATGCGACTGGGACATGCGCAAGTGGCTGTGCGTCAAATTCTGAAGCCAAGGCCCGCATCGCCGCCATCGATATCATCCTACTTCGGGTGGCGCAATTCGCTGCGTCACACTTACGACTGCTATCCCTCGCGTATCTCCCCATCGCCTCACCAGAAGCCTCTACTCTCACGCCATTGTTCATTCCATCATCACCCACCCGTGTCTGCCTCTGTCATGTCTTCCAAGAAAGCCATAGATCACTACCGTCTCACGACAGACGTTCGTCCTAGGCATTACGACCTCACTATTCGGACCGACCTCGAGAAGAAGAAATTCTTTGGGTTTGTGAAAATCGAGTGCGCATAATGCTATCTGTCCCGTATACTAGCTTTATCTATTGCCAGCCTCGACATCTTGAAAGCGACAAAGGTCGTAACCTTCAATGCTGCAGCCGAGTTAAGCCTTGGCTCAGCGTCCCTTATCGTCGGCTCGTCGGCTGCAGGGCTTGCCCCGGTTGAGACCAAGTTCGATGTTAACGCTCAGCGCGCCTCGTTATTATTCGCTGAAGAGCTTCCCGTGGGTTCCAAGGCCATCCTTCGCATCATCTTTGAAGCCGCCTTGACGGATAGTATGACTGGTTACTACAAGAGTACTTGGGAGAGGGGGGTCTATGCGTTGACACAATTCGAGGTGCGTAAATGGCCGGTGCATACGTGTACCGTATGCCCATCTCTTCTTTGTTTCAACGTCGAATTTGCTTACTCGACATGAGGACTCATATCGTGCCACACCAATGACCTCGGTGAAGGTCGTAGTGTGATTGCCGCTTCCCGTCTTAGCCTACATTTTTATGATAATCTCGAATTATGATGCGGAAAACACTAATTGTTCTTTTTTTCCTTTCGTTTCCTTCACCGAGAAGCTGATTACATGGTCTTCTCACAGCCGACCGACGCGCGCCGTGCTCTTCCTTGCTGGGATGAACCCCTTCTCAAAGCGACCTTCTCCGTAACGCTTGTATCACGCAAGGGCACTGTCAGCCTTTCCAACATGCCCGCACGCTCTGACGTTGCTGTCGCTGATACCTTCACCGAGACTCTCTTCGACGGCGTCAAGGATGGTAGCTGGCATGCTACGTCATTTGAGACCACGCCTCCAGTGAGCATATGAAGTATCAGGGTTCCGGGCCAGCTGACGACCGAACAGATGTCGACATATCTCCTTGCATTCGCGAATGGCGAATTTGTACACCTTGAAAGCTCTTATCAAAGCCCCCTCAGTGGCAAAATTCGTCCCCTGCGCATTTACAGTATGGTCTTATTTTGATTGGTCACCGCCTATTGACGTCTATCTTCCGATAGCTACGCCGGATGTGATCAATCAGGCTCAATATGCTCTCGACATAAAGCAAAAGGCGCTTCCGCTCTACGAGAAGGCATTCAATATAGAGTACCCGCTGCCGAAGCTCGATACTCTTGTTGCCAACGACTTTGATGCAGGTGCGATGGAAAATTGGGTCAGTATCCGTCGTTCCGTATCATGGGGTTGGATCCGTCGGTGTATCAACGATATGGATAGGGTTTGATTACTGGGCGAACCACTGCATACCTCGTTGACCCAAAAAATGCCGACATTGCAGCGAAGAAGCGCATAGCAGCAACCCAGAGCCATGAAGTCGCGCATATGTGGTGCGTAACCCTATGATTCTACCACGGTGTGTGTGTGTGGTGTCTGATCGCATTGATCTAGGTTTGGAAACATCACGACAATGGAGTGGTGGGATAATTTGTATCTCAACGAAGGTGCTTAGGGACTTGTTTTCTAGCATAATGACCAGCTCTGATCCGAGTTGCAACTAGGTTTCGCGACGCTGGCATGTCCAATCTCTGTGAATGGTTTCTAGTTACATCTCATGTCTTTACAGATGGGCGAGAAAATCATCCTTGACAAGTGGGTAGCATTATTATCTCCTCTCCTTCTCGTGACCAACATAACATAGGATTCATCCCGAATGGAAGGTTGACGCTGGCTTTATTAACAATCACCTTACTGCCGCCCTTCGTCTCGATGCGAAGCTTTCCTCGCATCCGATCGAAGTTGAGGTACCTGACGCGGGACAGATCGGACAGATCTTCGACTCCTTGTCATACTCCAAGGCTGCTTCCGGTACGTTCGTCGCGTTCATGAAGTCGGTTCCACTCAAGGACGGCCATACCAGTACTCCGCATGCTATCGAAATTCGTTGGCGAGGACAAGTTCCTCAAGGGTGTCTCTCTGTACCTGAAAAAGCACCTGTATTCAAATACTGTCTCTCGCCACTTATGGGAGGGCATCGGCGAGGCGACTGGTATGTGAGTTTTTGAAACGTCCTGATTACCGACGAAGGATGCCCTCAGGACTTGACATCCCTAAGATCATGGAACCCTGGGTCTCGAAGGTAGGCAACCGCTCTGCCACTGTCGCTACCGATACTTCTATTGCCCACAGATGGGATTCCCGGTGCTCACTGTTGCGGAGACGCCGACTGGAATCAAAGTGCGTCAGGATCGCTTCCTCGAAGATGGGCCGGCGAAACCGGAAGACAACGAAACAATTTGGTAAGCAGTTTTTGTCCCGCTTGTTTCCATCATTTTCAAAGCCACGCGTCGCTACAGGTCGATTCCACTGGGATTGGTCACTGCATCAGTACATGGACAGGCATTGATCGACAACACTGTCATACTTGAAACGCGCGAAGCCGAGTTCAAGCTCGACACCACTAGGCCTTTCAAGATTAACACAGATACCAACGGTGTTTGTGTGTCTTTTCATCCCGCTTATTGTGAGACAGAGTTAATGTTTATGCCTAGACCGCGTGTTATACACACCGACCCGCCTCGCAGCCATCGCGAGTGAGGCAGCAAAGCCGGACTCGATCTTCTCGCTTGCTGACCGTATGGGGCTGGTGCACGATGCATTTGCACTCGCCAAGGCGGGCCACCTCGCCCCGAGCTCTGCTCTCAACCTCATCCATGAGCTGAGAGTAGAGAAGGAATGTGAGAGCCTAGTTCACGCAACTTGGTACTGTGCGGAGCTAACGCGTGGACGGAAAGTCTTGGTTTGGGACAGCATAGACGCGAGCTTGGCCGGGATTGTCTATACGTGGTGGGAGGATGCCAAAGTCACTCGGCAACTGAATGCCTTCCGCAGAGTGCGTTCGTCTCTTCAACCCGCGCTTATAGTATTTGCTCATATTTCCAACTTTAGGCGCTGTACTCACCTCTAGTAGAGCGATATGGTCTAGAATACTCAAAGGAAGACAGTGCGGACGTAACCCAGCTACGCACGCTCGTGGTCGGTGGTGCCGCCGCGGCCGAGGACCCAGCGTAGGTTATCCTTCCTTATGGTTTAGGAGCGTTGTTTGTCGACAAACTTTCGCAGAACTGTCAAGGCTTTACTCGAGCGCTTCTCCAAGTACATCGGCGGTGATACTTCTGCCATCCCAGTAGACCTGTTTGGCGTCATATTCCGCACGGTTGGCATCCTTATTTTACTCTAGTCATTGACACTAATAGGCTATCTGCTTTAGGCCGTCGAACATACCGGTGCCTCGGCATACGACGCGGTGCTAAAGCTCTTTGAAAACCCCCCGACACCCTCGATTAAGGTTGCGGCCATGTATGTTTACTCTTTTTCATCCTTCGTCGAACAGCCGCAGATGAGACTGGTCTGTAAGTCGTGGTCTAACTAGCAGCGTGGATCCGGCGCTACAAGAGCGCACGTTCAAACTCATCCAGTCAAGTGTGCGCAATCAGGATCTCATCTATTTCTTCCGTGGCCTCGCGACCAACACGAAGGTTATCACCCCCTTGCGCAAATTTTTCGAGAGTAATTACGACTCGGTGAGTATCCACCTTTTGTCGTGCGACCAACCACTGAGTTTGGGTGAACCGTGGTAGATAAACACCCGTCTTGAGACGACTTTCTCGATGAAGTACATCGTCCAGGTGTGTCATGCTGCCCGGTCTCTCGTTGTTGCACACGTGAACGCTCCTTGGGTCTTTATAGAGCGTGTATACCGGCTTTGCGAAGGATGAAGATCGAGCCAAGGCAGAGGCGTTCTTCAAGGTATGTCCAGTGTTGATGACGCTCGCTTCGGACTAGAACAGACATGAAACTCTTACTCGTTCCAGGACAAGGATACTGGCAAGTACAATCAGGCCTTGGCGCAAGCATTGGATGGTATCAGCAGTAAGGCAGCCTTTATCAATGTGCGTGAAGACACTCGCACCACCTCTCTTGGTTGGGTATTGACTTGGTTTCATTAAAGCGCTCAACTTCGGATATCGTCACCTGGTTGGAGAAATGGGAAAATGGGCCGAAGGCTACACTCTGAGCTTATTCCGCTTTGCCGGGGGCCACTGTGGATCTCACCCCCGCCACAACGATTGCCCGTCGGCCCGTATGACCCGTGGTGATTGATATTTTCTCGTAGATATAAATGCATTCGATTTGAAAGCCCAATTCCTCATCGTATTATACAGACAGAGTGGGGTTGATGTAGGTGTAATGGAGCACGATGAGTGATTAAAGGAAACGCCACAATTTGACCGCAGGAAACGTAGTGGCCAGATATGCTTGAGATAACGAAATTACAATGTAAGAAAGGGAAAAAAACCGGACTAGAAGGGATGAGATGATGATTAAAGGGGCCCGTCCGGAAGCGGGGATCGAAAAGTAAAAAAGTATTTTTCTTTTCATGGGATGATATCGTCCAGCTCGCCGTCACGGACACGGATCTCGACGACCTCTATTTCATAATCTCCTAGAGAAGTGGACGTGGACGCGCAACCGGAGAATGCGCCAGAAGATGTGGGCGGGGAAGTGGAAGCAACGTCTGGTAAACAAGAGGAAACCACAGATGAGGAACAGATATGGCCAAGTGCGACATATATGTATACGTACAGCGGTCCTTTATATACGGTGGAACGAAGAGATCCTAAACCGTTTTGTTGTGAGAATGAGAGAGAAAAAACAGATAGATGTACAGACGGGAATGAGCGAATGAAAGAAAAAACGCACCTGATTCCATACGAACCCCTGGCTGCGCTGAATGGTGAGAATCGGGCGGAGGGCGCTCATGGGGGGACGCCTTCCGCGGGTACGCCGGGAACGCGAATGCACGACGTGTGCAGACTTGGGGGCGGCGGCATTAGGGGAGGGATCCTCTGCGCGCTGCTTGCCCTTGTCGCGCTGCTTCTCAGGATCGCCTGCTTCCTCACCCAGGGCACCGGCATCCCTCGCCGAATCATCCGCGGCCTCGTCCTTGTCCGACTCGACGTCCATGAGCCCCGCGGCCTCGATGTCGGAGGGGGATGCGGAAGACGAGGATGCGGAGGAGGAAGACGAGTCGGCGTCCGAGAGCGAGTCATCATCCGCGGCGTCGCCGGAGTCCGAGTCTGAGTCGGAGGAACCGAGGAGGTCGCTTCGTGCGGGGATCTGCTCGTAGCAGGCCCAGGTGGGCGGGCTGGGCGCACGACCGAGGGGCCGATGGCGGAAGAAGGGGGAGGCGGGGCGGGGACAAGGGTGGGGCGAGGGGTCTTCGGAGAGGGATTGACTCATGTTTGTTGATTCGTTTTCTAGCAGGGAAAGGCGAGGTTGTGAGTGGACGTGAGGAGCGTGGATCGAGAATCGAGACCCGCCACGAAGGCTCGCGAAGAAGATTCCCACGGTCATCATCATCATCTGGCCGTATCGCCGCATCATCATCATCTCGCTCACATCTCCTCATGGCCAACTCTAGATTCGCCTATGTCCGCGACTATGAACTTCCTGACCCCCTCCTACAGGGAACGTTCATTATCTTGCGCATCGACGGCCATGCCTTCAAAAAGTCCCTTATCATTACCCCTCTATTCTACCCCACAGCTTATCCCACCCCACAGATTTACCGAAGCCCATGGGTTCTCGAAGCCCAACGACAACCGCGGCCTCGCGCTCATGGATCATGCCGCCGTATCTCTCATGGGAGAGTACCCCGACATCGTCCTCGGTTTTGGACAGTCCGACGAGTACAGGTATCACCTTATCTCCCCCAACCTAACCCAGTCCGCTTCAACCGTCGATCCCCTCCGATTAGTTTCCTACTTCGCAAAAGCGCGGTGTTATACAACAGACGGCGATCAAAAATCACGTCTCTTTTATGCTCCCATTTCACGTCCGCATACGTTATGAAATGGTACACATTCTTTCCTGACACTCCCCTTTCTTACCCCCCTTCGTTTGATGCACGCATCATACTCTATCCGGGGGTAAAGGAAGTTCGGGACTACTTCTCGTGGCGTCAGGCCGATAGTGTGTTTGACCTCTCCTGTCACTGCGATCGGCTATTGATCGCTTATCAGCGCACATAAACAACCTACACAATACGGTTTTCTGGTCCCTAGTCCAGAAAGCAGATCAATCACCAAAACAGGCTAACGATGCCCTCCGCGTACGCGCTTACTTGGCCGCTTCTTTCACTGTCTTTACACATTCAAACATAGAATACCGGGTCAAGCCAGAAACACGAGATACTCTTTCAGCGATTCGGTATCAATTACAACGCACTTCCTTCACGATCCCGCAAAGGAAGCGTATTGGTCAAGGAACAGGTAGCGTTTCAGGCATCCCGTGCGGCTGCTAACTAACACGTCCTGCGAATCAGGTTGAGACCGAAGACATGGGTGAGCTGTCACCCGTTCAAAAACTACCGTTTGAGTCCTTATCTTCGGTATGTTTCCCCGCCCCCTTTCTTTCTCGATATCTGAGATTCCACGTGGCAGGATCACGCCCTCGCCGGATCCAAGAGTGATTTAGCACAGCCAAGACAGAACGGGAAACGCAGAACAAAACGGGAGTCGAGTCGCATCGCACTGTTGCACTGCGACATTATAGCCGATGAGTTTTGGAACTGCAGGCCATATCTGTTGCCGGAATAGTGAGGTTTGTGTCGAGCTGTTTTGCTTATCTGTTGTAAGATCGATATACGACTGTGTATGTGTTTACTGTGAGACATTTGGGAACGCATCCGAAGGCGGAGTTGAATGAGAATGAGGCTTTCGAGACGAGACAATACCGACGCACTCGCAACAAGGTTCTCCCTCCCTCTCGATTAATATTCTTGTTCTCCTTCCCGTTCTTGTCATGTCACCTCTTGTCCACTACGCCCACCACACCACAACGCCACGCCACGGCTCTAGCAAGCGAGATTATCGAGACGCCCATCGAAGCTTCTATTGTTAGCTCGATTGACGGATAGATCACCTTGCCACGTCCAAAGTGGTTCCTCGATGTGAGTATGTCCGAGAAGCGACCACTCATCACCGTGGTCGTATTATACCACACTATTGCTACCTGCCGCCCCCCGCCCCGCCACCGCATCTTGGAAACTTACAACAGGGCACTCATAGTCTATGGACCTCCGTGCGATCACCGACCTAGCAGGGGGGCGCTTGAAGTCGGGTAAGTTGTTTGGACCTGTGGGTCCCGCGGATTTCCCACCAACAATTTCAAGTCGGACAGGCAACCCATTGCCAATCGGTTGTGGGTCCACTCTTTCCCGTCTCTCGCCTGTCCGCCCGCCCACTCGCACCCCCGGCGGGCCCCTTCCCATGCGCTTCTCCTCCACCTTTACTCCCCTCTTCCGTGCCTTCCCTCCAAACACCGTCGCCTCCGACGCACAACAACGTAATGCTGACCAACATCACGTCTCCTCCACAGATGCCGACAGGCCCAATGACCCATGGGATCCCGGCGTCCCCGTCGCCCAGCGCCGCTCCCACGCCTCTGTTGCGCCGGCGCCACAGACCGCCCCGGCTGACGGACGCTCACGCCACAAGGACCGCCTAGAGGAGATGTACCACGTCCCAAGGGGCAAGCGTTCGGACGCCGGCCGTCATGTGCGCACCAGCGACGAGGACGCGGACGATGCCTCGTCCGATCCGCATGCGACACGCGTCTCCCACGCGTCGGGCGCGCACACCGCGCCGCGTGACATGCATATCGCAGCACATCCCGTACGTCGAGGTCCGCTTTTCGCCGCGCTCGGACACTTCCTAATTCTCCAATTCTCCACAAAAATTGCCTGTGTCTTATTGTTTGTTCACGCGTCATGCCCAGGCTTACCGCGTCAACTCCGACCACGACCCTGGCATGGGCGTCAGCACTACCAGTACTCGCACACAGATGGGCCATCGACGTGCACGGCCCGAATATGACGATGAAGATGACGATGACCACGATGGAGTGGAGGAGCGTGAGAGATATTCGCGCCACCGCCGTCTCAGTATCGAGCCGGGCTTATCGTTGAAACTCGCCCCTCCGCATTCTCCACCAAAACCTTCCCCTCGCCATTGTTCGCCACCATCCGCCTTGAGCCCCGATTCTGATAGCGCGAGCTCCCAACCTCCAACAAGAACAGAACGAGCTTCCAAGCCGAGTCCCAGATACTATCCGGGCGGCGATGAAGCCAAAACGCATCGGTCCCCAATTCGCGGAGAGTGTCTCTCATCGGAGGCACATCTTGCGCATCCACAGGTCTCTGGTCTGGCAAAGGCCCGGAGCTCAAGTATTGAATCTACTGACGAATGGGATCAAACCCCGGCTTCGCCGCCGCTGCCAGCAGCAGCAGCACAGCAAAAGACGCCCGTACTACCCGTCTCTCCGGTGTCTGCCCGTTCCCTGCCCGCACTGCCCGACGCAAGAAGTCTGGGCATGTTAAGCGACGGCGAACTCGCGGATGAGACCGTGCACTTGCGTGCTTTGCTTGGTTGCCCACCGGGTGCTCCTGTGGGACTCAACGCGCTCGCAGATCCTCCTCCGGGGGAGAAGCCAAATTATCCATTGCCAACACTTATCAAGCTCGCGATATACGGCAGTCCGCGGCGGCGCCTCACCCTGCAAGAGATCTACCAAGCGCTCGAAGATCGATTCGAGTGGTTCCGACAGCGGACAGATGAGCTTTCTTGGAAGGTATGCACGCACATCTCCTCATTCCCTTCAATTTGTTTGGACAAGGTGTTGACAGGGATCCGTGTGTATCACAGAACTCCATTCGGCATAACCTATCCCTAAGGAAATGTTTCCTAAAGGTGCAGCGGCCGATCACGGAGCCGGGAAAGGGTAGCTACTGGATGATCGACCTCACACAGGGTGAGGGCAACAAACGTGTGCGCAAGCGTAACAAGAAGCCGACCAAGGCGCAGCTCGCCGCACAGGGTGCCGTCGAGGCGTACCGTGCGTCTGTGCGGCTTCCCGGGCAGGGCGGCGCACCGCGCCCGGGGCCATATCCTCTCCCACCATCGCATGCGCAGCAGTCGCCGCCGGAAATCGCCAATGAAGACGTGTATCAGGCTCCTCCGATGCAAACAAATTCTCAGGGAGCTCCCACAGAAGAACCTCATCGCTCTCCGCTGCGCAGCTCTTCCTCCTCGCAGCATGCGCACCCTTCATTCTCAGGAATCTCCATATCCCCGCGCCAACGACAACGCCCGGAGCAACTACTATACCAGTACCCGTCGATATCGAGCCACCACGCTCCTCCCATGTCGCTTCAACACCAGAACGGTGCGCAGCAGCCCCTTCTGCTTCCGTCCTCACACGATAACATCCACGGTCTAGACGCCGACATTGACCCAACGCTGTGTGTCCTATCCAAGGATGGCTTCGTTTCCCATTCCGTTGCAGGGCCGAACGCCGAGGCGCACTACGACCTTCTTCCACAGCGTGATGGTCCAATGTCCGGCGTGCAGCCAGGCGCGGTGCAGCTTCCCATACCGCTTAATACGCTCCCCATCGGCGCAGCGCCTCTGCCGCGCGACCCGCCCTTGGCCGGCGCCCCGCAGATCCAGCAGCACCAGGCCGCTTCGGCGAATCGGCAGGCCCAGCTGACCTTGCCACATATATCGCCGGCGCCGCCATCTCGCTCCATGACGTACCATGATCAGCTTTTGCCGTCCCATCAGGGTATTACAACGCCAAACACGCCCAAGGCGGGCTCCACATCCACCCCGCACTTGCCACAGCACTCCTCCTCGACCGCATTTCGCCACCAAAAACTCCATCTCACCCCGACTCTGCCCCAGCCGGACGCATCGCGTCAAGCGGCGGTGGAAACCCCTCAACAACCGCCCGCTTTCGCACACGCTCAAGCTGAAGCCCCGCGGCTCCCCCCGATGCGCACACTCAGCGAATCCCCAGCTCCCGCGACGTCCCAGCGCCAGCGACAGGACCTTACAGGACCAACAGGTTTCGCGCGCTTCGCCGCGCGCGTCCCGACTTTTGGCAAGCCCACGATGCCGATCGGCATGCCCGTGCGTCCTCTGCTCCTGTCAGAGGATAAAGGGAAGCGCCGCGTCGATGGCGAAAGCGGGGGCGCAGGTGCAGGCGAGGGCGAAGGCGAAGGCGGTGACCATACGGGTGGAAGCGATGAGGGACGGGGCGGCGGTGGCGGTAGCCGACGACACTTCGTCCCGCCGGAGCCACGCGCGGGATTCCAATACGTGCAAAGAAGGGACAATGGCCTGATCTCTACGCTCCGGACGTCCGAGCGGTACGACGAACGTACGGTCAACTGGCTCAATCGTCTGGATCGCGACGACGGGGAGAGCCGCAGCGTTGAGACTGGACCCCCGCCCTTCATCGAGGACTTGGGCTGACTGGGGATCGGTATCTTCTCTCGCACTGTGCATGTGTACCCCCTTGTCATTCTTTATCCGTCTCGACCGACCTGACCCTTTCACCGTTACGACGATGATTATGATGCAAATGGATTTCCCTTTGTTTTTCTCTTCGTTTGTTGCTATCTATCTCTGCTATCTTTATGCTGTCTATCGACCTCCGTTTATCTTTATACTCTGTCCTATCACGTCACACACAACCAACTCTCGCATGCCCCACGCATCTATAACCTGTATATCAGTCGACAGTCGCAAGCTAATGTTTTCCAAGGAAAGAATAATCAATAAAGGATACGATAGTTGGACCTCTCCAGTACTAGTACTACTGCTCTCTA
>Ga0137394_10000473_pt1 | contig 28268 bp, 34 predicted proteins | sample czobulk116metaG_FD_108278 | JGI IMG/M metagenome (GOLD analysis project Ga0137394, IMG submission 108278) | Vadose zone soil microbial communities from Angelo Coast Range Reserve, California, USA - czobulk1.16 metaG | ecosystem: Environmental > Terrestrial > Soil > Vadose zone | place: USA...
CTCGAGAGCGAGTGTGAACTCCCAAAATTGAGCGCCATGACGGCGTTATCCATTTTGGCGAATTACTACTCGTCGGGCAACCAGCCCACCCTCGGCTACATTTACTTTGGTATGCTTGGTTTGGCGTAACCTGATTTCCCTGATTTCTGACCCAGCTACGTTCCCCTTTCCCCCAGGTATCAGTGCACGGATGTCCCAAGCGCGTGAGTTCCTGTGTATCTCTCGATATACAGTCGGATATTAATGTTTGCATACCCTTGGGACAGTTGGCTTAGGTATCGATTGTTCACCGTGGGTGGAGGCAGGCCTGATAACTGAGGCCGGAATGTTGGACCGCAACTGGGCTTTGTGGACGACATTCTGCCAAGTGCGTCTGATGATTCATCATGCATACTCATCTGTTGATGTCGAAGCCAGGACACTACGTGGTCTCTCTACGTTGGACGGGATTTCTGCACAACCTCGAGTGCGGACTCTCAGGCCACCCCGGTGCCGTTCGTCTCGCCCGACTTGGATCCATATTTGGGCTGCTGGCCACCCAAGGAAAACGACTCCCCCAATCACATCTCCGGCACCTTTGCCGCGACGTGCTCTCTGATGCAGATTGCCAGGGATATTGCCAGTGCTGTGTATGTCAGATCGTGAAGCGTGTTTCTGGATTCTATTTCTGATAGACAACCGCAGCAGCGACTTTTCTCGTCTCAGGGATCGCCCGGAAGCAAACGAGTTCCGCATAGCACAGATGGAGTGAGTGGAACAGCAATGCATTAACGTTACTCAATTGATCGCCGACACATCACTCAGTCTCAAGCTCAGCAGTTGGAAGAATGATCTTCCCTCGGAAATTGACATGTCCAAGTTAAGCCCCTGCGTACCTCAACCCCATCAATTAATGTTGCACATGACGTACCACTGGTTGACGATCCTTCTCCACCGCCCCTTCTATCGCCACAAAAGGACTCGTGATGATCTCGACTTTACAGATCACATGAAGGTACGTGGCGTCCGTCTGCGTTCCTCCCGCTAACTTACGGGGAATCCATAGCCTTGCAACAAGTCCGCTGCAGAAATCATGGAACTGGCGGGGATATGGCACAAGCACTTTTCCCTACGCTACGTCCCCATCACCATGATTCAGGTGATTTCCGCTGCGGCCACCATCTTCGTCGTGGCAGCCGTCCAGGCCGTATCTGGCGCCCGCATTGCCCACGGCGCTCTGGACTCGGCGGAGAAGAACGCTGGACTCGCGATGGAGTACCTCCGCGAAATCGGGGAATCCTTCGCCTCGGCCCTCAACGTCGCCAACATTCTCCAAAACCTCTTGCAAGAGCAAGTCCAGACACGAAAGGTGCGCCGATCGCCTGGGGCCTCACCCGAGGGTGGGAACCATGTTCGTCCGATGGTTCCATGGCAATTTTCAAACTCCCTGCCTAACGCCGCCAACTCTCCCGGGTTAAACGGAGGAAATTCGAACACGCTCGCCACTTCATCGTGGATGGGACACGTCACGCCCTTTGATGGCATGTATGCCAACGCGCAATACCAGATGTGTTACCCGGGTGTCCAATACTCATCCTTGGCCGGAGCGTTGGAAACACCGCTCAGCTATCCACAGCCATTCGGGATTGGCTTGGAAGAGCCCATGTACTTTCCACCTGCGGTCACCGGTATGGGGGTAGAAAACATCAATATTGTCAGGGGTGACTCCGTTGTCACAGGTGATCCCTTAACGATGCCCAGGTCATGTCAAGAAGTACCTTACCCATACCAGATTGGCGTTTCTCCCCGGCATTGATACCTTTTCCTCTTCTTTTTTTCTTTCTTTCTTTTGTTTTTTCCCTTTTTATTATGCTGTCCGATTCATGTCTTTTTGTCCTTTCTTGGCCCCTCGTCATGGTTATGATCTCGCATTTAGCATGATACCTCTCTTGCTGCGCAGCCTAATTTACAACGCCTGTGGCGAATGTACGGTACTTAGCATACGCGTCTTCCGATACTGTATTGCAATGTTTCACTTAATTGTAATCCTATAGCAATTATGATGGTTTGGGCTCGCCCTTGGGTCGAATCGCGGTACCCCTGGTGGGGGGAGGGAGTTGGCAGTGTTCGGGTCTGCGGGCTGATCGCATGTGCAGCGTTGGTGTCGAGCGTGGTCACACGTGACCGTAACTAAATACTCTCAGGCTAAGCCTTCGCCATCCTTCCAGCTTCCAGCATCGCGTGATGCTGTCCTTCTTTCGTACACGCACTTCGAATGCTGTTCGTGCACTCGGTCATGTCCGAAGATATAGTACGCCAATAGAGGCGACCCCAAAAACGGGCGAGACATCAAGTGCACCTGGTGCTCTTCGTCCACATCTCAACATCCCGGTGAACCCCGACCATGGCCTGTACGCGTTCTTTCGAAAAAGAGAGAAGGACGGAAAAGCGATACATGATCATTTCGAGGATGATTCCGGAATCCGCGACGTCTTTGGTGAGTCACACATGGCGCGCGCGCCTTCCTTCGTACCGCATCTTTGACGTTGGCTCGCCAACAGGCCGAGCTTGGAGCGCAGCAGAGCTCCGGAGGAAAAGCTTCAGGGATCTTCACACCCTGTGGTACGTTCTCTTGAGAGAGCGTAACCTCGTAGCGACACAATTGGAGAGCTATCGGCGCGCCTCTGTCCCACGAGGTATAGTGGGAAGTGTCGAAAAACGGGCTTTCCAGGTGCGTCAGCGCGGCAGATCATATATATATAATGGTTTGGGGCCCGTCTTGACTCGGTTTCTTTCTCATGAAGTGTCGCAAGAGCATGGCGCGAATCAAGTATGTCATCAATGAACGGAGACTCGCATATGAAGGCGCACTCAAGATCCATGCGGAAAAAATGGAACATGCAGCGAAGGAGGAGAGGGAGAGGGAAAACAGCGCAGACCTTCAGCATCAGGAACAAGAGGCGAGAGAAGTCGCATCACCTGTGTCGGAGGCTGCTCAAGCTGCCGTAGACAACCTTCTACAACGTCCGACTACTTAGATTTATGGGCTGGATAGGACGGTGCATTATATACGGTCACATTGCAGCATTGCGGGTAATTCACCACGCCAGGTTAGGGCACGGTGGGGAAAGTATAATGACTGATCAAGGACGAATCCCACCCCGTTCTTGTGCCTCCCAATCACGCATCTCCTGTGCCACCCAACAGTCCTTCACGGCAGAGTTTTCGTACGTTTCCAACTGCCTTTTCCCCCGCCGAATGAGGTGTTCGACGGTGCTCACGCTCTTGGGAGACACCGCTGCCGCTTGTGTCTTGAAATTATAGCGAACGAAGAGGCGAAATTTATCCCTCGTCAACGGCGGCTTTGTTCGAACCATCCGTAACGCGCTGCTCAATCACCAAACATAGCGAGGGTCCGAAGCCGAAGATTACACACCGACGGTAAAGCGAGAGAATTTCTTTCTGTAGACCGGAATGTCTAACGGGCATGTATTATGAGTGAAATTATCGCGAGCGGGTGCAGGTGCAGGTGCAGGGACGGGGGATGAGCTGAAAACAGAAACAGAAATAAACAGAAACAAATTGACCGGGACATTCGGACCGAAAACGGATTTGTGTCCAGCTCAATCGCGAACGGTCATTTCAGATGTCCCTTCGGGGCTTATACCGATGGCGAAAATTCATGCGAGTAACGCACCGAGAGCCTCCAACCATAAGCGGCTGCCGAACTGCCACCACTTCAACTCCGCCAAGAGAAAAAGGGGCTGACGAGCATCATGGATACTGCAGAGATTTCGTTCAGAGGCATGACTACGAGGCGTATCTCGTGTCACAACTTTATCCCATAGGCAAGAGGGATGGGTACTTTGCCATAAAAGCATTCTACGTATGTCTACAGTTGAATTGGCGAAATGTTTTTTCCGATGACCTCTGAACAGGATGAGCTAGCGATGATTCAGGACAATGTATCGAGTCCAATAATCGGAGAGATGAGGATGCAGTTTTGGAGGGATGCCGTGAAGGCGTTGGTTGACGTGCGTCGGCCCCCGATATACTGTCCTACTCACCGGTCGTGAACGTGACTTAGGGCAGACCACCGCATCACCCCATTGCCCTAGCTCTCCACGACGTATCGCAACGTGCTCATCTCCAACCGTATTATTTGAGGAGGATCGTATACGCTAGGGTGTGTCTCTCTCGTTTCATACTCCCAGAACTAACGCCTAGGCTTGTCTCTCTCCAACAGACGGAAGAGTTAAAAGGCGCGTCCCAGCTGACGATGGAATCCCTAACAGCCCACGCAGAAGCCACCGCTTCAACGCACCACTATCTTTTACTTTCCTTGCTCGGCATATCCTCGGACACGTTGTCGCACGCGGCCTCGCACCTCGGCATCGCGCATTGCATCTCGACGCTCCTTCGGGCACTACCCTACCATGCTTCGAAAGGCCGGATGGTCATTCCGGCGGAAATCACGGCCAAGCATGGGGTAAGCCAAGAAGATGTGTTCCGCAGAGGATCTGCTGCTAAGGGCATCGAGGACGCCGTCTTTGAGTTTGCGACGATAGCAAATGACAACATGGTTACTGCCCGAGAAATGTTCAAAGAAGATTCGGGGAAGGTCCCGCGGAATGCTATGCCTGTTTTTGGTGCTGGGGCAAGTGGCGGCCTTATGACTGATACCGGGACGCAACTGATTTTGACAATAGGTGCCCATCGCATCATTTCTGGAGAGATTGGAGGCAGTAAGCTTTGATGTTTTCCATCCGTCGTTGCAGTTACGAAGTTGGAATTTGCCATGGCGAGTCTGGCGTAGTTATTACAAGCGTACATTTTAGACGGTCTTTACACACACGATTGAGTTGTGGAGGAAAGAATTTGGACAAGGTTGGCACGTATGCATTTCGAAATGAGACAGCAGTGACCGCTGGCGGACCCTACTGGAACCCCTGGCCGTCCTGACCGACCTATTATAATTACTTACCTTTTCCACGCGACCAACCCTGTCCCCCATTGTCGTACTCGGTCTTCGTTGTCAGACCCTCCGCAAGCAACGAAGACATCACATCGAGAGGCTCATTGGCCTAGCCCAGTTGTACTGGAAATGGACCGTCTTGCCGGTGCGTCGCCGCTGTAGCCCCACAACCTTGCGTAGCGCTCAACCCCGCACAGATGAGGTTCTCCAAGTCATCTTTAACGAAATCGACCACCCCTATTCCTTTGTACTCGTATGCAGGCGCTTCAACTCGTTCGCAAAAGACCCCTATGTCAAGGCTCACTACTTCCTCTCGCGGTACGGATCCGTCCAAGCTCTTTATTGGGCGCTTGGTCGGGGTCCACTCATTACCGAGCAAGTCCTCGACGTGAGTGCGCTCATTCATCGATTTCATCCGCTATATGCGGGTTCTATCGTCGGTTGCAGGTCTTGTTAAGTAGCGGGGCGCACATTTCTCGTTACCTCGTCCAGATCGCGGTTCACCATTACTTTCGTTCCCCTTGTCCTTTCATCAAGACCCCTTGGGTTCGGACTTTAACCTTGTCGAGTTTCGGACATTTTTTGAAGCTATCGGGGGAGAGATTTGGGGCCATTAACATAGCGAAAGGGGAGGATGATGGTACCGTGTTTCGGAATTTCATCCGGGACAGCAGACGACGGGCAGACCGGGCAGACCGGCGTGGTCTCGCGACGGATGCTATCGCGGAGATGCTCGAGAAGGGCAAGGTATGCATTTCTAGGCTTTACTATTTACCTTCTTGAACATCGCTCTCCGCAGTTCATTCCCTTTTGCTCCAAGGTGCGTGCATGAATCTCCGGCCGGACAACAGCATACACACGACGACGATTATAGGACCCAATCATCGCCCAGTTCCCCCTGGCCCTTGCCATCGAACCCCGCCTTCTTCCCCTGGCTATCGCAAATGGGTTCCGTATGGACAGTAGAGTGCGCATATATCCACTCCTCGTTTGAAATCAGCGTTCGAGGTAAATACTCCTTCAGTACCGCGATTTTGTGTTCCGCAGGATATTCGCGAGGGATCATGAGCATGGAGTGCAGGACGTTCTACTGAATGTTCGCGAGCTTTGTCGTTTGGACACATCGTATGTGCCCTGTAGAATAGCCCTTCCCTTCAGCTCATCCCCGCAGGATGTTTGTCAGTCGTACCGTTGCGGCGGAAGTTTTGATGGAAGCAGAAACAAATCGTACGGGCTATGCCGCCCTCAAGGCCTTAGATCACGAAGGCGATTTACGGTTTACTTTGGCGTACGTCTTTTTCACTCACTTCAAATGACATGATTTACTGTCGACGTATCAGTTCCCTAGTGGAAGCCCTTATACAGGTAACATTGTACGGTGTTTGTCTATCCGGGCATTACTCAGTTGCGCTTGTACTTCAGTCGTTTATCAGGGTGCACTCAATCACGACAACATCAGCAGCACTGTCCTTCCTATGGAAAGATTATCAATGCCGAAGTCCTATCGCTCGTCTCGTCATGCTATTAACGGTCTTTCTCAGCTCTCCCAAGGCCACCCCAGATACTTTACATTCGAATCTAGAACAACTGAACTTAACTCCCGTCTCCTCCGAACAAATAACCCGCGTTCTCCTCAGTCCATTTGTGGAACACTTTTCTTCCATCCTACGTTACGCCAGGGTCTATTGTGGGATTGATGATGATAGAATGTACTCCTCGTTCCTCACGGACGTTGCTGTCAGGTGTCTCGAAGTCTCCTCAAAGGTCTTCTTCCAATACTTATGGATATGCAATGTCTCACACCAGTTCTTGGCCAGGGAAATATGCTGCGGTCTATGTGTGAGGATTATCCATCGCTGGCGGATGATATACAAATTGTCGTCGCCACAAAGTATCGGTTAACTGTTGGAGATCTTCCTTCTCCTGAGCAGGAGAAGAAGTCACCCTTCGCGACCAAACTTTGCCGCGACATCCATGCCTTCGATATTGAGACGACGATGGCTATTCATGAGTTTGATGAAGATGCGTGGAACGGTTCCCTATCGTATGATGATGATGAACTGGAGACGAGGCAGTCCGAAGGCGTATCGACGCCTACGTCTGAACGATTCCTCGTACGCAGATACTATGCCCCCGACGAATGCCGCTACTAAGCGTGTTCAGGGCGACGTTGGACAGGAGACGCTCACCCAGGTTATCAGCCGCGACGAATTGGACCCACGGCGCAAGAGATCGCCATGGCTAAGCACTCGGATCAATTGGCCGTACAAGCCGCCCTTTCCAACCGGTGTGTCTATTACCCTATTGCGTTTTTAGTCAACATATCATTTTTTTTTCATCAACGGGTAGACGTGCAACATGTTGCAAGATGGGCTCTGAGTCACTTCGGCAGGAGGCACCTCGTGACTACGACTTTTTTGAATCACGCCATCGCCAACCATAATTACATGGTGCGAGCGAAGTTTCTTGTGACTGCTAGTAGCTGACCGCGCCTCTACCCCCAGACCATGGAGCTTTATTTGTCAGGTTCCCTCAATGTCCCTATCACGCTTCAACATTTCAAGATGCTGGCTCGTCTAGGTTACTCCGCAGTATGACCATTCCTCTACTTGATTTCCTTTACTCATGTCCCATCCGGGCAGGATTTTCTGTTCATCCAAGCTATAAAGAACGGCGCCGTGTTTTACTTTTCCGATAATGACTACTTGAAACACCCCGATATAGAAGTGAAGAGGGAAACGCCGTGCGCGGAGACTATGCCCTTTGGTATTCTCAAAGGTTCCTCGCTGTCAATCGAACCATCTTCTAGTTCTTCAGCCATGTCGTCGAGCGCCGCCGCACCAATTCGCAAGAGGCCTCATCGGTCCGCTGCCGCAACCGTGAAATCGTATGCGTACGCTCAGTTGGATTCTGACGACGAGAAACCGACACACGAAAATACATCCGAGTCACCCCGACAGGCTCACACGGCCGAATCGGATCTGCAACTGTGGATCAAACACCTCTCCGTGCTTCATAAAGACGAGACTAAGAAGGTATCGTATCGTATGATAGCGCCCTTGTCCCCCCTCGCTTTGTGGGAGAACGCTGTCGTCGAAAACTTACACTTCCACAGTTCAACGAGAAGAAACGACGTTTAAAGAAGTTTAATCCCTCCAATCCAAAGTCTCGCGCTATTAGGGTGCGTGTAACCTGAGAGCACTTCGCCTGTCGTTCGCACGGTTAACGTTAACCAACGTCCTCGTGCAGAGTCAGAGCGAATTTCTCAGGACGCTCACTACTGGCCTTCGTGAACTGCGGCTGCTCGAGTCGGCTAAGAAGCAGCAAACGCGCGTTCCGGCAGTGCCCGACGAAGGTAGCGGAAGTGACGATGACGAGTATCAGTGTCCGAAGAGACGTCGCAAGATGACCCCTAGACGGGTTGTGTATTCTTCACATGGACTTCATATTCAGGATTCTTTGCAACTGTAATTCTTGCCCTCTCATTGATACTATGCATACACATGATGACAATCTTCATATTCGTCGAGAGGACGATTGAGATTTGCACACAGCGACATGACAAAATACTTTAGTGGGTCCGAATCGTGCTCTTTCCTCGTCACACACGAGACCTCCAATGCACCTCGCGGTCGCCTAATAGCACCTTTGTCTCGCGATCGACTTCCTCGTCCTTACCAGCGGCGATGATGTGAGCGCGCCGACGATTCTCGCTCGCCATCGAATACCACAGGGCGCCGGCAATCACGAAAAGGTAAGATAGCCTATGGCGATTATATGCGGCCCACGGAAACGATGTGCGGAGAAGGCAGGACGATAGAGGAGCACACCAGCGATAGTTCCCAGGTCGCCAATGGTAATCTGCATGGCCACGCCCACGCCGCGCTTGGCCTGACCGGATATGTCCTCCGACGGCCACCTCATACCAAGAATAGCCACGACGGCTGAACCAATGATGAGGGGCGCACGGCGACCAATGCGTGCTGCTAACCAAGCATCGAAAGCGATACCTATGCTTGCCAACACATTTGGCGGGACGGTCATCCTGGGTGTGTTGTTTATGTTTAGGAGAAAAGTCACAATGCGATATAGGGAGGTCCAACATACAACTGCGCTCTCCACTTCCAAGTTGCAAATCCCAGATCGGCGATGATCGTCGGCTACGCAAATTTAATTTCACAGAAGGTGGATGGAAGGGCTAAGAAAAATACCATGAAAAGACTCAGGGTGTAGAGTACAAACGCGAAGCCGTGGAACAAAATTCCCCAGACCAAGGGGTCCAGGAAAGCCTGACGAACGTACTTCCATGCGAACTTCTCCTGCTCTGCGGCGGAGTCCTTATCCAGGCGAGATAAAAGGCGAGAGCGCTTTGCCTCAGTCAACTGGGACAGTGTCAGTGGCATTGGCCATGGGTGAAGAAGAGTCTGTCTCGCCTACCCATTTGACATTCTGCGGCCATGTCGGGACGACAAAAAATGCCCCGGCTGAGACGGCGATGGTCATCAGCCCCCCAAGAATGAAAACCCTAATGGAAGTCCATGAGGACGAAGTAGGATGTGTGACAATGAACACCTACCATTGCCATCCGCGTTTGCCACCTACGCCATCCATCTTCCCGATGGCATAAGCAAGGACACCTGAGCATGGTTGTTTAGCTGCTAGATCGGGGACCCAAGACGAGATGGCATACCACCAAACGTGCCAGCTAGGGCCGTTCCACCAAAGAAAATGGCAACGCGCCAATGTCGCTCTCGTCTAGTACACCATTAGGTCTGTAAAAGTCCAATAAGGGAGGACGTAAACGCCTTTACCGAAGGTAGTACATTAACGGAGAATAAGAACATCACGCCGGGAAATAGACCTGCTTCGGTTACGCCGAGTACTGGGATCTGTGTCAGATGCGCCTGGGACACACCAGCGCTACGCACGAATGCGGATGCCGAACAGCCAGCCTGGTTTATCACGAGACCTTGAGCGACAGATGTCACTCCCTAGGCAAATGTGAGAAGAGGCAACCAAATTTGGGGATCAAATCGTTTCAAGCTTGGATTGGCGTTAATTAGGTGAGTTGACACGATCAAGAGTCACCTTACACAATCCATGGGGTCAGCGTAGATTAGGGACGTCTACAAGAAGTGATGGGACATTGGGCAACTCACGTTTGCGGGGACTTCGAAAGCGACATATGCGACGAAATAAAGGGCGAGAGCAGTACTATACGCAGGGGGTGAGACGTGCAAATCCTTGAACACGATATTAAAACAGTCTCGAGTGAGTGTTGGAGATAATGGGGAAAAAATACCGTTGTGAGCCCATCGATTCTACGCAATTGTTACGTTAGTCATGTCAAATTGTACGGTGACTCGGAGAGCTCACTTGGCGTTGCCTATGTTTGTGCTGGAATAAAGTTTAGAGTATTTACCAATGTCCAAATTCAAACTAGAGAATGTGTGCACGAACCGATCCAAGAAACTGAGCAGGAACAGCAAAGTGAGGGTATGTGTGAGAACGGTTTGATACCAAGCTATAGGGTGGATTTGCAGTGCTACCGTAAGTCTGCTTTTCTCAAAGCTTCGCATCTGCCTCCGAGTCGAATTCCTTGTACGTGGTCCTCGGGCAGACGCTTCTTCGGGTCCGTACGCGGTGTCTGCTTCAGAGACATGCCTCGCTTTCACAAAGGAGAACATGGGTGCTCTATGGTAATTTTTGGAACAGTTATATGGTCATATGTGGCGACAATCGGTCGTCAGAATTGCGCCAGATTCTTTCATTCACAGAGTTGGCCGGAGAGAATGACCAAAATAACGACACCATCACGTGACTGGGACGTAGTGCATTGAGCCCCTGGCGGCACAACACAGCTGCCACCTCGGCCTTGTCGCGCTTCCAACTGACCTGGGTGTTGGTGTTGGTGTTTTATAGGAATGCTCCCCAACAAAGGGACGCGAACCCTTACCCTGAAACAGCGCCTCGCTGCCCTCACTCAATCCCCGTCCTCCCCCCAATCTTCTCTCGATCCTTCTACTCCCTCACCCACATCAAAGCGAAGATTCAATGCCCCTTGGGCCAGGCGGACGCCTGCTCAGAATGGCCGTCATGATGACGAGGTTATCGCAGACAGACTGCAATTGATCATCACCAAGATGATATACCAAGCAGGCGTAGATTATGAGTGCGCCTATCCCACGTAATGGCGCTCAACCCACTCTCTGATCCATTCCATTATGACACGGCAGGACGCGTCCGATGTAAGCCGTTTGCTAAAATTCGTAGTGCGCTAACTTATTGCTTGCATCCATCCCATGCAGGGTAGTCCTCAACGCATCCGCGCTGCCGGACACTCGCGAAGTCGACTACGATATGCTTCTCTCGTCTGTCTCACATCCCTTTTTTCTCCCAACCTTGTCGTCTGACGCAACCGTAGCCGCATACTCTCGTATCTTGACCTTTACGGTGCGCTCGTCACCCTTATCAACAAACCATTTACCTGAAAGCGCTGTTACTCAGTGGAATCTGATTATACCGTTGTCTTTTTTGCTGCCGGAAGCAAATATACCCCTGGTTGGAATTGGATGTGGAAGGCTTACCGGAGCCTTAGTAGGAAGTATCGTAAGAATCTTAAACGATTGGTAGGCGTGCTTTTTAATTCGCTAGAACGGATATTGACTGTCTCTTCCCTTCCCAAGTATATCGTGCACTCTGATTTCTTTTCTAAAAGTGAGTCTCTATATCGTTATTGCTAGATTTTCTTCTGAATACGAAAAAGTGCTCTTTTCTCTCGCCGGTGCTTTCATCAGGTTCGTACCCCGTTTGTGACGTAATGCAGTGGGCATCATTCTCCTTGTAGCCCGAAATTCTTCCGCAAGATCACATATATTGGTACTTTGAGCGAGCTGGCCTTCCAAGTCCCATTAACGCAAATTGATATTCCACCTGATGTATATCAGTAAGTCGTTGCCTAAGGTTTTCCGTATACTCGTTGGTGACCGGTGCAGGGAGAATTCAAAGCATGAACAGCGAATTACCTTGCCCGTCCAGACACGATCCAATTTATTCGGTGTTCACCTTGAAGAGCTCATGGGGTATGATGGCGAGAAGGGTGGAGTCCCGCGTGTGGTAAAGGACTGCGCACAATATCTACGCCAAACTGGTGCGCTCGTCATCTTTTCACAAAATTCTTCATCTCACCTTGCTTTACAAGGCCTCACTGACGAGGGTGTATTTCGACGTTCCCCGAGTTCTGCCACTTTGCGGCAAGTGAAGGAGGCTTATGACCGAGGACAGGTGGTGTCTTTGGATAGTTTTGGGGACCCTCATCTTGCCGCTGTCCTTCTCAAGAAGTATCTCAGAGACCTCCCCGAGCCGCTGTTTCCGGAACCTTTATACCCAGTAATCCAAGAATGTCCTGTACCGACAGAGAACCCAAGCGACTGGTCCGCCGTCTTGTATATTCGGGAGAGCTTACTCCCGGCCCTCCCTCGATGCAATTATATCCTGCTCAGCTACACCCTTCGTACGTCGCACATTTCAAGCCCGTACAACAAACCTGACCTGAGATTCTAGACTTAATGCACGACGTGTCCTTACGTTCATCAACAAATCTGATGGACGCACATAATCTAGCCATCGTCCTGTGTCCCAATCTTGTATCAGGTTCTTCCCCAGCGAAAGACATCGCGATATGTAGTCTACCCGGAGGACCTACGCTTCATCCCGAACTTTCTAATACTTCCACACCGCCACCACAGGGCCGTGCTACGCTGGGTACAATCATCAAGCTCTGCATTCAAAGGTATTACGAGATATTCGACGAAGTCCAGGATCGGAGCGAGGCACGACCACCCGCGCGTTCATTCGCAGAAGATGACGTCGCCTCTTCTGACTCATCAAATCGACGCGCAATCGGGGCCAACTTGGGCAACTCGACCAACCGTTTATCGGTATTATCCCGCGGCTCATCCAATCGAGATAGCCGCGGATTCGACGATGATGACAGTATTGATGACACCATGCTCGTGATGCCCGTTGACTCGGCACCAGGCGCACCGCCGAGCGCATGGGGTTCCACTGCTGGACCCGGGATGGCACGCGCACGCCCGCGTTCTGAGCTGACAGGCAGCGGTGGCTTACAGGGGTTCCCTTCTTCGCGCTCAATGCATGCGCTAAACCACTCAGCGGGAACTGCAGGAACTGGACAGGTATACCGCGCAAGATCGACCATCAGCAACGAGAAGGCCGCCGGCACCATACGCAGTAAGGGTACACTCTCTATCGGACGAGGGACGATGCGCAAGGCGAGTGGTGCTGGTGTCGAGGTCATAGGTGTGACTGCCTCTGGTTTCTTCGCGCCACCGGTTCCGCCATTGCCCTCAATGAGTGGCGGGGGTGAGGCTGGTTAGCCGCGTCGGTGGCACCAAAGGTTTCGCTAAAAGCAGAGAATGTCGGAGCCGGAGGGGAAATTAAGTTGAGGAGCGGTTGCGAGTTTTCGGCTTGCTGTATATCTATTTATTGATTTTGCTTGCTGTTTGCTTGAGTTATGGACGGACTACTGTAATTTGCATTCCGAGCGCCCACAGGTGTAAATACTTATTAGTAATATACCCCAACACGACACGTGATCCGACGCGAGTCACGTCGCAAATGTTGTTGACTGCACTCGACTCATCTGACGGATACAGCATGCGCACTCTATTAAAAGGCGCGTCGCGCTTGCTCCGATAATTTTCCCCCATCTCAATTCCCCACTTCCACTTCTCCTCTTCAATTCCATTCTACTCCTCCTATGAGAAGCACAAATGCCCTTCTTGTGAATGCTTGGGTTTGGTCTCGAGTTTGATATTCAGTGATCTCATCTCGGCATGGCCACTGTATAGGGACGCGCAAACACTGCCGCGGGTTTCTTGGCTTCAATGGCGTGACGCGTGGCGGATTTTCCGGGCGCTCCGGTGGGCACAGGGCGAACCAGGGCCGAGGGCTTTTTTTTTTTACATTTTCACCTGATTCCCCGTCGTCGCGAAGCTGCACAGCGATATCGCACCCAGCGTATCGTGGGTCTTTCCGCTTGTTTCCCCCATTGTCGGAGAAATAATCCTAGACGCTGTTCGAGGCTCGAGGCTGTGCGTCGCTTCTCTTTTGAAATTCTCTCGGAAGGATCTTGCAGGGTCATTGTTCATTTTTCTGGGGGAAAAACCCCAAATCTTCTGCCGTACTGGACTGGGCAATTCACTCTGCTGCTTACAGAACTAACGGTACTGTTGTCCATTTTATGGACTGCTGACATGTGGCGCTGCGGTGGGTTACAATAGCCCATTCGGGCATCAGGCACCGGAACGGCAATGGCTGCGCTGCAAACCTACAGTACAAGTACTGTATCTCCGCGTTGCTGTACACTTGAAACTGTGCAGCTGCAAGATGCCGCTTCTCCTGGACTTTTTGCGCTTGGGACCGGGGACTTCTGTGAGCCGATCTTCTCTCACTGGTGTCGTTGCAGCCGCTGCCGCACGGGTGGATCGCACTCAAATGTGTGGGTTTACAGCGGGGCTAGTCTCTCAATTACGGTAATTCCTTGGTCATGGGACCTGACATCACTTCATTGGTCAGGGTCAATTGATAATGCTGTGTTTTGATGTCGGCCAACCATTGTTCTCGAGAAGCCACAAGTGGGCGCATCCCGCGGTCGTTCTGAAGGATGGATGAATCAGCGCTGAATGTGGAAACGACTCATATTCGGTACCGATGCCTGTCAAGTCTCCCGGAATAGAACCGGTACATAATGCCAAATTGGGACGATGGCGGTGCAGCTGTGTACAATGCGGTGCGGTTCCTGTGCTGCGTAGCTCACACTGACGTGTCGAGGAGGCCGAGGGAGCATACGTGGCCTTCTGGCTGCGGCTGCTTGGCTACAATCTGGCGGCGCGTCGTGTGGGGACAGGATCCGGGATCAATGGGTGGATGGATTCATGGGAATTATTGGAGGATGTGGCGCCTAAATACGAGATGAGTCACTCTGTCGCGTGGGCGAACCAGTGCGGTTGCCCGATTTTGGACCGATTTGGACAGGGGAAGTATATTTCTGACGCTATGCGAAGTGATCGGAGATCCAAGAAGTGTGAAAAGGAAAGCGAGGCAATGCAAAAGAGGAAGGTGATTACTCATCCGGCAGTCCAGGCTGAGTTCGAATTGCAAATGGAAAATTTCCTCTTAATGGGCCGAACGAGTCAGCTCTCAGATCCTCCATTCCCTCCTCTTAACCACCACCTCCTTTACTTTTCCACCTACATCCTTCACATTGTCTGAAGTTTTGTATCCGTTCCTCTCCAGGAATCCGTGAGTCTGCATTCTCTGTTTGAGGCGTGTCCATCCCCATCGTTTGTCGCGGAGTATCCCGCTTGCGAATACTATTAGTCGCATTCGTCTCGTCGCTACTGTCGATTACCCCATCGCTATCGGCGATCTCATGCAGTCTGCCACTTTACCTGCTACACCGTCGTCTCCACAGTCGAGCGGCGCGATTCTTCACGATATACAGCAGCGGTCTCCGCGTGCAACGTGGGCTCACGTCCAACGTCAATGCGACATGGGTCCCCGGGGTCCAACCCCATATCATACGGTCACAATGGCCGTCGTCCCTAACCATCCTGAATCCCGAGTCGAGAGCAGCGCGCTGATTCAGTCGTCATCACCCAGAATCCATCGGTTGCATCCATCGCAACCAGCGCAGCCCGAGGGCAATTCCTCTTCACCCCTTTCAGCAATTTCTCCAGATCGGTACACCTACACAGTCAACAACAGCGATGTTCGGCACCTCGCTCTAAACGGCTTCCAGCAGGCTCCCATTTCAGAAATATCAACAGGTTATTCCGGTGCTCCGCAAACGCCTCATGAAAGTACTCGCCTTTCATCAATTTCGTCCCCCCACAATGATTCGTTAAATCCTCCGGCTCCTCGTCCACGGACATATAATCAGGTTTTCCACTCCACTTCGGATCTCGCCGCCCATCATGGGATACCCCAATCTCTGCCTCCGCCACCTCGCACAACACCTCGACGTTCATCAGAACCAGAACCGAGCCTCTCAACACTTTGCTCTAACTATTTAACAATGTTGGCCTCGAATAAGACTTCAGAGCAGACGTCGATCCCTGAAGATCACACAAGTGCAGCTCCTATGTCTGCCAATGACGAGGCCGCTGCGCAGGCAATTGCGTCTGCGTTGTCAGGTACCCTCGATTGTGATTCTGTCGGAGATTCCTCCCTAACTGAGCAAACGTCTTCAGCCTCCTCTCCCGACTTCCTTAATCCCAGCGACTTCCTTACGTCACCGGTGTCGCCTTGGGATGATCTGTTGACGACGCCTGCCCTCGACGCCGATGTGGGCATGACTCCCGACATCTACACCAGTCCTGTGCTCATGGGTTTCGGTGACGACTTTGATAATCTACCATCACTCTTTGGCAGCAATGCCTATGATGGTTACGATACCAAGGTTACCATGGGCAGCTCCCTTTCCCCTTCTGACCTTCCCGTCCTCGACATGGAGGACATGTACAAGATATCGCCGGGAACGCCCGCCATCGATGCGATATCACTGCAGGCCTCTCCTCTTCATGTAGACGACTCTTCTTACCTCCCAGCAAGGCGGAAGAACGAGCCGACGGGGACTCGCAAGAACATTACACCCGAGTCTCTCGTTCCTTTCAATGCGCCCATCCAGACTCGGAAGTACCGTTTACCTTCGTCGACTTCCCGCAAGGACTTGCCAGCAACTTTTGCGCGGAAACGTGCACGAACTCAAGGTCCTGGCGAGGATGACGGCGGCGTCGGCCCTAGTCTTTCCGAGGAGGATGCAATCAATACGAAGCGTCTCCAAAATACCCTCGCAGCACGTAGAAGCCGTAAGCGGAAGTTGGAGTACCAGCGCGAACTAGAGGATGCCATAGAGAATGAACGCAAGGAGAAGGAGATGTGGCGCGCGCGTGCGCTTGTTTTGGAGGCACTTCTACGCGACAAGGGTCACGAGGTACCTCGGATGAGTGACGCGTAATCGTCTCAAAATCCTTTCTCATGTCTCACTTCCCGCCTATTTCTTGTTTCGGACTGATCATTGATATACGGCCAACTATTCTTGCGGCCCTTCGATACTCCGTGTACTACTAACGATATGTCTTTCCCTCCCCCTCCCATCATGCAACCCCCTTCACTGGTTAGGAGTATTGTCGTATCCCCCTTATCCCCTGCGTTGTCTCCACTGCAAAAGTGTCTGGTTTACTTTCGTCAACAGTAGTGGGCTTTTGCCTCGTGGATGATTTATACCTTTGATATGCTTTGATTTACCGTACATTCACCATCTACTACTCACACGATGGCAGAGTCCATGAATGAAATGACTGTTTGCTGCGTGCAGCCTTTATTGAAATGAGTGAGAATTCGCAATGGCTGACTTAATCGGGCGTCTCTGTTTGAATTGATGTCACTTCGGCGCAACAACGGCACCAGCGTTTTCCAGCGCCGTTCGCCGCACTCATTCCCCCTCGCCCAACATTCCACGCCTCTCCGCCCTACCACCTCTTCTTATCCCACGACTAGAATTGGTGGCCGACCAAGAAACCCAATGATCTCACCACGAAGTAGCAATTACGAAAGACTGGAAGGTGGCCTGGGGCCAAGTCGTTTGGGGATGCGTAATATTGTCTGGAGGCGGATGGTGCTCTATCTCGCCCTCGCCGTCGGGGTTGTTTGGCTGTTAAGACCTTCGGAAAAAAGGTTATGGAGTATCAAAACTCCCACTCCCGGTGAGCTCTTCTCCCTCCAGCTTTCCTAGCGCTACCGTTGTGGCCTGAAACCGAATTTTTGTCGATCTTGAGGACTGGAATGAACTGACATCCCTACGTTCCGCAGTATGGAAGGCACCCGCAAAAACTGATGCCCACTTACCCCCTCCACATCCCATGATCGAGCCGCACAAGCCCGAAATGGACAAGGTGCCGCCCGCCACACCTTCGTCCAGCGCTGCCCATGCTCCCCGACCATCGTCGCACGAGTCCGATCCGGATCCAAGCAAGACCGTCTTCTGCACCGTTCCGCACGACTCATCCTCGCCGCTCGTGCAGTACGCGCTCATGATCGACGCCGGCTCGACGGGCTCGCGCATCCACATCTACAAGTTCAACAACTGCGGACCATCTCCGGGCTACGAGTACGAGACGTTCGTGCAGAAGCAGCCTGGTCTGTCAGCTTTCGCGGGACGACCGGACGAAGCGGCGGAGAGCCTCGACTCGTTGCTCGACGTCGCGATGCGCACGGTGCCCGAAGCGCTCCGCCGGTGCACGCCCGTCGCGGTCAAGGCGACGGCTGGGCTGCGCCTGCTGGGCGCCGCTCAGTCCGCTGAGATTCTCGAGGCCGTGAGGAGGCACTTGAGCAGCGCGTACCCGTTCCCGCTGCCGTCGCAGGACCCGGTCGTGATCATGGACGGACGTGACGAGGGCGTGTTCGCGTGGGTGACGACCAACTACCTTATGGACACCATCCGCGCCGACTCGCCTCGGACCGCCGTGCCCTACGCCGTGCTCGATCTCGGCGGCGCGTCGACGCAGATCGTTTTTGAACCCGTATTCGACCCGACTACGGCGCCGTCGCACGAGGTCGCGTTAGAAGAAGGCGAGCATAAATACGAGCTTGCTTTTGGCGGGAAGGACCATGTGTTGTATCAGCATTCGTATTTGGGTTATGGGCTTATGAGGGCGAGGAAGAGCGTGCATCGCCTGGTCGACTTTATGGCGTCTCGACGAAACGCAGGCCCTGAGGCAGAGATCGCAAACCCGTGCTTGGCCCGAGGGACGCGCAGGGTGGTGGAAGTCGAGGTGGGGGGCTCTGCTGATTCCACTGCCACTAAGAAGGTCACTATGTTTGGTGGAGACGTCGGCGGCTTCGAAGCGTGCAACCGCGTCGTGCAACTCGTGGTGGCCAAAGACGAGTGAGCTTTCCAGTCTTGAGTACACTGTGTGATGGTTGTGCTAATCAATACCACAGCGTATGTGGAGTCAAGCCATGTTCCTTCGATGGCGTGTATCAGCCCTCACTCCTGGAGACGTTCCAGAACGGCAAGATCCTCCTACTCTCATACTTCTACGACCGCATGCATCCCCTGCTCCCGGCGCCGTCTGCTTCCGGCCCTTCTTCTCCTTCTTCCCCCCCTCCGCTCACGGTATCCTCCCTCGCAGATCTCGCGACGGACGTCTGCCTCGGACGTGCGGCGTGGGAGAAGCGCTGGGCGGGCAATCAAGTGGCGATGGAAGAGCTCGCCGACAGGCCCGAGTATTGCCTCGATCTGACGTACATGCACGCGCTGCTCCGACTGGGCTACGAGTTTGAGGACTCGCGCCCGGTAGAGATCGGGAAGCAGATCGATGGGACCGAGTTGGGCTGGGCTTTGGGTGCTGCCATCGCCATGGTCGGGGCGGAGCTGACGTGCAAGGCATAGAGATATAGAGATATTTATACCCTTGATGGTTCTAATAATTGTTGGGTCACAGGGGTGCTGTGCAGCACCCGCTCGGGCACGGGGATATCCATATACTTGTAGATTTCCATGGACAAGTACCGCCGATCTTTAAGCCGGATTGAGAAAAAAGGTCTCTATTACTGTAACAACCAAAAAAAAGCAATGGTGTTTGTGCATAGACTATCATGATAGAGGCCTTGGTGTGTGCACAGGTGCGGAATAGTCTCTTTCTCTTATCATGTCTCCTTACTGATGGCAGCGTAATTTTGTGGAACTATATCGGCAAAACACGGCTTTACTTGCTATGTTACAACAAGGACCCATGCGTTGGTGGATACGAATACGAATCAAATACAAGGAATAAATCGAAATGACACGTGTACATCAAGGCCGTACCGTAACGGTAGTACAGAAACGACTGCTCTGCTGCGCCGTCCCAGTCCCTATCACAACTATCTCCTCTTTACGTCTGACATCACTCGTCATTTCTATTGCGAAAAGACCTGACTTGTCATCCACTAGTCACTTTTTTCTCCCTACTCAGCGCATCACTAATGCTGACTGTCAAAGGTCCTGACGCGGGAAAGAGTATCGTACGTCGTCGGAAAGAGTTATGGGGAGGTGAGTGGTAATATGCAGGCTTTTTTGAACTCTTAATGAGTCGGCGATGCAGTCCGATTGTATCGACAGGTGACCATCGGTATTCTCCCCGACGACGTCCTCATAGAAGTATTCGACTTCTATGTGGATCAACCAGGGACCTCGCAACATGCACGTGAAGATGCATGGCACACCCTCATCCACGTATGCCAAAGATGGCGTCGTATCGTGTTTGCTTCACCACGACGTCTGAATCTGCAACTCCTTTGCACGAATACAAGATCGGTGCGGAAGATGCTGGACATATGGCCAGAGTTGCCTATTGTCATATTTACCCGGGCCCTGGGAGGCAACTCGAAACCCCAGTGGATAGAAATGGCCAACGTCATTGCCGCACTCGAGCAGCACGACCGTGTGTGTAGCATCAATATCCAAGACATTCCTAGTCCGCTGTTGAAGATACTTGCGGCCATCAGGACGTCATTTCCGGCACTGACAGACCTTTCACTTTGGTCAAAAGATCAGAGGGCCCCGGTGCTTCCCGATTCGTTTTTGGGTAGATCGGCCCCACGTCTGCGGAAGATTTCGTTGGAGGGCACCCCATTTCCCGGATTAGGGAAGCTACTTTTGTCTACCAGCGACCTTGTCAGCCTTCTCCTCTTTCGTATTCCTCACTCCGGATACATTTCACCCGAGTCGATGGTCGCGAGCCTGTCTGCCCTGACCAGGCTCGAAGCATTTTGCCTCGAATTCCGATCCCCTCGATCTCGGGCTGACCGAGAACACCGACGTCCACCCCCACTCAGATGCGTCATCGTCCCCGCTCTCACCCGCTTACAGCTCAAAGGCGATAGCGAGTACTTGGAGGACATCGTGTCCAGAATTGATGCCCCTCTACTCCGCCGTATCTATATAAGATTCTTCAATCAGCTCGTGTTCGACACCCCGCAGCTTCGCTACTTTATTAGTCGCGCAGAAAACTTCAAGGCACTCCATCATGCAGAAGTACCCTTTCATGATGACCACGTCGGGATCACCCTTGTGCCAAATGCGATGGATAACCATGATGGCATAAGGCTACACTTGCAAATCTTGTGCAAACCATCCGACTGGCAGCTGGCGTCACTTGCCCAGGTCTGTGACTCAGCCTTACCTCCCTCCTCGACGTTAGAACGTCTCTCGATCAATGGCTATCGTCGACATTGGGAAGACGTGGGGAACACCCAGTGGCTGGAGTTATTACACCCATTTACCTCGGTGAAGGATCTGGTCCTATCCATGAAGTCGTTTCAACTTGTCGCACCTGCCCTGGAAGTTCCCGCCGAGGAAAGTGTAACGGGAATGTTACCCGCGCTGCAAAACCTTTTCTTGCAGGGGCCAAAGCCATCGGGACCTGAACTGGAGGCGATTGGGAAGTTCATTGCCGCACGAAAGCTCTCCGGTTGCCATGTAACTGTCTACCACATGGACCTTTTGGGTCGAGCTTATAGCCTGGATGATGTGATTGAGCGTCTCCTCGCACGTAGAAGTCGTGAGTGGAAGTTGGAGTATCAGCGCGGGCTAGAGGGTGCCATAGAGAATGAGGGCAAGTATAAGAACATGTGGCGTGCGCGCGCGCTTGTTTTGGAGGCGCTTCTGCGCGACAAAGGTCACGAAGTACCTCGAATGAGTGGCGCGTAGTCCTCTCAAAATCCTTTTCTCATGCCCCATTTCCGACCGTTTTTTTTATTGTTTCAGACTGATCATTGATAATTCAGCCAATCCAATTATTTTTGCGGCGCTTCGTTACTCCGGGCATTAGTAACGTGTCTTCTTTCCTATAGTTGTGCTGCAGCGATCAATACGCAGCGTATGCGAGGTCAATATCATGTGTTCCTTTGATGGCGTGTATCAGCCCTCGCTGGAGAAGTTCCCGAACCTCTTGCTCTCGTATTTTTACGACCGCATCCATCCCCTGCTCTCACCGTCGTGTGCATTCGACACTATTTCTCCTTTCTCTCCCTCTGCTCATGGTATCCTCTCTGGCGGACCTTGCGACGGACGTCTGCGGCGTGAGAAGCGCTGAGCGGGGCGATCAAGTGGTGATGGAGGAGCTCGCCGACGGACAGGCCCAAGTATTGCCTCGATCTGACGTACATCATGATGCACGCACTGCCCCGACTGGGCTACGAGTTTGAGGACCCGTGCCCGGTCGAAATCGGGAAGCAGATCGATGGGACTGAGTTGGGCTGGGCTTGTTTACACCTCCTGTTTATGATTGTTGAGTTGCAGGAGCGCGGTGTGGCACCTGCTCAGGTACGGGGATACCTCTCAGAATTGGATCTTCCCATGGCCGATTGTTCATTCTCGAGTGGTTCTGAAAACATGTATCCCAGCCGGATTGAGAAACAAGGACACTCTTTATTAACAATGGAAAGAACGTGAGCCCGCAACGATGTTCGTGCGTGTGCGTACAGAGGGGTATGCACAGATGGGGAATAGTCAATAAACCATATGCAAGAAACAAGGAAATGTTGAGATGTCTACGGGGTTACACTAGATTCCGCAAAATATATATACAAGGTCCATACACCATTTGAGCCCAGCAATCATGGGCGGGTAAGAGTTTGCAACCCCCGATAGATGAGTTCATAAAGGGTCGTAAATGAGAATACAAAGAGATCGTGTCGTGACGATTTGCTGGCATACTAATATTGAATCTGTGGTGAATTGAGAAATGGGGCTGAAGTGGTCGGAATCTAAACACGGAAGACGGTAAGGATGGCGACACGCCCGTCCTGCGGGATGCCGTGGTTTACGCCTGCACACGCGGTGGGTCAGCGTCCCGTCCGATCGACAAAGAAAGTAGACGGGAGAGGAACGAGGGGCCAACGCACCCTTATTGCCTGACTCGAGGAGGTCGGTGCGCCACTCGACTTCAGCGCGCCACCAAATTTGACGTCCTTTCCAATGGCTACCGGCCAGAGCGCGCTCTACGAACCAGTCTCGGCCGAGGTTGTATCCATTCTTGGTGATCTTGTGCCGCTTCTGGGAAGGCTCCTCCTTCGATGCTCTATACATTTTGGTTTGCATACATGCGTCAATAAACAGATAGTAGATGTGTGAAGACGGAGGAGTTCCCGGCGTGGGGTGGAGTTGGGGGGTTATGGTGAGAGGGTGTACATACCCGATGAACCACGCACCACTGTCGCCGTGTGTGCCGTTCTGCCGCCAGGCGCGGAAGTGGTGTCCACCGGCAACGCTTTCCCAGCATGTTCCCCAGACGGGGAAGTAGGCCTGCCTGGCGAGGTACATTTCTGGTGTCCGGCCATTTCCGTCGCCTAGATCCGCGTTGTGTATGTTGCCAAAGTGCAGGCCTAGACATTCGTTCGAGTACCCAATCGACCTGTGAACGCATCAAGGATCCCGCAGGGGCGACAGACCACATGGGAAATGCGACGAAAATACAATTAGAGACTGAGAAGATGGGGGGTGGGGGGAGGTCTTACTTTGTGTACTCGCGGAAGCCTTCTTCTGTGAGCACGAGAGGGTCAGACAGTCCGGAAAGGATCACGTTAAGAGGCTCGCCGAGGAGCGGTGCGGTATACTGCGGAGTATCATCGGTGCATCAGCATCAAGTTCGGGTGCATCACTATGGGCCGACGGGCATGCGACTAACATCAAGGAGACGGCCGCCATTGATACGGGGGTCAGCCCACCCTTCAGATATGTCTACATCTTTCCAGGTGCCGGGCGGTGTAGCGGGACCGTCGTTCCCCGACAGGACCACCTGTGGTGTGCCTGACCTTCCGATTGTCGAGGCAGCGAGGGCATTGTGAGTGAAGAGAGCTCCGGCTACGGGGATGATGATGAGCATTTGGATAGGTAGCGCGGGGTGGGGAATGAGTATGGCAAGAGGGAGAAGGGGGATGAGGGGGATAAGAAGGAATGGAGTGGCCGAGAGAGCATGCGAGTGGATGATGGTCGTGGGCTACTTTGCCGCACGCAGCTCGAACCGACCGGCGAGCGCTTCGACCGTTTGGAAATTTCCATTTTCTGTCTTCTCTCCTCGTCACACCGTCTGTATCTTCAATTTTTGGAATCATGGCACGAACAAAACTAGCGCCGATGGAGGAGAAAATCAATCGAGAACAAAATAATTTAGCCAACGTCGTCAAACTTCCAACCCCCGACGACTCGGACGCCAGTGAAAGTGATCAAGACAGCGGCGTTGATGAGGAGGGTTTACAAAACCTCGTCAGAGCCTTGGGAGAGGATGGCCTCGACGAGTTTGATCTAACGCAATTGCGTATGTTGGCTGGCTCTCCGGTTGATGAGGAAAGCGGTGAGGACGATGGTGCCGACCCGACAAATGAGTCGGAGGATATCGAACAAGCCGATGGGGAAGAGGCGGAGGAGGAAGAGGGAATCGCGTTGGACGACGAAGATGTCGATTCTGTCGATGAAGACGCGATTCCAAGGAGGAAAGTCCAGGTGGATAACAAGGTACGTCCCTTTCACTCCCCCACTCGCAAGCTCAACTTAACTCCAATGCATAGATCGCGCTCGAACGCATACGGGACGCCGTTAAACTAGACCCATCACTTCCATGGACAGAAACATTGACGGTCTCATACCCAGAGACTATTGATGTCGACATAAATGATGACTTGAACCGTGAGCTCGCATTGTGAGTATTTTCTCCACCGAACCACATGCTTCCTAACCTTTATGGCTCAACTGACCGATCGTTCTTTCTTACATAGCTACAAGCAGGCCCTGCATAGCGCAAAGGCCGCTCGCACCCTCGCCGCAGAGCACCGCCTCCCATTCACGCGACCGGACGACTTCTTTGCAGAAATGATCAAGACGGACGCGCACATGGAACGCATTCGACAGCGTCTGCTCGACGAGAGCGCGAATATTGCAAAGAACGAAGCGCGGCGGCGCGAACGCGAAGGCAAGAAGGTCGGCAAGCAAGTGCAGCTCGAGAAGCTCAAGGAGCGCGAGCGCAGCAAAAAAGATATGGAGGAGCGGCTCAAAGGGCTCAAACGCAGTGCGTTTTCTCTCTCTCTCTGTTTCCTCGTTTAATTTTATTTTCGAACTGGTGTTATGATGAATAGAGCATAAGGGCGCGCTGGAGAACGCGCAAGCGGATGAAGATGACGACGCGTTTGACGTCGCAGTGGAGGATGCCCTCACGGACCGTCCGGCGAAGCGCGCGCGGGGAGGCAAGGCTGGCGGCAGTTTGCCGCGACACGTACGCGACAAGAAATTCGGGTTTGGGGGCCGTGGAAAGAGGGAGAAGCAAAACACACGCGCGTCTACGGATGACTTTGACCGATCTGCGCGGAGAGGTGAGAGCGGAGGTGCTCGGGGCCAAGGTCGAGGAGGGAAAGGTCATACTAGACCAGGCAAGTCGCGCCGTATGACGGCGAAAAGTAGAAAGTAGCGAGATATCATGTGACCGACGTGGGCGAATGTATCCTTAGCTGAAAACAGAACTCACAGAGTGCTACTCGCCATCCGTGGACCTCGCTGACCGGCTTGAAGGTCCCTTACATTAACGCGGATATTAACGCGGATACGCACACGCTCACTGGCACGCCCACGCACTGGCCACCCGTGTACATGCACAGCGGTACCATGACACCAAGCGTCTCCTACCACTGCCCTTGCCTATCCTCTGATCCAGTCCCCCCACCCCCCAACACACCCTCCTCCTCGTACGCTTTCCATCCCCTCCACGAGCTCTTTTTCTGCGAAGAATGCGATGCGGTCCGCTGTAATCGTTGCGTTTCGGTCGAAGTCAGTGGCTATTGTTGCCCAAACTGCCTATTCGAAGTCCCAAGCGCGAGCGTGCGCGCAGAGAAAAACAGGTCCGTGCCCCAAAACTTTGCTAGTCGACGAGCCAGGTGTCTCACGCACGATATACTTCACCCCTGCATAGATGCGCGCGGAACTGCTTCATGTGTCCCAATTGCCGAAACACGCTCTCCGCGGTTCCCTCAGACCCGCCGGACGCGGACGACGGCAGGTCTCTCGTCGCCAACCTGAGCGCAGTCGGCGAGCCTCCCTTCTTCCTTTACTGCAATTACTGCAGATGGGATTCCGCCGAGGTCCACATAACGTTCGAGAAGCCGACCGGCCTCGCCGGTGAGTCATTCTCACGTTTCTTTGTGCCATTCCCAAGGCAGGCCCCATCATATTAACCTGTCTCGGTCGCAGCACAATTACAAAAGTTTGAGGACTCGGCGCCCGAATCGCTCGAATTCGAGCGACTCAAGGAGCACTTTGAGCCATTCTTACGTGCATCTTCTTCCTCCTCCTCCTCTGGCCTCGCGGGCCACTCACACCCAACGCATTCACATGCCACGCCGATCAACCCCATCACAGCTGCGGCGTCATCTGCCTTGGCACGCGATATCCCAGGCGTCGGAAAGTACACCCCTGCTCCCCGCGGGCGGCGCGACAAGGGTGCGCGGGATGACATTTCCGAGTACCGCAGTCGGGTCGAGGTTGGGGGCACAAAGGACGCCGCGAACGTGGATTACATGCGACGTCTAGAGGAAGTATCGCAGGTCGCGGCGCTCGGCCAGCGATGGGCGAACAGCTGGACGTCGACGCTACGTACCAGGTAGGTTTCCCTTTTTGATGCTGCGAAATGTACGCATTTTAATCGATGAGCGCCAGCGAACTAAAACCCCTGCGAATACCCCTCCATTCCAAAAAGACGAAGCGCTGCCCGACGTGTCGTCATATTCTCATCAAGCCTGAACAGAAAGCGCAGTCTGTCCGTTTCAAGATCAAGCTCGTCGCCGCCAATTACCTACCGGCTATGACAGCTACGCTTCCTCCCAGCCAGGATTCAGGTCGGCAGCGAGGAGGGGCCGGCGGTAGGCAGGCACCCGCTGAGGACACGGGCGAGACGAGCGGTCTGCATGCGGGTGGCACGTACCCGTTCCACCTCGCATTGACAAATCCGCTGTACGACCCGATTCAGGTGCGACTGGCAGTGCAACGACAAGTGCCTCCGCCTTCGTCCTCCGCGCAGGCTGGAAGTCAGGAAAAGAGTCCGGAAAAGGCTCGACGGCCGCCGTTTGCGGTGTCTCTACCGCAGTCTGCGTTCCCCGTAGCAGCGTTCGCGGAAGCGTGGGAATACGAGGACGACGAGGATATGTTCGGGGGCGAGGACAACGAGTTTGGTGGACTGGATCGTGAGCGCGGAAGTGGAAGCGCCGGCGCGAAGGGGAAGGCGGTGGGCGTTTTGGAGCGACGTGCAAATGTCACCGTCGTGAGCGGAGAAGTCGTGATTGGCAGAGACGCCAAGGGGCCAGTCAAGGTGAGCGGTCATGATGATCGAGTGCTGATTGATGCGTTGCGATGGATTTTGACGCCCTGTGCTCCGACGTTTCGCAGTTCAACATGCTCGTATCTTACACATACCGATCCGATGATCCGCTGGCAGAGGACGACGTTCGAGCGACGCCATCGCGAAAGGAAAAGTTGCCAGATATGAAGACGTTTGCGTTTCATACCGTTGTCGACCTTGGGATGATCGTTCCTCGGGCTCCTGCTGAAGTCGCCGATAATTAGATGTACGTACTTTGTCTGACGTAAGTCGAGTTCCAAAAATATCAAACCCTAACCCAACTCATTGACTACCGTGCCTGCGGTGTCGCTGTACAGCCAACAAATGATGATTGTTTCCAGCCGACCCGTCTTGTTCTCTTTCTCTTTATCCCCCTCCTCCTTCCCTTCAGTTGATGCTGGCGTCCCTTCAATCCTTGCCAGGTGCAAGTTGCTAGTAGTCTCGAGCCCATCCCTCTCCCTTTAACTTCACTACTTTCCCTTCCTTTCTCTCCCCGACTTCCCCCGACTTCCCCGACGAGTCCATGATGGCGTCGACTGCTGCGGTAGCGTCTACCTCCTCTACCCTCTTATCGCAGGAATCAAGGCCGCAGGCGGGCCCTTTGCCATTTAAGCGTGGAGAAATAGGTTTCGTTGAAGGAGTCCATGAACAAGTCGAGGTGCAGCCCCAAACGGCTGTTTCATCCGATCCCTTGCCTGCGCGGCATCCTGCCGACCGTCGGTCTCCTGCCCCGTCGCAGGACCCCCCTGAGCCCAGCCCCTCGCATCCAGAGACCATCTCGCATTCAGGGACTCCCCCCCAGAATCCTTCAGACGCCGCCTCCATGAGCATCGTCGGCAAACGTTCGTTCCTTGGGCGCAAGA
>Ga0137394_10000475_pt1 | contig 28181 bp, 23 predicted proteins | sample czobulk116metaG_FD_108278 | JGI IMG/M metagenome (GOLD analysis project Ga0137394, IMG submission 108278) | Vadose zone soil microbial communities from Angelo Coast Range Reserve, California, USA - czobulk1.16 metaG | ecosystem: Environmental > Terrestrial > Soil > Vadose zone | place: USA...
GCGAAGGCGAGGTGCTCTCCGGTGGCCCAGTCGAACGGCTCGTCGCCGCTGCCCTCGGCGAGCTTGGCGCGCACCTCGAGGAGCTTGGCGATCTTCTCGTGCGGAGTGAAGTCCGAAGGCACCACGGAGGTGGCGCGCAACAGCTCGCGAAGCCTGGGCAGGGGAACGGAAGTCGGGACCTCCGGCGTGTCCTTGTCCGGGCCGCCCCGGTACTTCGACCACAGGCCCGCCATGGCGCTCTGCGTCCGCTTGGCGCCCGTCTTGCGCGTCAGCTCCAGCTCCTCTTCCAGCTGCTGGACGCGGGCGTGCATCAGCTCCTCGGCCTCCTGCGGAGTGGCGATTCCGCTCTGGGCGAGCTGGCGCGCGTAGATGGCCCGCGCGGGCGGCTTGCGCCGGATGACCTCGTACATCACCGGCTGGGTGAAGCTGGGCTCGTCGGCCTCGTTGTGCCCGTACTTCCGGTAGCAGTACAGGTCGATGAGCACGTCCTGCCCGAAGGTCTGGCGGTAGTCGACCGCGAGCTGCACCGCCCACACCACCGCCTCGGGGTCCTCGCCGTTGACGTGGAAGACCGGCGCGCGCAGCACGCGGGCGATGTCCGTGCAGTACGGCGTCGACCGCGCGTCCTCCGGGTTGGTGGTGAAGCCGACCTGGTTGTTGATCACCACGTGGATGGTGCCGCCGGTCGCGTAGCCTTCCAGATTGGCGAGGTTCAGCGTCTCGGCCACCAGTCCCTGACCGGCGAAGGCCGCGTCGCCGTGGATGAGCACGGGAAGCACCTTCTTGCGCTCCGGGTCGCGCGGCTCGTCGCGGTCCTGCTTGGCGCGCACGCGTCCCTCGACGACCGTGTTGACCCATTCGAGGTGGCTGGGGTTGAAGGCGAGCGACAGGTGGAGATGCTTGCCGCTGCTGGTCACCCGGTCGGACGAGTACCCCAGGTGGTACTTCACGTCGCCGCGCCCCATCAGCTCCTGGGGGGCGTCCTTGTCCTCGAACTCGGCGAAGATGGCCGAGAGGTCCTTGTGGAGCACGTTGGCGAGGATGTTGAGGCGCCCGCGGTGGGCCATGCCGATGACGATCTCCTCGCCGCCGCGCTCGCCGAACTCCTCGATCAGCCAGTCCATCAGCGGGATCAGGCTCTCGCCGCCCTCCAGCGAGAAGCGCTTGGCCCCGATGTACTTCTTGTGCAGGAAGGTCTCGAGGGTCTCCGCGTCGGTGAGGCGCGCCAGGATGCGCAGCTTCTCCTCGCGGCTGAGCTGGACCTCGTTCCCGGTCGCCTCCATCCGCTCCTGCAGCCAGTGGCGGATGACCGGATCCTCGCCGTGCATGTACTCGGCGCCGATGGTGCGGCAGTAGGTCCGCTTCAGCCGCGCGATGATCTCGCGCAGCGGCAGCGTGGCCGCGCCCACGTTGAAGTCGCCGGTGGCGAATGGCTTGTCCAGGTCCTCCTCGGTCAGGCCGAAGCTCGTAGGCTCCAGCTCGGGAGGCGGCGGCTTGAGGAGCCCGAGAGGATCGATGTTGGCGAACAGGTGGCCGCGGATGCGGTAGGCGTTGATCAGCTCGGCGACCGCTTCCTGCTTCTGCTCGGCGTCGAGCCGCTGCGCCTCGGGGGCGGAGGCGGAGAGGTCGAGGAGCGCGCCGGCGAAGGAGCTTTCCGGCCGGAGCGCGACCGCCGTGGCGCCGCGCGCTCCGTTCCCCTGCCCGTTGCCGTTGGTCGCGGGGGCCGCGGGAGCGAACGCGCTGCCCTGCACCGGAGCGGGGGGCGGCAGGCCGGCGAGCCGCGCGAAATACTGCTGCCAGTCCGCGTCGACCGCGGCGGGGTTGTCCCGCCACCGCTCGTACTGGTCTTCCACGAACACCTGGTTGATGCCGAAATCCCGGTCGAAATCCATCGCGTTCCGCCTCGACCCGCGGGGGGCGGCCCTCGTCCGCCGGACGCCTCGCGGGGAGGCGGAAAATAACGGAAGGCCGGGGCCGGGGCCAGTTCTACTTGCCCGCCGCGGGAGGCGGCGCCGCGAGCGCAACCGGGCGCTCGAGTAAGCGCGCGGCCTCCCACCTGGACGGCCGCCGGGGGGCCCGGAAGTCGGGGGCCCGCCCGGAGCGGAACTACTGGACGGTGAAGGGATCGATCGCGACTCTGTACATCACGCTCAGGCGCGAGCCCACCAGACCGCCGGCGGCCGACACCTCGTTGAACCGATCCACCCTGACCCGCTGACCCGCGCGAACGGGGTTCTGGGCAGCGACGATCGTGTAGGCGCCCAGGTCGGGACCGGTGAACGTCATGTCTCGCGTAGACACGATGACCTGCTTGGCGACGACCGGCGTGGTCCAGCTCACCGCCAGGTCGGTGTTCGCGGTCACCGTCGCGTTCAAGACGGGCGCGTTGATGGTAGGCATGCCGGGGCCGCCCACCACCACAGCCTGCACGCTGTCGGTGCCTTTCACGACGTCCAGCCGGAAGTCGCCGGTGGGGAAGGACGCCACCGAGTTGACGTACGGGCCGTTCGGCGGGACGGCCTGCACGAGCGTGATCGACCCGTTCGTCAGCGAGGCGTTCTGCACCGTCACGGTCGCGCCGCCGACGGTGTTCCCGGCGCCGTCGCTGACGGTCACGCTGAAGGTGGTGAGTGGCGCGCCAGCCGTCGTCGAGGCGTTGATGTCGCCCTGCACCTTGAGCGTGCTGCTGCCGGCGCCGGCGTTGTTGCGGCTGGTCGCGGCGTTGTTGCTGCTCGTCGACCCGCACGCGAACGCGGCCGCGGCGGCCGCCAGAATGAGGATGCGCTTCATCATGGTTCTCCTTTGGAAAAAGCGTGTTGCAAAAGGCTGTCTCACGTCGTTCCGGATCGGACCACTTTTTGGTAAGGCGCGGCCACGCCACGTTATCGGTGACGCGCGCACGCCCGCGGCGGATGTGCTCCGCCGTGCCGGGTTGTGCGCCGCAGCGCGCGAGGATACTTGTCTGCGCGGGGCCGTGGCGGAACCGGCAGACGCAGCGGACTTAAAATCCGCGGGGGCTCATCGCCCCGTCCGGGTTCGACTCCCGGCGGCCCCATTGCGTGGGTCAGCGCGCCTGCGGCTCCCGCTCGGGAGGCTGGAGAACGAAGACGCGCGGCGGGCTGCCGTCGCCCAGCTCGGCGAGGTGGGCGTAGGGGGTGGCGAGCTTGTTCTGCAGGTCGGGCGCGAAGACGGAGGCCTCGTCCGCGCGGGGGCACCACCAAGAGAGGGTGTGGCGCGGCAGCGTTCCCTCTCCGCCGCAGTCGTCGCAGCGCACCTGGTACGGAGGCCTGGTTGCGAGCCGGATTCCCATGGGACTGCAATGCTGCACAGGAGGCGCGGAGGTGATCCAGTCCCGCGACACCTACACCGTGCTCGTCCCGCTGGTTTCGCGGACATCGCGCGGCGCTGGCGGACCGGAGCGCGGCTCGCGCGCGGCGGCTTGCCGCTGGAGGCGCCGCCTGCGGACGAACCACCACACGCCCACACCGACCAGGGCGGCGGCGGCGATCGCCCAGTGCACCCGCTGCAGGAGCCGGCGGATGTCGTCGAGGTGCTGGCCGAACAGGTAGCCGAGCGTCACCACTGCGGGCACGGTAACGGCCGCGCTGAGCATGTCGGCGAGGAGGAACGTCCCCAAGCGCACGCCCGACGCGCCGGAAAGGAAGAAGATGGGCGCGCGCAGCCCCGGCGTGTGCCGGCCGACGACCACCGTCCAGAACCCGTGGCGGGCGAAGTGGACGCGCAGCTTCTCGGCCCGCTCCGGCGAGATGACCTTGCGGACGAGCTTGTGCTCGTACGCCTTGGGGCCGAGCTTCTTGCCCCAGTGGTAGATGAGCGCGTCGCCCACGATGACGCCCGAGTACCCGGCCAGGAGCGTCGGCAGGTAGCGGGTCACGCCCTGCGAGGCGAGCGCGCCGGCGAGGAGCAGGACCAGGTCCTCGCTGATCGGCACGCCGAGCCCGGCCGCCGAGAGGAGGAGCAGCAGCGCGGGATACGTGTACCGCTGCAAGAGCTCGGCGAGCGTGTGCTCCACTAGGTCCCCTGTCCGCTTTCCTTGTAGCCGACAAGCCGCAGGAGCACAGCCGGGCACGCTATGTTATGACGCCCCGCCCGCATCCGAAGGAAACGTTGCCCATGCTGGACGCTGTCACCAAGGGATTCCGCGCCGCGAAGCACAAGCTGACCGGCAAGGCGGAGCTGAGCGAGGCGAACATCGATGACGCCTTGCGCGACATCCGCGTCGCGCTCCTCGAGGCCGACGTCGAGTTCAACGTCGCCAAGCGCTTCCTCGCCCGGGTGAAGGAGAAGGCGCTCGGCGAGGTGGTCTCGACCACCGCGACCGACAAGAAGGGGCGCAAGGTCCAGGCGTCGCCGGGCGACCACTTCATCAAGATCTGCCACGACGAGCTGGAAAATCTCATGGGGCCGGTCGACACCTCGCTCCAGCTCGGGCGCAAGGGCGATCGGCCAGCGGGCGTCATGCTGGTCGGACTGCAAGGGTCGGGCAAGACCACCACCGTGGCGAAGCTCGCCAACCTGCTCCTCAAGCAGGGCAAGAAGCCGCTGATGGTCGCCGCCGACATCTACCGGCCCGCGGCGGTGGAACAGCTCAAGCAGCTCGGGCAGAAGCTCGACATCCCCGTCTTCCACGAGGAGAACACCAAGCCGCCCGACATGGCCCAGCACGCGCTCTCCTACGCGGGCCAGAAGAACCGCGACGTGGTGATTTACGACACCGCCGGCCGCCTCGCCATCGACGAGGAGATGATGGGCGAGCTGGAGCAGATCAAGGCGCGCGTGGAGCCGGACGACATCCTCCTGGTCGCCGACGCGATGATCGGCCAGGACGCGGTGAAGACCGCCGGCGAGTTCGACCGGCGCCTGTCGCTCTCGGGATTCGTGCTGACCAAGCTCGACGGCGACGCGCGCGGCGGCGCCGCGCTCTCCATCAAGGAGGTCACCGGCAAGCCCATCAAGTTCATCGGCATGGGCGAGGCGCTCGACAAGCTCGAAGAATTCCGGCCCGAGGGCCTGGCGAGCCGCATCCTCGGGTTCGGCGACATCGTCGGGCTGATGAAGGATTTCGAGGGGGTAGTCGACGAGCAGAAGGCCGAGGAGGACGCGGAAAAGATCCTCACCGGCAACTTCGACCTCCACGACTTCGTCGAGCAGATCAAGCTGGTCAAGAAGATGGGGTCGGTGAACGACCTGTTGGAGAAGTTCCCCCTCTTCGGCGAGCTGCCGGAGGGCATCACCTTCGACGACAAGGAGCTGGGCCGCGTCGAGGCGATGATCGGGTCGATGACGAAGACGGAGCGCAAGAACCCGCAGATCATCGGCGAGGAGCGCATCGAGCGCATCGCCAAAGGCGCCGGGCAGGGCAAGCAGCACGTGCGCGGGCTGCTCGACCGCTTCTTCGCGATGCAGAAGGTGATGCGCCAGATCGGCGGCGGGCCCGGCGGGCCCGGGATGGGGCTGCTCTCGCGGCTTCCCGGGTTCCGGCAGCTCGCGCAGCTCAAGCAGCTCAAGGGCATGGAGCCGCAGGACGTGGCCTCGCTCTTCGGCCTCCCGAAGGAGATGACGGAGGCCATGCCGGCGGCGGGCGGCAAGGGCTCGCACTCGGCGGCGCTGGCGCGGCAGCGGCTGATGGGGTTCAACCAGAACCCGCCCCGCCAGATGACCGACGAGGAGCGCAAGAAGCTCCGCGACAAGCGCAAGCAGGAGCGCAAGAACAAGAAGAAGAACCGCCGCCGCTGAAGACTAAGTGCGGCTCACGCAGAGCCGCAGAGATCGCAGAGGGATTTGTTGGTCTCAGCGCGGGCGACGTCGCCTCCTCGAAGAAAAACATCTCTGCGCCCTCCGCGAGCTCTGCGTGAAACAAGGGGAGTCATCTCCGTCGACGGCGCACCGCAGCTGCTCCGATCAGACAGACGAGCGCCAGGGCGGCGGCGGGGTAGCCCCAGGCAGTACCGAGATGCTCTTCCGCGGCGGGTTGGTAGGCGGCGCGGCGGGCTGCGGCGGCCTCGTGGTAGGGCAAGAGCAGGGCCAGGCTGCGCTGCACGGCCACCGCCGGCACCGCTTCCGCGCGCGCCGCGTCGAAGCGGGCCTGCCAGAGCCGGAGCGCGGTCGAGGCGCGGCGCAGGCCCCGCCCTTCCAGCTCGTAGAAGGCAGCCAGGGCGGCCGGGTCGACGCGCAGGTACGCGTCCGGATCGTCGCCCGCGGAGCCGTCGTACTCGTGCCCCATGCCGTCGCGCAGCGTGGGCGTGGTGAGCCGGTACGCCAGCCGGTAGACCTCGCCGCCCTCGCGGCTGGAGACGTCGATGGTCGCCTGCGCGATCGCCCGGCCGAAATCCGGGCCGGGCGGCACCCTCGCGGCCAGCCCGGCGTCGTCGCCCGAAAGGCCGTCGATCGCCGCGCGCACCTCGGGAGCGCCGGCCAGCACCCGCTTGGCGAACAGGTCCTCGGAGAACAGGTGGTGGTTGGCGATCAGGCGCAGGCCGATCTGGCGCAGCGAGCGGCGCTCCCCGAGGAGCCCGCCCAGCGTGCGCAGGTCGCGCAGCTTCGATTGCAACCACGCGTCGCGGAAGAACTCGTAGATGCCGACCTGCACGGTGTGGATCTGGTTGCCCACGTCCTCCAGGTGGTGGAACGCGGCACCGGCGAAGCAGGCCGCGAGCCACTCGCGCGAGGCGAGGTCCGAGCCCGCCGCGAGCAGCGACAGGTCGGTATAGAGCTGCGCGAGCTCGGCCCCGTAGGCGTGCGCGGTGGGAGGCACCGCGAATCGCCACGGCTCGTTCTTCAGCACCGCCGGATCGTCGCTGAGCGGCTCGGTCACCAGGCCGTAGTGGGCATGACCCTGGCTGGTCGTCCCGGTGAGGCTCCCGAAGTCGAGCGTGGCCGGGTCGTACGGGACCGGTGAGCCGTCCGGCGCGCGCACGATGCCGTGGTCCGCGCCGCGCAGGTACCGGTGCCGGTTGCGCTCGTCGTCGTCCGGCCACCGGCTGGCGGCGGCGAGCAGGTCGCCGCGCGACATGGGCCCGGCATCGACCAGGTCGAACCCGTGCACGGCGGCCGCGGGGTCGAGCAGGAAGAGCTGCTTGAGCTCCCAGGCGGTGAAGGCCTGCTCCGACGGCCACCGCGAGAGGAACTTCGCGCGGAGCGCGGGCTCGGGAAGCTGCCCGGCAGTGCGCCAGAACAGCGCGCGGAAGGCGTCGAGGTCGGCCTGGGTCGGCGGGACGAGGGGCTGGGCCATCCAGGCGTCGCGGCCGGCGAATGCGCGGCGGGTGAGAAGCGCGTGGATCGCCTCGTTGTACGCGGCGGCCGGCAGCGACACGGCGCAGAGCAGGACGGCGAGGCGGCGCATCCACCGGAGCCTGGCCGGAGCCGATGGGGCGGCACCACGCCTTTCCAGCGCGGAGGTCATCCACGCCCATCCTGATGCAGCGGATCGAGTAGTGCGCGCAGCCGCGGAAGCCCGTCGACGCTCTGTGCGCCGTACCAGGACAGGTCCCGCCCGTTGCAGAAGGCGACCTTCGCCAGAGGCAGCCGCGCGCGGAACACCTGCGCGTCCGCCTCGCTGAACGGGTGCGGCTCGTCGGGGAGCAGCACCACCTCGGGCGCGCGAGCGGCCACCTCCGCCAAGGTGACCCGCGGGTAGCGCGTATCGCGCTCGCCGGCGGGCCTCGCCTCGGCCGTGCCCAGGTCGGCCTGCAGCGGATAGCGCCGCTCGCGATCGGCGAAGACGTTCCGGCCGCCGGCGAGCCCGAGCGCATCGCTGATGAAGGTGTCCGCGTTGATCGTCATCAAGGGATCCATCCAGATCGGGACGAAGGCGGCGAGCGGCGGCCCGGGCGTGGCTTCCAGGGCGCCCAGTGCGCGCAGGCCGCGGCGCAGCAGGTCGCGCGATCCCTCCTCGACCCCGAGGATCCGGGCCAGGCGGGCGAGGTGCGCAAGGCCGTCGGCGACGCGCCGGGGAAAGGCCACGAAGACCGGCAGCTGCAGCCTGGCCAGCTCCTCGACGTGGCTGCGCGAATTCTCCTCCTGGTTGCAGAGCACCAGGTCGGGCTCCAGGGCGGCCACCGCGCGGACGTCGACGTCCTTGGTGCCGCCGATCACGGGGAGCGCGTCCACCTGCCCCTCCGGAGCCACGCAATAGCGAGTGCGGCCGGCCAGGCGGTCTCCGGCGCCCAGCGCGAACAGGTTCAGCGTATCGCTCGGCACCAGCGACACCACCCGGCGGGGCGGGCGGATGAAGAGCAGCTCGCGGCCGCGGTCGTCGTAGACGCGCAACGGCATCGCGCTTCCTCTATCATCGCGGACCGCCATGCGCGCCATCGTGTTCAAGGCCCCCGGCGGGCCCGAGGTGCTCGAGCTGGGCGAGGTCCCCGATCCGCGGCCCAGGCCGGGCGAGCTGCTGGTGCGGGTGCGTGCCGCGGGCGTGAACCGCGCCGACCTGGTGCAACGCCTCGGCCGCTACCCACCCCCGCCGGGGGAGCCAGAGACCCTCGGCCTGGAGATCGCCGGGGAGGTGCTGGAGCCCGCGGCGCCCTTCCAGCGCGGCGACCGGGTGATGGCGCTGCTCGGCGGGGGCGGATACGCCGAGCTGGCCCGCGTGCCGGCGGCGCACGCCATGCCGATCCCGGAGGGCATGGGCTTCGCGGAGGCTGCCGCGATCCCGGAGGCGTTCCTGACCGCCTGGCTGAACCTGTTCATGCTCGGCCGGCTGGCGCCCGGCGAGGTGGTGGTGGTGCACGCGGCGGCGAGCGGAGTCGGATCGGCTGCCTTGCAGCTCTGCCGCGGCGTCGCGAGCACCGTGCTCGGGACCGCGTCGCCGGGAAAGCACGCCGCTTGCCTCGAGCTGGGCGCCACGCACGTGCTCGCGCGGCAGGAGGTGCCCGCGGGACTGGCCGGGGCCGTCCGCAGCGCCGCCGGGCGGGGCGCCGATCTGATCTTCGACCTGGTCGGCGCGTCGTACCTGGAGGCCGACGTCGCCGCGCTCGGATTGCAGGGGCGGCTCTGCTGCATCTCCACCCTGGGCGGGTCGAAGGGCACGCTGGATGTGGGCGCGCTGCTCACCCGCCGGCTGACGGTGATGGGATCCATGCTGCGCACCCGCTCGCCGGCGCAGAAGGCAAAGCTGGTCGCCGACTTCGCCGAAAAGGCGCTGCCGCGCTTCCGGAACGGCGAGCTGCGGCCGGTCGTCGCCCGCACCTACCCGCTCGCCCAGGCCCGCGAAGCGCACGCCGCCCTGGAGCGCAACGAGGTGGTCGGCAAGATCGTGCTCCTCGTCTGACGCGCGGATCTCGCGAGACGTGCGACTGGCGGGGCCACTCCTGCGTTCCGCGCGCAGATCGTGCTCCGGGGTGCGACGGCAGAATCATTGTCGCCCGGAAAATTTCAACGCATTCTGACCGGGCCGTTTTCACCGAGGTGAATCCACGTGCCGCGCAGCGTGCTCGTCGTCGACGACAGCCCCACCATCCGCGGATTCGCCCGGCTGCTGCTGCGATCGCTCGACGTGAAGGTGGTCGAAGCGGAGGACGGAGCGAAGGCGCTCGCCGCCGCCCGCGCGGACGCGCCCGCGCTGGTGCTCGCCGACGTGAACATGCCGGTGATGGACGGCCTGGCGCTCACCCGCGAGCTGCGCAAGGACCGGGCGCTGAAGGACGTGCCCGTGCTGCTGCTCACGGGAGAGAAGTCCGAGGAGCTGCGGCAAAAAGGACGCGAAGCCGGAGCGAACGAGCTCCTCACCAAGCCTTTGCAAGCGGCGGAGTTGCAAGCCGCGGTCCGGCGCTGGCTCGGGGACGCGGCGTGAGCCTCCCGCACCTCCTGCTCGTGGACGACAGCGAATCGGTGCTGGCGTTCGAGAAGGCAGCGCTCGCGGGGCACTACGTCGTCTCCACCGCCGTGAACGGGCGCGAGGCGCTCACCAAGGTGGCCCAGCTCAAGCCGGCCGCGGTGCTGCTCGACCTCTCGATGCCCGAGATGGACGGCGACGAGGTGCTCGCGCAGATGCAGAAGGACCCGGAGCTGGCGCGCATCCCCGTCATCATCGTCTCCTCCGAGAAGCAGCGCTCCGAAGCCTGCCTCCAGGGAGGGGCGCGCGCCTTCCTCGCCAAGCCGATCCGCGCGCAGGACCTCTTGCCGATGGTCGGCAAGGTGCTGGAGGACGCGCGGCGCGTGGAGCGCGCGGGGAGCCTGGCGGTGCTCTTCGTCGAGGCCGGCGGGGTGGAGGTCGGGCTCCCGCTGGAGACGGTGATCTCGGTGCTCCACCAGACCAGCACGCGGCCGCTGCCCGTGGGCCCTTCGTACCTCTGCGAGATGCTGGAGGTGCATGGCGACCCGGTGCTGGTGCTCGACCTCCCCCGGCGCCTGGGCCTCGCTCACCGCGCGGCGCTCTCCGAGCGCAAGCTGGTGGTGGTGGAGTGCGGCCCGCAGCGCCTGGCGCTGTGCGTGGACGGGGTGCGCGATCCCGAGGAGCTGCCCCGCGAGCAGGTGCTGCCCCGCGGCGCGGTCGCGGGCGCGGAGCACGGGCCGCTGCGGGAGGCGCTGATCGCGGTGGTCCGCACCCCGCGCGGCGCGGTCCCGGTGGTCGACCCGCGCGCCCTCGCCTCGCCCAAGCTGCTGACCGAGCTGTCGAAGGCGCTGCGCGCCGGGGTGGCGGCATGAGCGCGCGGCAGCAGCTCGACGATCGCGTGCTCGACCGGCTGACCGAGTGCGCCGCCCGCTGGACCGGCTTCTCGCGCGACGCGATCCTGCCCGACGCCATCCGCCGCGCCGCGCATTCCCTGGGCGCCGCTCCCGAGGAGCTCGTGGCGCGGTCGGCCGCCCACGATCCCGAGGTCGTGCACGCGCTCTGCCAGGCGGTGTCGGTAGGCGAGACGTTCTTCTTCCGCCATCCCGACCAGTTCCGCTGGGTGGCGAGCGAATGGCTCCCGGAGCTGCTCGCGGCGAAGCGCGCGGGGGTGCGCGCCTGGAGCGCGGGGTGCGCGACCGGCGAGGAGGCGTACTCCGTCGCCGCGTGCCTGCTCGACACGATGCCCGGAGAGACGACGGTCGAGGTGCTGGGCACCGATCTGCTCGAGCGCAACGTCTCCGCGGCGCGCGGCGGCGTGTACGGCGCCTGGTCGCGCCGTCCCTCGGGGCCGCAGCTGCACCCGCTCTTCCGCGAGGAGCCGGGGGGAAGAGCGCGCATCGAGGACCGGGTCCAGAAGGTCACGCGCTTCCAGCTGCACAACCTGCTGGAGCGCGCGCCGGAAGGGCCCTTCGACCTCGTCTTCTGCCGCAACGTCCTCGTCTACTTCTCTCCCGAGGCGGTGCGCGTCGCGGTGCAGCACCTGGTCGACGCGCTCGCGCCGGGCGGGGCGGTCCTGTTCGGGCCGATGGATCTCCCCGAGACGCCGCGCGGGCTCACCCTGGCCGGCGGGCCGGAGCTGCAGATCTACCGGCGTCCGGACGCGCCGCAGCCACGGCGCCGCGCCCAGCCCGCCCCGGTCAAGGAAGCGCCGCCGCCGCCTCTGCCCGTCCGGCCGCGCACGCCGCCGCCCGAGCCGGTCGCCCTGCACCTGCGCGCGCTGGTGCACATCGAGCGGGGCGAGAAGGCCGTCGCGCAGCGCGCTCTCACCGATCTGTGCGCCCAGGTGCCCGACTACGTCCCCGGCATCCTCGAGCGCGCGCTCCTGCACGTGCGCCAGGGCGAGCGCGCCGCCGCCGCCCAGCTGATGCGCGAGGTGCTTCGCCGCACCGAGCGGCTGCCGCTCGACGAGGAGCTGCCCGGCCCCGAGCCGCTCCCCGTGCGCTTCTATCGCGAGTCCGCCGCCACCTTCCTGCGTGGCGCGGCAGGAGGCGGCGGATGAAGCTCGAGCCGCGCTTCCCGGACCACACGACGCAGGAAGATCGCGAGCTCCTCGAGCGAAGGGCCGCGCGGGTGCGCGAGAAGCCACGCGCCACCGAGGAGGAGTCGGTCCTCTGGGCGGCGGAGTTCCCCGTCGGGGAGGACAGCTACGCGCTGCCGCTCGATACACTGCGAGCCGCCGTCCCCCTCAAGATGGTCACCCCGGTGCCGCTCTCGCCGCCGCACGTGATCGGCATCCTCCGCTTCCAGGGGCAGATCCTCACCGCGATGAGCCTCTCCTCGCTCCTCGGCGGGCGCGGTTGGCGCGAGGACCCGGCGGTGCTCCTGGTGGTCGATCCCGGACTGGGCGGGCGGCTGCTCGCGCTCGACTGCGAGCGGATCCCCAAGCCGGTGCCGCTCCCGCACGCCCTGGTCGAGGAGGCGCGCGCGCGCTCCACCGGAGCGGTGGCGGAAGTGACGCTCCCGGGGCTCCACCAGGTGAACCTGCTCGACCTGCGCCGGCTGATGGACCGGCGCGAATCGGAGAAGCGCGATGCTTGATCCGATGATGGAGCAGCTCCTGCCGGGGTTCGTCGACGAGTGCAAGGAGATCGCCGAGCGGATCACCGAGCACCTCATCGAGCTGGAGAAGGCGCACGAGCAGTCGCGCTTCGACGACCTGGCCCGCGGGCTGCACACGCTCAAGGGGAGCGCCGCGACCCTGGGCCTCTCCGAGCTGTCCGAGCTGGCGCACCGCATGGAGGACGCGGTGCTGCCTACGCGCGGCAGGAGCGTTGCGCTGCCCGGAGCGCTCACCGACGCGTTGCTCAAGACGCTGGACACCTGGATGGCGCACCTGCGCGCCACCACCGCAAAGTCGGCGCTGCCGGACCTGCGGCCCAGCCACAAGCTGCTGGAGGCGGTGCGGCACGCGGTCCAGGCGGTCGAGCCGGGAAAGGCGGCGGCGAACAACGGCAAGGCCGCCGCGGAGAAGGAAAAAGGGAAGGCAGCCCCGGAGAAGGAAAAGAAAACCAGCAAGCGGGAGCGCGAGGCGCGCGCCGCCCAGGCGAGACCCGCGCTCGCCGAGCCCGTCGCCGAGGAGGAAGCGGCCCCTGGCGAAGAAGCAGGGAGCTGGCGGGTGCGGACCCGCGAGGTGGTCTCGCTGCTGCACGAGGTGGAGCGGCTGCGCGAGGTGCGCTTGCGCCTGGAGGAGCGCCGCCGCGAGGTGGAGCGCGCCCTGTCGCAGCTGGCCCGGCTGGGCATCCTCGCCCAGACGGCCGAGGTGCGCGCGCTCTTGATGGGCGTCCAGCGCGCCCTCTCCGCCGACGGCGAGGAAGCGGGCGACATCGTCGCCTCGATGGAGGACGAGCTGAAGGCGATCTGCACTCTGCCGGTGCGGACCGTGCTGGAGCCCCTGCGACGCTCGGTCCGCGACCTGTGCAAGCAATCGGGAAAGCTGGCGCGGCTCTCGATCGTCGGCGGCGAGGTGTCGCTCGACCGCCGCGTCCTGGAATCGCTGCGCGGCCCGCTGGTGCACCTGGTGCGCAACGCGGTCGACCACGGCCTGGAGCTGCCCGACGTGCGCGAGGGGCGCGGCAAGCACCGCGAGGGAATCATCGTGGTGCGCGTCGAGCAGCAGGGGAACATGCTGTTCCTCGAGGTCTCCGACGACGGCAACGGCCTCGACCTCTCGTTGATCAAGCAGGCGGCGCGCGACCTGTCGATCGTGCCCGGCGCCGAGCTGGACGCGATGACGCCGGCCCAGCTGCACCAGCTGATCTTCCGCAACGGCTTCTCCACCCGCCGCACCGTGACCGAGGTGTCCGGCCGCGGCGTCGGAATGGACGTCGTCCGCATCCAGATCCAGGCGCTGCAGGGCCACATCGAGGTGCAATCGACGCCCGGGCAGGGCACCCGCTTCACCCTGACCCTCCCCGCCGAGCTGGGCAGCTCGCCGGTCCTGGTGGTCCGCTGCGGCGAGCACGAGCTGGGCATCCCCATGCCAGCGGTGGAGACCTCGCTTCTGGCCCGCTCCACCGAGCTGCGCATGGCCCGGACCCGCGTGCAGCTCTCCCATCGCGAGCAGCTGATCACGGTGCAGGACCTGGGCGCCCTGCTCGCCCTGCGCCAGCCAGAGGTGCCACACGACGGGCAACCGCTCCTGGTGCTGCAGTCGCAGGGCCGCCGCATCGCGCTCGCCGTCGACGAGGTGGTCGGCGACCGCGAGCTGGTCATCCGGCCGCTCCCGCCCGAGGTGCGCGACCTGGCCGCCTACCAGGGCGCGGCCACGCTGGCCCGCGGCGAGCTGGTCCTGATCGTGCGCCCCGACTGGCTGTCCGGGTTCGAGAAGCGCGACGCGGCGCTGACCGGCACGCGCCGGGCGCTGGTGGTCGACGACTCGCTCACCGCGCGCGCGCTGCACCGCACCGCCCTCGAGGCGGGCGGCTACTCGGTGCACACCGCGTCCAGCGGGCGGCAGGCGCTGGAGCAGCTGCGCCACTCCTCGTACGACGTGCTGGTCTCCGACATCGGGATGGACGAGATGGACGGCTTCGAGCTCACCCTGGAGGCGCGCCGCCGCCACGAGCTGGAGGCGATGCCGATCATCCTCGTCTCCGCGCGCGACTCGGACGCCGACCGGCAGCGTGGCGCATCCTCCGGCGCGGACGGCTTCCTCAGCAAGAAAGACTGCGCCTCGGGCCGGCTGATCGCCGAGGTGCAGGCCGTGATCGCCCGCCGGCAAGGCGTCGCATGACCCGCCGCCAGCCCATCCGCATCCTGGTGGCGGACGACTCCCTCACCATGCGCAACGCGCTGATGGCGCTGCTCGCCCAGGAGCAGGACCTGCGCGTCGTGGGCGAGGCGCGCGACGGCGTCGAGGCGGTGGACAAGGCGCGCGAGCTGCGCCCGGACGTGATCACCATGGACGTCAACATGCCGCGCCTCGACGGCCTGGGCGCGACCGCGGCGATCATGGCCGAGTCGCCCGCGCGGGTGCTGATGGTCTGCGCGGTGAGCGAGGACCGCCAGCTGGACCTCTCCTTCCGCGCCATGGCGGCCGGAGCGCTGGAGGTCATCTCCAAGCCCGGACCCGCGCAGGACGAGCTGCACCGCTTCGGCCGCCGCGTCGCGGAGGCGGTGCGGCTGATGGCCGAAGTGCCGGTGGTGCGGCGGCACAAATCCGGGTACGGCCGTTCCTCGCGCGCCGCCGGCGCGGGAGTGGGCGCGATCGGCCTGGTCGCCTCGACCGGCGGACCGCCCGCGCTCTCGGTGGTCCTGCGCGGCCTGCCGGCCGACCTGTCCGCGCCGGTGCTCATCGCGCAGCACATCGCCGCCGGATTCACTTCCGGCCTCACGCGTTGGCTCTCCGAGGTCGCCGCGATGCGGGTCCAGGTCGCGCGGGAAGGCGAGGCGGCGCAGCCCGGCCACGCCTACCTGGCGCCGGACGGATGCGACCTGGAGCTGGACGAGGTGGGGCGCCTGGGCACGCCGCGATCGACCGGGCTGCACTGCCCTTCGGCGAATCGCCTGCTGCTCTCGCTGGCCCGCTCGGTGGGGGCCCGCGCCGTCGGCGTGGTGATGACCGGGATGGGAGACGACGGGGCACAGGGGCTCCTCTCCATCCGGCACGCGGGCGGCGCGGCCTTCGCGCAAGACGAGGCGAGCAGCGTGGTGTTCGGCATGCCCGCCGCCGCCCGCGCCTGCGGCGCCGCCGAGACGCTCCTTCCCCTGGAAGACATCGCGCCGATGCTCACGGGGCTCTGCTCCGCCCGGCGCACGAATCGAGAGAGGTGACGAGGATGGACACCAAGCTGTTCGCAGGACCCCAGAAAGCGCGATTCCCCCTGATCTGGAAGATCTCGCTGCTCGTCGGCATCACCCTGGCGCTGGTCGCGACGGTGGTGGGCGCGGTGGAAGGCAGCTACTTCGGCAAGGTGCTGGAGAGCGAAGGCCGCGCCCGAGCGAAAGCGATCTCCGCGACCCTCGCCGCGGCGCTGGTGGAGATGCCCGAATCCGCCATCGCCTCCACCATCCAGTCGGTGAGGAAGGACTCCGAGCTGGCCTACATCCAGGTGGTGGGTCCGAACGGCAACATCATCGCCCACACCTTCGAGGGCAAGCCGCCGGCGCAGGACGCCCGGCAGCTGCGCGAGGGCGAGAAGATCACCGAGGTGGTGCTGAACGGCGTGCGCTACGTCGACGTACCCGCGGGGGTGATCACGGGCGCGCTGGTCCACGTCGGCCTCGACCCGGGCCGGATCGCGGCGCGCCTGCGGGAGGCGCAGCTCCGCCTGATCGGCGTGACCTCACTGGCGATGGTGCTCGCCATCGGCATCGCCTGGCTGATGGTCCGCCAGATCATCAGTCCCCTCCGGCGGCTCACCCACCTCACCTCGCGCATCCTGGACGGAGACCTCACCCAGCGGGTGGACGTCACCTCGAACGACGAGATCGGGGAGCTGGCCGCGGCCTTCGGCGCGATGGTGGAGAAGCTCAAGCAGGTGGTCGGCGCGCTGCAGGACTCGGTGCGCCTGCTCAAGCAGGCCGGCGACGACCTGGGCACCTCCACCTCCGAGCAGAGCGAGACCATCACCCGCCAGGCCACCGCGCTGCAGGAGACCCAGGTCACCGCGCAGGAGATCAAGCAGACCTCGCTGCTCGCGGCGCAGAAGGCGGAGGCGGTGCTCAAGCTCACCGAGAAGGCGGACGAGGTGTCCACCTCGGGCGAGACCGCCATCGAGTCCAGCCTGGGAGGCCTGACGGACATCCGCGCCCAGGTGGACGAGATCGCGCACAAGATCACCCAGCTCTCCGAGCGCACGCAGCAGATCGGAGGCATCACCCAGACCGTGAAGGACCTGGCCGATCAGTCCAACATGCTCGCGCTCAACGCCGCCATCGAGGCGGTGCGCTCGGGCGAGCACGGCAAGGGATTCGCGGTGGTGGCCCGGGAGATCCGCAGCCTGGCCGATCAATCCATCCAGGCGACCAACCGGGTGCGCGAGATCCTCGAGGACATCTCGGGCTCCATCCGGGGCGCGGTGGCGATCACCGAGAAGGGAACGCAGAAGATCGAGGGAGGCCTGCAGCAAGTGCGTGTGTCGGGCGAGAACCTCAAACAGCTCTCCAACATCGTGAAGGACAACTCGGCGGCCGTGCGTCAGATCGCGGCGGCGGTGTCGCAGCAGAACGCCGGCATCACGCAGATCTTCAGCGCGGTCACCGACCAGACGAAGATGATGGACGAGACCATGCGGCGCCTGGAGACCACCACCGCGGCGGCGGGCGTCTTGAAGGACCTCTCGCAGCGGGTATCGGACGTGGTGCGGGGGTTCAGGGTGTAGTCGCCGCCGTATTCGGCAGCGCTAGCTTTTCACGGCGCGGACTTCGCGGCATCGGCTCGGGCGGTCCGGACGCGGTTCCTGCCCTGCGCCTTGGCCTCGTAGAGCGCCGCGTCGGCGCGCTGGATCAGCCCCGCGGCCGGCTCCTTCCCGTGCGCCGCCGCGAGCCCGATGCTGGCGGTCGCGTGCAGGTGCGCTCCGCCGGGCGCCTCGAACTCGTGCGCCTCCACGCGGGCGCGCATCCGCTCGGCGACCACCGCCGCCTCCTGTGCGCCTGCCTCCACCAGCACGAAGGCGAACTCCTCGCCGCCGTAACGGGCCACGATGTCGCTCGACCGCACCGAGGCGATGAGCAAGCTGGCCAGGTGGGCGAGGACCGCGTCGCCGACGGGGTGCCCGTGGGTGTCGTTGACCTGCTTGAAGTGGTCGACGTCGAGGAGACCGAGCGTGAGGGCGCTGCCGTACCGGCGGGCGCGGACCAGCTCCTGCTCCAGGCGCATCTTGAAGTACTTGTGGTTGTAGCAGCGCGTCAGGCCGTCGCGGATGACCATCTCGCGCAGCGCCGAGAGGCGGGACAGGTGCGAGCGGACCCTCGCCACCAGCTCCGGCGGGTCGAAGGGCTTGGCCAGGTAGTCGTTGCCGCCCACCTGCAAGCCGCGCACCCGCTCCTCGACGTCGCCGCGGCGGGTGACGAAGATGATCGGCAGGAGCTGCAGCGCCGCATTGGCGCGCACGCGGCGGCACACCTCGAACCCGTTCACCTCGCCCAGGAGCACGTCGAGGATGACGAGGTCCGGGCTCTCCCGCAGGATCGCCTCGTACGCGTCGGCGGGATCGCAAGAGCTCGCGGTGAGGAACCCGGCCGCGCGCAGCACGCCTTCAGTGGCGCGCGCCGTCACCAGGTCGTCGTCGATGACCAGCACCCGGGAGGGCGCGTTCTCGAGAGCCGCGCCCGCCCCCCCGGTCTCCTGCTGCAGGACGGGGATGAGCACGCCCAGGGCCGGCGTACGGGTCTCGAGCACGTCGTCCAGCCCCGCCAGGCCCTCGGCGAAGATGCGCGCGGTGGTCTTGGAGAGGGGGTCTTTGCGCTCCAGCTCCTGGTCCGCCGCCAGCTCGCAGGCGCCCGCCAGGCGGGCCAGCATGCCGTGGCCCACCGTCCCGGCGCTGCCCGCGAGGCGGTGGAAGAAGTTGCGCAGCTCGCGCACCGCGCCGGCGTCGCCGCCCTCCCGACCGGCCTTGGCCAGCGCCTCGCGGGCGCGGGCTCGCGCCTCGTGCATCTCGCGAAGGAACACGACCTGGAGGTCGCGCGGATCGAAGAGATCGGACATTCCTATTGAATCCTACCTGTACGACCGGTACTTCCTCTAGTGCGATGATCGCGGTCGAACGGCTCCGGAAGTCCTACTTCGTCCACCGCCGCGAGCCCGGGCTGCGCGCCGCGCTCCGGTCGCTGGTGCACCGCCCCCGCGAGGAGGTCAAGGCGGTCGACGGCGTGACCTTCCGGGTCGGCGCCGGCGAGCGGGTGGGCTTCCTCGGGCCGAACGGCGCCGGCAAGACGACCACCCTGAAGGTCCTCTCCGGGCTGCTCCATCCCACCTCGGGGCACGTCTCGGTCGCCGAACACACCCCCCAGGACCGCTCGCCCGACTTCCTCCGGAAGATCACCTTGGTCATGGGCCAGAAGCAGCAGCTCCTCTGGGACTTGCCGCCCAGCGAGACCTTCCTGCTCAACCGGGCGATCTACGACATCCCGCGCCCGCAATACGACGAGACCCTGGCCGAGCTGACCGACCTGCTCGGGCTGCGGGGACTGCTCGACAAGCCTACCCGGCAGCTCTCTCTCGGCGAGCGGATGAAGTGCGAGCTGGCGGTGGCGCTCTTGCACCGGCCCCGGGTCCTCTTCCTCGACGAGCCGACCATCGGCCTCGACGTCACCATGCAGGCCACGGTGCGGGGGTTCGTGCGCGCCTACAACGAGCGCTTCGGCGCGACCGTGCTCCTCACCAGCCACTACATGGACGACGTGGCCGCCCTCTGCCCGCGCGTCCTGATCATCGACCACGGGCGCCTCATCTACGACGGATCGCTCGACGAGCTGGTGAAGCGGGTGCGGCCCGACAAGCGCGTGCTCCTCAAGCTCTCGCGCCCGGTGGAGGCGCGGGATCTGACGAAGCTCGGCAGCATCGTCTCCCACACCGACGCCCAGGCGGTGCTGCAGGTCTCGCAGTCCGAGTTGCAGGGGGCCGTACAGCGCGCGCTGGCGCAGCTGCCGGTGGTCGACCTGACCGTCGAGGACCCGCCGCTCGAGGAAGTGATGCGCGAGCTGTTCGAGCGCGGCGTGGCGGAGGGTGCAGCATGAGCCTCCGCGCGGCCGCCAGGGCATATCCGGCGCTCCTGCGCGCCGGTTTCGCAAGCGCGGTCGCCTACCGCGCCGAGTTCGTCATCTGGATGTTCAGCACCAACATGCCGCTCATCATGCTGGCGCTCTGGGCGGCGGTGGCGCGCAGCGGGCCGGTGGGCGCGTACACGCAGCTGGGGTTCGCCGCCTACTACCTGTCCACGCTCCTGGTGCGGCTCTTGACCGGGTCGTGGGTGGTCTGGGAGCTGACCATGGAGATCCGCCAGGGCACGCTCGCTCTGCGGCTCCTGCGGCCGCTGCACCCGCTCCTCGCGTACAGCGCCGAGAACCTGGCGGCGGTGCCGCTGCGCGGGATCGTCGCCATCCCGGTGGTCTCGATCCTGCTGTGGACGGCGCGCGGGCAGCTCGGGCACGACCCGCTCCTCTGGCTCATGCTCCTGCCCGCCCTCCTCGGTGCCTGGCTCCTGACCTTCCTGGTGATGGCGCTGATCGGCACGCTGGCGCTGTACGTGGAGAGCGCGGCGAGCCTGTTCGAGGCGTGGCTGGGCATCTCGGCGGTGCTCTCCGGATACCTGGTCCCGCTGGACCTCTTCCCGCAATCCGTGCAGCGCATCGCGCTCTTGCTGCCGTTCCGTTTCCTGCTCTCGTTCCCGGTCGAGCTGATGCTGGGCAAGCACGGACGGTGGGAGGCGCTCGGGCTGCTCGGCGCGCAGTGGCTCTACGTCGCCTTTGCGTTCCTCGCCACCAGCCTTGTCTGGCGCGCGGGACTGCGCCGCTACTCGGCGTACGGCGGATGAGGCGCGCGCTCGCAATCGTGAGGGCGCAGCTGCGCGCGTCGATGGCGCTCGGGCTCCAGTACCGCCTGGAGTTCCTGGTCGAGGGCGGGCTGGCGATCCTGTGGATGGCGGTCACGCTGGTGCCGCTCCTGGTCGTCTTCGGGACGCGCCAGGCGGTGGAAGGCTGGACCTTCCCCGAGATGCTGCTCGTCCTGGGCTGGTTCGTGGCGCTCAAGGGCGTGCTGGAGGGGGCGGTCAGCCCCAGCCTGACGGCGGTCATCGAGCACGTGCGCAAAGGGACGCTGGACTTCGTCCTCCTCAAGCCCGCCGACGCGCAGCTCCTGGTCTCGGTGGCGAAGCTCGAGCCCTGGCGCATCGTGGACCTGCTCGGCGCAGGGCTGATTTTCGCGTACGCGTTCGGCAAGCTGGGCCGGGCGCCGACGGCCGGCGAGGTGCTCGCGGCCGGCGCGATGCTGCTCGGCGCGCTGCTCGTCCTCTATTCCATCGCCATCCTGGTGGTGTCGATCGCCTTCTTCGCGGTGCGGGTCGACAACTTGCTCTACCTCTTCCAGAGCGTCTTCGACGTGGCGCGCTGGCCGAGCACCATCTTCCGCGGTTTCCTCGCGGTGCTCTTCACGTACGTGCTGCCGCTGGCGCTGATGACGACCTACCCCGCCCTGGCGCTGCTCGGGCGGCTGCGGGCCGGGACGGCGCTGGGCGCGCTGGCCGGCGCAATCGCGTTCGCGGGGTTCGCGCGGCTGCTCTGGACCCTGTCGATCCGGAAGTACACCTCGGCCAGTTCATAGATTGACCATCCCCGCGTGCGCGATTGACGCAATCGCCGCATTTGGGTACCGGGGGACCGTGGGCTCTGGCCCAGGGGGAACGGTTCCCCTGCCCAGGAGCCGGAAGGGGAGACATCCAATGTCTTTGGTCAGGACGCTGCGCGCGGCGATCGTGCTCGGTCTCGCTCTAGCCACGGGGGCCGCGCTCGCCGCGGACAAGCTGGAAGCCGTACCCGGGGAGATCCTCGTCAAGGTCCGCTCTCGCGCGACGCAGAAGGTGCACGCGCAGATCGCAGCCGATGCGCAGGCCGACTCGGACGAGCACCTGGCCGAGGTCGGTGGAGGCGCCATCCGCAAGCTGCGCGTGCGAGGCGACGTGTCCACCGCGCTGCGCAACCTGTCGGGCAACTCCTGGGTGGAGTACGCGGAGCCGAACTACATCCTGCACGCGGACACCATCCCCAACGATCCGCTCTTCGGCGACTTGTGGGGGCTGAGGAACACCGGCCAGGTGATCGGCGGAGTCGCGGGAACTGCGGGAGCCGACATCAAGGCGGACCCCGCCTGGACGGTGACCACCGGGACCAACACCGTCGTGGTCGGCGTGGTGGACACCGGCATCTCGTACACACACCCGGACCTGGCCGCCAACGTGTGGTCGAACCCTGGCGGGATCGGCGGCTGCGGGGCCGGGACGCACGGCTTCAACGCCATCAACAAGAGCTGCGATCCGCTGGACGACAACGACCACGGCAGCCACGTCTCCGGCACCATCGGGGCCGCCGGGAACAACGCCCAGGGCGTGGCCGGCGTCAACTGGACGACCAGCATCATGGGCCTCAAGTTCCTCAACGCCCAGGGCAGCGGGTCGACCGCTGACGCCATCGCCGCCATCGATTTCGCGGTGAACGCGAAGATCGCGGGCGTCAACGTGCGCGTGCTGTCGAACAGCTGGGGCGGCGGTGGGTTCTCGCAGGCACTGCTGGACGAGATCAACAAGGCCAACGCCAACGACATCCTCTTCGTCGCCGCGGCCGGGAACAACGGCACGAACAACGACACCACGCCGCACTACCCGTCGAGCTACAACGCCCCGAACGTGGTCGCGGTTGCGGCCACCGACAATACCGACGCGCTCGCTTCGTTCAGCAACTTCGGCGCCACCTCGGTCCACCTCGGCGCCCCCGGGGTGAACGTCGAGAGCACCGTGCGCAACGGCGGCTTCGCGTTCTTCAGCGGGACCTCGATGGCGACGCCGCACGTCTCCGGCGCAGCCGCCCTCATCCTCTCCCAGGGACCGCTGGGCGTAGCGGCGCTCAAGTCGAGGCTGCTCGCGAGCGTGGACACGATCCCGGCGCTGAGCGGGAACACGACTACGGGCGGCCGGCTCAACCTGTGCAAGGGAATCACGGGCTGCGCCGCTCCTCCTCCATCCCCGGACTTCTCGCTGTCGGTGACACCCTCTTCGCAGAGCGTGGTCCGCGGGAGCCCGACCAGCTACACGGTGAGCGTCGCACGGACAGGAGGCTTCGCCGGAGCCGTGAGCCTGTCGGTGAGCGGGCTGCCCGCCGGCGCGGGTGGGACCTTCGACCCCAACCCCGCAAGCGGGGCGAGCTCCACGCTCACCGTGACCACCTCGACCGCGACGCCCAAGGGGACCTTCGCCCTGACCGTGACGGGCAGCAGCGGCGGCCTGACGCGCACGGCGGGCGCAACGCTGGTCGTCAACAGGAAGTGACTCGAGGAGGGCATCTCACCAGCGGTGATAGGCGGGGTGCCCTTCCTTGACGGCGACGAAGGTGCCGCGGCAGGTCGCGGTCACCTTGCCGTTCGCTTCGATGGATGCTTCCACCACGGCGCGGTCGCCGGAGAGCTCGGTCACCTTTGCGTGGAGCTTCAGCACCGCGTCGAGCGGGGTCGGGCGCTTCAAGACCACGTGAAAGTCGGAGGTGACCGTGCAGGGAGGCGTCTCCGAGTCACGGTCCTTCATCATCGCCCAGGTGGCGGCCCAGTTGCTGTGGCAGTCGAGCAGCGCGCCGGCGATGCCGCCGTTCAGGACCTGGCCGAAGGCCACGTGGTGCGGCTCGGGACGGAACTCGGCGACCACCTCGCGGTCGCCGCGGGGAAAGCTCTTGATGCGCAGGCCCTGGTCGTTCTTCGGGCCGCAGCCGAAGCAGCGGTTGTCCGGCGCGTACTTGTCCTGCAAGCTCGGCTCGCCCATGCGAATCTTCTACTCGATGCGCGAGCCGCTGCCCATCGACGAGGTGCTACCCGAGGTGGCCGCCCGGATCCGCGAGGGTCCGGCGCTGGTCCTGGAAGCGCCGGCGGGCGCCGGCAAGACGACGCGCATCCCGCCCGCGCTGCTCGATCTGGTCCCGGGCGAGGTGGTGGTGCTCGAGCCCCGCAGGCTCGCGGCGCGCACCGCCGCCCGGCGGGTCGCGCAGGAAATGGGCGAGCGGCCGGGAGAGACGGTCGGGTACCAGGTGCGGTTCGAGGACAAGACCGGTCCGCGGACGCGGCTGCGGTACGTCACGGAGGGGGTGCTGACGCGGCGGTTGCTGGCCGATCCGCTCCTGCGGGGCGTCTCCGCGGTGGTGCTCGACGAGTTCCACGAACGGCATCTGCAAGGCGACGTGGCGCTCGCGCTGTTGCTGCAGCTCCTGCGGGGCCCGCGGCCAGACCTCAAGATAATCGTCATGTCGGCGACGCTGGACTCGGCGCCGGTCGCCGCGCACCTGGGCTGCTCCGTCGTGCGAAGCGAGGGGCGCCGCTTCGAGGTGGCGCTGGAGCACGCGGAGCGGCCCGACCCGCGCCGCCTCTCCGATCAGGTCGCGGCAGCCGTGCGCAAGCTGACGGTGCCGGAGACGAGCGGCGACGTCCTCGTGTTCCTCCCCGGCGCGGCGGAGATCCGCCAGGCGGGCGAGGCGGTTGCGGAGCTCGCCGCGCATCGCCTTCTGATCGTGCTGCCCCTGCATGGCGACCTTCCGGCGGAGGAGCAGGACCGCGCGCTCGCCCCGGCCTCGCGACGGAAGATCATCCTCTCCACCAACGTGGCCGAGACCAGCGTCACCGTCCCCGGAGTGACTGCGGTGGTGGACAGCGGGCTGGCGCGGATCGCCGCGCACTCGCCCTGGTCGGGGCTGCCCAGCCTGCAAGTGGCGAAGATCAGCCGGGCCTCCGCCGCGCAAAGGGCCGGGCGCGCCGGACGGACGGCGCCCGGGCGCGCCCTGCGGCTCTACACGCGCGCGGACCACGACGGCCGGCCCGAGCACCTGTCGCCCGAAGTGCGCAGGCTCGACCTCGCGGAGCTGGTGCTGGAGCTGCGCGCGGCCGGGCACGATCCGGGGCGGCTCCCCTGGCTCGATGCGCCGGCCACCGCCGCGCTGGAGGCCGCCGAGGCGCTTTTGCGGCGGCTCGGCGCCGTCGATGCCGCGGGCGCGGCAACCGAGCTGGGCCGGCGCTGCGCCCGGTTCCCGCTCCACCCGCGCCTCTCGCGGATGGTGCTCGAGGCGGCCGCGCGCGGAGCGGGACGCGAGGGCGCCGCCGCGGCCGCCGCACTCGGCGAGGGACGCGGCCCGCGCGATCGGAGATCTAGGGACACCATACGCAACTGGTCCTCCGCTCCGCCCACGGCGAGCTCGGACCTGATCGATCTCGAGGGTCCGGAGCGCGCGCGGGCCCAGATCGAGCGCCTCCTGGGCGCTTCGCGACGGGAGCCGGACCGCGACGCGCGCGAGGAGGCGCTGCGGATCGCCGTGCTGGCCGGGTTCCCGGACCGGGTCGCGAAACGGCGAGCGCCGGGGAGTAGCGAGGTCCTTCTTTCCTCGGGCGGATCGGCCACCCTGTCGCCCGGTTCGGCGGTCCGCGACGCACAGCTCCTGGTCGCCGTGGACGTCGAGGAGCGCCGCGGGCAGGGGCGTCTCTTGCGGGTCGCCAGCGCCATCGAGCCGGAATGGCTGCTCGACCTGTTCCCCGGCGAGCTGCGCGAATCCACCGAGTTGGTGTGGGACGAGGAGCGCGGCCGCGCTGCGGTCGTTTCCCGGATGACGTACGGCGCGCTCGTCCTGGAGGAAGGCCGCCGCGCTCCGGGAGAGGCGGAGCGAGCCGCGGCGGAGGCGATGCTCGCCGCGCACCTCCGGCCGGAAGCGCTGCTGGCCCCCGAGGCGCTCCGGTCCTTCCGCGCGCGCACGGAGCTGATCGCAGCGCAGTCTCCGGAGGCCGGCGTTCGCGCGCTGGCGGACGCCGACGTCGCCGAAGCGCTGCGCGAGCTTTGCCGCGGCCGCGCGTCGCTCGAGGAGGTACGCGGGGCCGACCTGGGCGCGGCGCTGCTCGAACGGCTCGGCCCCGGCGCGGCCCGCGCTCTCGCCACGTTGGCGCCGGAGCACGTCCAGCTGCCCGGCGGCCGCAAGCTGCGCATCGAGTACGAGCCCGGGCAGGCTCCGGCGGCGCGCTCACGCCTGCAGGACTTCTTCGGGATGCGGGCGGGACCCCGCGTCGCAGGCGGGAAGGTGCCGGTCGTCCTCCATCTGCTAGCGCCGAACGGCCGCGCGCAGCAGGTCACCTCCGACCTGGCCGGCTTCTGGGAGCGCCACTACCCGGCCGTCCGGCGCGAGTTGATGCGCCGCTACCCTCGCCACCCCTGGCCGGAAGACGGAGCGACCGCCACTCCGCCGGCCCCCCGGACCCGCTGACCCCGACCCAAAAAAAATAATTATTTTTTTTCGCGCACTCCCACCCCCTACTGCCCCCCCGCGGCGGTGCGATGAAACAGCCGGAAGTTGCTCCGCTTTTGTGTCCGAGAGCCTGTCCACCCTCGGAACGAGACGCAATGCGTCAACCCGTGCAGGCGCACCGGTCAGTGGATCGCTGCGCGCATCGGGAGCTCGGCGATGAGGCGCGCCTCCGCCGACGCGAGCTCGGCCCAGCGCTGCGGGGCCTGTTCGGGCGACGCCTTGACGGCCAGCTTCCAGAACAGCGCCCCGTGTCCGGCCTCGGCGGTCGCGAGCCGGGAGTAGAACTCGCGCAGGTCCGGGTCGGGCAGATGCTTCGACAGGAGCAGAAGGCGCTCCTGGCTGCGCAGCTCGATCAGCGCCGAGACGAGGAGGCGGTCGAGGAGGCGCTCCGACCGAGGCTGCCGCACGAGCGCCTGCAAGGCTTGCGCGTAGGGGTCGCCCGGATCGCGCCCGAGGCGGAGCCCGCGCCGGTCGAGGAGCTGCAGCACCTGGGCCAGGTGGCCGGCCTCCTCCCGCGCCAGCCGGGCCATCGCGCGCGGAAGGCCGACCACGTCGGGGAAGGCGGCGAGCATCGACAGCGCCTGCGCCGCCGCCTTCTTCTCGCAGTGGGCGTGGTCGACGAGCACCTCGTCGAAGCGCTCCACGGCCAGGCGCACCCAGGAGGCCGGTGTGGTTGCAAGAAGTTCCACGGCCGCGCTTGTTTCGCACGCGAAGCGGCGCTCGGCAAGGCGAAGCGGTACGCTCGACGGATGCGCATCGGCGTCATCTCCGACACGCACGGCCTGCTCCGGCCCGAGGCGCTGTCGGCGCTGCGCCGCGCCGACCACCTCCTGCACGCCGGCGACATCGGCGGCGAGGAGGTGCTGGCGGCGCTTCACGAGATCGCTCCGGTGACCGCGGTGGCCGGCAACGTGGACGGCTTTCGCTGCGGCGATGCGCGCGGGACCGCGCGGGTGGTGCTGGAGGGAGTGCGCTTCTACCTGACCCACATCCTCGAGCGCCCGGGGCAGCCGCGCCCGGAGGTGCAAGCGGACCTGCGCCGCGAGGCCGCCGACGTGGTGGTGTTCGGCCACAGCCACCTCCCGCACGACGAGGTGCTCTCGGGAGTGCGCTTCTTCAACCCGGCCAGCGCGGGTCCGCGCAGGTTCGACTATCCGGTCTCGGTGGGAATGCTGGAGGTGCGCGGCGGGCGCGTGGTCCGCTCGGAGCTCGTGCCGCTCGACGCGCGCAGCGAGGTCGCGCTCCAGAGGCACATGAACCAACTCACTCGCCGCCGATAGGGCGGCGTGTGTTTGCGGAGCGGCTCGTCAGGCTTCGAGTCCGCTCACCCGGTCAGAGCCGGAGCCGCGGGACCGACGTGCGCCGCGGCGACCTGGGCCGCCTCCTCGACGGTGGCGCAGAACTGCACTCGCCCGGGCTCCTCCTGCACGCCGGCCTTGCGGAGGACGCTCTCGGGCTGCGGGCGGAGACCGGTGATCAAGGTGAGCACGCCCTGCTGGCGCAGGCGGAGCAGCGTGCTCTCCAGCGCAACCAGGCCGGTGATGTCCATCGCCGGGACCGCCGACAGGTTCAGGATCAGGACGCGCATGCGCGCGCCGATCGCCTTGAAGGCGTCCATCGCCGACTCCGCCGCTCCGAAGAAGAGCGGCCCGTTCACCTCGTAGAGCACGGTGTCCTTGGGCAGCTTGACCTTGAGGTGCGGATGCCCGTCCTCGACCAGCTGCACGCTGGCCACTTCCGCCATGCGGCGCATGAAGAGGAACGCGGCCAGCACCATGCCGGCGGTCACCGCGATCACCATGTCGAAGACCACGGTGAGGAAGTAGCAGGTGAGCAGCACCGCCACGTCGCTCTTGGGAGCGACGCGGACGATGTGGAAGAAATGCTTGGCCTCGGACATGTTCCAGGCGACGAGCAGGAGCAACGACGCCAGCGCCGCCATCGGGAGATAGGAGATGAGCGGCGCGAGCGCCAGCACCGCCGCCAGCACCACCACCGCATGCACCATGGTGGCGATGGGCGAACGGCTCCCGTACCGGATGCCAGTCGCGGTGCGCGCGATGGCGCCGGTGGCCGCGATGCCGCCGAAGAAGGGGCACACGACGTTTCCGACGCCGAGCGCGAGCAGCTCGGCATCGGGATCGTGCTTGGTGCCGGCCATGCCGTCCGCGACCACGGCGGAGAGGAGCGACTCGATCGCCCCGAGCACCGCGATCGCCAGGGCGGAGGGAAACAGCACGCGCAACGTGTGCAGCTGGAGGGGCAGGTCGGGCCCCAGCGTCCACGGCTTCACGGGGAGAGGCGGGAGGCGCGGGATGCCGTCCACGCGCACGCCTTCGATCACGCTGTGGAA
>Ga0137394_10000476_pt1 | contig 28035 bp, 25 predicted proteins | sample czobulk116metaG_FD_108278 | JGI IMG/M metagenome (GOLD analysis project Ga0137394, IMG submission 108278) | Vadose zone soil microbial communities from Angelo Coast Range Reserve, California, USA - czobulk1.16 metaG | ecosystem: Environmental > Terrestrial > Soil > Vadose zone | place: USA...
CTCGCGGAAGAAGGTCTTGGGGTCGCGGTCCTTCACGAGCCCGCGCTGGATCAGCAGCACCATCGGGTAGATGTAGCCCGACGAGCTGGCGGGATCGATGAATGCCATCGTCTTACCCCGCAGATCCTCGAGGGTCTTCAAGCCCGACTCGCGGCGCACGTAGACGCGCGAGGTGAACGAGCTCTTCCCGTGCCAGAGGTTCCTGGCCACGATCACGGCCTTCGCCTCGCGGCTCGCGAGGACGTAGCCGCCGGGGTGCACGAAGGCGAGGTCCGCCGTCCGGTTCCGCAACGCCTCGATCACGGCGGCGTAGTCCGAGGCGACGGTCACCCGCACGGGAATGCCGGTCAGCCGGGCGAGCACCTTGCCGAACTCCTCGCCGGTGGTCAGGAGATCGGTCGGCTTCTGCGACGGCGTGAGGACGAGGTGCAGCCCGTCGGCGGCGACGGCCGCGCGCGGCGCCACCGCGCTCAGCGTGAGCATCCCGAGCGCCAGGAGCGCAAGAGTGCGCGCGATCATCGGCGGTGAGTGTACCATCGAGGCACCGACCATGAGCGCACTCCGCCCCGGGTTCATCTGGGCGCTCCTCCTCGTCGCCGCGGCCGCCGGAGGCATTTATCTGGCGGACCGGATGGTCCTGGCCCCCGGCCGTGCGCTCCAGCGGCAGCTGGAGGAGCGCGACGCCCAGATCCGCGCCCTGACGGCGCGCAACCAGGCCCTCGAGGCGGCCGTCCGACTTCTGCGACACACGGAGCGGCGCGCCCGGCTCGTGGTACTGGACCAGGCGCCCGGCCCCGAAGGACACCTGCGGACGCGCGTCCGGTTCACCGAGCTCGATTCCCAGGGCGACCCGGTCGGCGAGCCGCGGGAGCTCTCGCTCGACGGTGACGAGGTCTACGTCGACGCGCTCGTCATCAAGTTCGAGGACGACTTCGTGACCGCCGGCGACGCGCTCAAGGGCAAGGCCCTGCTGCTCTTCCGCCGGATCTTCACCGACCGCGGCCGGCCTGCCGACGGAGCCGTGCTGGACCGCGAGGGACAGATCCCGCAGAGCTACGCCGCGGAGCGCGCGCCGACGGCGTTCGAGCGCGAGCTCTGGGCGCGTTTCTGGGAGCTGGCCAACGCTCCCGAGGAGTCCCGGCGGCGCGGGGTGCGGGCCCTGCACGGCGAGGCGGTCTCGACCCGGCTCCGCAAGGACCGCGTCTACGCGATCACGCTTCGCTCGACGGGCGAGCTGACGATCCAGCCGATCCGGTAGCGTTGACAAGCTCGCGGGGCGTGTGATGATCCTCGAGCGGCTCGAGCCCACCCTGGCGCTTTCGGTCTGCACACTCCTCGGCGTCTTCCTGGCGGCGACCGTGCTCGCCGTCAACATGCTCGGCGACGGGCTGCGCGACATGCTCGACCCACGCATCGACAAGCGGCTGTGATCGATTGAGCGCGCCGACCGCGGAAGTCGTCATCTGCGGCGCGGGCATCGCCGGCATCGCCGCCGCGTATCACCTGGCGGTGCGCCGCGGCGTCACCGGGATCGTCCTGGTGGACGAGCGCCCGCCGCTCTCGCTCACCAGCGACAAGTCGACCGAGTGCTACCGGAACTGGTGGCCCGGGCCCGGCGACGACATGGTCGCGCTCATGAACCGGAGCATCGACCTCCTCGAAGAGGAGGCGCGCGAGAGCGGCAACGTGTTTCGGTTGAACCGCCGCGGCTACCTCTTCGTGACCGCCGATCCGGCGCAGGTCCCGGTGTTCGTCGAGCGGGCGCGGGAAGCCGCCGCCCGCGGCGTCGGCCCCGCCCGCATTCACGCCGACGCGTCGAGCGACTACCGGCCCGCTCCGGCCGAGGGCTTCGAGGATCAGCCGACCGGAACGGACGTCATCACCGACCCGGCGCTCGTGCGACGGCATTTTCCGCATCTGGCGCCCGACACGCTCGCCGTGCTGCACGCCCGGCGCTGCGGGTGGTTCAGCGCCCAGCAGCTCGGCATGTACCTGCTCGAGCGCGCCCGCGCGAACGGCGTGCGGCTCCTGGAGGGGCGCGTGGAGCGGATCGACACGACCGGGGGACGCGTTCGCGGCGTCCGGGTCAGCGCGCGCGGCGAAGACCTGACCATCGCGACCGGACGCTTCGTGAACGCGGCCGGACCGTTCGTGGGTCGGATCGGCCGCCTGCTCGGCGTCGATCTCCCGGTGTTCTGCGAGCGCCACGCCAAGGTCGCTTTCAACGACGTCCGGGGCGCGGTGCCGCGCTCGGCGCCGATGACGATCTGGACGGATCCGGTCACGCTCCCGTGGTCCGACGAGGAGCGCAAGGAGCTGGCCGCATCGGCGGAACACAAGCGCCTCGTCGAGGAATTCCCGGCCGGCGTGCATGGCCGGCCCGAGGGGGCGGGCGAGAGCCCGGTGGTCTTGCTGATCTGGACGTACGACATCGAGCCGGTGGAGCCGACGTTTCCGATCGAGTTCGATCGCGCGTACGGCGAGATCTGTCTGCGCGGCATGTCGCGGATGATCCCGGCGCTGGCGGAGTACCTGACCCGGCTGCCGAGAGCCTTCGTCGACGGCGGCTACTACACGAAGACCCGCGAGAACCGCCTGCTGGCGGGCCCGCTGCCGGTCGAGGGCGCCTACGTGCTCGGTGCGCTCTCCGGCTACGGGCTCATGTCCTCGAACGGCGCCGCGGACCTCCTGGCCGACCACATGACCGGGCGCGCGCTGCCGGCGTATGCGCCGGCTTTTCTGCTGTCGCGCTACGACGATCCGGCGTACCGCACGCTTCTCGAGCAGTGGGGTGATTCCGGGCAGCTCTGATCGAATCGGCCGTCGGCGAGTCGTTCGAATCCAAAAGGAGAGACAGATCATGGCGAAGATCGAGAAGTATTGCGCGCCGGGCGTCTACGACCCGCCCGGGTACAGCCAGGCCATCAAGGTGACGGGCGTCCAGACGATCCTCTTTCTCGCCGGGCAGGTGCCCTACGAGATGGACGGGACCGTGAAGCACCGCGGCGACTTCAGGGGCCAGGCACGCGCGGTGTTCTCGTCGGTCAAGGCGCTCGTCGAAGCGGGCGGCGGCAGCCTCGCCAACGTCGTGAAGATCACGACCTACGTGACCGACGTCCGGTACCGCCTCGACTTCCGCGCCGTGCGCGATGAGGTCTTCGGCGCCAAGGGCCCGGCCTCGACGATGGTGCAGGTGAGCTCGCTCTCGCACCCGGACTACCTGATCGAGGTCGAGGCCCTCGCGGTCGTCTAGTCACATGGGGGGCCTCGAAGGGCCCCCCAATCCCCCCAGCGCTCGGAAGCGCCCCGGCGTAGCCGTGGCGCCCCTCGATCTCGCACCACACCGCCGGGGCCCCGACATGGCCCCCCCCCCGACGCTCGGGCCGGCCCGGCGAAGCCGTGCCCGCCCTCGTTTTCCCGACACGCTGCTAGCGCGGCGGCGCCGTCAGGGTAGCGAGGCCCGCACCGCGGCGAGCGGCGCCGTCCAGCCGACGATCCCGCCCTGGGCGTGGACCATCGCGAGCGTGGCCTGCTTGAACTCGGGGAAGTAGCTCTCGGTGGCGTCCTCGACCAGCAGGCACTCGTAGCCTCGGTCGTTCGCCTCGCGCATGGTCGTCTGCACGCAGACCTCGGTCGTGACGCCCGCGAGGAGCAGAGACGTGATCCGCTGCGCTTTCAAGATGTCGTCCAGGGCGGTCGCGTAGAACGCGCCCTTGCCCGGCTTGAGGATGACGGTCTCGCCGGCCCGTGGTCCCAGCTCCGGCACGATCTCGTTACCCGGCTCGCCGTCGACCAGGATCCGGCCCATCGGCCCCGCGTCGCCGATCCGGAGCCGCGGCTGGCCCCGCCGCCGCTTGGCCGGCGGACAGTCGGCGAGATCCTTGCGGTGCCCCTCGCGGGTGTGGATGACGCGGATCGCGTGCGCGCGCGCCCACTCGAGGAGCGCCCGCACGGTCGGGACGATGGCGGCCAGCCGGCCCACCTCGTTGCCGAGGGCTTCGCCGAAGCCGCCGCGCTCGATGAAGTCGCGCTGCATGTCGATCACCACGAGCGCGGTCGTGGCGGGCTCGAACGCGTACGCGTAGGGCCGCGCGCTGATCTCAGGCATGGGCGCTCGCCGCGGCCGCCGCGTGGTGACCGGCCATGCAGCGGCCGATCATCGCGATGTCGGCGCTCGCAGTCGCCGTCTCGTGCACGATGCGGCCGTCGAAGATGACCGCGATGCGGTCGGAGAGCTCGAGCAGCTCGTCGAGATCTTCGCTGACCAGCAGCACGGCCGCGCCTCCGTTCCGCGCGGCCAGGATCCGGTCGTGGATCTCGGCCACGGCCGCGAAGTCGAGCCCGAACACGGGATTGGCCGCGATCAGCACCGACACCGGCTCGGACAGCTCCCGCGCGAGGACCGTCCGCTGGACGTTGCCACCCGAGAGGGTCGCCATCGGCGCGTCGGCGCCCTGCGTCGTCACCCCGAACGCCGCGATCCAGCGCTCGGCCTGCGCGCGGAGCGCGCGGCGCCGCAGCCACGGGCCGGACGCCACCGGCGGCCGGTCGAAGTTCCGGAGCGTCATGTTCTCCGCGACGCTCATGCCCGGCACGCAGGCGTTGCGCAGCGGCTCCTCCGGCAGGCTGAAGACGCGGTGGCGGCGGATCTCGCCGCGCGTCGCGCGGAAGATCTCGCCGCCGACGCGGATCTCGCCCGTGGCCGGCGGGCGCTGGCCGATGAGCGCCTCGACCAGCTCGCGCTGGCCGTTGCCCGATACGCCCGCGACGCCGACGATCTCTCCCGGCCGGATCGCGAGGCTCAACCGGTCGACCGCCGGAAGCCCCGTGTCGTCATCGACCGTCAGGTCGCGGATGAGGAGCGCCGGGGCGCTTCCGTCGAGCGGCCCCGGGGTCTTCTTCGCGTGCGATTGTGGTATTTCGCGCGCGCCGACCATCAGCCGGGCGAGCACGGCCGGGGTCAGCTCGGCCGTCCGTCCACGGCCGACGAGCTTGCCCCGCCGCAGCACCGAGACCTCGTCGGCGAAGGCCATCACCTCGCGGAGCTTGTGGGTGATCATCAGCACGGTGACCTCGCCGGCCCGCGCCATCGCCCGCAGCATGCCCAGCACCTCGTCGGCCTCGGCCGGGGTGAGTACCGAGGTGGGCTCGTCGAGGACCATGAACCGGCGGCGGAGGTAGAGCTGCTTGAGGATCTCGACCTTCTGCTTTTCGCCGGCGGCGAGCCGCGCGACCGGCCGGTCGAGCTCGAGCCGGAACGGCACGGTGGCCATGAAGGCGGTGAGTCGCTCCCACTCCTGCGGCCAGCGCACGACCGCGGGAACGTCGTCGCGCGCCATCACGAGGTTCTCCGCCACCGTCATGCTCGGCACCAGCGTGAAGTGCTGGTACACCATGCCGATCCCGAGCGCGTGCGCGTCGTGCGGGGAGCGGATGTCGCGCTCGCGTCCGCCCACGGTGATCTGACCGGCGTCGGGTGCCTGGTAACCGACGAGACACTTCACCAGCGTGCTCTTGCCGGCGCCGTTCTCCCCGAGCAGCGCCACGAACGAGCCCGCCGCGACGCGCAGCGACACCTCGTCGAGCGCGGTGAACGCGCCGAAGCGCTTGGTCATGCCCAGGACTTCGACGTCGACCGCCCGGCCCGCGCGGCGCGCCGGCGCCTCGGGGGCGGGCATCAGGCGAGCTCCCGGATGGCCGCGACGAAATCCGCCGACCGCGAGACGGCCCCGAAGACGCCGCCCTGCATCGTGACCATCTTGATCGCGGCGAGGTGATTGCCGCGGTCGGTGGCGCCCGTGCAATCCTCGAGCAGCAGGCACTCGAAGCCGCGGTCGTTGCCCTCGCGCATGGTCGTGTGGACGCAGACGTCGGTCGTGATGCCGGTGAGCACGAGGTTCTGGATGCCGCGCGTTCTCAGGATGAGCTCGAGATCGGTCGCGCAGAACGAGCCCTTGCCGGGCTTGTCGATCACGGCCTCGCCGGGCTGCGGCGCCAGCTCGGGAACGATCTCCCACCCGGGCTCGCCGCGGACGAGGATGCGCCCGCACGGGCCGGGATCGCCGATGCCGGCGCCGATGCGCCGCGACCGCCAGCGTTTGTTGGCCGGCAGATCGGACAGGTCGGGGCGATGGCCCTCGCGCGTGTGGATCACGTGGAAGCCGCGCGCCCGGGCCGCCGCCAGCACCGTCCGGATGGGCTCGATCGGCGCGCGCGTCAGGGACAGGTCGTAGCCCATCCGATCCACGTAGCCGCCGATGCCGCAGAAGTCGGTCTGCATGTCGATCACCACCAGCGCCGTGTTCTCCGGGCGCAGGTCGCCGTCGTAGGGCCACGGATACGGGTCCGCCTTCACGTAGCGCCTAATCGCCCGCGCCGCGTCAGTCATGCCTCCTCCGTTCTAAGCCAGAACACCCACAAGCATCAGCCGCCAATCCGGACTATTCGTGAGTGACACCGGCCGAAGCCGGGCGGGTGGCGGGCCAGGCAGGGTAGCCGGGGGTACGCGACCGGCGCAGTGGGACCCCCGAATCCCGTCCGCAGCTCGAAGAGCTGCGATTCGGGCGAGTGGGTGACGGAGCCGATCGCGTACCCCCGGCTCCCCTGCCTGGCCCGCCACCCGCCCGCCTCGAGCGACCTTCGCTCGTGAATCGTCCGCCCGTTGACTGATGCTCATCGGTTGATGCTGAGCTCGCCCGGCGCGCCGGTCAGGGTGCGCCGGGGCGAGCACGTCGCGATCATGATCCCGAGCGTCACCGCGTAGGGCGCGGCGTTGAAGAGATAGTAGCCGGACGTGACTCCGACCGACTGCAGCGCCGGGCCGAGCGCGCCCGCGCCGCCGAAGAGCAGCGCGGCGTAGAAGCACTGGATCGGGTTCCAGCGCGCGAAGATCACGAGCGCCACCGCCATGAGCCCCTGACCGCTCGAGAGCCCCTCGCTCCAGCTGCCTGGATAGTACAGCGAGAGGAACGACCCGCCGACGCCGGCGAGAAACCCGCCGGCCGCGGTCGACAGCGTGCGCACGCGGGCGACGGCGTAGCCCATGGCGCGTGCGGCGTCCGAGCTGTCGCCGACCATGCGGATGACCAGCCCCCAGCGCGTATTGCGGAACGCCCACGCCAGCCCGAGGGCGAGCGCCAGGCCGATCAGGAACAGCGGGTTCACCTGGAGCGCGGCCCGGATGTGTGGCGAGTCGCTCCAGGCCCCGAGGGGAATCGCCGACAACGTCGGCGCCTTCGGCTGCACGTAGGGCTTGCCCAGGAAGAAGGCGAGCCCGGTGCCGAGCAGCATGAGCCCGATGCCCACGGCGATGTCGTTGACCCGCGGAAGATTGCACGCGAGGCCGTGCAGCAGGCCGAGGGCCAGCCCGGCGCCGCCCGCGGCGAGCACGCCGAGCCACGGGTTGCCGCTCGCGTACGACACCGCGTAGCCGCTCATCGCGCCCATCACCAGGATGCCTTCGAGCCCCAGGTTGATGCGGCCGCTCCGCTCGGTGATGCACTCCCCGAGGCTCACGAACAGAAACGGGGTGCTCACCCTGATGGCGCCGCCCAGCACGCCGATCGGCACGCCCCACCATCCGAGCTCGATCACGATCAGGCCGCTCGAGGTCGGAAGGGCTTGAGTCGGCCGTAGAGCGCCTCGCTGCCGAGAATCAGCATGAAGGCGATGCCCTGCAGGACGAGCACGGTCGCGTCGGGCAGGTCGAGGCGGCGCTGGAGCATCCCGCCGCTGGCGGACAGGCCGCCCACGAGCACCGCGACCGGCAGGATGGCGAGCGGGTTCTGGCGTGCGATGAAGGCGACCACGATCCCGGCGTAGCCATAGCCCGCGATCAGCGACGCATTCGCGCGGCCGTGGACCGCGGCGACTTCCACCGCCCCCGCCAGCCCGGCCGCGCCGCCGCCGAGGAGACACGCGGCGAGCACGATCGGCGTCACCGGCAGGCCGGCGAGGCGTGCCGCTCGCGGATTGCCCCCGACGATGCGCAGCGCGAACCCGTACGTCGTGTGCCGGGTGAGCACGTACATCGCGACGCAGAAGACGACGCCGAAGCCGAGCCCCCAGTGGATGTCGAGGCCGGGCAGGTTGCCGAGCATGTTGGCGTCGCCGATGTGAGCGGTCGAGGGCTTGTTGAGGCTCGCGGGATCGCGCAGCGGCCCCTCGACGAAATGGTTGAAGAGCGCGACGGCGATGTACGTCAGCAACAGGCTCGAGATCGTCTCGTTCACGCCGCGGTACTGGCGGAGCGCGCCCGACAGCGCGATCCACGCGGCGCCGATCGCCATGCCGGCGAGCGCCATGGCGACCTTGACGCTCGCCGGCGCCACGCCGCTCAGGAGGTGCCCGGCGACGGCGGCGGCGAGGCCGCCCAGCACCAGCGCCCCCTCGCCACCGATCACCATCAGACCGGCTTGCGCCGGGAGCGCGACGCACAACGCCGTGAGGACGAGGGGCGCGGCGCGCGCGAGCGTGTTCTGCCAGGAGAACGCGCTGGCGAAGGCCCCCTGGTAGATGAGCGTGTAGATCTCGAGCGGGTTCTGCCCGAGCGCCGCCATGAATACCCCGAAGACCACCATCGCCGCCGCCAGCGCCGCGACGGGGATCACCAGCGCTTCGGCCGCCTGGCGCCACTGGCCGTCGCGGGCTGACGCCATCGGCGTCGCGTCAGACCTTGCCGATCACGCCCTCGACCAGATAGTTCATCTGCTCGAGCACCACGTCGGTCTGCTTGTGGGCGGCGCCGGCCGCGATGACGGTCTTGCCCGCGTTGTCCTTCAGCGGGCCCTTGAAGATCACGAAGTCGCCCTTGAGCATCTGCGCCTTGACGGTGTCGGCGCTCTTGCGCGCGGGCTCGGACACGGCCCGGCCGTACGCCCCGGTCTTGACGAAGCCCTCCTTGAGGCCGCCGCGCATGAAGTTGTTCATCGGCTTGCCGGCCAGCGCGTCCTTGACGTGCGTGGTGTAGGGCGTGGTCCAGCTCCACTCGGCGCCGGTCAGGTAGCCCCTGGGCGCGAGCGCCGACTGATCGGCGTGGTAGCCGCAGACGAAGATGCCGCGCCGCTCGGCGGTCTCGACGACGACCTTCGGGCTGTCCACGTGACAGGTGATGACGTCCACACCCTGATCGATCAGGCTGTTGGCGGCCTCGGCCTCCTTGATCGGGAGCGACCAGTCGCCCGTCACGATGAGCTGCGTCGTGATCTTCGGGTCGACGGTGCGGGCGCCCATCGAGAACGCGTTGATGTTCCGCAGCACCTGGGGGATCGGCTTGGCGGCGATGAAGCCGAGCTTCTTGCTCTTGGTCGCGTGGCCGGCGACGACGCCGTCGAGATACTGGCACTCGTCGATGTAGCCGAAGTAGCTGCCGACGTTCTTGGGATGCTTGCCCTCGGTCCAGAGGCCGCCGCAGTGGGCGAAGCGCACCTTCGGGTACTTCTCGGCCATCCGGAGGATGTGCGGGTCGAAGTAGCCGAACGAGGTCGGGAAGAGCAGGGTCGCCCCGTCCTGCTCGATCATCGAGCCCATCGTCTTCTGCACGTCGGTGGTCTCCGGCACTTTCTCTTGCTCGACGACCGCGAGGCCGGGCATCTTCTTGAGGGCGGCGGCCGCCTGGGCCTGCGCCTGGTTGTAGCCGTAGTCGTCGCGCGGGCCGACGTAGATGACCCCCACGATCAGCTTGTCGGCGGCGGCCGCCCGGCGGACGGCCGCGAGGGCGCCGAGTGCCCCGGCTGCGGCGAACCCCAGCAACAGTTCACGGCGGTCGAGTCGTCCCACGAGGTCGCTCATTCCCGGCTCCTACCCGCGCACGGTCACGCCGCCCTTGATCACGCGCTTGATCCGGCGCCTGTCCTGGAGCAGGGTGATGTCCCGGAGCGGATCGCCCTCGACGAGGACGAGATCCGCCCACTTGCCCTTCTCGATCGTGCCGATCTCCTGCGCGAGCCCGAGACACTCGGCCGCGCGGCTCGTCGCGGCCTGGAGCGCCTGCATCGGCGTCATCCCGGCGGCGACCAGCAGCGCCGGCTCGAGCGCGTTGTTGGGGTGGCCGTGGCCGCCGGCATCGGTTCCGGCGACGACCTTGACCCCCGCCGCGAGCGCGCGACCGACGCTCTCGACGTGGTGCGCGCGCAGCGCGTGGGCGCGCTCGCGCACGTACGGGGCGGGCGACTCGCGGTGGTACTCGTACACGGTCAGCGTCGGGACGAAGAAGATGCCGCGCTCGGCCATCATCGGGATCAGCTCGCGATCCTCGTCGAGGTAGCAGCCGTGCTCGATGGAATCGACCCCGGCCTCGATCGCCACGCGCAGGCCCGGTCCGCCGAGCGCGTGGCACATGACCCGCCGTCCCAGCGAGTGGGCTTCGTCCACGAGCGCTTTCATCTCCTCGAGCGTGAACTCGGAGTCTTTCGGGCCGTGGCCGGCGCGCGAGCTGGCGCCGCCGGTCGTGGCGCACTTGATCACGTCCGCCCCCGCGCGGACCATGGTGCGGACCGTCGTCCGCACGGCCTCCACGCCGTCGGCGACGCTCGGCGGAAGGCTCGGATCGGGCCCGGTCGGCGCCGTGTGGCCCGACGGGCTCACGCGGTCGCCGAGCCCTCCGGTCGGCGAGATGATCGCGAGAGACAGAACCAGGCGCGGCCCTGCGATCAGGCCTTCTTGAATCGCCAGCCGGAAGCCCGCGTCGAGCCCGCCGGCGTCCCGGATCGCCGTGTAGCCCGACTCGAGGATCTGCCGCGCCACGGCGGCCGTCCTCAGATGCCAGGTGGACCGCGGCTCGTCGAGGCCCCAGCGCTTGGCCAGCTCGTAGCCGTGGAAGGCCAGATGGTCGTGACAGTCGACGAGGCCCGGCAGCACGGTGAGGCCCGAGGCGTCGATCACCTCGGCGCCTCCAGGCCAGCCGCCGCTCGGCCCGGCCGTCGTCACCGCGTCGATCCGCCCGTTGTCGATCTGCACGACCGCGTCGCGAACCGGAGGAGCTCCGGTGCCGTCGATCAAGGTACCCGCCCGGATGATCTTCATCGCGCTACTTGCCCGGGGGCCTGTTTGATCGCGCCCTTGGCCTTCTCGCGCTCGGCGCGCTGCTCCTCGAGCATCTGGTACGCGAGATAGTACTTGTAGATGTTGGAGACGTAGGTCACCGTCTCCCGTCCGATCTTTTCCGCGGCGATCAGCTCCACGTTGTTGAACCAGACATTCGCGTCGAGGCCGCGCTCGGCGGCGAGCCGCCGTAATTGACGGACGCGCCCAGGGCCGGCGTTGTACGCCGCGAAGGTGAAGAGTCCCTTGTTGAGGGGGGTCATTGGCTCCTTGGCATAGTACTCGTTCAGCATGGCGCGCAAGAACTTGACCCCCGCGTGAATGTTGGCCTCGATCTGCGTGATGTCTCCGACGCGCATGTCCTTGCCCGTCGCGGGCATGACCTGCATGATCCCGATCGCCCCGACGGGACTGCGGGCTCCCTGATTGAGCTGCGATTCCTGATAGCCCTGCGCCATCACCAGCAGGTAGTCCACGTCGTAGCGGTCGCTGTACGTCCGGAAGAGCTCGATCGTCTGCTCGAACTTCGCGATCTCCTCCTGGGACGTCGCCGCCTTCGCCCATCTGGTGTTCTTCAGGTACTTCACCAGGAGCTCGTTGCGCTGGCCCGACTTCTCGAAGCGGGCGAGAAACGCGTTCAGCTCGGCCTTGAGCTGCGGGCTCTCCTTGCGGACCATCCAGGCGATCTCCCCGCCGGTACGGACCGCGGCCCCAGGGTGGGGCGTGAGCTTGGTGAAGATCTGTTTCCAGAATCCGGCGATGTAATCCTCGGCGATGGTCCCGTTGACGAGGCCGGCGTTCACCATCTCGAGGATGTCCTCGGCCTCGAGGTTCTCGGGCGCCAGCCGGACCTTCACCGGGGCCTTGCGCGCCTTGGCGAGCTCCGCGTTGAGGGTCTCGATACTTTCGTAGTAGCTCGAGGACTTGCGAATGTAGATTTCCTTCCCGGCCAGATCCTCCACGGTCCCGATCGGCTCGGCGCCCGGCCCGGTGACCACGATCTCCTTGGCGTTCCGCCCGGTGGGATTGGTGAAGTCCACCTGCTTCAGGCGCTCGGGCGTGATCGTCAGATTGCCTGCGGCGAAGTCTCCTCGCCCTTCCACGAGGGCCCGGATCATCTCGTCGCGGGCAACGGGGACGCAGACGACGTCCACGCGAATGTGCCCGGTCTTGAGCTTGTTGTTGAGATCCCTCTCGAGGAGCCGGGTGACGTCGTAGGCGAGGCCGCGCTGGACCCCACGATCGACGAAGTAGAAGGTCTTCGAGAACGGGACCAGGACCCGGATCCGACGCCGCTTGATCATGCCGTCGAGGTCGCCGGTCCACGGCTTCGCGGTGCTGGGCAGCACGAACCCGTGCTGGGCCGACGGCTCCTTGGCTGGCGCCTGGGCGGGCGCTTGGGCGTGCGCCACGGCCGCGATCGGGCACGCGGCAAGCAGCAGTGCGAATGCCCCGACGGTCTTCATCGCGTTCCTCCCGGGATCGCTCTCCGGCGTTCGGTGTGCGTCAACCCTTCACCGAGCCGGCCGTGAGACCGGCCACGTAGTACTCCACGAACAACGAGTCGACGATCAGCGGCATGATCCGCGCGTTGTGGAGCTCCCGGTTGGGCTTGATGCGCCGTCGGGGCGAATCCGCGCCCGACGTTCGGCCCGCGGAGTGTGCGGCGGGGCATGATTTCGGGACATTAGGCGCGCCAGGCGAGGTCTGTCAAGGCCGGGCGGCCTTGACACCCAGGGGCCCGGCGCGTATCACACCCGTCGTACCGACCGACGACTCCGAGCCCAAGGGAGGACAGCATGCGTGCGACCTCGCAGCTCCGCCAGCTCTTGAAGTCGGGCCAGCCGCTGTTCGTGCCCGGCTGCTACAACGCGCTCAGCGCCAGGATCCTCGCCGAGGTCGGCTTCCCGGCCATCTACATGACCGGCTACGGGACCTCGCTGGCGCTGCTCGGGATGCCCGACGCCGGGCTCGCGACGATGACCGAGATGCACCTGAACGCGCGCTACATCGCCGGCGCCGTGTCGGTGCCGGTCATCGCCGACGCCGACAACGGCTACGGCAACGCGATCGGCGTGATGCGCACGGTGCGCGAGTACATCGGCACCGGCGTGGCCGGCATCCACATCGAGGACCAGGCGATCCCCAAGCGCTGCGGCCACGTCGCGGGCCGGCGCGTGATCCCGATCGACGAGGCGGTCGGGAAGTACCGGGCGGCGGACGCCGTGCGGCGCGAGCTCGACCCGGACTTCGTCCTCATCGCCCGCACCGACGCCCGCGGCGCCAGCGGCGGCTCGCTCGACGAGGCGATCCGCCGCGCCAATGCTTATCTCGAGGCGGGCGCCGACCTCGCGTTCGTCGAGGGGCCGACGAGCGTCGAGGAAGTGCGCCGCGTCTGTCGCGAGGTCAGGGGCCCGGTCTTCTACAACCAGACCGGCGTGTCGCCGCGGTTCAGCCTCGCCGAGATGCGGGAGCTGGGCATCGCGGTGACGATCGTCCCGGGCGCGACCCTGCGCGCGACCATCGAGGCGGTGTACGACCTCGCGGTGGCGCTCCGCGACGAGGGGCCGCTGGCCGAGGAGCGCTTCGCCGAGCGATTCAAGCGTCACCCGCTCGGTGACCTGCATACCTTCGCCGGCTTCGATCGCATCCGTGAATGGGAGGCACGGTACCTGCCGCCCGAGGAGCTCGAGAAGTACGCGGACTCGGTCGGTCACCAGCCGGCGCGGACGTGACGGCCGCGCGCGTGCACAAGCAGATCGTCGTCATGGGCGGCGGCAGCTTCAGCGTCGAGCCCGACGGGTCGCCCCTGGACGCATATGTCCTGGCGCTGGCGGCGAAGCCACGCCCGAAGATCTGCTTCGTCCCGACCGCGAGCGGCGACTCGTCGATGTACATCACGAAGTTCTACGAAGCGTTCGGCCATCGCGCCGAGGCGTGTCACGTCGGCCTCTTCGGACGCCCGCGGGCGGACATGTCGAGCGTGCTCACCAGCCAGGACATCATCTACGTCGGCGGCGGGAACACGGCGAACATGCTGGCGGTGTGGCGGGTGCACGGCGTCGATCGGATGCTGCGCGAGGCCTGGGAGCGGGGCGTGATCCTCACGGGCGTCAGCGCCGGGATGATCTGCTGGTTCGAGGCCGGGGTGACGGATTCCTTCGGGCCGCTGGCCGCCCTGCGCGACGGCCTGGGCTTTCTGGCCGGCAGCGCGTGCCCGCACTACGACGGCGAGAAGGACCGGCGGCCGACCTATCGGCGGCTCGTGCGCGAGGGGTTCCCGGCCGGGTACGCCGCGGACGACGGCGCGGCGCTGCACTTCGTCGACACCGACCTCGCGGCCTGCGTGGTCTCGCGGGCGGCGGCCCGCGTCTACCGGGTGCGCGCCGAGAGCGAGACGGTCACCGAGACGCCGCTCTCGGTCCGGCTCCTCGGCTAGGCCCGCGCTCGCAAGAGGCTCCGCCACCGCTCCGTGGAGCTCTGGCGTCGAGCAGGCTCTGCAGCAGAGTTCGGGTCGCGGCACCGATGACCTGATCCACGACCTCGCCGTCCTTGACCAGGAGTATCGTCGGGGTCTGCTGGACGTGGTATCGGGCGGCGAGAGTCGGCCGCGCCTCGACGTCGATCTCGGTCACCGGGAGCGGACTCGCCGAGGCCCGCGCTAGCTGCGCGAGAATCTCGGCGACGCGGTCGCCGGCGTCGGAGCCGTCGGCCCGGAAGAGGACCATGGCCAGGCCGGGCTCGCGGGGAAGCGTCTCTTCGGCGTCCAGAGTCGTCGGCGTCATGTCAGCTCTAACGAGTTCGTCATCACGTGTGGTTCTCCATCGTTGGGACGCGCACGGATCGCCGGAGGATTCTTGCGACGCGCGGGGTCGCTCTTGAAGAGCACTCCCTGAAGCTTGGAGACTGCCACTGCTGAGCGCCGCATTTCCGCGCCCTTGGGCGCGCTCCGCGGCGCCCGCGTTTCCGAACGGAACACAAGGGTTTCGCCGCGAAACGGTGTCCGGGCACACTCTAGATGAAGCGTTCAGCGCCGCGCCGACGTCTTGGAGACTGGAGGCTCACGACGATGGCGAAGCGGCTGCCGGTAGCGCTCGCGGTTCTGATTGTCGCGATTCTACTAGCGGGCCTGGAACCGGCCGGTGCCCAGGACCGGGCGAGACGCTTCGACGGACGCGTGCAGTGGGTCGCCGGCCAGGTGATGGTCGTTCAGCTGGACAATGGCCTCAGCGTCAGCGTCGACCTCCTCCGCGTGCCCCAGGATCAGTACGCGGCGCTCGTCCAGGGCGAGCGCGTTCTCGTCATCGGCCTGGTCACCGACAGCAGCCGCCGCGTCACGGCGACGCGCGTCGTGCGCGGCGACCAACAGTCTCCGTAGGATCCGGTCAGCCCGTTCCGATATACGCGACCATCCGCTCGCGCGCCGCGGCATCCGGCAGCTTGCCGAGCCCGGCCTTCATGTTGTCGACCAGGTGCTGCGGCCGGCTGGTCGCCGGAATCACGCAGGTGACCGCCGGGTGGGCCAGGATCCACTTCAGGAAGAGCTGGGCCCAGCTCTCGCAGTCGAACTCCGCGGCCCACGCCGGCACCGCCTGGCCGCGGACGCGCTGGAACAGGCCGCCCTCCGAGAATGGGCGATTCGCGAGGACGGCGATCCCGCGGTCGCGGGCCAGCGGCAGGATGCGGCGCTCGGCCTCACGCTCGCCGAGCGAGTAGTTGACCTGGACGAAATCCAACGGCTCGGCGCGGAGCACGCGCTCGAGCTCATCGTAGGCGCTCGACGTGTAGTGCGTGACACCGAGGTAGCGGATGCGGCCCGCCGCCTTCCATTCCCTCAGCGTCCGAAGGTGCGTCCGCCAGTCGAGCAGGTTGTGGATCTGCATCAGGTCGAGGCGCTGCGCGCGCAGCCGCCGGAGCGACTGCTCCATCTGCGCCACGCCCGCGTCGCGCCCGCTCGTCCAGACCTTGGTGGCCAGGAACAGCGTGTCCGTGATCGCCAGGTCGGCGGCCAGATCGCCGACCACCGACTCGGCCGCGCCGTACATCGGCGAGGAGTCGACCACGCGTCCGCCCAGCTCGACGAAGCGCTTGAGAACGTCCTTGAGCGGCGCGCGCTCGGCCGGCGCCTCGCCGACGTCGAAGGTCCGCCACGTGCCGAGTCCGACGGCGGGAATCGTCTCGCCGCTCGACGGCACGGGACGACCCATGATCGGGGACACCGCGCCGGCGCCGCCCGGCCCCGCGGCCGCCGCCGCCGCCATCAGACGGAGCACCGCCCGCCGCGTGAGCCCCCCGCCGCGAAGCCCATCCCCCACTCTCATACCACGGAGCCCCTCGCCCGAATCGTTCATGAACGCGCCAAGCGAGTTCGGACGGGCGGCGCCGCGGGCCGTGCCCACGCGGCCGGCGGAGTGGGACCCCCGAGTCCCGCCCGCAGCTCGAAGAGCTGCGAATCGGGCGAGTGGGTGACGGAGCCGGCCGCGTGGGCACGGCCCGCGGCGCCGCCCGTCCGCCTCGTGCTCGGCGTGCTCACGAATGCCCAAGGGCTAGCGGTCGATCCCGTACTCCTTGAGCTTGCGCCAGAGCGTGGTGCGGCCGATACCGAGCGCCTCGGCGGCGCCGGAGTGGTTGCGCCCGAAGCGTTCCAGCGTCTGGAGGATGTGGACGCGCTCGGCGTCGGCGAGGGTGGATAGCCGGGGCAGCAGCGGCGAGGGACCCAGCTGCAGGCCCGCCGACACGTGGGGCGGCAGGTCGTCCGGCTCGACGGTGTCGCTCCGAGCCAGGATGGCCGCGCGCTCGATCGCGTTCTCCAGCTCCCGGACGTTCCCGGGCCACGGATAGCGGAGGAGGCGCTCGATGGTCTCGGGCGGCAGGCGGAGCTCGCGACCGAGCTTGCCGGCCGACCGCGCGAGGAAATGCTCGGCAAGCGCCGGAATGTCCTCGCGGCGGTCCCGCAGCGGCGGGAGGACCACCTGGATGACGTTGAGGCGATAGAAGAGGTCCTCGCGGAAGCTCCCCTGGGCGAGCAGCGCGGCGAGGTCGCCGTGGGTGGCCGCGATCACGCGTACGTCGATGGTGGTCGCCTGCGTCGCGCCGAGCCGCCGCACCTCGCCGCTCTGGAGCGCGCGGAGGAGCTTGACCTGGAGCGCGGCGGGCATCTCGGCGATCTCGTCGAGGAACAGCGTGCCGCCGTCGGCCTCCTCGAAGAGGCCGAGCTTGTTGACGGCCGCACCGGTGAAGGCGCCCCGCATGTAGCCGAAGAGCTCCGACTCGAGCAGCGTCTCGGGGACCGCGCCGCAGTTCACGGCCACGAACGGGCGTGTCGCCCGCGCGCTCGCGTGGTGGACGGCCTTGGCGATGACCTCCTTGCCGGTACCGGATTCGCCCTGGATCAGCAGCGTGGCGTCGGTCGGCGCCACGCGCTCCACGAGGTCCAGGACAGTCTGCATGGCCGCCGACTGCGCGATCAGGCCGGGCAGGCCGTAGCGCTCCCGGAGCTGGGCACGCAGGTTCTCGTTCTCGCGGCGAAGCGCGCGCGCGGCCAGCGCCTTGTCGATGCGGCGGTAGAGCTCGTCCGGCTCCTGTCCCTTCTCGAAGTAGTCGAGGGCGCCGAGGCGAATCGCCTCCTTGGCCGACTTCCATTCGGCGTAGGCGGTGAGGAGGATCACCTCGGTCGCCGGGGCCTGAGCCTTGGCCGCTTGCAGCACGTCGAGGCCGTCGCCGTCCGGCATCCGGAGATCCGTGACCACGAGATCGAACACCTCTTCGGCGAGGCGCTTCGTCGCGGCGGTGACGCCCTCGGCCTCGAGCACGCGATGGCCGCGTTTGCGGAGCAGCAGGGCCAGCGTGCTCCGCGCCGAAGGCTCGTCGTCCACGACCAGCAGGTGGGCCATCGTCAGGCGGCCTCGAGCGGAAACAGGAGCGTCACGCGCGTCCCCCGGCCGGGCTGGGAATCGATCTCGATGCGGCCGCCGTGGGCCCCCACGATGCGCTCGGCGATGGTCAGGCCGAGGCCGCTGCCGTTCGGCTTGCCCGAGTAGAACGGCTCGAACACGTGAGGAAGGCTCTCGGCGGAGATCCCAGACCCGGTGTCGCTGACCGCCAGCGCGACGTCGCCGTTCTGGCGGGCGACCTCGAGCGACAGGCGCCCGCGCCCGTTCATCGCCTCGACGGCGTTGAGCGCCACGTTCCAGAGCACCTGGGTGACCTGGTCGCGGTCGAAGGCGAAGCGTGGGACCGCCGGGTCGACCGCCACGCGCACGTCGACGCGGGGCGCGCGCGAGCGGTCCTCGCGGATCAAGGCGCTCACGTGCTGAACCACCTCGCGGATGTCCCCGGGCGCGCGCCGCGCCGCCTGGGGGCGCGCGAAGTGGAGGAAGTCGGAGAGGATGCGGTTGAGCCGTCGCGCCTCGGTCCGGATCGCCGCGAGCGTCGCCGAGCGCTCGTCGGGGGTGAGCCCCGCCTCGTCGGTGAGCAGGGCGGTCGCGTTGACGATGGCCGCCAGCGGATTGCGGATCTCGTGGGCCATGCCGGCCGCGAGCTCGCCCGTGGTCGCCAGGCGCTCGGCCTCACGCAGGCGCGCGTGGAGCCGCTCGCTCTCGCTGCGGGCCCGCTCGAGCACCATGATGATCACGGCGAAAGTCGACAGGAAGTAGAGCGTGATGAAGACCCCGTGCACCGCCAGGTACATGGCCGACCCGGGCAGCGTGCTCACGAACTGCGTCGCGATGCGATGGACGCCCCAGAGCGTCAGGAGACCGGCCAGGAGCCGTTCGCCGCGAAATCTGGTGACGCGGCCCCGCGGAGGCCAGAACAACGCTCCGGCGGCGATCTGGACGGCGCCGAGGGCGGCGCCCACGACGCGCTGAGTCTCGTCGCCGCCGCCGACCCCGCTCGTGAACGCCAGGAGCACCGCGACCGCAACGCCCATCAGGATGTCCCGTCCGCGCAGTCGATAGTCCCAGCGGTGCGCGAAGGCAGCCGCCAGCGTGAAGCCGACGGCGGCGACGGTGGCCAGGTCCGTGACGAAGCTCGGATGGTCGACGTCGAGGAGGAGCACGTCGACGCACTTGAGCCCCTTGGACAGCGTGTAGGCGCCCCACGCGAGCAGCAGGTACTGAAAGAAGCGGACGCGGTGCGACGAGTAGAGGTACGCGAAGATCAGCAGCTGGATCGCGAACGCGACCGTCGAAACGAACGTCAGGATCAGCGGCACCGGCATCACCGACCTCCACTCCAGTCTACGCCGAGGCGCAAATCGCATGCCACGCGAGCGTCGCGTGGAATCACGAGATTTTGCGACGCGCGCGTTCCACTTCGGAACATCGTTCCAATGCGGAACGTCTGGCCGAGCGCGCGATCGGTTTCAGCGTGAACCCCGCGGTTTCGGCTTGGAACCGACGCTGGGGGTCGCGGCCCGCGTGTTCTCAATGATTTCGTCCGGTTCGCGTTTGGCACGTGCGCTGCTCATGGGAAGGCGGGAATGACGGCGAGCCTTTTATGAATCTTGGTCGCGTTCAAGTGGATCAGACGGAATGGAACATGCGGTCGGCTGGAGCACAGACGACCAAGGAGGACGGGACATGCATCGCACCAGCGCACTCGCAATCGCTCTTGCAACCTCGCTGATCGCCACGGTCGCCAACGCGGCGCCGCCGCTCGCGCAGATCCAGGCGCCACGCGGCCAGGAAGTCCAGGCGCCTCGCGACCGCAACCAGGACATCCAGGCGCCACGCGATCACGCCGAGGACGTGCAGGCGCCGCGCGAGCGCAACGAGGACGTCCAGGCGCCGCGCGGCCACGAAGGGCAGGCGCCGCGCGGTTGATGCGGCGGCCGGGCGAGCAGGTTCGCGTCCTGCTCGCCCGGCGCGCAGCGCGAAGAAGCGCCCGTCGCCGTCTGCCTATTTGATCGTCACGGCCGCCCGAATGGAACAGACGCGAGTCGCTGAGCCGGTCGGGCGGAAGCTCATTCTTGACCCGACTTAGCGCGGCGCCGTCCGGTTCGTGAATCGTTGGCACGAGACCTGCTGCAAATCGAGCCGGAATCGACTCCAGGAGGCTGGGATGACGGATTGGTGGCAGGAGCTCGACGACGAAATCGTGAACTGCTTCGTGGATCAGGAGTCGATGACACCCGGCGAGGTCAGCCAGAAACTCGGCATGTCGACCGAGGCGGTGACCTCGCTGCTGGGTCGGCTCGCCCAGGAGGGGCGGATCACCATCGTAAGGGTCGCGCGGGCGACGGGCTGACGCGAGCCCCGCCGGCCGAGGCGCGCCTGCAAAGAGATGGAGGCACCTGACGCCGGCGGGGAAATTTCCCGCAGCTTCGTCGAGCTCCCGGGCCGGGGCCGCGTCTCCTACTTGACGAGCGAGGGCGCCGCCGAGCGAACAACGCTTCTGATCCACGGCTCGGGCGTGAGCGCTCGATCCTGGGTTTACCAGCTTCGCGGTCTGCGGGGCGCGCTGCGGATGATGGCCGTGGATCTGCCCGGTCACGGCGAGTCTGATCCCGCGCTCGACGTGAGCGTCGAGGAGTATGCCGCGGTCGTCACCGACTTCCTGACCGTCCTGGACACCGGCCCGGTCATCGTCGCCGGGCACTCACTGGGGGGCGCGATCGCCATCGCGCTCGCCGCGAAGCGACCCGACCTCGTGAGAGGTCTGGTGCTGGTCTCGAGCTGCGTGAAGCTTCCGCCCGCCGACGGCTGGGGCGAACGACTCATTCCATATCTCCCCGGACCTCTGCGAAAGCTCCTCTTCTTCTCGACGGCGAAGAAGATCCTGTTCGCGCCGGGGGCGTCCGGCGAAGCGGTCAGGCTCGCGATGCAGGAGCTGCGTGCCTGCCGACCGCAGACGATCCTGAACGACGTGCGAGCCGCCAGGACGATGGATCTGACCGAGCCGGCGGGTCGCCTCGACGTTCCCACCCTCATCCTGGCTGGAGGCCGCGACGGGCTCATCCCGCCGGCATCGGCTCAACGCCTCCGGGAGCTGATCCGCGGGTCGCGGCTCCGCATCGCCGACGGCGCCGGCCACATGATGCTGCTGGAATCACCCGACTGGGTGAACCAGGAGTTCGTGACGTTCGCCGATTCCCTCGACAGGCTGGCGCCGTCGGCGCCGGCCGCAGGGACTCGACGCGAACGCTCGCTCGCTCGTCGTGTCCTCGACTGGCTCTCCGACATCGCGCGACGCCTGCTCCGCGACGGGCGCCGGCTCGGTGCCCTTCTGACGTAGGCGGTTGCGATCCGCCCGGCGGCGCGTCGTGCGCTGATCGGGCACTCTGCCCGAACAGTCCGTCAGCGAGCCGACACCGAGAAAATTTTCTCGCCGGCGATCCCGTCGTGGGAATCGCACACGCGGGCATCGACATCAACACAGAGAAGGAGGAGGCAGGGCCTCATGTGGATCGTTCGGTTGGCGCTCCGCCGCCCTTACACCTTCGTGGTCATGGGCCTCACGATCGTATTGCTCGGCGTGTTCGCGATCGTCACCACGCCGACGGACATCTTCCCGGAGATCGACATTCCGGTCGTGTCCGTGATCTGGAACTACGAAGGCCTGTCCACCGAGGAGATGGCCTCGCGTATCACGACCTTCTCCGAGTACACGATCTCGTCGGCGGTCAGCGACGTGCGGAGCATCGAGTCGCAGACGTACCCGGGCGTCAGCGTCATCAAGATCTACTTCCAGCCGAACGTGAACGTGGAAGCGGCGCTGGCCCAGGTGACCGCGGTGTCACAGACGATCCTGCGCCGCATGCCCCCGGGCGCGGTCCCGCCGTTCATCCTGCAGTACAACGCCTCCAGCGTGCCGATCATCCAGCTCGCCCTCGGCAGCAAGACGCTCTCGGAGGCCCAGCTCTACGACTACGGCATCTACCGCATCCGTCAGCAGGTCGCGCCGATCCAGGGCATCACGCTCCCCTTGCCGTACGGCGGCAAGCCGCGGCAGGTCATGGTCGATCTCGATCCCCAGGCGCTCCTGGCGAAGTCGATCTCGGCCGCGGACGTCAACGCCGCCATGAATCTCCAGAACCTGACGCTGCCGTCCGGCAGCGTGAAGCTCGGCCCGCGCGAGTACCGGGTCGCCCTCAACAGCAGCCCCGACGCCCTGGCCGAGCTCAACGAGCTGCCCGTCAAGGTCGTCAACGGCGCCACGGTCTACCTGCGCGACGTGGCGCACGTGCGCGACGGCTTCGCGGTGCAGACCAACATGGTCCGTCAGGACGGCCGGCGGTCGGCGCTGCTCACCGTGATCAAGAAGGGCGGCGCCTCGACGCTCACGATCGTCAAGCAGCTCAAGAACCTGCTCCCGACCATCCGGGCCGCCGCGCCGCCGGGGCTCGAGGTCAAGGAGCTCTTCGACCAATCGCTCTTCGTGCGCGCCGCCATCACCGGCGTGCTGACCGAGGGCGCGATCGCGGCCTGCCTCACCGGAGTCATGATCCTGCTCTTCCTCGGGAGCTGGCGCAGCACCCTGGTCGTGGTCACCTCGATCCCGCTCTCGATCCTCACCTCGCTGGCGGTCCTGAGCGCGATCGGCCAGACCCTCAACGTGATGACGCTCGGCGGGCTGGCACTGGCCGTCGGCATCCTCGTCGACGACGCCACGGTGGAGATCGAGAACATCCACCGCAACCTTGGCCTCGGCAAGCGTCTCGTGCAGGCGATCCTCGACGGCGCCCAGCAGATCGCCACCCCCGCGTTCGTCTCGACCCTGTCGATCTGCATCGTCTTCGTGCCGGTGGTGTTCCTCACCGGCCCGGCGAGGTACCTCTTCACGCCCCTGGCCATGGCCGTCGTGTTTGCGATGCTGGCGTCGTATCTGCTCTCGCGCACGATCGTTCCGACGCTCGTGCGCTACCTGCTCCCCGCCGAGATCCAGGGCCATGCCGATGACGGCGCGGCGCGGGGCCTCTTCGCCCGCGTCCATGAGGCGTTCCAGGGACGGTTCGAGCGGCTCCGGCTGGCGTACGTCCAGGCCCTCGAGAACGCCCTCGCCCGGCGCGGGCGCGTGTTCGGCGCCTTCTTGGTCGTCGTGGTGAGCGGGCTGGCGCTCCTTCCCTTCGTCGGGCGCGACTTCTTCCCGGAGGTGGACACCGGGCAGTTCCGCCTTCACGTGCGGGCGCCGGCCGGGACACGAATCGAGGAGACCGAGCTGGTGTTCGCGAGCGTCGAAGCGGCGATCCGCCGCTTGATCCCGAAGGACGAGATCGAGCTCGTGATCGACAACATCGGCCAGCCCCAGCCGATCAATCTCGCCTTCACGGACAGCGTGACCCTCGGGCCCTCGGACGGGGAGATCCTCGTCTCGCTGAATCCGGACCGCCATCAGCCGACCGCGCGCTGGATGAAGACGCTCCGGGAGACGCTCCCGCGGGAATTTCCGGGTGTCACGTTCTTTTTCCAGCCCGCCGACATGGTGGGCCAGATCTTGAACTTCGGGCTGCCGGCGCCGATCGACGTGCAGATCACGGGGTACAACCGGGCGGCGACTCACGAGGTCGCGCTCGAGATGGCCGCCCGGATGGCGCGCGTGCCGGGCGCGGTCGACGTGCACCTGCATCAGGTGGTCAACGCCCCGTCCCTCCTCGTGAACGTCGACCGCTCGCGCGCGGCCCAGCTGGGCCTCACCCAGCGGGACGTGGCGAACAGCGTGCTGGTCTCGCTCAGCTCGAGCGCGGTCGTGACCCCGAACTACTGGTCCGATCCCCGCACGGGCATCAACTATCTCGTCGCCGTGCAGACCCCGCAGAGCCGGGTCGACTCCGTCAACACGCTCATGAACACGGCGGTCACGTCGGGCACGCCCGGCCCGCTCCAGCTCCTGAGCAATCTGGCCTCGCTCGAACGACGGGAGGTTCCGGCGGTCATCAGCCACTCGAACGTGCAGCCGGTCTTCGACGTCTACGCCAACGTGCAGGAGCGGGACCTCGGCAGCGTGGCGGCCGCCGTCCAGCGGATCGCCGCCGAGCTCAGACCCAAGCTGCCGCCCGGTCACACCATCGCCGTGCGCGGCCAGGTGGAGAGCATGAACTCCGCCTTCGTCCGCCTCGGCCTCGGCCTCATCTTCGCGGTCGCGCTCGTCTACCTGCTCATGGTCGTCAACTTCCAGTCCTGGCTCGATCCGTTCATCATCATCACCGCGCTGCCGGCCGGGTTCTGCGGCATCGTGTGGATGCTCTTCGTCACCCACACCACGTTCAGCGTGCCGGCCCTCATGGGCGCCATCATGAGCGTCGGCGTCGCCACCGCGAACAGCATCCTCATGGTCACGTTCGCGAACGACCAGATGCTCGAGGGCCACGACTCGCGCAGCGCCGCCCTCGCGGCGGGCGCCACCCGCCTGCGCCCGGTGCTGATGACCGCGCTCGCCATGATCATCGGCATGCTGCCGATGTCGCTCGGTCTCGGCGAGGGCGGCGAGCAGAATGCGCCCCTGGGGCGCGCGGTGATCGGCGGCCTGGCGGTGGCCACCTTCGCCACGCTCTTCCTCGTGCCGCTCGTCTACAGCGTGCTTCGCCGCCGCGCGCCGCGGCGGGACTTTCTCGGCGATCCCGCGGCCACCGCCGCGGAAACGACGTCAACCCAGGAGTGACCGATGTCCAAGTCGCGAACGACGTGGAGCCTTCTCATCGGCGTGGTGCTGCTGGTCGCGCTGGTCGTCATCGGCGTGATGCCGCGCCTGCGCCAGAACGCGGAGCTCGTCGCGGCCTCCACCGCGCCCGACTTCGGGCTCATATCCGTGAGCGTGGTGCCGCCCCGGCGCGCCGACGGGCCGACCGACCTCGTGCTGCCCAGCAACATCCAGGCGATCGAGGAGGCCGCCCTCTACGCCCGCACCAGCGGGTACGTCCGCGAGCGCTACGTCGACATCGGCGATCGCGTGGCGGCGGGGAAGATCCTCGCCCAGATCGACACGCCCGAGCTCGACCAGGAGCTCAGCCAGGCCCGCGCCGCCCTGGCCCAGACGCGCTCGGGCCTGGCCCAGGCCCAGGCGAGCTTCACGCAGGCGCAGGCGAACCTGACACAGTCGCGCGCGGGCCTGGATCAATCGAGGGCGAACGAGGAGTTCGCCGGCGCGACCTCGGGCCGCTTCACGCGACTCGAGCGCGCGGAGCTCGTCGCCCATCAGGATGCCGACGAGAAGCGGACGGCGTTCACGGCCGCCCGCGCGGCCACGGCGGCGGCTCTGGCCAACGTCGACGCGATGCAGGCCAACCTCGGCGCCCTGGAGGCCAGCGTGGGCGCCGCGCGGGCCAACGTGGCGGCGAGCGAGGCCAACGTGCAGCGGCTGATGGCGCTCCAGTCCTTCCAGAAGCTGGAGGCGCCGTTCGCCGGGATCATCACGGCGCGCGGGATCGACCGCGGCGCGCTGATCAGCTCGGGGAGCGGCAGCGGTGCCAGCCCGCTGTTCCGGATCGCGCACGTCGAGAACCTCCGCGTCTTCGTCAACGTCCCGCAGACGTTCGTCCGCTCCATCGTGCCGGGCCAGGAGGCCCAGATCCTCGTGCCCGAGTACCCGCAGCGGGCGTTCCTCGGCCGGATCGCGAGCACCGCCGGCGCCCTCGATCCCACCTCGCGCACGCTGCTCACGGAAGTGCGCCTCCGCAACGCGGACCTGGCGCTCATGCCCGGGATGTACGCGCAGGTCAAGTTCAGCGTGGTGCCCGCGGACGCCGTGTGGGTGGTGCCCGCGACCGCGCTCATCGCGCGGGCGGCCGGGCCGCAGGTCGTCGACGTGCGCCCCGACGGCACGGTGCGCTACCTGAGCGTGCAGCTCGGCCGCGACCTCGGGCAGTCGGTCGAGATCGTCGCCGGCCTCACCGGACAGGAACGGCTCGTCGTGAGCCCACCGGACGGGCTGAAGGAAGGCATGCGCGTCACCGCCGAGCAGAGCAACCCACCGGCGAGGTCGGCAAAGGAGTAGTTGAGGTGGTCGGGCGCACCGAGTAATCTTCCGCCCGTGTCCACGCCGCGCACGATGTTCGAGAAGATCTGGGCCCGGCACGTGGTGGCCGAGGGCCCGGGCGGGCACGTCCTCCTTTATATCGACCGCCACCTGCTGCACGAGGGCACGACCGCCGCGTTCGGGCGCCTGGCCCGGAGCGGGCGGCCCGTGCGCCGCTCCGACCTCTGCTTCGCGACGGCGGATCACTACGTCCTGACCTCGGCCGGTTCACCGACCGCCGACGCCGAGACCCGGGGCATGGTCGAGGCGCTCGGGCGCCACACCGCCGACCAGCGCATCGTCTACTTCGGCGTGGGCGATCCGCGCCGCGGAATCGTGCACGTCATCGGCCCCGAGCAGGGGCTGACGCTGCCCGGCGTCACGCTCGTCTGCGGCGACTCGCACACGGCGACGCACGGGGCGTTCGGCGCGCTCGCGTTCGGGATCGGCTCGAGCGAGGTCGAGCACGTGCTGGCGACCCAGACGCTCTGGCAGAAGAAGCCCCGGACCATGCGGATCTCGGTCGAAGGCGGGCTGGAGCCCGGCGTCAACGCCAAGGACGTGATCCTGGCGATCATCGCGAAGATCGGCGCCGGTGGCGGCGTGGGGCACGCGATCGAATACGTGGGCTCGACGATCCGGGATATGTCCATGGACGAGCGCATGACCGTCTGCAACATGTCCATCGAGGCCGGCGCGCGCACCGGCATGGTGGCGCCGGACGAGACGACCTTCGCGTACCTCGCGGCCAGGCCCCTGGCGCCCCGGGGCGACGCCTGGGACCGGGCGCTCGCTCACTGGAAGACGCTCCCGAGCGAGCCCGGCGCCCCGTTCGATCGCGAGGTCGCGCTCGCCGCGACCGACATCGCGCCGACCGTCACCTGGGGGACCAGCCCTCAAGATGCGCTGCCCATCACGGCGCGGGTGCCCGACCCGGCGGCCGTCGGCGACCTCGGGCGTCGCGAGAGCATGGCGCGCGCGCTCGCCTACATGGGGCTCAGCCCGGGCACACCGCTCAGCGAGATCGTAGTGAATCGTGTCTTCATCGGCTCGTGCACCAACAGTCGCCTGGACGATCTGCGCGCCGCCGCGCGCGTCGCGAAGGGCCGCCGTGTGGTGGTGCCCGCGTGGATCGTGCCGGGCTCGGGGCTGATCAAGCGCGCGGCCGAGGCCGAGGGGCTCGACCGCGTGTTCGCCGACGCAGGCTTCGAGTGGCGCGAGGCGGGCTGCTCGATGTGCGTCGGCATGAACGGCGAGACGGCCGGCCCGGGCGAGCGCGTCGCGTCGACGTCCAACCGCAACTTCGAGGGGCGCCAGGGCAAGGGTGCGCGGACCCATCTCATGTCACCCGCCATGGCGGCGGCCGCCGCCGTCACCGGGAGGCTCACCGATGTCCGCACGCTGACGGTCTAGCATGGAGCCCTTCACGCGCGTCTCCGCCGTCGCCGTGCCGATCGACCTGCCGAACGTCGACACCGATCGGGTCATTCCGGCGCGCTTTCTGCGAAAGGACCGGAGCGTTCCGGAGTACGCGAGCTTTCTCTTTCACGACGTGCGATTCGACGCCGCCGGCGCGGAGCGGCCGGAGTTCGTCCTGAATCAGGCGCCGTACCGCGGGGCCCGGATCGTGGTCGCGGCCGAGAACTTCGGCTGCGGGTCCTCGCGCGAGGCGGCGGTGTGGGCTCTCGCGGCCTACGGGGTTCGCTCGGTGATCGCGCCGAGTCTCGGCGACATCTTCCACCAGAACTGCTTCAAGAACGGCCTGCTGCCGGTGATCCTGCCGGGCGACGTCGTCGCGGCCCTTCGGCGTCAGCTCCACGGCAGGCCCGGCGCCACGCTCACGGTCGAGCTCGACGGGCAGACGGTGACGGCGCCCGATGGCGCTCGCCATCGCTTCGAGGTCGACGCCTTCCGCAAGGAGATGCTCCTGAGCGGACGGGACGAGATCGGGTTGACGCTCGGCTTCGAGGCACAGATCCGCGAGTTCGAGGCGCGCCACGCCCGGGAGATGGGCTGGGCGGTGCCCCCGCGCGCGGGCACCTA
>Ga0137394_10000477_pt1 | contig 27988 bp, 35 predicted proteins | sample czobulk116metaG_FD_108278 | JGI IMG/M metagenome (GOLD analysis project Ga0137394, IMG submission 108278) | Vadose zone soil microbial communities from Angelo Coast Range Reserve, California, USA - czobulk1.16 metaG | ecosystem: Environmental > Terrestrial > Soil > Vadose zone | place: USA...
GGCGCGGATATCACGAACAAACCCTCGGGTTTGGGTCCGCCATTGGCATCGAGTACGGGCTTGAAAAGGCCTTGCTCGTGCCACCAATCATACCAGGCAGCTTCGATAGCAATTGGATCGTAGCCAGCAGCCATAGGTCCTGACAGATCTGCAAAAAGCGGTGAATTAGCGTCGCGCGGGATATGGATCAGCTCCGGAGCCGTTGGGTGAATGCCAGGACAACGAAGGACGGTATTCGTCACACTGCGCCATATCTGACAATGCATATATTCAGCATAAAAACTCACCCTTTTTCTGACCCTTGGGCGTCGTGTTGACAAACGGGACCACCTCTTCCTTGGCGGCCTTTTCCCTTGCCTTTTTCTCCCCCGCAGGCGCAGTGGGCGCTGCTTTGGCTGCTTTCGCAGCGAGCTTGGCCTCTTTCTCTAACCGCTTTGCCTCCTTTTTGGCTGGATAATGGTGACAATGGATCAGATGTCTGGTCGTTGCAAAAACTTTGCGTGCACACACCTGCGCTCTTCGTGATCGCGTTGGGTTCGCTGCCTGACGGAGTCGCAGCCCCGGAGGGAGGATCTGATCTCGCCGGTGTGATAGTTTCTTGTGCTTGTGACATGGTTCTGTAGCGAAAGACGCGTCGCGATGAGTATATGAGAAAAGATCGATGCAGCCTCGATGCGAGCATATGCCTTCGAGTCACCCCGAGTCAGGTCACGCGGATGCCAATCCATTAATTGTGGCACGTGCTTGGGCTCGCGGACCTCTCGATTCGATCTTGTAACACTGCAACAAAAGAAACTCGCTGGTTGTAGTTTATGGCTCTATCCTTGTCATTTTCCAGGGCGACGGGGGTGCGTCACCATATTCCAATGCCCAAGCTCTCGGTGGACTCGGAGAGAAGAGGGCTGACATACCGATAGATCTGCACGGGTATTCAGTACTCAGTCGGTATCGAGGCTGATTCATTCACTATTGTACAGGATCGGCGGAGCGCTACGTACATCCAGCGTCTAATGTGTCATCGTACGCAATCACGTTCATACTGTAATACCCGCAATGCAAGGAAACGACGACCTGTCCGTAAACATGGGCATGATTCTGTATCCGACCCGAAAAACGGCGACTGCTTTTACCTGCTTTCGACTCTCCGGAAATGATGACGACGCTCCGACTGCTCACGTAAGGCCTGAAGTCAGTCCTAACAGGCCTAACAGTCCGTATTCTATCTATTGGACTATATAGATACAACGCGACCCGATAGGACGAGCCACGATCCGTCAATGCTAAGTGCGAGTACATACAAGAAGTCGTGAAGGGGGACAGCAGTAAGACATACATATGCAAGAAAGGAGTGGAGCACTGATGAAGATGGCGGCCATGATGAGTGCATATATGAATTATATGCTAGGACGGAGCGGATCTAGAAGGTGCGGGTACCCGTACGCTGCGCCGTCCGACCGAAATCCGAGCCACCGTACCTGAGCGAGCCGACGTTCCCGAACGTATCGATGCCGCCTGGGCCGGTAGAGGCCAGGACGGCTGACAGAGCATCGGCGCGCGCGGAGATGGGAGTGCGCGGTGGGAGGGAGGACGCGCCTGACGAGATGGACGCGCTTGACAGGGGGCGGCCTTGCACGAGGGCGGGGGTCGACGCCGCGCTTGGAATGGATGTGGATTGCGGCAGTTGTGGGGTTGGAACGGGCGATGAAGTCGGCTGGCCAATGAAGTGGTTTGATGCGAAGGGGTTATTTGAACTAGGAACCGTGAGGTCAGCATCGTTGGTACTGTAGTGAAGTAGGAGGGGCACTGCAAGCTTACCCGAACGCAGTCTTCTGTGGCACAAGCGAGGGTTGCTGGGAAGTTTGCAACTGCGCCGCCTGGAGCTGTAAGGCGTAGTACTGTTGCTGCTGTGCTGCCGCATCTGCTTGCTGTTGCGCGTATGCCGCCTGCAGCATCGCCTCGTACTGCGCCTGTTGCGCGTATGGGTCGAATGCGGTAAACTGTGCCTGTACCGCGGAGGGGTCGTACGAAGTAGCATACGACGCCGTTGGCATCTGTGGCGGGAGCGCCGTGAATTGTGGCTGAAGTTGCCACGATTGGGACTCGTCGACCGTGAGATCGATCAGGTTACTAAGCCGGGCATATCAGTCAGTCGGTCGGTTGAGAAGGCGAGGGAGGGTTTCAAGCAGGTGCGTAGCCTTACCTGGGCACAGGCTTCGGATCGTCGAAAAACCCTTCTTTGCCTTGCTCCGCGAGCCGCCGCCGGCGCTCTGCTTCGTCTTGTTCGCTTAGCTGCATCGCGCGCTTGAGCTCCTGCTCCTCCCGGCTGGGCTTTTTCGGCTGCTGCTGCTGTGGGTGTGGGTGCCGCGAGGTCGCCTCTGACGGTTCGTCATCGCTCTCGCTGGTTCGCTTTCCCGCCATGCGGTCGCGCATCTGCTTGCGCCGGCGCCGCGTCTCGGCCAGGTTCTTATCGTCCGAGAGTAGCCGCGAGAGCTCGCGGGCACGCACGCGGACGTCGGCGCCTACGTCACGGCCATAATCGTCTACGTGCTGGAATTCGGCGAGGGTTTTGATGACGTAGATGTTATCGCGGAAGTACTGGGCGACCTTGGGCGAGCCACTGTGCAAGAGGTATTCGAGGACGACGAGTGACTGTTGATGATTCGTCAGTTATTTGAGAAGCGCGTGGATGGCGGAGAGGGGTCTGGTCGTGGGCAGACGTACTTTGTAAACATGTCGCCAGTACTTGCCCTTATCGTTCAGACGTTTGTCCAACATGGCGACGATGTCCTGAAATTCTTCACTGTGGTTTGGTCCGTAAGCGAGATGAAAGATCAGCCATGTGGACGAGGAGACGTACTGGTTGTAGGACATCTCGGCCAGCTCATGCATCTGCGCTCCACTTGGAAGAACATTCTCGTTGCTTGTGATTGTGCGGACTTTTGCCTCGGCATCCGAGTATCCGTTGGTGACGTTCTTCACAGCCCGTAGGGTACCCTTGAAGACCATGCTGTAGCCAATGCTGCGGAGTGAGGTGAGGGATGGCGACTACTGCGGGATGATGGATCGGGTTAAATCAGGTGAGGTGGGACGGGGGGAAGAGAATAATATTTGTACTGGAAGGGGCTGTGTCGCGCTGGAGTATAATGTAATGCAATGGCCTGATTCTAGTCAGCGAGCGAGCGTCATGAACCCAATAATCCGCTTCGTTTCGTTTCCGATGCGGCCTTGATTGCGCTTGATCCATAAACAACAACCGGTCGGTTGTATAGGTGGGGTCACCCGACTATCCCTGCCAAGATTTGTGTATTGTAGTTACACTGTTCGAGTCCGTTGAGTACTGTACTCGACTCGAGGCGAGCCAGGGAGATGAGCGCTGTTGCTGACCTTATCAGAGTCATTCGTATTACTCAACAAGGTTTCCAGGCTTGCTTGGTCCAGACCCAGCCCCGGCCTTCGTCTCATGCAACGTTGCACCCCTCCAACAACGTCCTTGTGTAATTTTACCTGGACAAGCAAAGAAGCAAGGCGTCGAGAGACCAACAATCACCCGGTTCTTTGTCTTCCTCGGTTTCCCTTTTCTTATATTTTTATTTTTATTTTCCGTTTCGGACCAGACCGGAAAGATGTTGTACCGGCACATGCGTCATGATACGGCATCTGCAAGTGGGTCTCGATCTGGCTGCGCAGCACTAGTGTAGTACTGCCCCGTTTCATGACAATTAGCGTCCCGACAACTGCCGCCTCTGTGAGTGACAGTCAAACAGTCAAGCTTGACTAGTCAAGGCCGATGTCGGTGCCGAACCAGTACTGCCACGGAATCACTCGAAATTTGATTCAAAATGTTCACGGTCATCGTGCTCCTGCGCAATTCACTCCCCACGTATGCCCCTCTCATCAAGGCCTAGGCGCAGCTTGACCCTGAGGATAGGTACGTTCTGACGGGACCCTCGCAATATGACCCTGTAATGTACGTTCAGTCTCTCACCCGCGTAAATCAAACGAACAAAAAGGAACTTGTGCGGTGTACACCGCCGCACCGGTGCTCCAGCCCATGCTGTAATCAGGAACTTCAGTGGCAGCTTGTGGTACGGTTTGATATCGGCTGTGTGGCCTTGTACCAGAAGCACTCGCATCAACGTCCTCAAATGTAATTCCTGTGCGGGCACTGGGCAGTGTCTTCGCTGGCTCTGCCCCATTTAGATGCTAATCATCTGGTATCCATAAAAGGTGTCCAAACAAGCGCGTGTCGTCCCGGCCAACCCTCCCTGCTCTGGTCACTGCTGAAATTCGAATCCTTCATGCCTGGACTATATGGATCTGGAGAGAGACCGTCATGCAACAGCGAAGGGACCCATGGACGGTAGTGAGGAGGTAATACCTGTGTTCGCGTCGTTGTCGGCTGTGGCAAAGTTGACGTGTGCGAAACAAATTATACAGTGCAATCAAAATGCTCCCTGTCAAACTCGTGATTTTCACTTGGGACTGACTGACAGTGACTGTCCGGAAAGTCTCCTCCGACTTGGTCACCAATAGCCTTTCTGTTCCTGAAGGACGCTGGCACTGTAGAACGCGAAGCCATGCCAGTGCTCTCGATATGCACGCGCTCACTCACTTGAAACTGGACGCAGGAGGCTTTGTTTTGGGTGCTACTGAACACCGTCTGCCAGCCTCACAGAATATTCCCATGCGGATGCATCTCACCTGAGGGATCTGCCTACGCTGTCCTGGCAAGTCGACTAGAAAGAGACATTTTCCTTTCCACCACGACGTTGATCTACATGTACTGCAGTACTGATTGCCCTTTTCTATTTATTAATACGTCTCTAAACGGCATATTGTCATCATAAAGCCATCCCACAGACATGCTTGGAAAGGCACATGTGTACACCTAAGGAATATGCAGAGTTGCTGTTCTGACTCGTAGACAAAATGTCGATGACACCGTAAGAGTCTACGAAAGGTGTCAGGGTCGGCATCCGAGTCGAGGGGTGGCGGCACACAACATTAGTACTCTGAGGGTAAATAGTACATATTGATCGTATCCGCCACCTCAAGCGTTACATAGGTGAATACAGTATACAATGCATAGGACAGGGTAGAATTTGGCCCTTTAAAACCTACGCTAACGTCGAAAGTGCGAAGGGTGAATATGACCATGATATAACAGACCAAATCCAGTTAGTGACTTGAGAGAGTTCAAACGGCGAACGGTCCAGTTACATAAGTGTTACATACGCGACTGTCACAGAAACACGTGACGTGATATTAATGGCCGCGATTTGAGGAACGAGGGAACATGACTGGGGGGCAACCGCGATGACCAGAACGCCCGAAGCGAATGCCTCAGGAGGGTATACAAGAGAAAGCAGCAATAGCGATGGCGTAGGTCTCCAAGTAAGAGATATCTTCCCTGACAATTCCCGTCACTGATCAACTTCCCCTATCTACCCATGGTCAGGGTCGACGAAGGCCGCTACTCTCGCTCCCAGACGGGGAACCTGCGTCATTCCTTCTTCACAACTTTGACCATGCAGACCTGACAAGGCATATCGTTGTGAGTTTCTTGCCATTTCTTATATATGCTTGATCTGGACACCTCCCACAGGAGCACGGTGGCCGGATCACAGATGACGACTCTGCCGCGGACGTGATCCTTACCATACGTCCGAATGAATACAAGCATATGAAGGATAAATACGCCGTCTCACGGAAGACTTATGTTCGCATGTCGGGGTTCATTGATAGGTGTATCAACGCCCGTCGGTTTCAGCTCGCTCCAGTTGTGGAGAAGGGTGTGCCAGGACGCAGACCAGGGTCACGGTGAGGCATCCGTTAATATATTCATATTCATCACGCTTGCTTACAAACACAGTCGGACTGAGTTCACAGAGGAAGACGACGAAAATCTATGCCAGTATATAGCTGAAGTCCTGCCTGATAAAGGAGAAGGCGGGCGTACTGGCCACTTTATATATACCGATTTGATACGACGCGCGAGTACTTTCTACTCTCATCGTCCATATTTCTCATTCCCTTCCAGGCCGATGAATTTGGTCAATACAACTGGTCGCTGCGCCATCCCAAAGATGGTTGGCGCGAGCGGTATCGCAAAAATCGCGATCGCATGGACGATAGGATTGCCGAGATCGTTAAAGGATGCCCACCTGCACTCGATGGGAAAGGGCGATACATGTTCAGGAGATACGGGCAGATTGACCAAGACCCTGAATTGAATGGCTACAATGATGACCTAGCGGAGTTTGACGAAGAAGGACGAGATTCGGCAACAGACGATGAGGGTGCCCCGGTCCAGGCCAAGAGAGTGAATGCTCAACCTGAAGAAGAGGAAGAGGAAGAAGATGAGTGGCAGCCTGCAATGCACCTCCCAGGGGCAGCTAGCCCGCGTAGTCAGGACGCTGAGCCCTTAGAGGAGGAAGCTAGGGAGCGGATTACAGAGCGCCAGCCGGAGACACGTCCCCGCACGAGGGCGGCTACGCGCCGAGGTCGTACCTCGCCCAGCGCAGCACTAGCATCAAAAAGACGTAGAAAAGTTAGTTCACCTTCCACTTTCCCTCGTTTCGTGTGAGGTTGACCATGCGTCGTTTCCGAAGGAAGCGCAGCAGGTTTTGGAGGAACCTTTCCTTGATGACCTCGATGCGACCTTACGAGGTACTGAGGTTGGTGACAAGCTTGCCGAGGGACCTGATCCTTCCCCCGTCGGCCTCGAACAACCTAATTCCTCAGCAACAGCAGTTGAAGCATCGCAACCTGAGACTAGTAGGAAGAATCGTGGAAAGCCAAGAGCACGACCAGTCGCGCGCCCTGTATCACCACGCCAAACGCGCGCTCGTTCGCGATCGGCCAACCCACATGATTCCATGCCCGCTGCCCCAGAGAACATCATAAGGGCAAAGGCAAAGGCTTCCGCTGCTGCTGCCGCCGCCACGGTCCCGGAGACCATTCCCGAGTCCCAAGTCTTTGACGAATTCGTAGCGCACTCGGACTCGGATGAAGAGCGCGAAATGCATGAGGTCGAGGCAAACTTGCAGGACAGCGTCGTTTCTCGAGGTGCGTCGCTAGTCACGTATCCGGCTATTGGCTGGTGTTGACACTACCGCGCCATCTTTTTATTTAGAGGCCGAAAATCAGACGGATAGTCCCAGCACCAAGGGTTTGCGGACCTCTCGACGTTTACAACATTCATCACCGAACGTCGCCGCACTCGCCGATCCCGATGACTCCACCAGTGACGAAGAGGACGAGCTCGAGGATGACTCCGATGCCGAACTTCTCGAGCATGTCAGGAAATTAGAAGGACATGCGCAGGCGCAGTCACCTGCGCCGCGGCCCACGGCCAGTCGGAAAAAGAGCAAAGGCGACGACGACGATAACGAACTGGAGCGTAGTTCGTCCGAAGAGATTTTTCCGTCTCCTGGGACCCGCGCCGGTGCCGAAAAGAGACGCCGCACCCTAGCTGCTAAAGTTGCGCCTTATGAGCCACCGAGGGGCACACGGGCTGCGTCCATGGTCGAGAAGGAAAGGGCACGGAATGCCGCGGCGCGCCGCAGGTGATGCCTCCGTCAGCTTATGAGACCTTATTCTCGCTGGGTACATATGATCCTTCCCCGAGCGTCGTCAGCGTACTACCCACTGCTCAAGGTCCCCTCCTGGGGTCATTTCATTTCAAATTCCCGCCATTTACAGCAATGATATCTTTAGCCGACAATCCGACAATGGTTTCTTGCCTTTGGACACCCCTTTGGTTCTGCTTGTATTATTTTTGTGACTCGGTGAAGCAACGTTCGATTTCAAAATGTGCATACTGTATCGCTCTACAGAAATGGGACAGGCTTAGTACTGTCCAAGCTCCCGGTAAGCCACGCTACGTTTCATTGCCTCGGTCCATTCTCCACCATTATTTTGATGCAGTAGCTCATGGAGTTCTTACATTCATTTACCTATTCAGCGTACATATCTTTCCCAGTCTTATGATAGTTCTCTTATGGAATACATCCCGCGGGTCGTTCCTTCGTAGCTGCCCCCTATGCGCTCTATCTAGAATGCCGTTGACAGGCTGTTTGACCTCTCATTATGTCCATATATACTGTCCTACGTACAGTAAAGTCTAGGATATAAAAGGAGAGGTAGAGCTAGCCGGGCCACCAAGCAGAAACACCCGACGAGGGTCAGACCTGTGCATCTGGTTGGATTCCGAAAGATGTCTGTGGTTCTCCGCGAACGGTATTTTCATCCCCTTGACGTATAGCATGTGTCCTGGCGTTCGCATTCCTGCATACATTTGTTCGTACAAAAGCCGTTAGAAGGGTGACAAACCAGACGAGATTGGCCGGTAGCTCCGGGGAAGTTACACTCACGGACGGTTGACGAAACTTTCCGGGCCACGGAAGATGAAGAGATCATAGAGAAGGCACGCTACGAGACCGCCGCAGCATGAGCCAATGATGGGACCCCAAATCCAGTAGTGGTGACGAAAGGTGAACACTGCCAGTTTGTCCGAACATACGTTAGCCGCACATTTTGAAAGAGGACAGGTCGAAAACACGGACCTTGCGGTCCGTACCCGACCATTGCGGTCATGATGCGCGGTCCGAGGTCACGCGCGGGGTTAATGGCATAGCCTAGGTGTGGGCACATCCGTTAGCCTGCTACTGACGTAGACAATGGGCTCAAGTCATAGCGGCAAGACATACCGGTCTGCATCCCGAAAGCTGCTCCGATGCATAGAATGGCGAAAAAGATGGCCAAGGGGATGAGGCTGGGATGCAGCCCGCTGTTGCGCTTATCGGAGACGGAAAACACGACGAAAAGGAGGACGAAGGTGCCGATAAACTGGAAAGGTGAGATATGAGGTAGTTCAACGCTGAGGTATGCTTGAGGACGACTCTTACTTCGTCGAAAAAGCAGTTGGCTGACGACATGTAGGCGAGCTGCACGAAGAAACCCATCCTGTCAGATACAACACAACGAATAGAAAGGAAGGACAAGGAAACGAAACTGGGTAAGTGGAGAATAGTCCGGCAGTTTTCAGCGTACGCTGGCCGTTCCCGCCTTCGAAGATGTTGATGGCATCCGCATAATTGGCGTAAACGACGAGTGCTCCCAGCCATGCGCCGACGAGCTGTCCGAAAATGTATGTGACAGCCTTGAACCAGGAAAGCCCTCGGAAGACAGCCATGCAGAGAGTCACCTAGAAATTAGAGCGAACTCATTAGCACGTATGCACCTTTTTCGATGGAGAAGAGCGTACAGCGGGGTTAATGTGGCCACCAGACACGCCAACGGAAACCCACACTCCAAGGGCAGCACCTGCAAGAGGGCGACGGTCAGCATAGCGAAGAAGGGCAAGTGAGCCTACAGACCGCAACCCCAAGCGACGTTGAAACCGAGGTAGCTACCCTTCGGAGAGGGAGAGACGTTCACGTCTGCGCTGAGCCCAAATTGGCAATTTACACCGTTCCCAACCAGCATGAGGATCATAGTGCCGAGCATCTCCGCCGCGGGCTCCCTGATGATTTCTCTGGGATAGGTATAAGCATCGGGTAGGTGGTGCTATCGGAGCGTATAATAACCTCATCTTCGCCCATTGGTTTGGATGCTGAGTGGAGTACGCCGCCGGTGCTTGGTTTGAGGATAAGACACCCAATGGCAGTGATTCACCTTTTTGGTCAGTATCCGCTTGCGCTTCTCCATAGCCAATTCTCTTCAAAAACCGGGAAGGCAAGGACATGAGTGGCTGTAGGGTTTGAAGATAGTAGGCGGCGAGCCATGCGAGGCAGGGTATTTGTAGTCTGTCCTTACGTATGTGATGAATTTGACGAATTTGACGAATTTGACGAGGAAGATCTGATATAGGGCTTGAAGAACTTGAGGTACAGAAGCTGAGTTACTTTCAGATCGCATGGAGAGACAGCCAAAACCAACGCCCGCCTGGGCTCTGTCATTCCCAGGACCGCGCTCCCGCCCGCCCGGCATGTCTCCGGATGCGTTGTACGAGTTGATCACCACAAAGGCCGCCGCCGTCGATTTCGTTATCGTTGATGTACGACGTACTGACGTAGATGTGCGTCAATTTCCAGCCCATAAAGTAGTTTGCGAGTCTCACTCACGTTGATCATCCTTCATACCAGGTCATCATCCCTGGTGCTATCAACTTGCCTGCGCAGACATTCTATCCGTTGCTCCCGACGCTGGTGCCCCTCCTCGCAAAGATTCCGATCGTAATCTTCCACTGTTCATCTTCGCTCGGACGAGCCACACGATGTGCCGGGTGGCTTATAGATGCTCTCCCGCCAGATTCCAAGTGCACGGTCTTCATCCTGGAAGGCGGAATTAAGGCTTGGCGGGGGCGCTTTGGGGAGGACAAACAAATGTTAATAACGATGCCACTTGAAGAGAGCGAGGGGACTGGGACTGGGACCAGGGCATGAAGATCAGGGAAGATACGGATAGGTGCACGGTTAAAGAAACTCGGGTTGGGACGCTAAACGAGAAAGACTTGCATTTGTTGGCGCGATTGAACTGAGGTCAAAAGTTTGTCGAGGGGTGTATGGTGTGCCTCCTCGTATAGGGGGGTTTCTCTTTGCGCAAACAAGATTGATGTGGATGAGTGATTCCTCGTCGCTCGTCCATGTCGTGGCCCCCACTGTAAACCGAAACCCTTATCTGACATAAATATTGTGATAAGTGGCTGTCATTTTGTAAACGGATTTTTCCCACGTAAAAGAAACTAATCTTATTAATTTGCGTCCAAGGCCCTGTAACTGGAACCTAGAACCGCCAGCATGGGCACTCAAGTACTCAAGTACTCAAGGCTGGCACTTGGGGCCGTTCCTTGCTCCGTTTGAATGCTGAAAGGCCAACGCTTTGTCCACGGTGCCTCTCTCAGCCAGGGCTTTATTGGTTCTATAAAGGGTAAACAACGGTGGTGACTTGATGCCCTGGATGCCCTGGATGGGAACATTAAAGGCACGTAGGCGCCAGTGGTCCAGGCCTCATGCAGACACACCCGTGAGAGGCACGAGGCGCCCGACACAAGGGCTTGACGTTTGGTTCGTAGCGCGCACTCTGCATGGTCTTTCCCCGCTTTCTCCTCGTTTGGCTCTTGCTTGAGACCGTTTATCGCGCCTCTGCCCTTCATGTCAGGGTGCGTGGTGAGCCTAGGTCACCCTTTACTTCCAAAAAGGACCACATATCTGGCCTGGAAAATGGCCGGAACCTGAACTACCTGGTCAATGTCACCGTAGGGGGGCAGCCGTTCCAAGTCCTCATTGATACCGGAAGGTGAGCCAAACAGTTTGACCGCCTCACCATACGCGCGATGCTCATACGCCTGTTTCAGCTCCGACTTCTGGGTTGCGAACACAATATCGACTGCCTTCGACACGGGTGAGCGCTCAGGGATCACTTACGCTCTTGGCGAAGTGTCTGGTGAGTGACTCGCATCCAACTATCCAGGTGAAGCCTCAATTTCCTCACGCACCAGGGAACATCAAAACGGCGCAGTTGGAGGTTTTGGGGTATACGATTCCGGATCAAGCATTCCGTGAGCGACCCCACTATGTTTTCCTCCCAATCTTTTTATCTTTCGTCATTTAGTTGAAGTTACTTCATCGTCAAATACTCCTCCCGTGTCAGGTTTTCTGGGCCTGGGACCTAACAGAGGTTCGAGAATACATGCTTCTCTCAAGTATCAACCCCAGGGCGACACAGTGCTCGATCGCATATTCCGACAGAACGTTTCTGCTCCGAACTTCCTCACAGTCCTTCTTGGGCGTTCGAACGACCCCACGGACAAGTACCCTGGCAATATCACGGTGGGCGAGATTCTGCAAGGCCTAGAGAACGTCACGAGTCAAGCACGGGAGCCGGTCACAACTCTGCAACCACCCGATGCCGCAAACCAGCATTGGCAGGTACTCCTAGACGAGGATGGGATCATTGGACCAGATGGACAACCTATCCAGGTTCAAACTAGGGTTAAGGGTAGCCCGAGTCCGAAGCAATTGACGGCGATCTTTGATACGGGATTTTCATTGACCCAGGTTCCTCAGTGAGTGAAAAGTGTATTTCCGTTCTCCTGCCTTGTCCTTACTATCTTCGTTCAAAGGGAAGTAGCCAGTGCAATATATTCTGGCATTCCGGGAGCATCCCTGCAATCTGTGCAAGGTCTCGGCTCAATATGGGTCATACCATGTGACGCTGAGATTAACGTCGCTTTCAAGTTTGGTGGCCAAACGTATCCTGTGCACCCGCTTGACACGAATTCCGATGATGCATTAGCGAATCCAGATGGCCGGGTTTGCCTCGGTGCAGTATGTCCTTTCGGTGGGACTTGCATGCACTGTCTAAACTACCCATTCCAGTTCCAGCCTATCTCCTCTGGCGCGTCCCCATATTACGACATGATTCTCGGGACTTCTTTCCGTAAGTTCTGTGAATCCCACTGTGGTCTACGTCTGTGTCTTCTAACCCACCGCCAGTCCGGAACGTGTACCTCCTTATCAACTTTGGCGATTTCGTCGATGGCAGCGTGGACACTACCGCTGACCCATACGTACAATTGCTATCCGTCACAAACCCTGCAGCAGCCCACGCCGAATTTGTGAACGTCAGGCTCAACCACACTGGTGCAGCTGTGTCTTCAACTCCTACGCCCGCTGTCGATAAAGTAATCAACTCGAACCTGCAACCCACCACCGGCTCATCCCAGACAAGCAGCAGCGGCGACGTGAAAAGCGCATTTTTGAAGCAAAAAATCCCGATTATCATCGTGTTGTCTGTCGGCGTCGCATTGGTGTTGCTCGGGATCATCATGGTGTGCTGTACCCGCGACAGATTCTCCAAGCGCGGCCGACACAGCCTCGCGAACACGTACCGATCTTATCAACGCCTGGAGGCCCCAGCGCCTTTAGGCGACCTCAGTCGGGTGCAAGGATATCATAGTGGGCCACCGCCTCCCAACTCGTGGGGCCGTCGTTGAGGTGTTATTTCCCATATATTTATACCTTTTCTCTCCCAAAGGGTCTGTGATGTACAAAGTGTGCTATTTTTTTCTTGGGTTTTGTCAACTTGGTCTGCACCGTGGGGGTTCATAAGCCGTTTTGTATGTCGTCTTGGGGGAGGTTGCATTGTAATACCCTTGTGCGAACGCTCTAGTTAGATGCTCTAATAATGATGCGGTCGTGACTCTGGTCCTTCTGACAGCAACAGCATTGCTCGGCAGGCGAACATCTTTCTAATGAGTATTCTGTCCATACGTCCACTCCAGGAGCTCGAGTTAAGACATTTCTAAGAGGTGTTCTATTACGAGTTCGCGCTAAGATAGAGTACGTGAGTATGTACATATGAGATAGACTTGATAACGAATTCAGACTGCAGCGATAATAAAGATAACAAAATGCTGTTAACGGACGAACAGAAGCCGAAGCCACACATATAGTTAAGGTGATTCAACTAGACTTAGATTATCCACGCAGCGGGGGTACCACCCAGTGACGTGTCATTGGGGGGACGTAACTAATGGACCCCCGCCTCTCTTGGGCCTAAGACAGAAGCCACAGCAGGTTCATTGGTGGCGTAGTTAGGTTGTGCCATATCGAAGAAGGCTGCTCAGAGGCGAATCAAAGAGTGCATTCGGCTGTATTAAGATTCGGCAGGTGGATAGTGGGCTGCTCTGACCATGTTCAAAGAGCGCTGGCACCTGCTACGCCCTGGCCTTGAACAACTTCTCCTGTATGGCTATCTATCAGCAGAAAAATCAATAAGTCGGCGGGGTGTACTAGCCTGGGAGATCAACGACCCATGCAGGAGTCGTGCCTGAAAGCCCAATGTTCGATCGGGGCGCCGATTTAGGCCGCTTGTGCTGAAACTTCCGAGACAATAGTTCATCGCTTCTTGCGTGGCCTTCCGTAACTCAACTGCTAGATCATAGGCATAGAATGCGATACTGCTGCGCAGCGAGAGCCATGCATACACGGTCAGCACGCTATGCAGTGTCTCGAGACTCGCGAGGTCCAGCTTCGGTTTGGGGAGTATCTTATTCGCTTGCTTCGATGCGAGAACCTGCTCTAGGGTGGTCAACAACCCGCTCTTGAGCAGGATCTCGCGCAGGTCTACCGAGAATCTGTTTGAGTACGTGTTGAGCACCTGACCCATAATCGCTTTACATTGGTCGTCCATCGAGGGGAAGGGACATTGCAGCATCAACACGCGCTCCGGGAACGTCAGGACCTGACTGAAGGAGTCGACGTAGCGCATCGTCTCGGCCTCCTTTGCGTTTGGATCCATCACAGCCATACTCGGCGGTAGCACTGAGCAGAAGAGGAGGGCGTCGCGCACAGTCGTTGCAGTCGAACCATGAGGAAGGGCCTCGAAGATGTCCGCGATCGTGCCCGAGATAAAACCGACACGTGCATAGCGGAGCGGTTCTGCTTCTGTGTCCATTGCGGCCTTGAGAAGTGGAAGGTCCGACGGCTCAAACGTGGTGACTACACCACCGTCCACTCCCATACCGTAGCGACCTGCACGACCAGCGATTTGTTTGATTTGTGAGACCTCCAGGGGAACTTCCATCCACCCATCCCACTTGCTCATGGTCTCGAATATTACACGTTGAATTTTGCTTTTTGGAGATTAGCTCAGGGTACAGCGCGAATAGGGTCCACTTACAGATTGAGCCCCATTCCAACGGCATCGCTTGCGATCAAGACATCAACACCGCTATTGGGATTATTGAACAACGCTGCCTGCTCTGCGCGTATCTCCGGTGGCAATCGGCCATAAACGACGGCGCAGCGGAGGCCAGTTTTCTCCTCGATGGCGGTTTTCAAGTTGAATATGTTGGACCGGGAAAATGTGACGACACAGTCGCCCCTCTGAATACGGGTCAAGTCGCACTCAAGACTTCGAGGTGCGATTTCAAGTGGTGACAAACGCTGGTAATGGTTGACAACAAGCTCGTCCCCGGTGATCTCGGCGAGTGCCTGAACGATCGGGATAGCGCGCTCCTCACCGCATAGATGCAGTTCTTCCGCAGCGGCTCCTAACACAGCAGCTGTCCAGGCCGATCCGCGCTGCGAGTCTGCAATCATCTGGATCTCGTCAATGACGACCACATCGTAATGCTTGTCCAAGGAGAGCATCTCGACGGTGCAGCTGTACAGCGTCGCACCTTCTACGTTGCGCCGTTCATCACCGGTGACCAAACTACAGGGACGGGCGAATAGCGCATTTCCGTGTTTGAGCACAGCGCGGGGGGTTCCAGGCACTTGCACGTCGAGGTTTGAGGTCTCGTCCACTTCGTAGTTATCGGCGGCTTCGGCGCCAAGAGGTACGATTTGGCCGGTGTTTAGTCGTTCATAAATTTCGTGTGCGAGAAGTCGGAGCGGCCCTCCGTATGCCCCAACGCGTGAAGCGGCGAGAGTCCGCAAGGCCGTGTGGGTTTTGCCACTGTTGGTGGGTCCGACATGAAGGATGAGTTTTCGACGCATGCTTCGAGCGAGTGGGAAGCCATCCGCGAGACGCGTGAAATCAACGGCTGTGCGTAGTCGTGCCATTTGATCCAAAGTGTCCCCCGAGACTATGCCCTCCAAGGCCTTTCGGTGACGCGGGTCCGTGGCCCAAGAATACAGGAACGATGTCAATGCCTGGTCAATAGCCAGCCTTTTTGAAGGAGAGGTTGTGTCGCGGAACAATCGTGTCAGCTGGGCTGGACTCTTCTCTCTGAACCCGAGAGAATCGCTGTTCTGAATATCGCGTGTGAAGGTTGTTAAAAGTTCGGGCAGTTCCCGCTGCGGAATACCAAAGCGGAGGAGACGTTGTCTCACTCCGACCTTTGTTGCCCATGATGGAGCCTCGCGCTGGAATAGCCGCACAAGTTTCGTGGTAGATGGCGGAGGAGTATTAAGCGGAGTGGATGGTATAAGGATGGACGAGCATGCTGGGGCTGAGATAGTAAAATACTTGCAGAGAGTATTGCTCGGGTATGTCGAAAACAAGGGACGTTTGCTCCTGTGTGCGAGAGAACGAAAGAGGCGCCTCTGCATGAGAAATTAAATGACGCCAACTTTTGGCAGGAGTGTGTTAGATGTGGACACAAGAAGCAAGTCTCGTTTTATTCACCACAGTGCCTATTAAACCTTTGACCTAATACGCTGCATACGCTCGAGATATAGTCGTTTGGCTTGGCGTTGGACTCGGACCTGGTGGAGGGGGATTCGGAAGGGTGGAGAGTCACGTGCAGGTCTCGTCGCGTCTTTGCCATCCTCAATACTCACACTCGACTCCGAATGGCATCAATTGCACCCTCACGACTCGCCGCATTGACGCGTCTCCGCAGCGTCATCTTCCAAACATCATACAACACAACGTCCCAACGAACCGGAGCGAAATATCTCAAACGTCGCCTTCGCGGACCCTCGATGGTGGACTACTACCCGCACCAGCTATCCATCTCTGCTATCAACAAGGAGTTTCAAGGATTGGATCTGATTGATGAAGATGAGGAACAGCGACTGCAGGACGTAGTGGATAAGAAGAAAAGAGGGAAGGGCGCGCCGAAGAAGGCCAAGTCTGCTGGTAATTCTCACCCTTTTCTCCTCGACGTGGCTCATCGTTGTCTCATAGCTGACAGCCGCCGCGCTCAAAGAAGGCGATAGAAGTTTCCTGGTTGTATGGGTCATCATCGTCCGTAAAGCTCTCTATAGAATGCTACGTATGCTCGTACAGCATTTCCTCCATGTCTTCATTACTTTCATCCGTATCCACCCCATCCACATCCATACCAATCACGTATTCGGTTGGATTCTCCTCAGTTGTTCCCCAACTCGGAAGATGTGCCAACAACTCTTCCTCGTCAGCGCCCTCGCCCGATCCAAACTCGTGCAACTTGGTAAGCGTCCGGTGAAACAATTCATCGAAGGTGCTCTGGTGGCCGAGCCGCCGCATGGCATGCATGAGACTGTCCTTTTCGTCGTCGCCCTTTCCCTCGATCCAGTTCTCCAACGTGCTGACTCCCGTGATCAACAAGCTGTGCACTCGCGTGCGGACCGTCTGAGTGGGAAGGGGTGTCTTTTCAAGCGACTCTTCAGGTAATTCCACACCCTCGCCCCTCACTGGGTCCCATGCCCGCCTGCACAAGACGGAAAGCCAACCGCGGTCGAGCATGTCCAACCATTCCAGGAGTGGAATCAAGTCCATACCATCAGGGGAATACCCGGGGATGTCCTCTATTGCAGTTCCTGTAAAGCGTAACAAGAGCGAGATCCGTAGCATCCCGGACGGCGGGACAGGTGGGGTTTGCAGGGTCAGCGAAAACAAACTTCGCATCGCCAGAAGGTAGGCTCGAAGAGTGGGAAGTTTGGATTCAGGGTCATGTCTGGAACGATTCTCAGCCGAGTAATAAGTAATAACATGCAGGCAACGCCCCTAGATACTGACCGTCTGCTGTACTGCTGATGAATTTCGAGGTATTTCTCATCGAGATAGTCGAGCAGACGTCGCTCTTGCCGGTCGCTGAGTGGGTGAATTCTGATGGTCTTTGATGTCATGGCCGGAGGATCATGCAAAACGGGGCGTAGACGTGGGCTCGTCTATCTCTCACCTAAATCGAACAAGAAAACAAAACAAAAAGGTCTACGAGGGACACGGCGCACCCACGCGGCAGACGACATGCCCTGATCTCCTAAGACTAACTCGGTGAGTCCTGCTAGCTGCGGAATTGCTTCCCTGGCTAGACAAGGGCTGATTACTCCAAATCCAATCACAGCTTGCGCTGCGAGGGATGATGGACACCAAAGTTTTCTGGAGGGGACAGCCTTGAACCCAGCGCACAGGCACGTGACTCCGTTGGGGCAAACATCATCTCGCATTCCCACCTTGGGGCCGGTACAGCCACTGCACCATCGTGCGGCAAGATATCCTGGCATATAAAGTCAACATATGGCGTCGCATTCGTCCTTCAATCAGGCTTGTTCAAGCCAAGTCTCGTCACTTTCTTATATTATATTACTGGTTTGCATCAATTTTGAACATGGACGGTTCAAACGCCAAAATCCCTGGCAAACCTGACGAGTTGTATTCCGGAGGACGCCGGTATTTCGTGGGGGTCGAAACCAAACAAGGCGTCAACAAAAGGGTTCCCTCTGACGACCACAACCACGGGCCGACTCTATCTTCAGCAACGATATCCACGCCCGTTTCCCTTTCTTTCATCGTGCGGTGCCTCGTAACAACGCACTTGTCGCCAGACACATGACTAACACCCCTTCAGGCTCAAAGCGTCCCTACGACGGTCCCGCAGACACTGAACTTAGAAAGCGCTCTCGCGATTCTGAATCAAGGGATCGCAAAGATGCGCGAACTTCAGTAAAACCCCATGGCGCACGGGACAGACGCACCACAGATGACCGTTATCGACGAGATTACAGTCCACGTCGGGACCGTGACCGCGATCATCGAGGCAGAGATGACAGGCGGGAGAAAGACGATAGGCGAGACCGGTTTAGGAGAGACAACGGCAGGTATCGTGATCGTAGGTATGAGGATCGCGGAAGGCGTTCTTCATACGCCGACGAGCGACGGCATACTCCCGAGCCTCCCCATCGTCCGTCAAATGGTTCTTCACGTCCCCGGAGGACGCCTGATTCTGATAGGGAGGAGGGCGAGTGAGTATTTATCACCCAATATGTTACTATTCGCGGCTTTGACACGCATACATACAGGATATCTCCTCATCCATTGCGGGGGTCACCCTCACCACTTAAGAAAACGCCTACCACGGAATCTAATCCTCCTCCGAGCGCACGCCCACAAAATCCCGCACCTTCCGTACAACCTGAGCTCGAGCTCGAGTTAGCTACGTCTCCAGTTCCAATTGAGGTGACCCTTGCTGCGCGCCGTGCCAAACGGCAGGCTATCCTTGCCAGGTATGCTGGTGTCGCAAGTGTCAACACGACAGAAGCCAGCCCCAGTCCGGGGCCTAGCAGTGCGGTCCAACCGCCGCCTCCGTCTGCTGAAGTTTCTGATCCCCAGTCTCAGCGTCACAGCATCGTTGGAGAGAACGACACAGGGTTTGTCTCACGGGATCAGTCTGTGGGCCCTTCACGTGAATCCTCATATACTCTCTTCTCTGGAATATACCCTGACATCTGCGATATCAGAACGCCGAGAGTCCCAATCTGCATCGCCTGCCCCCGACATATTCGAGCTCGCGAAGGGAGGCGAGGAAGAGGGGGCTCAAGCTGAAGCCCAAGAACAGTTGAAACGTGACGGCGCGCGTGAGCAAGTGTCTGCCGCAGACTACGATCCAAGTCTCGATCGCCGAGAAGACGAGCAAAGGCGAGTCCGCGGCGCCAAAGAAGACTTAACTCAGGATGTTGAAATGATAGACGACGACGACGACGAGGATGACGTGGACGATATGTTCGCCCTCTTTGTGGCAGACAAGAAGAAAAAGATCAAGAAAGTGAAGAAAGTAATCGTATGTCGTATCAGTCGTTCATTGCTCACCGCGCTGATTTTTGTGTTTAGAAACACACTTTACCGGCTCTCATTACGACAACGTTGGACACTGCCGCAGACCCTGAAGGCTATTATCAAGTCATTCTTGGCGAGCACCTTGATGGTGGTCGCTACCAAGTATTTTCCTCCCTCGGGAAAGGCATGTTTGCCAACGTCGTGCGTGCTCGGGTGCTCCAAAGTGAGATGAGCGATGTTGGTAAAGAAGTCGCGATCAAGATAATTCGCAGCCAAGAATCAATGTTCGTTGCTTCCCCCATCACCTTCGCTTTGACATGCTCACGAAGGTTCAGGTACAAGGCAGGGCAGAAAGAAGTACAAATTTTGAACAGACTTAGACAATCAGATCCAGAGGATAAGAAGCACGTGGTCCGCCTGGAACGGACCTTCGAGCATCGCGGTCATCTTTGCTTGGTCTTTGAGTCACTGAGGTCCGCCGCCATTTCCCGTCTCTTCCGAATGATGTATTGATGCTTCTGCATATAGCATGAATTTGCGCGATGTTGTCAAACGCTTCGGCAAGGATGTCGGACTGAACATTCGGGCTGTCCGCGCATACGCACAGCAACTCTTTCTGGCGCTCAGTCTTTTGCGGAAATGTAATATAATGCATGCGGACATCAAACCCGACAATATCATAGTACGTCTATTCTCGTGCGGCGCAGTCTTTATGACGCTACCTGGGTTTTATCTTATGCATATCCACATAGGTCAATGAGCCGAAGACACAGCTAAAGCTGTGTGACCTTGGTTCTGCCTCTGATGCTTCCGAGAACGATATCACACCCTACCTTGTCAGCAGGTTTTATCGCGCACCGGAAATTAGTGAGTTCTATCCGCCGTGATATCTGCGTTCTCATCACCCACTTGCACAGTCCTCGGCATTCCATATGACCCGTCGTTAGACATCTGGTCCATTGGTTGCACTCTTTACGAGCTTTATACGGGAAAGATATTACTCCCCGGTCGATCGAATAACCAGATGTTATTGCTCATGATGGAACTAAAGGGCCGGTTCAACCAGAAGATGATCAAAAAGGCAAAGTTTGGCGATATCTATTTCGATGAAATGGGCGGTTTCGACAGCGTCGAAAGAGACCGGGTGACGGGGGCGGTAAGTGGTCTTTGATCCGTTCAACATATTACTCACTGGATTGTTCCAGGACGTGGTACGCAAGGTTCATATCTCGAAGCCGACACGCGACCTGCGCGCGAGGCTCATGCCACCGTCGTCTGTGCAAATGAGCGAGGATGAGCGTAAGCTCCTTACGTCGTTCGTCGATATATTGGACAGATGCCTAGCCCTTGACTCTACAAGGCGCATCACCCCAAAGGAGGCACTTGTCCATCCATTCCTCCGTGGTTGAGCTTGGTCGACAAAGTAACATCACCTAGGTATTTGAACGGTTACTAGTTTCCTTGTCTTTCTTGCGGGCGTATGTAAAGTATGTTACTGAACTTCCTAATACATGCGCAGTGTGGGCAGTCAAACGACGGCATTATATCGGTTCCACTATCGAGCGCGGATGCTGGGAAGGTCGCATGCCTACGTGCCTCTCTCTCGTCCAGATACAGCCACACACTACAGTTCCAAGCCGGTGGGTTTGCACCGGCTTGTCGTGACGATCTCGCACATTCCTGATCTGCAAAAGCGTCGCGACCTTCGTATTGCCGTCGAGACCACTGGCACCGTAGTTTCGGTCCCTAGTGGACATGAATTAACGTCGCTCCGAGTACGACGCCGAGCGAGAACACCGCACACACCGATCGTTTTCCAGAGAGCGTCGTGTTTGCATGCAGTACTGATCTCGAGGACTTGAGAACTCCTAGTGCCAATCGATTTTTCCGCAGTGTCTAGCGGCGTTTGACGTTCTCCACGGATGCCGCTCGTGAAAGTCAAACCGTTCTCGATGGGGGTCCGGTGTCGCGCACACCCTCACTGGTACCGAAGTATGGTCTGTCTTTGAACTGAGCCGCCCTCAGTCGTGGTCATAGCTCGTTCTTCGTTCCAGGTAGTACCCTTGCGGCAGAATATGAGTCTTGGACATCGAATTCCTTGGCCAACCCACTCACAGAATACCATTAGGCCATCGGAGCACATAATCACCACCTACTATGCATGGAATTATTAGGTCTGAATGGTAATCTCCCTTTATCGATGATGCATCGATGATTACCCCAAAGACATTCAACAGACTCGGAAGTCATGTTTTTTGTTCCGCGGGGAAGGGAGCGGACGTAGAAGCGAAGGCGCAGAGACGAATGAGTCGTTCCACAATGTAAAAACGGTATTCTAGAAGTCGAGAAGCGGCAAAGCGCATGCGTAGGCGGCGTAGCCCCGGGCGCGCGGTTGCAACTGATGCTATAGCTCATGTCCCCTCTGATCCGAGGCGCACTTCCCGATCAACCCTTTCACGGTGTGATAGAGCAACTTGAGGGGGGAGGAAAAGGTTGCCCGCAGGCGCGTTCGTTCGGGTGGGGTGACCTTCCCTACGGTCTACATTCGGTACAATAACTCGAACTATTCCCTCGCTGGTGTCCCAGAAGACCTTTTCTGTCTTCTCTTCACTAACCCCGATTTGTCCAAGGTCGATAGACAGTTGTGCGGCCATGAATGATGGTCAGGGTGACACGAGTCTCTCACGAGTATCATCTTGCAAAAACCTTAGTACAATAGGAGATACAGTACGTACTAGTGGAGGAATCCTAACTGAACATGACCGCCACTGACGTGCAAGTGATGTGATCTAAGCGTATCACATACATCACAGACTAGACCCGATCTAGACCACCGGGCGATGGCCTAAGTCACAAATAGGATGTCGTCCGGACAATGAACAGCGTTGCGCCCCCGGATCATTCCTCGTGTCAGTATCACTTGATTGACAGCCTAGGGCCCATCAACAATTTCAAAATGCTGTTGTTCGGGAGCTTTCAAGCTCATAGCGCTCATAATGCGAACAGGAACTCTCTCGACCAACTTCGTGCCAGCTTCGCGCAGAAATGGAATCCTGATTCCACCATCCCAACTCAGAGGACAATGGCACATGGTCAAAACAGATCTCCTCTACATCATCCCGTAACGTACTCACCGCCACATACACACCCATCACGATCTTGCTACCGGTGTATCCTATCAAGCGCCGCTCGTTGGCTCCAAAAGTCGCGACACATTTTGTACGCCTACACCGTACTGTAGAGGCGCATAGAATCCAGTTGCAACGCTTGTTCCATTATAATTATTCCTTGTCTTGCCAGTGACACCTTCCTGCGGTGCGAGTACGGGATGCTGCGGTCTTTCGACCGACTGAAGTAGTCTTTTGAGGGTCGCAAATGCGATCATCGAACATCCCATCCATAACACAGCAAGCTTTATCATTGCCGTCAAATAGCGATAAAAGGTCAGATTGGCCGTCAGTAACCTATGGCACGAAGCTATTCTGCGACTACTGCTCATCGTTTTACCGACATTGTCGGTGAATGACAACATTTCTGATCCTAGATGGTTTTGCCACGAGATAGTCAGGCAATCGGTTTATCCGATTCAAGACTCACCGTGACCCCTCCCGCTTCAAACTGGTGACTCAGCTATAATGGGATAAATCTTGAATGGAAGTGACAGTCATGAAAGGGCTCAGAAAATGCAGTTGAGACGGGGTACCAGCACTGCACCGTCCACATGCATGTTTATCATCCACATAAGTATCCTCCAAAGGCATTTTATGAATCAACATACGATAGCTACACTTTCCCGGAAAATGCCGCCACTGATAGCAGTTACGATGTACATTCGCAAACACCACAAGAGAAGATACCATTTGACAAGAGGTTGAGATAACGGAATGGCTGCGTAAAGCAAGAAGAACAGTTGTCTTGCCCTCACTTGCGTGATTGATCTGCTAGAACGCTTCCCTGGCTTACACATGCAAATGGGGATGAAGAAGACAAGAAAAATAACGAGCGCGGAGGTAACTTACGTGTATCAGGAAGTCTCATCAGTTCCCAAGTCCCGGGCGACAGTGCTTCGTAGCATGTGGAGCACCAAGCTGAACAAGAGTGGGATCAGACATCAAGCAGCCAGCCATCATTCGCCAGTGAAGGCCGACTGTATCTATCCCGTAGCGATAACGAGGTGGTTGACATCGATAGTCATCGAGGAGCCTGAATCATGCGGGCTTGGTGAGGGCAGTCGCTGTCTCGCACCCCCCTGTCCTGCTGAGACGTACGATCTCGCGCACACCAACAGAAAAGGGTGCTTTCGAGGGATGAGAATCCAGCAACGATAAGAATAGTAACTTATAGGAGCTGGCAGGGAAGAGTTCCGAAGCCTGAGAGAATTACTATGTTCTGATTGCATTACGCACCCTCCAGCCATGTTACATAGACACTCATAAGTGCGCACGGCGTAGGCACGCAGATTGCAAGACGATAAGTGTACAAAAGCTCGGGCCAGATTGCGATGCATGGGGGTGCGAGCTATTCTGTCCGGTTCCAAGCCAGTTTATTAATTTGACTTCTTGACTTTCCGACAAGATTGTGTCAGCCTGAGCACTTGCGGAGAGTATTCCGAAGGAGAAATAACTTATCATGCTTACTCAAGGCCTCAACTGAAGCTTCAAGGCTCAAGGCCTAGACTCGAGTAGTAGGCCATTCGTGATGACTTACCGCACGAGGAATGTCGTTACTAGGCACCCACACCCCGTCCCGAAATCACATATCGCGCCAATCTGGAGATTTCCGGAGGACTTGCTTTGTCTCGCTCAAAAGATCACTAACTGAACGTGTGACGTGTCAAAGTTTTCGGCTCGCAGTGAAAGCTCCTGCTCGCCGCTCGAGTGTCTGGCCCTACTGTACTGTATGTCAGCGCGAAGCTTTGGATGACGTGTAAACAATATTATGCCATTCGCCGTAACTCGGACTTTACTGCCAGCGGCGGCAACTCGCTTTGTGAGACGACATTTCTCGTGCTTCAATCAATGCTGGGATCATATGATGCGATGCCACGGGCCACATTTGATTTCCCGGGCCGATTGTTGAACCCGCGAGGTTCCGTATTACCGGGCTTACCTTTCGTAGGTATATGAACAAGATTTAATTATGGGCCGCACCCTCATCAAGTTATATGACTAGTCTTTCAGTTTAGCTTCTCATAGGCGGCAATCACACGATAGCGGGACAACTATATGTCACCCTATGACTTGCGAAATGGGATGTTGGGTCGTATCTCTTGCCTTCTCTCTGGTTTCTTGACAGGATCACGCCAAAATCTTCAGAGGCCCATGTGCCTGGGGAAATCAACAAGTTTGGAGGCCAATTGGAGGTTTCGTGCATGTGCGTGTACCACTCACATACCATACCGTGTCACGACCCCTCTCAGGCCTCTGACTCCGAGTCTCCCAACCTGAATCAGACGTTTCAGGACTCAGTCTTATTCCGGTGGCCCATAATGATATTGGGGTAACGGAACCATGGTAGTTTGGTTTGAAAGAACATATCTCTTTCTCATGTCTGCTGTGCCCGGCAACAATTCTCGTTGCCAGGCTGTTCACCCAGCTCGTTTCTTTCCTGCGGCTACTACACCTCTTCTTCTCGTACCTCCGCCAAAGGAGACGCCTATGTTGTACATTATTCCTCGAAATTTGCCTCAAACATCCGTGACTTTGAGTTTCACGTTATTGCCTTGATGCGCGTAGCAGCGTTGCGAAATTGCTCGGTTATGTTCAGAACCCGCATGGTGAGTACTCAGTTGTTAGCCAATTGCTTCCGTCGTCGGCCTCCAATTTCCACCAAGTCAATAGCCAAGCAGTGCACTGTACACTAAATTATTGACCATCAAGAGCATATCGCGCCTTTGCTACGAGGACATTGGGTACCTTATCAAGTCCCAGTAACGCTTCAGATTCTCAACAGCGGATAGTGCGTTGACGCTACTGCCCTAGATTATGCAACACCATACACACTCTTACTCCATACAATTTTCAAGTTACGAACTTGGTATGCGGAGTATTTCAGTGAATAACCGATACATTTTACTAGTACAATTTGGGACATTGTAGCCATTAGGTGGGGAATAAGAGAATATTGCCATGACCAAGGACGCGAGTGGAAGGTTACACAGAGAAGAGATCGGAGAAAGGGGAAGTAGGCACACAGTGCCTGTCTTTCGACGAGGCAGCGGCACGTATTTTATGGTGGGAGAGGTGGCTACTGACAATTTAGACTACCTAGCCTAAGAGTGTTTCTGGACCACCAAGAATCGAGCGCAAGGTGGAAGGGTGGAGTCCAGACCGAGCCCTGGCTTGGAAGGGCCGCGCGCGATGAACGCGATGTCGGGAGGCGGGTCTTCAAAGCGGCGTGCACTTGTGACGTCGGCCGATGGATCTTAAGGGTCGAGGGGCTGGGGGCGGTGTGCCTTGTCGGATAGTCGGGCGAGGGTTAAACGACACAGAAAAGGGGCGAGCTGAGCTATTTCATGCCCAGCGCGGGCACGTTCCTTACAGTGAGATGTCGGTTGGCGAGGATTTCAAGGTTGTGCGTACTAGTGGTGTTGGCCGACGAACGTGGGCATGGTCGAGACTTGGGTGAGGAGGACCACCCATATTATTGATTACTTTCATCATACATAAATAATACTGTCTTAGAAACATGTCAAATTAGTAACATCCTGAGGCCATACTCTCTCATAACCCATAGCTCGGAGCTGCGACCGAGGGGTATGGGTTAAGAAGGCATCAGCTGTATCATCACGTACGTAACGATTGTCATTGACGGCACGCGGTATTCGCACAAGTAGGGCGTGGAATCAAATTATGCCCGTCTAACACGTCCTGAGCATGAAGGGCAATACCCTGAGATTTGTGGCGCTACAAGGAGCTCAGGTCAGATAAGGATAAGAGGAGGCATTCCACCGGCGCACCATATTGTTCCGGGAATTGCCGACTGGAGACCAGCGTGGGTCGCCAGATAATATGGAAGTTAAGGAAGAAATTGTCTCGTGAGTAGGTGGTCTGTGCAGTCCGGGATACAGCCCTTACTATTGCCAACATGTTTTTTTGCAGTTGATGCAATTGACCGGGTGGAAAGGGCTCAGTCTACAGTGACTATCCGCACACTGAATCTTTAGTAAACGTCGTCAGTTTGCTTAACAGCCCAGGTTGCGGTGAAATAGCTAAGGACGTACTAACTCCTCCTTCTGGCGAATGATGTAGATTGGTGATCAGGTCATGCTGCCGAATTCACATGTCTTCTACTTACAAGGTCAGTGGTATGACCACAATACAAGTAGATATTTTTGACTCTGCGAGGTACTTTGAGCACTGCAAGATAGAAGAGGGTGGGAGCTTACCGTCGAGAATGGCACATTTTCGTGTATTAGAAATTAGGCAGGTATTCAGCGGGTGTGTTAGTGGAGTTCGGATGTGGGATGACCAGGGGGAAGGCATGGTGCTTGCTTATATACGGGGAACCACTGGCAGGACGACATCCCGGTGAATTGGTGCCGTGGTCTCAAAGTTTGGACTCGGCCCCAACGCGGTGTGATGGCTTCTCGTAACCGATTCGTTACAAGACAAGATCACTGGGACTTGATGCTTTAGCCTGACTGGGATCCGGACACGGGGGTACATACATACGTGCCATGATCCGTAAAAGCTTGGCCATGAAGTGTCACATAGTGACACAGGTATGCATGGAAACTGCCAGATAGACGAGCAGGCTTGACTAGAGTGAGCGAGTGGTAGCGGGTCGTGGCGAGTAAATGAAAAAAAAGTCAAATACCTAGACAAGCGCAATTCGGGAGAGGATTTGGTCAAGATCCAGATCCTCGCCGCGGAGCCGGCTTCGGCGCAGCAGCAAGACCGATGTGTGCCTCCGCCGGTAAGTATGGATACGTGAACTGAACTTAACTCTGTGCTCATAAGTGCATGCGGTGTGTGATCGTAAATTTGTGATTCAAAGCCAGCCCGGTGAACACTAATATGCCTCATCCGAGAACAGTACGATTATAGTACAGTATTGAGTCGCACTAATTCCGGCATTGTCCAACAGCTGTCATCGCCATCCAATGGTCTTCGTTTCAAGCTACGTGCGTAGATTCACGCTTGACGTGGCTCCGGGAGCTTAACACTCCAGTCCAACTCTAAGGGGGATGATTATGATTGTGACTATGGGCGCCGACATGAAGCAATGTGGATGGCAACCGAGAAGGGTAAGGGAGTTGATTTCGGTTGCTAATTGAGTCGTCATCTCCGAGTCGTTCAGGACCGAGCTACAGTATTGACCCTCTTTTCTAATTGTCGGGTATAGTATACCACATTTTTTTTTCTCGTAACATTGGGACAACGCTGATCGTGGCGGGGTGAACAGCTCAAATCGGTTGCACGAAACTGATCCCCGGTTGAAACGGACCGTTTTACAACGCATACGTTCATATTTGACAACAGCAAAAAAGACA
>Ga0137394_10000478_pt1 | contig 27929 bp, 21 predicted proteins | sample czobulk116metaG_FD_108278 | JGI IMG/M metagenome (GOLD analysis project Ga0137394, IMG submission 108278) | Vadose zone soil microbial communities from Angelo Coast Range Reserve, California, USA - czobulk1.16 metaG | ecosystem: Environmental > Terrestrial > Soil > Vadose zone | place: USA...
CGCGGCCGGTGCTACTCTCGGCGCGAACGCGGGCGGCGAGCCGGCGAACGACCACAACGACGTGTAATCAGTTGACCGATCTTCGTCAGGGATTTCGGGGGGGCGGCCGCGAGGCCGCCCCTCCATCCTTTTCCGGAACGGACCATGGCATCTGATCGTCGACTTCCGGTGAGCATTTCGCTGGCGATCCCCTCCCTGGCCACCGGGGTGGTGCTCGCCGCCCTCGCGACCTCCGCCGCGCTTCTGCGCGCGCGCGCCGAGCGCCTCGCGCCCGTCGCCGTCGAGGCGACCTTCGACATCCCGAACTTTCCCGCCGAGGTGGTGAGGCCCTTCTCCTTCGGCCTGCGGTCCGTCATCTCCGACTTGATGTTCCTCCAGGCCATCCAGGTCCACGGCGGCCGGAAGAAGACCATGCTCACCGCACAGGAGGGCAGGCGCGACGACCGGGCGTTGAACAGGCTGCTCACCTACGCAACCGATCTCGATCCCCACTTCGCCGGATCGTACCGGTTCGCCGGAAACGCGATGCCCAGACAGACCAGCGACGGCAAGGCCACGAACGTCCTGGAAGCGGAAGCATTGCTCGCCAAGGGTGCGCGTGAGCGCGCAGACGACTGGCACATCCCCTTCACGCTGGGGTTCCTGCAGTCGTACTACCTGGACCACTTCGCGGCCGCCGGGCAGAACTTCGCCGCGGCGGCGCGGCTTCCGGGCGCGCCGCAGTACCTGGGCCTGCTCGCGACGCGCACGCTGACCGAGGGTGGCAATCTCGACCTCGCCGAGCACCTCGCCGCCGCGATGGCCGATCAAGCGACCGAGGAATCCGCGGAAAAGGAATGGCAGGAGCGCCTGCTCGACCTGCGCATGGAACGCCACCTGCGCCAGATCGAGACGGCCGCGGCGCACTACGCGGCGCGCACCGGACGGCGCGCGGCATCGCTCGCCGAGCTGGTGAGGTCGGGCGACCTCGCCGGCGCGCCGCGCGAGCCGCACGGCGGGCGCTACGAGCTGGCCGCGAACGGCGAAGCACGGTCCACCGCGAAGGCGAGGCTACGGATCCGCGGCAGGAAAGGGACCCTCGCCGCCCTGGAGGTCCAATGATCGGAGCATTGCGGGCGCAGTGGCTGATCGCAGGGAACACCGTGCGCGAGCTGGTGCGGAGCAAGCTGCTTCACAACCTGCTGCTCTTCGCGGTCCTGTTCATCGCCAGCTCGATGTTCGTCGCGCAGCTCACCATCGGGCAATGGGACCGGGTGATCCTCGATCTCGGCCTCGCCGCCATCGAGGTGTCGGGCGTCCTGGTCGCGGTCCTCGTCGGCGTGAGCTTGGTGGCCGGCGAGATCGAGCGGCGCACCGTGTTCCCCACGCTGGCACGGCCGGTGACCCGTGGGACGTTCCTCCTCGGCCGCTACCTGGGCCTGTGCGCGATGCTGGCGGTGAGCGTGGCGCTGATGCTGGGCGTGCTGGCCGCCGTCCTCCACCTCGCGGGTTACGGGCTCAGCTTCTCGGCAGCGATCGCTGCGCTGCTCATCCTGGTCGAGCTGGCGCTGATGGCCGCGGCCGCGATCCTCTTCGGCAGCTTCACGACCCCCATCCTGGCCAGCGCATTCTCCCTCTCGCTCTTCCTCATCGGACATCTCTTGTCCGACTTGAAGGCCTTCCAGCAGCGCAGCCAGAGCGATCTGGCGAAGGCGCTGACCGGCATCGCGTACCGGCTGCTCCCCGACCTCGAGCTGCTCAACGTGAAGTCGCTGGCGTCGAACGAGCTGCCCGTCCCGCACGGGCTCGCCTCCACGGCGGCCCTCTACGGAGCGGGCTACGCGGCCACCTTGCTGGTGGTCGCGGTGACGATCTTCTCCCGCCGCGATCTCAAGTAGGGTCGCCGTCCTCGCCTTCCGGCTCGGTCCCGTTCTCCTCGCCGGACAGCTTCTTGAGACGATGGCGGAACTGGCGGAAGGTGAGGCCCAGCTTCGCCGCCGCGTCCTTCTTCACCCCCCGCGCCTCCGCGAGCGCGCGGTCCATCAGCTCGCGTTCGATGGCGGCGAGGTGTGCCTCGAGCAAGAATCCTTGGGGGAGCGGACCGTCGGCCGCCAGCGATGGCGTGCCGCGCAGCGGCGCCGGCAGCGCGTCCAGCGTCACCTCGTCTCCGCTGGAGAGCGCCACCGCGCGCTCGATCAGGTTCTCCAACTCGCGGACGTTGCCTGGGAAGGCGTATTCGTCGAGGCGGCGGCGCGCCTCGCGCGACAGCCGCAGCTCGGACCGGCGGTGCTCGGCGCCGAAGCGGCGCAGGAAATGATCGGCGAGGAGCAGGATGTCCTCGCGGCGGTCGCGCAGGGGCGGGACGCGGACCTGCACGACGTTCAGCCGGTAATAGAGGTCCTCGCGGAAGCGGCCGGCGCGGACCTCGGCGGGAAGGTCGCGGTTGGTGGCGGCCACCATGCGCACGTCGACTTCCAGGTCGTCGGTGCCGCCGACTGGCCGGATGTGGCGGTCCTGGATCGCGCGCAGGAGCTTTACTTGGAGGGGCGTGGGCAGCTCGGCGATCTCGTCGAGAAACAGGGTGCCGCCCTCCGCGGTCTGGAAGAGACCCGCCTTGTCGGACTGCGCGCCGGTGAAAGCGCCCTTGACGTGCCCGAACAGCTCGCTCTCGATCAGGCCTTCGGGGATCGCGCCGCAGTTCACCGGCACGAAGGGCTGCTGCGCGCGTGGGCTCTTGGCGTGCACCGCGCGCGCCACCAGCTCTTTGCCCACGCCGCTCTCGCCGGTGATCAGCACCGTGGTCCGCGCCACGGCGACTTTGTCGACCAGCTCGAAGACGCTTTGCATGGCCGCGCTGCGGCCCACCATGTCGCCGAGCCGCGTGCGCCGCTCCAGCTGTTCGCGCAGGAGCCGGTTGTCCTCGGCCAGGGACCTGCCGCGCAGGGCAAGCTCGCGCTTTTCCAGAGCGCGCCTGACCAGGGGCACCACTTCGGAGGCGAGGCGCGGGGACTTCTCCAGGTAGCAGAGCGCCCCCAGCTCCAGCGCCTGCTCACGCACTTCCTCGCTGCCGAACGCCGTCATCACGATCACTTCCGCCGGCGCCTGGCCTTCCTTCACCTTGCGCAGGACGTCCAGCCCGTCGCCTCCCTTCCCGATGCGGAGGTCGGTGATCACCACGTCGAAATCGCCTCCGGCCAGGGCGCGCTCGGCCGAAGGCAGGTTCTCCGCCTGCTCCACGGTGTGGCCCTCGGCGGTAAGGCGCATGTCGAGCATCGTGCGGATGCTGTCCTTGTCGTCGACCACCAGGAGGCGCGCCATCGCCCTGACTCTATCCCGCGCTCGCCGCGCGCACCGGTTCCTGGTCGGCCGCCAGCGGCAGCGTCACCGAGAAGGTGCTGCCGCGGCCGGGCTCGCTGCGCACGGCGATGCGGCCTGCGTGACCTTCGACGACCCGGTGCACGATGGCGAGGCCCAGCCCGGTGCCATCCGCCTTGGTGGTGAAGAAAGGATCGAAGATGCGGGGCAGGTCGTCGGGCGCGATGCCCTGTCCGGAATCCTCCACCTCGAGGAGCGCCTGCCCGGCCTGCCGGCGCAGCTTGACCGCGATGCGACCGCCCGGCTCGCTGGCGTCGCGCGCGTTGCCCAACAGGTTCCAGAGGACGGACTTGATCTGGTTCACGTCGATGGACAGCCAGACGGCAGGTTGCACGTCCAGCGCCACGGAGATCCCCTTCAGCGCTGCCTCGCGGCGGAAGACGTCGATCGTCTCCTCCACCAGTGGCCCGGCCTCCACGGCCGCGAGGTTCGGGGAGGCGGGCTTGGCGAAGGCGAGGAAGTCCGTCACCAGCGCCTCGAGGCGCTCGCCCTCCCCGCGCACCATCTGCATGAGCCGCTTCTCGTGCTGTCCCAGCTTGGGCGACTGGCTGAGCAGCTCGATGGAGCCGCACATGGCGGCGAGCGGATTGCGGATCTCGTGCGCCAGGCCGGCGGCGAGGACGCCGACGACGGCCAACCGATCGGCGCGCCGCATCGCCTCTTCCATGCGGCGGATGTCGGTGAGGTCCTGGAAGACGATCACGTTGCCGTGCGCGCCTTCGGCCAGCCTCGCCGCCGCCCATCCCAGGACGCGGTCGCGGCCGTCGGCGCCGTGGACGGTCGCCTCGTTGCGCTGGGGGCCGCTCCAGCTGCCGCGCGTGAGCGCCTCGCCGAGGGCAGGGATCGCATCGTGCAGGCTCTGCCCCAGCGCGCGATCTTCCGTGAGGCCGGTGATCTCCAGTCCCGCGCGGTTCAGGTAGGTGACGCGCCCCTGCTCGTCGACGGCCACGATGCCGCTGGAGATGGACTTCACAATCGCGGAGTACAGCGCCTCGAGCTTGTCGAGCCGGGTCTGCCGCTCCTCGAGTTGGGCCCGCGCGCCTTGCGCCTGGTCGGCCAGGAACGAGGCCAGCGCGCCGGCGAGCAGGAAGGCCGACAGGTTCAGGACGACGGTGAGCGCGATGCGCGGCGCGGGCAGCGGCGGGTGGGCGAGGTAGGCCAAGGCGGGCCGGATGAGCCCGTTTTCCATCCCGAACACGAGCGCGCAGAACGCCAGCGAGGAGGCCGCCGCCCCGAGCACCGCGCCGCGGCGGCCCAGGCCCATGGCCCCGTTCACGATCGCGACCGGGTACAGGATGGTGAAGATGCTCTCCGGACCGCCCGTCAGATAGACGAGCCCGGTGGCCGCGAGCACGTCGGCGGCGAGGTGCGCGTACACCAGGCCGCGCAGGAACCGGCGGCGGCGCAACAGCACCATGGAGACCAGCGAGGCCACGTAGAGCCCGCCGATGATCGCATACAGGTACGCTTCGATCCGTCCCGGGAACCCTTCCGAGCCGAGCGAGAGCCCTGCGGTCGCCACCAGCAGCGCGGTGCTCACCAGCAGCCGGACGCCGGTCAGCAGGACCAGCTTCCGGTACAGGTCCGGCGGACTGGCCGGCTCGGGCTCGGGAGGGTCGCTGATCACTTGCCTACTTGATCGCGCCGGCGATGGAGAAGATGGGCAGGTACATGGCGATCAGGAACCCGCCGACGATGCCGCCGAGGAACACCATCATGACCGGCTCGATCATGCTGGTCAGCGCCGCGACGGCCGCGTCGACCTCGTCGTCGTAGAAATCGGCGATCTTGGTGAGCATCTGGTCCATGGCGCCGGTCGCTTCTCCGACGCCGATCATCTGCACCACCATGCTGGGGAACACCTTGGTCTCCGCGAGCGGCTGCACGATCGTCTTGCCCTCGGAGATCTTCTCCTTGGTGTAGCGGATCGCCTTCTCCACCACCGTGTGCCCCGCGGACTTCGCCACCACCTCGAGCGCGTCGAGGATCGGCACGCCGGAGCTGATCATGGTGCCGAGGGTGCGCGTGAACCGCGCGACGGCCACCTTGCGGATGAGCCCCCCGAACACCGGCGTCTGGATGGTGAACCGGTCCCACTGCTCGCGGCCCTTCTTGGTGTTCTTCCAGGTGGTGAAGGCGATGGCGCCCGCGATGGTCACCACGACGATGAGCAGGATGTAACTCTGGAGGAACTTCGACAGATCGATGACGATCTGGGTCGGCGCCGGCATGGCACCGCCGAAGTCCTTGAACATCTTCTCGAACGTCGGAGTGACGAAGAGCAAGAGCACCACGACCACGCCGACGGCCACGGTGAGCACGATCGACGGGTACACCATCGCGCTCTTGACCTTGCTCTTCAGCTTCTCGTTCTTCTCGATGTACGCCGACAGGCGGTTCAAGATCGTGTCGAGGATGCCGCCGATCTCGCCCGCGGCGATCAGCTCGACGAACAGCGTGTCGAAGACCTTCGGGTGGTCCTTGAGCGCGTCGGCCAGGGTGGAGCCCGACTCGACCTTCACCTTGACCCTGGTGAGCACCTCGCGGAAGGCGAGGTTGTCTAGTTGGCTGGCGAGGATGTCGAGGCACTGCACGAGCGGAAGACCGGCGTCGATCATCGTCGCGAACTGCCGGGTGAAGATGACGATGTCCTTCTGCGAGATGCCGCCGATGCCGGGCAGCTTGAACGCTAGCCGCATCCCCTTCCTGCGGATCTTCACGTTTTGCAACGCCATCGCGCGCAGGCGCTGCTGGACGGACGCCTCGTCGGCGGCCTCCATCTCGCCTTTCTTCACCTCGCCGGACCTGGTCTTGCCCTCCCACGTCCAGAGGGGGGCCTTCTGCTGGACCGGTTGGGCCTTGGCGGCTGCTGCGGGAGCTGCCATGGGGTCTCCTTACGGGCGCTGCGCCTGCGCCGGGCGGTTCACGCCCGGGCGGGCAGCGGAGGTGAGGACGTTGCGCAGCTCGTCCGGATCGGAGCTGCGCGCCACCGCCTCCTCGAGGGTGATCTGGCCGCGCTGCACCAGCGACGCCAGCGACTGGTTGAAGGTCTGCATGCCGAACTTCGACTGGCCGACCTGCATCGCGGAGTAGATCTGGTGGACCTTGTCCTCGCGGATCAGGTTCCGGATGGCGGCGTTGGGCACCATCACCTCGATGGCGAGGACGCGTCCGGGGCCCGACGCCTTGGAGATCAGGTTCTGGGTGACGACGCCTTCGAGCACGAAGGAGAGCTGCGCGCGGATCTGCGGCTGCTGGTAGGGCGGGAAGACGTCGAGGATGCGGTTGATGGTCTGCACGCAGGAGTTGGTGTGCAGGGTGCCGAAGGCGAGGTGGCCGGTCTCGGAGATGACCAGCGCGGCCTCGATCGTCTCCAGGTCGCGCATTTCGCCGACGAGCACCACGTCCGGGTCCTGGCGCAGGATGTACTTGAGCGCCTTCTTGAAGCTGTGCGTGTCGGCGCCCACCTCGCGCTGGTTCACCACGCAGTTCTTGTGCGGGTGCAGGTACTCGATCGGGTCCTCGATGGTGACGATGTGCTCGTGCCGCTCGGTGTTGATCTTGTCGATGATCGACGCGAGCGTGGTCGACTTGCCCGAGCCGGTCGGCCCGGTCACCAGCACCAGGCCGCGGGGCTTCTTGGACAGCTCGCTGATGATGGGTGGGAGCCCCAACTCCTGGAAGGTGAGGATCTTGAAGGGGATGGTGCGGAACGCCGCCCCCACCGCGCCGCGCTGCATGAACAGGTTGGCGCGGAAGCGCGACAGGCCCTTGACGCCGAAGGAGAGGTCCAGCTCGTTCTCCTCCTCGAACTTGTGCTTCTGCGCGTCGGCCAGGATGGAGTAGCAGAGCTGCTTCGTCTCCACCGGGGTGAGCGGCGGCGTCTTGAGCGGCACCAGCCGCCCGTCGATGCGCAGCTGCGGCGGCGAGCCGGTGGTGATGTGGAGGTCGGATGCCCCCTTCTCCACCATCGCCTTGAGGAGCTGGTGCAGGTTCGGCACGTGTCGTCCTTTACCGGTTGACGTCGGGGGCCGTGTTGCCCACGACCTCCTCGATGGAGGTCATGCCCGCCTTGAGCTTCGCGATGCCCGCCATGCGCAGCGTCTGCATGCCGAGCCGGATCGCCTCGTTCTTCAGCTCCGCCGTCGACGCGCCGTTGATCACCAGTTCCTTCACGCTGTCGAACAGCGGCATCACTTCGTAGAGCGCCACGCGGCCCTTGTAGCCGCGGTCGTTGCAGGTGCGGCAGCCGGCCGGCTCGAACACCTCGAAGGTGCCGATCTCGTCGGGCTGCACGCCGATGTCGGTGAGCGCCTGCGGCGCGACTTGCACCAGCTTCTTGCATTCCTGGCACAGCTTGCGCGCCAACCGCTGCGCCAGGATCAGGTTCACCGCGCTGGTCACCAGGAACGGCTCGATGCCCATGTTGAGGAGGCGCGAGACGGTGCCGGGCGCGTCGTTGGTGTGCAGCGTGGAGAGCACCAGGTGGCCGGTGAGCGCGGCCTTGATGCCGATCTCGGCGGTCTCGAAGTCGCGGATCTCGCCGACCATGATGATGTCGGGGTCCTGGCGGAGGAAGCTGCGCAGCGCGGCCGCGAAGTTGAGGCCGATGTCCTCGTGCATCTGCACCTGGTTGATGCCGGCGAAGTTGAACTCCACCGGGTCCTCGGCGGTCGAGATGTTGTCGCTGGTCTTGTTCAGCTCGGAGAGCGCCGAGTAGAGGGTGGTCGTCTTTCCCGAGCCGGTGGGGCCGGTCACCAGCACCATCCCGTACGGCCGGTCGATGGCCTCCTTGAACATGCGCAGCGGCTCGACGTCGAAGCCGAGCTTGGTCATGTCGAGCTGCAGGTTGCTCTTGTCGAGGAGGCGCATGACGACCTTCTCGCCGAAGAGGGTGGGGCATACGGAAACGCGGAAGTCCATCTCGCGCCCCTTGCCCAACTTCAGCTTGATTCTTCCGTCCTGGGGGAGCCGGCGCTCCGCGATGTCCAGCTCGGCCATGATCTTGAGGCGGGAGGTCATCGCCGCTTTCAGCTTGAAGGGCGGCTTCATCACCTCGTAGAGCACGCCGTCCACGCGGTAGCGGACGCGGAAGTCCTTCTCGTACGGCTCCACGTGGATGTCGGAGGCGCCCTTCTTGATCGCGTCGAGCAGGACCAAATTGACGAGCTTCACCACCGGCGCGTCGGTCGCGCTCTTCTCCAGATCGACGACGTTGATGCCTTCCTCGGCATCGTGCTCGAAGTTGATCTCGTTCTCGTCGAAGCCCTCCATCACCTCTTCGTAGGAGGGGGCCTTCTCCGTGTAGTACTTCTCCAGCGCCTCCTTGATGGCCTGCTCGCTGGCGACGACGACCTCGATGTTGTAGCCGGTGAGGAACTTGATGTCGTCGATGGCGTAGATGTTCGACGGGTCGCTCATCGCCAGGATCAGCGACGCGCCGGCGCGGTTGACCGGGATGCACTGGTGCTTCTCCGCCACGTCCTTCGGCACCAGCCGGACCACCTCGGCGTCGATGTCGAATTCCTTCAGGTTGATGGAGGGGACGCCGTACTGCTTGGAGAGGAAGTTGGTGAGCTCGGACTCCTCGATGAAGCCGAGCTTGGTCAGGTGGTAGCCGATGCGGCCGCCCGCCTTCTTCTGCTCCTCCTGGGCCTTCTGCAGCTGCTGCAGGGAGATCAGGTTTTCGCGGACGAGCAGCTCGCCAAGCCGACCAGCCATCGAGGCACCTCTCGGAGAGGTCCGAAGATAACAGAACGCTTGCTGAGCTAGCGAGAAAGCTGCCGGAGTTTCGGGAGGATTTCAGGCGAGCGAGGGGTCGGAACTGCTCCCAGGTGTGCCGCTTTCTTACAGCGACAATGCGTGCATTTCCTTACCCGTCCAGCCGCCGCCGTATCCGGCAGCGCTGGGCTTTCCAGGGGCGCGGATCTCAAGGCCGATCGAGCAGCCCCCGGGCGGCGGCGACGTCGCGGCCGATCTGCTCCTTGAGAGCCTCGACGTTCGGGAACCGCCGCTCGTCGCGCAGCCGGTGGACGAACTCGACCCGCAGCGACCGGCCGTAGAGGTCCTGGTCCACGTCGAGCAGGTGCACTTCGAGCATGAGCGGCTCGCGCCGGCTGCCGGCGTGGGCGTCGTCGCGAAAGGTGGGATTGAGGCCGAGGTTGGCCGCGCCGGACATCGGAGGGCCCAGGGTCGGGGGAACATGGATCGTGGTCGAGCTCGCCGTCGTGGTCTCGCTTTCGACCAGCCGCGCCCGGACTGCGTACACCCCGACCGCCGGCAGCAGCTCGGCGTCGGTGCGGATGTTCGCCGTCGGCCAGCCCAGCTTGCGCCCACGCCCTGCGCCGCGCACCACGTCGCCGTCCAGGTCGAAGGGACGCCCGAGGAGCTGCGCGGCGGCCTCGACGCGGCCCTCGAGCGTGAACTCCCGGATCTTGGTGGACGACACCACCAGACCGTGCACCGTGATCGGCGCGACCACGTGCAGCCGCAGCCCGCGCGTTGCGAGGCTGGCTCGGAGCGTCTCCACGGTACCGCCGCGCTCGCGCCCGTAGGTGAAGTCGTGCCCCACCACCACTTCCGAGGCGCCGGTGGCGGCCAGCAGATCGACGAAGCGCTCCGGCTCGGTGCCGGCGAAGGCGCGGTCGAAGGGCTGCACCACCAGATCCTCCACTCCGGCGTCGGCGAGGAGCTCCCGCTTGCGCGCGGGCGAGCTGATCAGCGGAGGCGCGTACTCGGGCGCGAGCAGGCGCGCGGGATGCGGCTCGAAGGTGAGCACGGACGGCGGCCCGCCCAGCTCGCGCGCCGAGGCCTTCGCCGCGTCGAACAGCCCGCGATGTCCGAGGTGCACGCCGTCGAAGTTCCCGATCGCCAGCGCTCCGCGCGTCAACCTGTGTGCGGACCCGGCGATCCCGCTGTGGATGCGCATCGGCGCGCCTGATATGGGAGGGCGTCCGAAGTGTCAATCGGAGGGGCCTGGTGAAGCACCTGCTTCGGCTGCTGCTCGTGCTCGGCGCTCTCCCGGCCGCGGCGGCCGACGTCCGCGTCGACGGGTCGTATCGCCTGCGGTTCAACGGCGAATCGAACTACCTGCTCGACGGCTCCGGCACGCGCCTCGGCCAGGAGCGCTGGATGGAGCACCGGCTCCGGCTCACGCCGAAGATCGTCGAGCAAGACGAGATCGAGGTGCAGGCCTCGTTCGACGTGGTGCGGGGCCTGGTCGCCGGCGACCTCGCTCCCAGCTTCCAGGACCTGGGTTGGCAGGGCCGCTCGAACCGCGACGGCGCGCACGCCAGCGGGTTCGACTTCCGCCACCTGTTCGTCAAGTTCCGCCTGCCCTTCGGGGTGTTCGAGTTCGGCCAGATGCCCAGCGACTGGGGCATGGGCATGCTGGTGAACGGCGGCAACCAGGAGGAAGGCCCGGACTTTGGGGACGTCCGCTTCGGCGACATCGTCGATCGCGTGCTGTTCGCCACCCGCCCGTTCGGGTTCCTCGGGCCGCGCAGCGAGATCGCCCGGAACGTGGCGCTGGCGTTGGCCGCGGACGTGATCTACCGCGACCGGTACGCGCGGCTCGTCAACGAGAGCGCCACCAACGGGCTGCGCTGGGGCGACGTGGCCTCGCAGCTGGTGGCCGCGCTGGTGTGGGATCCCGGTCCGGACTCGCGCGCCGGCGTGTACGTGGCGCGCCGCTGGCAGCAGTACGCGGCGGGAGGTGGCTCGCTGCACACCTGGCTCGTCGACCTGCACGCGCGCACCCTGTTCCCGATCCAGTGGCTCGGCGGGACCGTATCGCTCGAGGTGGAAGTCGCCGAGGTCTATGGCAACACCACCCATGCGCCGAACCTGAGCGCGCTGTTCCGCACGCAGGTGGCGCAGCAAGGCGCGGTGGCCCGGGCCCTGCTCTCGCGTGGAACGCTGGAGGCGGAGCTCGAGGCTGGATACGCCAGCGGCGATTCGAACCCCTTCGACGACGCCTCCACCCAGTTCCAGTTCAGCCGCGATTTCAAGGTGGGCCTGGTGCTGTTCGACGAGGTGCTGCTGTTCCAGACGCAGAACGCGGCACGGCGGCTTGCGGACCCCAACTTCTCGGCGCGGCCCCCCCTGGGGGTCGACCTGCTCCCGACCGAGGGCGCGGTGGCGAATGCGCTCTACCTGAAGCCGACGCTGCGCTGGCGCCCGTCCCTGTTCGACGGCCGGCTCCGGTTTGTCGGAAGCGTGCTGTTCGCCCGCGCGCCGCAGCCGTACGTCGACCCTTTCAGCACCTTCGTCGCTTCGACGCCGCTCAATCCGTTCGGCGCGGAACCCGGGAACAACTACGGGACCGAGATCGACGGCGCCGTCTCCTGGCGCGCACGCCTGCGCGGGAAGGTCGGATACGAGCTGGGCGCGCAGGCGGGACGGCTGTTCCCGGGCAACGCGTTCCGGATGGTGGACGGTTCGCGGCTTCCACCGGTGAACGCGGTGCGCTTCCGTGCCACGCTGGTGTTCTGAGCCGATGACGCGGCGACTCCTCCTCCTCTCCCTGTGCGCGCTCGCCGGCTGCCGCTCGGGGCAGCCGATCGAAGGTCTGGCTCCCGCGCGCGAGACCGGCGGGCCACGCATCGTCTTCGACCTGACGCGGAAGCCGCTCCCCGAGATCCCCTTCCCCAACGACCTCGCTACGCGCCCCGACCCGGGCAGCCCGACGGGATTGCGCGTGAACTCCAGCCTGTCGGCGCCGTCGCAGCTCGAGCAGCGCACGCGCGAGCTGCTCGACCAGCTCGACGGGTTCGGCACCTACGCGCCGATCACTGTCTCGTTCGATGCCGACCTCGACGTGCGTGACCTCTTCGACCGGCAGAACGACAACGACGCCGCCAATGACGGCGTGTACCTGGTGCAAATCGACGACGGCTCGGTGTGGCCGCTGGAGGTGGGCGCCGGACGATTCCCGTACGTCCTCGCGGATCCGGGGCAGTACTTCCTCAACGACCCCTTCGCGCAGCACCGGAACCTGCTCTTCCCGGGCTGCGACGCGGGCGCGAACGTGCTCGTGCCGCCCGGGCCGGCGTGCAACGACCCCGACCCGCGCCACCAGGCCGACCAGCTGATGCCGTTCTACGAACGCTCGACGCGGACCTTGATCGTCCGCCCGGTGCTGCCGCTCCGCCAGGAGAAGCGGTACGCGGTCATCCTCACCGACCGGCTGCGGGACACGCAGAGGCGCGCGGTGGTCCCGCCCGGCCCCGGCATCAACCATCCCGCGCAGAACGGCGAGCTGTCTCCGGTGCTCGACCGGCTGCCGGCCGGCGTGCGGCTCCAGGACGTCGCGTACGCTTGGGCGTTCACCACCCAGAGCACGACGCGGGACCTGGAGGCGATCCAGAGCGGCCTCCGGCTGGCCGGACCCCTCGCCGCGATCGGCCGCCAGTACCCGGCTGCACTCCCGCCCATCACGCAGACCGGGAAGGGCTTCACGAACCTGACCGTCCTGCCGGAGCGCGACGCGTTCGCGCTCACCGACCCGCAGGCGTACATCCTCCCCGCGAGCGCGCTGCCCCCGGTGCTCTCGGATCCGGCCCTCGCGCCGCTGCTGGGCAATCCGGACGCGGCGACGCTGAATGCGCTGCTCGAGACGTTCCGGTACATCGACTACTTCGTCTCGGCGAGCTTCGTCTCGCCGAGCTTCATCGGCGTCCCCGCGGGGGCGGCCCAGGACGGGACCTTCCAGGTCAACCTTGCCTCGGGGCAGGCGCATACGCAGCCGGAGGACGTCACCTTCCTGCTCGCCGTGCCGAAGGCGAACGGCGGGCAGTTCGCGCCTTTCCCCACCGTGCTCACCGGCCACGGCTATGGCGGGACCCGATCGCTGGACCTGCTGGCCTTCGCCGGCACCTTCGCGAAATACGGCCTGGCCACCATCTCCATCGACGCGTTCGGGCACGGACTCGACCCGACGCTGCTCGCACCGGTCGCGCAGGCATTCGCGAGGCACGGGCTGGGGAGGTTCGGGACTGCCCTGCTCACCACCCGGGCGCGCGACCTCGACAACGACGGATTCCTCGATCCCGGCGGAGACTTCTTCTCCGCCGACCCCTTCCACACCCGGGACGCCGTACGCCAGTCGGTGGTGGACTGGATGATGCTGGTGCGAATCCTGCGGACGTTCGACGGGACCACCCAGATCGCCCAGGCCGTGGGACCCTCCACCTCCATCGTGTTTCCCGTGGCGGGCGACTTCAACCGAGACGGCACGCCCGACGTCGCCGGGCCGGTGGTGTGGCCCGTGAAGGTGCCGAACCCCGCGATCCCGGGCGGTACGTTCGCGGCAGGCGACCCGAACCCGGGCAGCGACCTGTTCGCCTTCGGGGTCTCGCTCGGAGGCATCCTCGCCGGCGTGCTTCCCGCGGTCGAGCCCGGGGTGAAAGCGGCGGCGCCGGTGAGCGGCGGCGGCGGGCTCGCCGACGTCGCGCTGCGCACGCAGCTCGCGCCCGTGGTGAGCTCGGTGATGCTCGGCACCATGGGGCCCTTCTTCGCCAACTGCGATTTCGACTTCGCCCTCCAGCGCTGCGCTCCCGGGCAGCCGGGCACCAGCCCCACGCTGGTGCTCGTCGTGCAGGACCTGAACCGCGAGCGCGAGCTGCCCATCGCGCCGCTCGCGCTGGCGCAGGGCGATCGCGTGACGCTCACCAATCTCGACAACACTTCCCCGACTTGCCAGAGGGACCACGCCTGTGCCACCGCGACCGCCGACGCGAACGGGAAGATGCGCGTGGCGGTGACGGCGGACTCGCCGATTCTCTCGGTGCGGCGCACGGCTGTCGTGAACGGTCCCGATCAGGTGACGGTCACCGTCTTGCAGCCCGGGAACCGCCTCCGGGTCGGTGTGCTGCGCAGCACCGGCACCGAGCCGCAGAACATCGACACGTTCGGGTTCGACGTCTCGTTCTTCGGCGTGACGTACCGCGCGGGCGACCCGCTGACCGCGCCGGCGCGAGGCTGGGGCTACGAGCGGAACACGCCTGACTTCCGGCGGCTCGTCTCCCTCTCGCAAGCGATCCTGGAGCCCGGAGATCCCGTGAGCTACGCGCCCCACTGGTCCGCGGACCTGCTGCCCGGCCGCAACGGCGTGCGGGTGCCCGCGCTGGTGGTGGGAACGGTCGGCGACACCACGGTGCCGGTCAGCACGGCGATCGCGATGGCCCGGGCGGCGGGGCTCGTCGAGACGACCCAGCCCGATCCCGCCTACGGCATCCCGGTGGAGCAGGTGCTCATCCGGGCGGGCGTGGTGGAGGGGATCGCGAACCTGAGGCGCCTCGCCGATCCGACCTCGGGGCCGCGCGCCGCCCTCGGGCCACAGCACCTTTCGTGCGACGCGCCTGCCGACTGCGCGGGCGACGTGCTCGTCGACCCCACTTCCTACGGGTTCGACCCGGCGAACGGCGTCGACGACGGCCTGAACGCCCCCCGGCTGAGCCCGCCGCTGCGCAGCCAGCTCACTCGTCCGGTGAGGCTGGAGGACGGGTCGCAGGCTATTTCGGCGCTGCTCCTGCCCTACCTGAGCCGCGCCGGGCAGCACGGGTTCAGGAACCCGCAGCCGGGCAAGGCTTTCGACATGGATCAGTTCCTGGCGAACCTCATCGGCCGCTGGTTCGAGACGCGCGGGCGCGAGCTGCGCTTCGACGCTTGCCAGGCGAAGGAGCCTCCGGACTGCCCGTGGATCCCTGCTCCGCCACCTTGAGGTCCGCGGGGCCGAACGCCGACGGGAGCAGCGCGCCGATGGTGGTCGCGACCGGCACTCCCGTCGCGGTGGCGTAGAGGACCGGCGCCTCGGGCGGAGCGAACTCGGCCAGCACCTGGCGGCACCCTCCACAAGGCGCGGCGGGGCGCGCGCCGCCACCCACCACCGCCACGGCATCGATGCGCTGCTCGCCCGCGGCGACCGCCATCGCCACCGCGTTGCGCTCGGCGCAGACGCCCAGCGGGAACGAGCTGTTCTCCACGTTGCACGCGGCGAATACGCGCCCTCCGGCCAGCACCGCGGCGCCGACCCGGAAACCGGAGTACGGCGCGTAGGCATTCCTGCGCACCTCCGCGGCGGCGCGCAGCAAACGGTCCAGCTCGGGCTTGGGGGGAGGCATCGGCGCAGTGTAGCCGACGTCGTCGTCACAGATGCCTTTCGACGTCGCGGGTGGGGATTCGGGGGGATTCGGGGACACCATACGTAACTCGGGAGGGGGGATTCGGGGACACCGTACGTAACTCGGGGAGTTAGGTATGGTGTCCCCGGATCTCACATAACTCGGGGAGTTAGGTATGGTGTCCCCGGATCTCTACGGGGAGATAGGTATGGTGTCCCCGGATCTCTCCCCGGATCTCCGTACTCGGAGGCTCGGCGCATCGCTAAGCCAGCGCCTTCCGCGGGGGCACGGCGGCCGCGGCGCGGGGCAGGAAGGCCTCCAAGAGCTGCAGGAACCGGCCCTCCACCTGCTGCGCCACAGTGACCACTTCCTGGTGGGTGAGCGGCTTGTCCGCGATGCCCGCCGCGTGATTGGTGATGCAGGAGATGCCGCAGCACGGGACGCTCTGGTGCGCCGCCACAATCACCTCGGGCACCGTGCTCATCCCCACCGCGTCCGCACCCAGGAGGCGCGCCATCCGCACCTCGGCGGGCGTCTCGTAGCTGGGGCCCAGGAACTGCGCGTAGACCCCGCGTCGCAGCGCGATGCCCGTCTCCCGCGCGGCTTCCTCCAGCGCCTCGGCCAGCGCAGGGGTGTACGCGCGGGACAGATCCGGGAAGCGGGGCCCCAGCCGCTCCTCGTTGGGACCGACGAGCGGGTTGCGCGCGGTCAGGTTGATGTGATCGGTGAGGCGCATCAGATCGCCCGGCCGGAGCTGGGGGTTCACCGCGCCGGCGGCGTTGGTCAGGATCAAGGCGCGCGCGCCGAGGACCCCGAGCACGCGCGCCGGGAACGCCACGGTCGCCGCGTCGTGTCCCTCGTACCCGTGCAACCGCCCCTGCTGGGCGAGTACGGGCACGCCCGCCAGCTCGCCCAGCACCAGGCGGCCCTCGTGCCCCAGGACGGTGGCCCGCGGGAATCCCGGGAGGTCAGCGAAGGAGACCGAGCGGGCGCTCGCCAGTTGGTCGCCGAATGCACCGAGCCCCGACCCCAGCACCACCGCCACCGGGGAGGTGGCCGGATCGAGCTGCAGGGCGGAGCGCACGGCGCGGGCGCACTCCAGCGACAGGTCGGTCCAGGTGCCCATGCCGCGCAGGCTACCGGAAAAGGGCGACGAACGGCTCATTGGGACGAGAAGCGGCTCCAGGCGTGTTATTTGACCCGTATGAGCTTCGGCGAGCTGAAGGAGCTGCTGCAAACTGGCGGAATCACGATGGTCATCATCGTGCTCGGCTCGGTTGCGGCCGTCGTGATCGGCATCGAGCGCTTCCTCTTCCTGCGCGGGTTCGCCCATCGCGCCCAGGAGCTGCACGAGGTCGTCATCCGCGCGCTCCTGCGGGGCGACGCGCACCTGGCGCTGCACGAATGCGACCGCGCGCACATCCCTACCGCCGCCCTCTACCGCGCTGCCCTCGACCGGGCGACCCGGCCGGAGCGCATCCCGGACGCCGTCGACCGCGCCCGCCGCGAGGTAGTGCAGGCGCTGCGCGCGCCGCTCTGGATCCTGGGCACCCTCGGCGCCACGATGCCCTTCGTGGGCCTCTTCGGCACCGTCTGGGGTATCCTGCACTCGTTCCGCAGCATGGCCGCGGCCGGCACCGGCGGATTCGCGGTGGTCGCCAGCGGAATCTCCGAGGCGCTCATCACCACCGCCGGCGGAATCGCGGTGGCGGTCGAGGCGGTCGTGCTCTACAACTATTTCCAGGCGCGCGTCGGCAAGGAGTCGTTCGACTTGACCCTCAAGGCCGACGAGCTGGTCGAGACGGTCGAGGAGAAGGCCGACGAGTTGCTGACCTCGCTCGACAAGCCCGCCCCCCGCGCGGCGCCCGAGCCCGCTTCCGCCGCCGGAGCCTAGCGCATGGCCCTCAGCGGACCGCGCACGCACCACCACGACGACGACACGGGCGAGAGCGGACCGGCGGTCTTCGCCGACATCAACATCACGCCGCTCACCGACATCTTCCTGGTGCTGCTGATCATCTTCATGGTGACCTCGACGGCGCTGGTCGAGGCCGGCCAGGGCGGCGCGGGCGCGGGCGTCCGGGTCGATCTGCCCAAGGGCGCCGCCAGGGAGCTCCAGGCCGCGGCGCGCGACTTCACGGTGGCCATCCTCAAGGACGGCTCGACGGTCGTCGACGGCAAGGTAGTCGACGAGCAGGTGCTTCGCGCCCGCTTCGAGCAGCTGCACAAGGAGTTCCCCGGCGCGCAGGTGATCATCCAGGCGGATACCGGCGTGCAGCACGGCAAGGTGGTGGAAGTGATGGAGTCGGCCAAGGGAGTCGGCATCGACCGCCTGGCCATCGCCACGGACTCGGGCGGAAAATAGTCGCCGCCGATAGTCGCCGCCCATACGGCGGCGCTGCGCTGTTGGAGACCCAGTCAGACGGCGCTACGTTTTTCACAGCGCGGGCGTCATGGAATCCGGTCTGGCCCCCGCCTCACGCGATCGTCGTATCGTCCATGTCCACCGGCTGCGCGCCGCGCGCGGCCTGAAGCACCTCGTCCAGCTTGCCCAGCAGCTGGCGGTTGCCGTCCTGCGAGTACCCCGCGAGGTTCCGTTCGAAGTCCGGGATGCGCTCGAGGAACTCGCTCAGCCGCCGTTCCGTGATCTCCTCCGCGTGCAGTCCGTAGCCGAGCGATTCGAGGTAGCGCGCATTGAGGATCTGCTCGAATTGCTTGCCGACCGGCTCCGCCAGCATGGGTCGCCGCAGGTAGACCGCCTCGCCCATCAGGGTGAACCCGCCGCTGGCCACCACGCCACGGGCGGTGCGCAGATCGTCCACGAAGCCCTGCTCGGAGAACGGCATGTACACGACATTCCCCTCGCGGAGGGGTGCCTTCAGATCTCGCCGCAGCCCGTAGATGCGGCATTCCAGCCCGGTCTTCCGCAAGAGGCCCGGCAGCTCCGCGTTGGTGGTGTAGGTCTGGTACACGAGCAGGTGTCCGCCCGGCTCGGTGTGCGCGGCGAGGATCTCCGGGCGCAGCACGGGCGGGTGGAGCGTGGTGCGGCGCTTGCGGACGGGCGGGTAGAAGAAGGTGGTGATCAAGTAATGCCACGCGCCGGGCACCTTGGCCTTCACCACGCCCCTGGCGATCTGGAAGTCGCGCTCATGGCCGCGCAGGATCTCCGGGGCGTGCCGGCAGCGGTTGACGATCTGGATGTTGTCGACGGAGATGACCGGCAGCCGGTGGTTCACGGCGTAGAGGTAGCTCCAGCTCTCGAAGTCCGAGATCACCACCTCCGGCTGGAACTCCTGCGCCAGGTCGAAGTACGCGCGCACGTTGCGCGGCCAGCCGCCCCCGATCGCCCCGCGTACGTTCTGCAGCAGCGTCCGGAAGTTCCGCACCTCGTTGTCCTCGGTGACGATGGTGAACCCCCAGATCTTCCGCACCCGCAGGTGCTCGCCCGCCCGCTGCGCCAGGTAGTCGTGCGCGCGGCCGGAGACCACCACCTGCACGTCGTGCTGCTTCACCAACTCGTCGAGCACGACGCGGGAGCGGATGGCGTGCCCCATTCCCTCTCCGACCACGCCGTAAAGGATCCGCATGCGCGCTTTGTAACCCCGCCGCCCCGGCCGGTCGAACGTTGACGCTCCCGCGGCGGCGCGGCAGGGTGCCCGCTCATGCGCCCGTACGACCTGATCCGCAAGAAGCGCGACGGCGGCGTGCTGCAGCCGGCCGAGCTCGAGTTCCTCGTCCAGGGCGCCACCGACGGGAGCGTCGCCGACGAGCAGCTCGCGGCCTTCCTCATGGCTGTCTTCTTCCGCGGCATGGATCCCGTCCGGGAGCTGCCCGCCTGGCTCCAGGCCATGCTGCGCTCGGGCCAGGTGGTGGACCTCTCCCGGATTCCCGGGCGCAAGGTGGACAAGCACTCCACCGGCGGCGTCGGCGACAAGATTTCGCTCCCGCTTGCGCCCCTCGCGGCGGTCTGCGGGATCCGGGTGCCGATGGTCAGCGGGCGCGGCCTGGGCCACACCGGCGGCACGCTGGACAAGCTGGAGAGCATCCCTGGCTTCCGTGTCGACCTGCCGATCGAGCGGTTCGTCCAGCTGGTCGACTCGCTGGGTCTGTGCCTGATCGGCCAGACCGCCGAGATCGCGCCGGCGGACCGGAAGCTGTACGCGCTGCGCGACGCCACCGCGACCATCGAGTCGGTGCCGCTCATCGCCTCCAGCATCCTCAGCAAGAAGCTGGCGGAGGGGATCGACGCGCTGGTGCTGGACGTCAAGGTGGGCCGCGGCGCGTTCATGAAGACCCTGCCGGATGCGCGGCTCCTCGCGCGCACGCTGATCGACCTGTGCCGGGCGATGGGCCGCCGCTGCACGGCGCTCGTCACCGCGATGGACGCCCCGCTCGGCTTCGCCGTGGGGAATGCCGTCGAGGTCGCGGAATCGATCGAGGTGCTCCGGGGGCAGGGGCCCGAGGACGTGCGCGAGCTGACGCTGCAGCTCGGGGTCGAGATGCTGCTCCTGGGCGAGGCGGCGCCCGACGCGCCCAGCGCGCGGCGGCGCCTGGAGGGGGCGCTCGCCGACGGCTCGGCGCTGCGGCGATTCGCGCAGATCGTCGCCGCGCAGGGCGGGGACGCTGCGGTCGTGGACGATCCGCGGCGCCTGCCACGCCCGTCGGCGGTGCGCGAGGTGCGCCTCGATCGCGGCGGGGTGCTGGCCGGGCTCGACGCCGAGCAGGTCGGGCTCGCCGCGGTGGAGCTGGGCGCCGGAAGGACGCGCAAGGAGGACCGCGTCGACCCGGCAGCCGGCGTCCTGTTGCGCAAGCGCAGGGGCGACGAGGTCCGGGCGGGCGAGGTGCTGGCCGAGCTGCACGCGTCGGACGCGGCGCGGCTCGACGCCGGCGAAGCGCGGCTGCGCGCGGCGGTCGCCCTCTCGGACGAGCCGCCGCTCGCGCAGCCGCTGGTGCTCGAACGCCTGCTCTAGGCGGCTACTGCGCCACCGGCTGCTTGCAGATGGTGCCGCTGACGTGGACCGTCTCGGTAGTGCCGTTCGAGCTCAGGTCCACGGTCACGTTGATGCCGCAAGTGCCCACCAGAGTCCCGTCCCGCGTCACCGTGATGCCGCCCTGGATGGTCTCGTGCAGCGAGAAGGCGTTGCCGTTCGTCGAGCCGCTCGCGCCGATGTCCAGCTGGCCGTTGGCCACCACCCCGGTGACCGAGGAGCAGCTGTTGAGGGCGAGGTGCAGCAGGCCCCCGAAGCTGCAGGCGGTGGACGACGAGCAGCTCCCGTCCATGTTCCCGGTGACCGAGACGGTCCCGCTGATCGCGCAGGCTTGCGGCGGCGGATTCACCGCGACGGCGGTCCCTGCGTGCGCCGGCGTCTGAGGCCCGGGCTGCAGTTGGAGCGCGGCGCCGAACGATCCGGAGATCGTCGCCATCACGTCCGCCGTGTCCTGGGTGCTGAAGGTGCCGCTGGTCGGGTCGACCCAGCTCGAGCCGCCGCCACACGCCACCAGCGCGGCTACCGCCGCGACCGCAATTCTCTTGTGCATTTAGACACCCTCCTCCATTCGTGTTCGCCTGCGGACGGCAGCCCGTCAAGGAACCGCGGGTGGTGCGGTCGGAGCGGATCTGCGGCACGTCGCCACCGCTCCCCAGTTGCGGTCGCCCGCCCGGTGCCTGTGGTTAGGCGTCGGTTCCGGTGCGCTTGTCAACGGCGGGCGCCGCGCGTACATGGGCCGACATGCCCCCCCAAGCGCCCCCGGGCGCGCCGCCGCGTCCCGCCGAGCTGAGCCAGCGCCTCTCGGAGGCCGCCGCGCGGCGGCGCGATCCCGCGCGCACCCGCCACCTCGACGCCGGCGGCGGCGCGCAATTCGTGAATCGTCTGGCGCTCGAGTCGAGCCCGTACCTGCTGCAGCACGCGCACAATCCCGTGGACTGGCGGCCCTGGGGCGACGAGGCGTTCGCGGAGGCCCGCGCGCGCGACGTGCCGGTCTTCCTCTCGGTCGGCTACTCCACCTGCCATTGGTGCCACGTGATGGAGGAGGAGTCCTTCGAGGACGTGGAGATCGCCGAGGTGCTCAACCGCCTCTTCGTACCCATCAAGGTCGACCGCGAGGAACGGCCCGACGTGGACAGCGTCTACATGCAGGCGGTGCAGATGCTCACGCAGCACGGCGGCTGGCCGATGAGCGTCTTTCTCACCCCGGAGCGCAAGCCGTTCTACGGCGGCACCTACTTCCCGCCCCGCGACGGAGCTCGCGGAGCGAGCGTGGGGTTCCTCACGCTGCTGCGGGAGCTGCACCGCGTCTACTCGGAGGAGCGGGGTCGCGCGGCCGAGGCCGCCGAGCAGATCTCGCGCGCGGTCAAGGAGAGCCTCTCCGCCGATCGCCCCACCGGCGCGCCCGGGCTGCAGGTCCTGCACGGCGCCATGTCCTACTTCTCGGAGGTGTTCGACCCGGGGGAAGGCGGGGTGCGGCGCGCGCCCAAGTTCCCGTCCAGCCTGCACACGCGCTTCCTGCTCCGCTACGCGCACCGCACCGGCGACGAGCAGGCGCTGCGCATGGCCACGTTGACGCTGACGAAGATGGCGCTGGGCGGCATCAACGATCAGGTGGGCGGCGGGTTCCACCGCTACTCGACTGACGCGCGCTGGCTGGTGCCGCACTTCGAGAAGATGCTCTACGACAACGGGCTCCTGGTGCCGGCGTACGTCGAGGCGTGGCAGGCGACGGGCGACGCGTTCTTCCGCGAGGTGGCGACCGACGTGCTGGAGTACGTGGCGCGCGAGATGACCGATCCCGGCGGCGCGTTCTGGTCGGCCACCGACGCGGACAGCGAAGGGGAGGAAGGCACTTTCTTCGTCTGGACTCCGCGGCAGCTCGCCGACGTGCTGGGGGAGGACGACGGAGCGCGGGCGGCGAAGCTGTTCGGCGCTACCGAGACGGGGAACTTCGAGGGGAGCAACGTGCTCAGCCTCTCGCGCGTACCCGACGCGGAGGAGCGCGCTTTCTTGCGGCGCGTACGGCCGAAGCTGTACCAGGCGCGAGCGAAGCGGCCGCCACCGCTGACCGACCGCAAGGTAATCACGGGGTGGAACGGGCTCATGATCTCCGCCTTCGCGCGGGCGGGCCTCGCGCTCGCGCGGCCGGACTTCGTCGAGCGGGCCGCGCGCGCGGCCGACTACCTGCTCCGGGTGCACCGCTCCTCGGGACGGCTCTTGCGCAGCTCGATGGACGGAGTCGCGCGGCACGGGGGCCTGCTCGAGGACCACGCGTTCCTCGCGGCCGGGCTGGTCGACCTCTTCGAGGCGACCGGCGAGACGCGCTGGCTGGGCGAGGCGCGCGCCCTTCACGAGCAACTGGAGGCGCGCTTCGCCGACCGGGAGAACGGCGGGTACTTCCGCACTCCCTCCGACGGCGAGGAGCTGCTCGCGCGCGAGAAGCCTGGCTACGACGGCGCCGAGCCGACCGGCAACTCGGTCGCGGCGCTCACGCTGCTGCGGCTCGAGGCCATCACCGGCGAGGCGCGCTGGCGCGAGGCGGCGGAGCGCGTCCTGCGCTGCTTCGGCGCCTTGCTCGCGGGAGCGCCGGGCGCCCTGGGCGAGATGCTGCTGGCGGTCGACTTCGCGCTCGCCGAAGTGAAGGAGATCGTGCTGGTCCGGCCGCGCGGCGGCGGCGACGCGCCTCTGCTCGACGCGCTCCGCGCGCGCTTCCTGCCCCAATCGGTGCTGGTGCGAGCCGAGGAAGGCGCGACCGAGCCGGCGCTGGCGCGGGATCGGCCGGCGCTGCGCGGGCAGCCGACCGCGTACGTCTGCCTCCGAGGCGCGTGCCAGCTGCCGGTGACTTCGCCGGACGAGCTAATGAAGCTGGTCGCCTAAGCGATCCAGCGAGGACCGGGCCGACCTCGACCCTCGACCCTCGACCGCGACCGCGACCGCGACCTCCACCTCGACCTCGACCTCCCCCTCGACCGAGCGCTCGGCCGTTGCCTCCGAGGGATGCGCTCCGAACATTCCAGTCGGGGGGTGCGCTCGTGCGCATGGGGACTCTTGTAGCGATCGTGGCGGCCGCCCTGTGGGCCTGTGGCGGCGGCGGCGGCGGGGGTAGCGGCGGGACGTCCGACACGGGCGGCGGCGGCGGTGCCGGTGGTGGCGGCGGAGGCGGCGGAGGCAGTGGGGGTGGCGGCGGCGGCGGGGGCGGCGGCACGCTCGCCCAGGGAGGAGGAGACTGGGCGCAGTACCGCGGTGGCGTCCGCGGCACTTCCGAGAACCCCGGCGCTTTCGACGCCGCCGAAGTCGCGAACCTGCGCACGGCGTGGACCGCGAATCTGGCTGCAGGCACGCAGGCCTATACGCAAGCCATCCTCGCCGGCGACAGCGTCTACCTGACCACCGCGATCGCCGCGAACGCGATCGCTCTGGACGCGTCCACCGGCGCGGTGCGCTGGTCGCGCAGGTTCGATCCGGAAGTCACCACCGCCTGCGGAGGCGTGAAGAAGCGCGGCTTCTGGGCCGCGCCCGCCGTGGCCGGCGACGTGCTGTACCTCGCCGCCCCCGACGGCCACGCCCATGCGCTGCGCCGGCAGGACGGATCGACGATCTGGGCGAGCGCCGTCGCCGACCCGACGCCCGCGGGCCACGGCGAGTTCCTCCAGTCGAGCCCGGCGGTCTCGACGGCGCTCGGCAAGCTGTACCTGGGCATCGCGTCCTCGGAGCACTGCGACGAGGTCCGGGGCAAGATCGCCATGGTCGACCTGGCGACGGGCGCGGCGGCGGTGAAGCCGCTGGTCGCCGAGGGCCGCCAGGGCGGCGGCATCTGGAGCAGCATCTCGATCGACGAGGGCGCCAGGCTCGTGTTCGCCAGCACGGCGAACCGCATCGGCGACATTTCCGCCGAGCCGCTCGCTCAGTCCATCGTCTCGCTGCGGGCGGACACGCTGGACGTCGTCGACCATTGGCAGAACCCCACCACGCTCGAGAACAGCGACTTCGGCGCCTCGCCCACGCTCTTCGACGCTCCGAACGGCGACCCGCTGGTGGCGGCGGCGAACAAGGACGGCATGCTGTACGTACTGCGCCGCGACAGGCTCTCCGCCGGCCCTGTGTGGACCGCGCGCCTGGCGGTCATCGATCCCAGCAACCCGAACGAGGGCGGCGACCCGACAGCGGGCTACGGCAGCCTGGTGTCGCCGACCTACGCGCATGGGCTGCTCTACGCCGCCGGGGGGCGGACGCCGGCGGGCAATCCGGGCTCGGTGGTCGCTTTCGAGCCCATGAAGGGAACGGTGGCCTGGACGCACCTCACGCCGGGATACGTGCTTGCGGCCATGCCCGCGGTGGGGGACATCCTCATCGTCGAGTCCTCCACGGTCGACTTCTCGGGAAGCTGGCTGGACGTGCTCGACGCGCGGACGGGCGCGCTGTTGCGAAGGTTCTCGAGCGGAATGGCCACCATGGCGGCTCCCACCGTCGGGCGCGGGCTGATCCTGTGGAGCCAGGTGGACGTCCGCGCCGGGACTGCCCGCGTGACGGCCCTCGCCGCGCCGAAGTACCGGCCCTGAAGCGCCGATCAGTTGACGATCCCCGATCCGCGCGGTACTCGCGCACGGGATGCGCCTGGCCCGGCTCTGTGCCCTCGCCGCGCTCTGCTGGACGGTCGGTGCGTGCAAGAAGACGGCGCCGCCGCACACGGTGGGGTTGGCGCTCGACGTGGGCGGGCGCGGCGATCAGTCCTTCAACGACGGCGCGTTGCGCGGCCTGGAGGCCATGGCCGCGGGCCTGCGCTACACGCCGCGCGGCTACGAGCCGCTCCCGGACGGGGAGTACCGAAGGCTGCTCGGACCGCTGGCGCCGCCGCACCTGGGGATTCCCCGGCCCCTCGTGCTGCAGGGCAAGGCGCAGGAGGACTACGAGCCGAACCTGCAGCTCCTGGTCGACCAAGGCGCCGAGTTGGTAGTCGCCGTGGGTTTCATGATGGAACCGGCCACGCGCAAGGTGGCGCGCGACAATCCGCGCGCGAAGTTCCTGCTCATCGATAGCCCCGTGCTCGACGACGCAGGCAGACCCACCACCCTCCCCAACGTGCGCGCCGTGGTCTTTCGCGAGCACGAGGGCAGTTTCCTCGCCGGGGCGGTGGCGGGCGAGCTGACGCGCACGGGCAAGGTCGGGTTCGTGGGCGGCATGCAACTCCCGCTGATCCAGAAATTCGAGGTGGGCTTCCGCGCCGGCCTGCGCGCCGTCAACCCCGCGGCGGCCCGCGGCGTGCTCGTCGCGTACACGGGCAGCTTCGACGACGAGCGCAAGGGCGTCGAGGTCGGGCAGGACCTCTACCGGCGCGGTTGCGACATCGTCTTCCATGGCGCCGGGCTCGACGGCCTGGGCGTGATCAAGGCCGCGGAGCAGGCCGGCCGCTGGGTCATCGGCGTGGACAGCGACCAGGGCCACGTCGCCCCGCGGAACGTGCTCACCAGCATGATCAAGCGCGCGGACCTGGCCGTGTACCACGCGGTCCGCGACGTCGTGATCGGAAGCTTCACCGGCGGCGACGTCGTGCTCGGCCTGGCGGAAGGCGGGGTCGGGCTGGCGCCCCTCGGAGGCGACGCGGATCCGTCCCTCACCGCGGCGGCCCGCGCCGCGGCGCTGAAGGACGTGGAGCTCCTCCGCGCAGCCGTCGTTTCCGGGCGCATCGCGGTGCCGGCCACGCCGGAGGAGCTGGCGCGGTTCGATCCACCACTTCCCAAGGCGCTGGGGCTCGCGGCGGCCCGTCAGCCTTGAGCGCGCTCGAGCTGCGCGGGATCGTGAAGCGGTTCGGCGGACTGGCCGCGGTCGACGGCGTCACGCTTTCGCTCGAACCGGGCGAGGTGCTGGCGGTGATCGGCGAGAACGGCGCCGGAAAGAGCACCCTCGCCGGGGTGGCGTGCGGAATCTACCGCGCCGATGCCGGCACCGTTCGCGTCCTCGGGCGCGAGCTGCCGCCAGGCGATGCGCGCGCGGCCATCGACGCCGGACTCGGAGCGGTCTACCAGGACTTCATGCTCGCACCGCCGCTACGCGTCTGGGAGAACATCGTGCTCGGGCGCGAGCCGCGCCGGCTCGGCGTGCTCGACGCGGCGCGCGCGCGTCGCGAGGTCGCCGAGGCCGCCGAGGGAGCGGGCCTCCGGCTGGAGGTGGATGCGCGCGTCGATGCGCTGAGCATGGCGGCGCAGCAGCGGGTGGAGATCGTCAAGCAGCTCTGGCGCGGAGCGCGCGTGCTGATCCTCGACGAGCCCACCTCCGTCCTCGCGCCGGGCGAGACCGATGGGCTGCTCCGGACGGTGCGCGCGCTGGCAGCAAGCGGCCGGGGCGTGGTCTTCATCTCGCACAAGCTGCGCGAGGTCTTCGCGGTGGCGGACCGGATCGCGGTGCTCCGGCGCGGGAAGTTGGTCCAGGTGACGCCGGCGTCGCAGACCTCGGCGACTCGGCTCGCGGAAGCGGTGATGGGCGGTCCGGAGGAATCGACCTCGACCTCGACCCCGACCTCGACCCCGAACGCGACCGCCCGCCTCGTGGCCCGCGAGCTGCGCTGCGAGGACGCGCGTGGCCGCCCTGCCCTGCGCGGCCTCTCCTTCCACGTCCGCGCCGGCGAGATCCTCGGCATCGCGGGCGTGGACGGCAACGGACAGACCGAGCTCGCAGAGGTGCTTGCCGGCCTGCGCCGCGCGCGCGGCGCGCTCCAGCTGGACGGCCACGATGGCCTGGCACCGCGCGGCTGGGCGCGCAACCCCGGCGAGGCACGAGCCAGTGGCATCGTCCACCTCCCGGAGGACCGCCGCGGCCGCGCGCTGTGCCTGCCGCTCACCGTCGAGGAGAACCTGTCGCTCGGGTGGCAGGCGAGGCGCCCGTACGCGCGCGGCGCGCTGATCGACGGCGCGGGACGGCGGCGCAAGGCCGTGGAGCTCATCGACGCGTTCCGGATCGGTCCGCCCGACCCGCTGGCGCGAGCCGCCGACCTGTCGGGCGGGAACCAGCAGAAGCTCGTCGCCGCGCGCGAGCTGTGCGGCGGGCCGCAGCCGCGCCTGGTGATCGCCGTGCAGCCGACCCGGGGTCTCGACGTGGGCGCCGCGCGGCGCGTGCACGGTGCGCTGCGCTCGTCCGCGAGCGGCGGCGCCGCGGTGTTGCTCGTCTCCCTCGATCTGGACGAGCTGCGCGCCGTCGCGGACCGGATCCTGGTGCTCTACGAAGGACGCGCCGCGGGCGAGGCGCCGCCCACCGCGAGCGACGAGTCCCTCGGCCGGCTCATGCTGGGCCAGACCGCATGACGCTGCGCGACCGTCTCCTCGGGCCCGCGCGCGATCCGCTCTGGGCAGCCTCGCTGGCGGTGGTGGCCGCGCTCGCCGTGTCGTTCCTCGTCGTCGCCGCCTCCGGGAAGAACGCCCCGCTGGGCTTCGCCCATTTGCTCCAAGGCGCGCTGGGCGGACCCGGACCGCTC
>Ga0137394_10000479_pt1 | contig 27911 bp, 20 predicted proteins | sample czobulk116metaG_FD_108278 | JGI IMG/M metagenome (GOLD analysis project Ga0137394, IMG submission 108278) | Vadose zone soil microbial communities from Angelo Coast Range Reserve, California, USA - czobulk1.16 metaG | ecosystem: Environmental > Terrestrial > Soil > Vadose zone | place: USA...
CTCTTTCAGGATGCTCTTCGTGTCGATGAGGTACGCCCGGCCATGAAAGTACTCGGCTGGATCCTTCCCGGCGCCAAGAGTCGATCCAAAATCAATCAAGTAATGCCGGAGAAATTTGCGGCCGTTCTCTTCGAGGTAAGTATCGAGTCCATTGTCTTCCTTCATGTCCCAGTGATTGATCCACGATGCGATCACCCGGAGTCCTCGAAGTTCGCGCCGGTGCTCGTGCGGTATCCAGTCATTCGGGTCATCGCGGCGCAATCCGATTTGGGGAAATGGCCCTTTGGGCTTGCCGGGGATAATCTTGCTTGCGAGGACGCGGACATGGCCGTCGCGCATTCTCGCGACACGCTGTAGCATCTCGTCCAGATCCTCTCGTGTCAACGAGCGCATTTTCCCGTTTTCATCTTTGATCCTGACGTCCTCTCCGATCCGCAGCAGTTTTGCATCAAGGGAAACAAGATGGTTTTCCGGGACGTTGTAACCGGCTGCGTAGAGGATCTTTGTGGAAATGATCTCGGCGCCGGATTGGAGTTCCGGATATTTTTGGGCATCAAATTTGATGATGTATGAATCGCCCTTACTGTCTTTGAGCTGCAGACCGGGAGTAACTCCCTTGGTCTTGGCTTTTGTTATCAGAGCCCCGGCGAGGTCCGGGTTGTCGCGCTGATTCGGCCCCCGGATGAGATCGTCAATCGTCATCCTGTGAAGATGATGACGGTTCGTGTACCAGCTCGAATCGGGCACCTCGTCCGCCGCGTTGACGTTTGCTGCCGGCTTCGGATGTCCCACCGCGGCGCGAAAATAACGTGGAAGATCCAAATTCTGTTTTGTCTGTTCATCGACCTGGTCTTTGAAGAAGTAATCGTAGACGCCCGAGGGACGCTCCTTCGGTTCAGGTATATTTTTCATGTCGAAGTCGAGCCAGAGGATCTTCGGAGCCGGCCGGACTTGGGCGTAGGAAACGAGGGCTGCCAGTGTGGTTGCAATGAGAAGTACAGATGATCTGGGGCGCATTCAGCTACCTGACTAAAAGCTCCTGTTGAGATTGAAAGACAAGATCCACTTTTCCCGGCTGTGGCCGAGATCAATGGAGACCGGATAATTCGGCTTGGGCAGGAAGACAGAACGAACACCGTAACCGGTATGGAATCGGCTCCAGCCGAAGTCGCCGGGCTGAGGCGCTACTTGCCCTTCGTCCACGAAAAAGCCCCAATCCATGTGCGTCCATACACGGAAGCGATACTCGGCTCCGAAACTGATCGCACTCTTGTCAAGAAAGCGAAAATCGTCCAGGCCGCGCACGGAGTACCAACCTCCGATCATCGGCATATCGAAAAAAGGCACATGACTGCCGCCTTTTTCCTGATTCGTTTCCGCCATGCCCCGAAAAGCAATCACGGTGCGCTTGTCGCTGCTCAATGGGAAAAACCGAACGAAATCGAAGTGGTATTTCCAGTATGCAAAGTCGCCTTTTCGAATGCCTTCGTTCAGGCTGACCTCAAAATGTTCGAGCCCGCCGTCGCCCCGCATGTGATCCCTGTCTCTCGTGTCGTGATCAAAAGACAGCTCGGCTGAACCCAGCACCGCCCCGGTGGACAGACCCGGAGCGTCGCTCTCGCTGAAGAGGCTCTGAGCGGAAATTCCACTCCGAGTTTTGGTCACGCCGACGTTCCGATAAGCGACATGAAAGCCGGATGTCCACGCATTGGTGATCCGGGCCGACAGACCCGTACTGAGTTGTCGAGTCACTGTGCGCACGTCCGACTGCTGCTCGAGGCGGCTGTCGCTGCCGACGCCAAAGAAATTGTCGGCCGCGCGAGAACTATACAGACCGCCCACATCGAAGCTCAGCCGATGTTCGGACGTCTCAGAATCCAGGGGTACCTTTGCTGTGAAGGCATACCTCTGGTAACCGGAGTAGGTATAGAGCAGCGGAACTTCGACGTCGATACCCCGTCCGAGCACGTCCTTATTAAACAAGGTAAGTTCCGGGCCGTAGCCCGAACCGGCTCCGAATGTATTCAATCCAAATTTGAGGCCGGATGTTTTTTCGCCGCGGCGGCGCGGCCTTTTTGCGGCGAGCTTGCTGAGGAAGCCTCCATCAGCGGAACGGAAAAACGGTTCGGTCACCACTTCGAGCCATGTCAGCGGATGAATCGCACGCTTGAAGGCGTACAACTTCGGTGGCCCGTCAACGATGCGTTCCGTGTTTGGGGGATCATCCTGAGCGGATAAGCGTGGTGAGCACCCGGCGACCAGGGTAATAACCAGAGCAATTCGAAGTAGTAGTGTGGACTGCAGCATACAGAACAGACGTCTCTCTTCCAATCGCGCTGCATGCGGACTTCCGTTATGGGGTCACACTCCTCCCGTCACTTAGGAGAATTTTGGAGGGACAGAAGAGAACGTTGGTTCCATTATGCGAAGACGCGGAGGATGTCTTTGTGCACTTCACTCAATTCACGGTGTGCTCGCTCGACTTCACAGATCTTCTCTTCGAGTTGCTTGAGTAAGACGGTCTTTTCCAGACCGTTTCTGATCACCAGCCTGAGATCATCGTTGTCCCACGGTTTCTCGATGTATTGATACAGGCCCACATTGTTAATCGCCTTAATTGCATTCTCTTTATCGGCGTAGCCCGTAAGCAGGATCCGAGGCACCATCGGCAGCCGTTCCTTGACCTGTGCGAGGAAGGTGATCCCATCCATATCCGGCATCAGGTAGTCGCTGATGACGAGATCGATGCTTTGATCATTGCGGTCCAGGGTCTCCAGTGCCTTCGCAGGCGACGTATAAGTCAGGAGGTTGTAGTCACTTTCGATGGCGAAAAAAGCCTTGATGGAATTGAGGACCATTTCGTCGTCATCGACAAGCAGGATCGTTGGAGTTGTACGGTTGTCCGACATTTGCGCAACTTACCCTTTTACCATGCGGTCAGCCGCGGAGCGGCTAAAAGGCCGCTACTCCGTAACAAGGCTTTTCACTCTTTCGATGACAGCCTTGAAGATCGCCGGCGTGATTTCGTCGTGATCGGCGAGCAGGTCGTAGAAATCCTCGCTGCGGATTTGCAGACAATGCAGGTCTTCGACTGCCGTGGCGGTCATCAGCTGCGGCTGGTTGTCAAACAAAGCCCACGTGCCGAAGCTCTGGCAATCGCCCACCGTCATGACTTCCCTGCCTTCCCTGTCCAGACGCACCCGGCCTTTCACGACGACGTACATCGCATAGGACACGTCACCTTCTTGAAAAATAACCTCGTTCCTTACGGCGCGGACCTCGCAGGCGATTGAACTGATATACGCCAGCATCTCCGTCGTCGCATGTTTGAAAACATCGACATTCTGAAGGCAAAGAACCTTATCCACAGGCGACAGAGTGTCCGGTTCGCTTCGCGTCATCCAACATTTCTCCCTGGCATCGGGGTAAGTTCAAACGTGCCATAACGCCTGGCCAGATGCATTGCGATTGTTTTCAACCATGGATCGCTACCGCCGATTAATGTTTCGAGAACGGCGTCCGTCGAAATGAACTCGATCCGCTCCTGTGCTCCTGCCGCAGTTTCAGGATCAAATGAATCCTCGAGCAATGGAACGACTGCGCTCCGGAGTTCGGCTGTGAGAAGGTTATCCAGGAATTCCACTGCGCTCGCGCGAAGTGCCGGCTTGGCCTTGCAGTTGTAATAAACGGAATAAATATCGTGAGGAGGATAGATCAGCGCAACCAGCCGGAATACTCGTTCGAGCCTCTCCTCCAGCCGTTCCCGCACGGCCCTGGTCAGGAGCGAAGCTGGGCTGTCATGCGGCGCATTGACCTGAAGCCAGCCAAGGATAGAGCGAAGCCGGGCGTAATCTTCACGCTCCTTATTTATCGCCTCGCACACACGGTCTTCATTGATTGCAATCGCCGGCCGGTTCTGGCGCATGCGATTCAGGGCCTTCATCGAAGCAAAGTCGAGGTAATAATCGAAGCGATGAAGGCTGTCCATCAACGCGTCGGCTGCACGCTGGTTTCCGGTGAATGCGAGCGCCTTGGGAATGCGTATTCGGACTGCGGCCGGCTCATCCTGCGCAAAAAGCCTGCGCACAAGCTCAGGAATCACCTTATCGCCGAATTTCAGCAATGCCTCTCGAGCTTCGGGTCGCAGCCTCTTTTCCGCCAGTTTTTGGATCAATAACGGTATCGCATCATCCATCCCGACACTTCCGGCCGTTCGAATGGCCTGCCGCGACACTTCGGGCGAAGAGTCGTTCAGAAGCTCGGTTAGCAGCTCGCGCGCCGGCCGCGATCCGTTCCAGCGCAGGCTCAGGAGACTGGCAGCGGCAATTCGAGCGGTCTGATAGTCGGGGTGGTAAATGAATTCTTCTCTCGTTATGGAAGGGTCGTTCCATTCCGCGAGGAGCGCGATGGTGCGCGCGCGGACAGCGCCTGAGGGGTGCTGAATCAGCACCTGAATGTGCTGACGCCAGCGGTCGGGATGTGTGTTGCTCAAAAGGTCCATTGCATACAGGACCAGACGCTCGTCCTCGCTGGAAAGCGCGTGGACCAGGGTTCGGAACGTCGCGTTGTCCAGCGTACGAACCTGAAGGGCTTCCGGCTCGATCGTCTTCTTTTTGAGCGCACGACGAAACGAGTGCAGATACTGACGTTTGACGGCGAACGCCGCTGCGATCCACGCAATGAGCAGGCCGCACGCCACAATGCTGAGCGAAGATATGGAAAGAGCGAGAACCGCTGTCAGCAACAGCAGTATTACGCCTCCCATGGCTCGACCCAGCCGATCGACGAACATGTCGATGAACCCCTTCACGGCATTCCGTGTTTGAGGCGGTATAGGCAGGAAGAGCAGCTCCGTTCCGGCTCGATGAATGGAATAACTGAAACCGCCGTCGATCAATTGCAGCAGCGCAGCCGTCCATAACGTTGGCTTCAAGGCCAGCATCACTGAAGCCGCGAGAAGTCCCGAAGGCAAAAGCATGATTGCCCATCCGACTCCGAAGCGCTTGAGGATGCGGCCGGTCAGAAGCATCTGAAAAAGAAGCGAGAAGAGGCCGATATAAAACGCGATCGTTCCGAAGAAAGAGGTGAGATGGTCCTTTGAGGTGAAGGCGTGTTTCGCCACGAATTTGTATTCGTAATCGATGAACGCCTCGACAATTACGGCGATAGTCAGGAGCATGACCATCAAGAACAGATGCCGGGAGCGACGGACCTCCATCCACATTGTCGCCGTGCCGCCCTCGCTTTCGGTGGGTTTGCGAGCCTCGTCGCGTGGGATGCGTGCCTCCGCAGGCGCGAAATACTTGATTCGTTCGAGGAGCGCAAGTGTTAAAGCCATCGCGATCACGCCAATCAGAATCAGCGATTCGGTTCCAGACCGTCGCGCCGCGATACTGGTGAGGCCGCCTCCAAGAATCCCGCCGAGAATGCCTCCCGCTCCAATCCATGCAAATACGCGCCTCGCTTCTCTCGGGTTAAAAACGTGGCTTGACAGGAGCCAGCATTGCGAAGCCGTAATCGCGCCGAACAAACTCACCCAGACATAAAACACATAAAACCAGATCGACGATTCGCTTCTAAAGACAAACCAGAAAATGACAAGATGCGAAATCATGAACAGCGAAGTGGCGCGAATCAGCCGGTACAATCCGATGCGATTCACCAGCCTCGAATAGACATAGGAGACCAGCCCCATCGCGACGGCAATCAGCAGATACATGTAAGGCAATTGAGAGGGACCGATGTTCGTGACGAAGAGCGAGTCGCGCACGGCTTTGACAGTGGTGTAGGAGGTGATGATCAGCAGCAGGTAGGCCGACATGAGAACAACGCGCTCGGCTTCCTGACGGCGAACGTCGAAAATGCGCTCGACGAAGCTCGGTTGCAATCTCATAACTCTTATGCGGCGATGCGCGTCTCCGGTTGAGTGGCTCGTTCCCTGCGGAGCCGTACAATCGCAACAGCCACGCCCAGCCAGACCAGAACCAGCAGCACATTCACCATCGCAAATCGCCGCATATCAAATGCGAGCGCGGTTCCGACGAATACCAGCAAAGCCGAGAAAGCGTCGCCGGCGCGCCAGAAGAAACTGTCGATTGCGGACTTTGCCTTGTACTTTTCTTCTCTGCTCGTGCGCAGGAACAAGGCATGACGGGCGGTGTTTTGAATCGAATAGTCCGCGCTGTTCTCCGCGATCTTTGCAACGCGGATCAGGCTCAATAACGGCACGAACGCCAGCAGGCTGTAGCTGCCGAGGGCGATAAGAGGGAGGAAAAAGAGAGCCCGCCCGATTCCCAGATATTTCATGATGCGCGATACGAGGAACATTTGAAGGCCGGCGCTCAACAGATTTACCCAAAAGAAAAAACCGGCATAGAACTGGCCGATATAAACCTCCGCGGTTGGTCCGCTGCCGCCTGCCGCACTGACGGCGGTTTTCGCATGCTCGGAGACCGTCTTCCCGAGAATGAACTCCCCGGTCGTGTTCACCAGGTTGGAAAGCAGCACGAGAATCGCAATCATCAGAAGGTAACGATGCTTGAATACCAGCTTGAAGGCGCCGCCGTTTCGGAGAGGTTGCTCCGAAATGCCCGACTTTGCCCCGCTCCCCTCGCGGTGATGGATCCAGTTCGTGAGAACCATGCAACCGGCCAGAAGCGCCGCGGCCAGCAGCATCATTGAATACGGCCCGACCGGTTCGAAGAGCCAACCCGCCACCTCTGCGCCGAATATCGCGCCCAGCGAGCTGCCGATTCCAACAATTGCAAAGAGCCGCTTCCCCTGTTCCTGCGTGTAAACGTCGTTGGCAAAGGCCCAGAACTGGGCAGTCAGCATCAAATTGAAGAGTCCAACCCACAGGAAGAACGCGGTACCGACCTGAAAGCCGGAGCGCGCAAACAGATAAAACAAGAAAAGGTTGGATATGAAGAACGCAGTAACGCCGTTGATCAGCCGGATGCGATTAACGCGGCTGGCGAAAGCGCTGTACATGGGAACGATCGCCAGGAACAGCATCGCCTGCGCGGCACCCGCATAACTTTTTATTTCGGCGCCGGCTCCTGCCAGAATCAACGCTTCTCGAACGGGTTTAATAATGTAGTAGGCGGTCATCAGGATGAATACATTGACCATGAGCAGGAAGGCCGTCACTCCTTCCCCCCGGCGGACAGCAGCGAAAACAGATAGAAAACGCTCTAAAGCACCTGAAATCAGACGCACCAGTACCCCCCTCAGGTTACTCTGATGCAAATCCGATGCCAATTCGTCCGAAATCCACGCCCAAGCGGTAGCCGTTCAGGAAACACAAAGGCACAAAGGCACAAAGATTCGGGGACAGACGTATAAATCACCCAATTACGAAACAACGAACGATTAACCGTAATTGGGTGATTTATACGTCTGTCCCCGAATTCTTTGTGCCTTTGTGCCTTTGTGTTTCCTTGCCAGCCCTTCAGAAATCCAGCCTCATCTTCAGCTCAAACTGCCGTGCATCCTGAAAATCCGGCGAATTCGGAATAGAAGCGCCTTTCGTCGGTATCAGGCCGAACGGATCGCTGCTATTGATGTTCAGAATGCTGCCGCCTACCAGTGGCGACGAACCGAATCCAACGCCATACACACCTGGCTGTGGATGGTTGAACACGTTCTTCGCATCCATACGGATTGTTCCTCTCAGGTTTTCCCGGATGCGGAACCGCTTGGCGAGGGCCATGTCGACACGCCAGGTTCCCGCGTATTCCAAGGTGTTCAACCCGAGATTGCCTCGCGTTCCCGGCGCAGGATTCTGAAGGATAACCTGGCCGCTTCTGGCATCGGCAATGCCTTGCAGCGTACACAAGCTCTGGAGGTTTGCCGCGACTGCCGCGCATTGTGGATCCCTGACGTTCTTGAAAGAAGTCGGATCGAAATAGCTGCCATTCAGCTGGCCCGTCGCGCTCGGAAAGAAACCCCACCGGACTTTGCCGGCGGCCTTGAAGTCGAAGGGCTGCACCTGATCCGGAACTCCGCGGCCATAGAGCATGTTCTGTGCCGTCAGAGTTGCCGGACCTCCGGACGAGAGGTTCATGATCCAGCTGGTTTGCCAATCCTCGAGCACGCGCGCCAGCCATCCCGAGCTGTTGCGCGCGAGGAGCTTGCCCGGTCCGATCGGCAGATCGAACGTGCCGTAAGAATTGACCACGTGCGCGCGGTTGGTGTTTAAACTAGTGTAGTCCGCCGCCTGATTCCTGGGATCCGTAAAGACAGGAGCGACGGTGCTCCTTTCGGTAGGCAGGACAGCAGTGCCCACACCCAGATCCTTGCTCCACGTATAGGAACCCTCGAGGCTCAGCCCGCCGGTGGGCCGCAGTGTGGTCTGCACCTGCAGCGAATGGTAGTTCGAGTGAGCACCGTTGGACCGAAGGCTCGCCTGGTTGAACTGCGGATTGGTCCGGATAAAGTTCTCGGGGAACCCGTTGCGGCGGAGCACTTCGCCCTGGACGGTGCTTGGAACAAACGGCAGGGTTTGATTGCCTGGGAAAGCCGTATTGTAGTTGAGAATGTTCAGAGAGTTGGCCAGAGCCTCGTAGTTTCCGTTAGCGAGGTTATTGCGCATGCTTTGCTGCGCGGCGGCACGCAGATGCATCGCGCCGGTCTGGCGTACTCCATTCACGATTGTCCCCACCGGTCCAAAACCGGCTCCCGCGATGTTGATGCCGTTGAACATCCGATCCAACAGCTCCGAATCCCCGCCTGCCCGAGCCGCGTTAAACGCTTCCCGGAGGCCATTCGTCAGGAAGTTCGACACATTGAGGTTCAGAGTGTTGAAATTCTTACGCGTCATCGTGCCGATGTAGCGAGCGTCCAGGGACAGGTTCGAGGACAGATTTCGCGTGATCGACAGCGTCATGTTTTGGATGTACGGGTTGACAAAGTGTGGATCATACGCCGTGATGTTCTGGGTGCGGTCCGTCACCAATAGCTGCTCCACCGGGAGGGTCGGAGGTTTAACAGGTAAGGTGCCGGCCGTTATCTTCGTGAGGTCGATGTACGGATTGTTGGTGTCCCCGACGTAGCTCGCATAAAACACGCTGCCCGGCGGGTTGCCGATAATACCCTCGACGGTGGTGAGATCACTGCCCCCGATGTATTGCATCTGATAGCCGCCGCGGATGGTTGTCCGGTCATTCATGTTAAAGGCAAATCCCACGGCTGGGCCGAAGTTGTTCAAGTCCCGCGGAAAAACTTTCAAGTTGGAATTCTTACTGTTCGGCCCGACGAAGATCAATTCGCTCAAACCTGCGCGAGTTCCGGGCGTCATCCAGCCGTCGAAGCTTCTTCCCGAGATTCCGAATAGTCCGGCGCCATTGTCGCGCAGCGTGGCCGTCAGTCCGTTCTTTTCCCATGGCGGGCCGTAGTAGTCCCACCGCACACCGAGGTTCAGCGTCAGACGGTTGGTGACTTTCCAATCGTCCTTGAAGAAAGCGCCCCATTCATTCTGATGAATATCGCGGATCTTGAACGGATCTTTGGCGGGATCGTTCCACGTCTTCTGCGCCTGGTCGGGGCTGTTGATGAAACGGAACTGGCCCACGCGGCCTACGGACCCGGAAAGGAAAATCAACAGATTCTCCATCGTCTCCTGATTTCCGGTCGTGGCATTGCCAGTCAGTCCGGGTATGTTCGTTGCGTTGATTCCTGCCACCGGAGTGAATTGCGTTTCTCCGCCATTCGCCGCTGGGACGGTGTCCACATTATTAAATGTGCCGCCCGTGCCATAGTTGCCGGACCAGACGCTTCTTGAACTTCCCATTCGGAACTCGGCGCCGGTCTTGAACGTATGTTTGCCTCGGGTCCAACTGATCGAGTCCGCGTATGTAGAGCGCGGGCTCAGATCTCGCTGCATCACGCCTGGCGCAAAGTTGCCGCCCCCGACGATATGTTGAAACTGGAAGTTCACCGCGTAAGGGTCCGTTGCCGGCGTTCCGCCGCCGGCCCCAAGAAGCGGTACAAACATGGCCCCGCCGGCCTTGGGAAGCAGATTCCGAAGGTCGTCGTTCGACCCATACCACAGCGCGCTAATGACGTTCACACCACTTCGCGCCATTCCGAAGCGGGCTTCATTGACGACTGTGGGCGATAGAGTGGACGTGAAATTGACGGCCAGAACCTGCGGTTTCTTCCAGGTTTGACCCTTCCACGTGTTGGGCCAGCTGATAGCGGAGCCATCGGCGACGTCCGATTCGTAACTCCAGGTCCCACTCACCTTGTGATTGTTATTGAAGTAGTGATCGACTTTGAGATTGATCTGCTTTCGCGCCTGATACTGACCGATACCCCACAGGTTATCGGCACCGTTCAAGCTGCGAATCCATCGGCTGCCCGCGGTGTTCAGACCGTCGCCGACATCGTAGTTGTTCACTGTGGGCATGTACTTGTACAAAACATTCTGCACATAACCGGTCGCATCAAATCCTCGCCGATTAGGATCCCAGGGACTGCCCTGGACGTTCGCATCCGAACAGTCGGGCCGTGCAGGAGTGTTCAGCAAGGGACCGAATACACTGGCGTAGCGCAGAATGCCATTGTGAGGCGTACCGTTCGGATTCGTGGCCGGCGCTCTCGGATTGCCCGCCCTGTCCACGACGCTGATCGTCGGCGTGGTGCTGCCGGCGTTTGTCGACGCGAGGGAGTTGCCGTTGGTCCAATTGTCGTAATACCGGAAGATGCCGCGCTGCGCGCACGGTGTAAGCACGACCGGATTCACAGCCTCGCGCGTTCGGACCCATTTCTGGTCGTACAGGACAAAGAAATGTGTCTTGTTGCGGACAATCGGCCCGCCAAGGTTCCCGGTAGCCTGATTAAAGTTTCTCCAGGGCCGGGCCACGGACTCTCCGGTAAAGGGATTCACGGTCCGGTTGTTTTCCCAAACGTTGGAGTCCAGAATCGAGTTTTTTGCGCTCCACACACCGCCGCCATGGAACTGGTTCGTTCCGGACCTGGTTTGAATCTGAACCTGTCCGCTGCCACGGCCCATCTCCGCATCGACGGGTGCGAGGATCATCTTCACTTCGCCGACGAGGTCGGGATGAAGTTCCGTCCCCGCGTTAATACCGGTCGGCCACCGCTGGCCGCCGACGGAGACGCCATCGCGCTGCACATTGACGTCCCGGGCACTGACCCCTGCAAACTTTGTCTCGTTGGCTCCGAATACCGGACTGACTGTCGTGTAGACACCGGCCATGACCTGGGTCAGATCGAGCACGTTGTTGCTCGTCAACGGCAGGTCGCGGACTTTCGTTTCGGGAAGCACATGGCCAACCGATGAACTCGATGTCGCGAGAAGGGTGTCCGGGGTTATGGTGACTTCAACCGCCTGCGTCTGACCCGCCACCTGCAGCGCGAAATTCAAACGCACCTGCGCAGCATTGCCGAGCCGGACATTGGTATAGATCTGAGTCTGAAAGCCGGGGAGCTCCGCACTGATCTTGTATACGCCCGGCAGCAGACTGGCAAAGTTGTACGCGCCGGCTTCGTTGCTGAACACCGTTGTCACGATGCCGGTGCCGGTGTTGGTTGCTGTGATGGACACGCCGGGCAGCACAGCGCCCGTGGAGTCCGCAAGTGTTCCGCTCACTGTGGCGTTACTGGATTGGCCGAACGCCTGCGCAGCCAAAATGAGAGACAGGACTGTTGATGCGACGAGAAGTTTCTTCATGTAGGCGCCCTCGCACGTTTAGAGGAAAAGAGGGAATCCTCTCCCACCAGGTGACCCGTTGAATCCTGGGCGGGTTGGTTTACTCAAATTTCAGAGAATGTTTGCGGGTATGAAATCACCGATTACGCGGCGTGTCAAACAATCCGGACTGTAGCGACGGTCTATGACCAGAGATGTCCAAGATATCGCGCGAAGCGCATCCGAATACAGCCGCGTAGCGGCGACAGAATGTGGCCCCCGCGCCAGGGCGTGTTGCCCGATTCGAAATAGAGAGACAGGGCACGGAAAAATGGATTCCCCTCCTTGAAAAGGCTGAACTGTCCAAAATAGCGCGCGAAGCGCATCCGAATTCCAGCCGCGGAGCGGCGTGAGAATGTAGCCCGGGCGCAAGCCCGGGGCTTGTGCAGTTAAACGAATCAGCCCCGGAGGGGCGAAAGACTCCAGAGATTCTTTCGCCCCTCCGGGGCTTGTAGTCCAAAACAACACCCCACCCCCGGGCTTGCGCCCGGGGCTACACTCTGACGCCGCTCCGCGGCTGCGGTCGATCGGATGCCTTTCGCGCTATTCGCCTTATTTTGGACACCCCTCCCTTTTCAAGGAAGGGAATCCATTTTCTCGTGCCCGGTCTCTCTTTCGAATTGAGCAACACGCCCTCGCGCGTGGGGCTGCATTCTGTCGCCGCTACAGTCACCTTGCAAAATCTTGCAATTGAGCGGTAGAGTCATCCCCGGAAGGAGCGTCTTATGGTCATCCAACGATCGCGTCGTGACTTTCTCAAGCAGGCAGCAATATTTGTGGCCGCATCGGGCTCGGTTGTCAGGAACGCCTGGGCCCAGGACACCAAATACGCCGTCGCCGAAACCGCGTTCGGCAAGATTCGCGGCGTAGACGTCGAAGGGATCAAGATCTTCAAAGGGATTCCCTATGGCGCAAACACGGCCGGAAAGAACCGCTTCATGCCGCCCACCGATCCCGCCAAATGGACCGGCGTGCGAGACGCGCTGGAGTTTGGACACAGCGCGCCGCAAAGCGATCCGGGCGCGCGGCGAGCAACGTCGAATCTGGCAGTAGCGGCTGCCGGCCTTCGGGCGGAGGATGAAGACTGCCTGGTGCTGAATGTCTGGACACCCGGAATCAACGATGGCAGCAAGAGGCCGGTGATGCTCTGGTGCCACGGCGGCGGCTTCTCCACCGGATCGGGTTCCTCACCCGTCACCGAAGGAGCCAACCTGGCGCGCCGCGGCGACGTCGTTGTGGTGACGATCAATCACAGGCTCAACGTACTCGGGTTTACGTCCCTGTCGGAATTCGGCGGCTCGAATTTTGCGCAATCGGGCGATGTCGGCATGCTCGATATCGTGCATGCTCTCCAGTGGGTGCGCGAGAACATCTCCCAATTTGGCGGCGACGCCAACACCGTCACGATCTTCGGACAGTCCGGCGGCGGGCGCAAAGTAGGAACTCTTCTCGCGATGCCTTCCGCAAAAGGACTCTTCCACCGAGCGATCATCGAGAGCGGTCCTACCATCAAGCTCGTCGAGCGCGACCAGGCGGCGCGCGTCGCCGGTGAATTGCTCGCCAAGCTTGGGTTGAATAGTTCCCAGATGCGCGAGCTGCAAAATCTTCCGGTGGAAAAGATCATGGCCGCCTACTTCGCAGTCGTGCGAAGCACGAACGTGGACCAGATGACCATGGGCTTCTCACCGACCGTGGACGGGAGGGCCGTGCCCCGGCATCCGTTCCATCCGACGGCATCCGATGTGTCTGCAAACGTGCCGCTGATGCTCGGGTCCACCCGCACCGAGTTGACGAATGGCGCCGATGCAGCCGCGTTTTCCCTTTCCGAGGATGGCATGCGCGGGCGCATCCGGACTCTTGTGGGCGAAAGGGCAGACAGCGTGATCGACGTCTATAAGAAGGCTAATCCGGACGCAACGCCGTCCGATATTTACTTCCTGATCGCGAGCGACAACCGTTACGGAGCGCCGGTAATGAAGATTGCAGAACGGCGGGCCGCTCTCGGCAAAGGTCCGGTGTACCTGTATTACTTCCGATGGGAATCGCCCATTGACGGCGGCCGGCTGAAGTCGCCCCACACAATCGAAATCCCGTTCGCGTTCGATAACGTCAAGACGTCGCGCCTGACTTCCAGCAGCCCGGAAGCGCCGGCTCTTGCGGACAAGGTGAGCGATGCCTGGATTGCGTTCGCGCGGAAGGGCGATCCGAATACTCCAAAGCTGCCGCGCTGGTCCTCGTTCGATGCGAAGGATAGGCCGACCATGGTCTTCAACAACCAGAGCAAGGCGGAGAGCGATCCGATCCGCGAACAGCGGATCGCGATGTTCAACGCCCTGAACTTGACGTAGAGGTGAACCATGTCTGGAACACAAAGACACAAAGACACGAAGGCACAAAGAAAAGCCGCCAAAATAAATTTCTTAATGGCCGCCTTTCTTTGTGCCTTCGTGTCTTTGTGTCTTTGTGTTTCATCAATCCTGGGACAGGAACACGTCGGCCAATACTCCCAGGTCGACGTGGAAACCGGCTTCAACCTTTACAACGCGAACTGCATCACCTGCCACGGCGCCAACGGCGATTCGATTCCAGGGGTCAACCTGCGCAGCGGCCAGTTTCGGCGTGCTTCGACGGACAGCGATCTGAACCGGATCCTGCAAACGGGGATCCCGGGAACGGCGATGCCGCCCGGCAGGTTCAATACGGCTGAACTTGCGGGGCTCGTGGCGTACCTCCGGGCGATGCGCGACTTCGACACCCGTCCCGCACGGGGCGACGCCGGCCGGGGCCAGGCGCTGTTCGAGGGCAAAGGCGGCTGCGCGAAATGTCACCGCGTCAACGGAAAGGGATCGCGGCTGGCTCCGGACCTGACCGACATCGGCGCCGTTCGCTCTCCGGATGCGCTGGAGCGATCGTTGCTCGACCCGACATCAGCCATGCTCCCGGTGAATCGTTCGGTGCGGGCAGTGACACGTGATGGCAAGGTGATTACCGGACGGAGGCTCAACGAAGATACCTACACCGTCCAGCTTATCGACGCACAGGAGCGCCTGGTGTCCCTCTCAAAATCCGACCTGCGCGAGTATACGGTCGTCAAAACGTCTTCCATGCCCTCTTACAAAAACGAACTCACCTCCGGTGAACTGGACGACCTGGTGACGTACCTTCGTACCTTGAAAGGATCCAAGTAAATATGAGACGGCGCGCGTTGCTTGCTCTGCTGGTGTTGTGTCTGATTATTCCCTTACTGCATGGGCAGGTTTCCTATGAGCGTCTGCTGCGCGCGGCGGAGGAACCCCAGAACTGGCTGACCTATTCCGGCACTTATGCCAGCCAGCGCTACAGCCTGCTGCGGCAGATCAATCCGGCCAACGTCAAGACACTCGAGCAAAAGTGGATCTTTCAAGCGGAATCGCTGGAAAAGTTCGAGACGACACCGCTTGTTGCTGACGGAATCATGTATATCACCCAGGCTCCCAGCGACGCCGTGGCGCTGGATGCCAGGACGGGAAGGGTGTTCTGGATCTACCGATATTTTCCGTCGCAGGATGTAAAGCCATGTTGCGGGTCGGTGAATCACGGCCTGGCCATGCTCGGCGACACGCTGTTCCTGGCGACACTGGACGCGCACATTGTCGCGCTCGATGCCAGGACCGGCCGGCCTCTTTGGAACACAGCGGTGGCGAGTCCGAACGCCGGGTATGCGATGACGCTTGCGCCGCTCGTGGTCAAGGACAAGGTTATTGTGGGAGTCGCCGGTGGAGAGTTCGGCATTCGCGGATTCATCGCCGCCTATGATGCGCGCACCGGACGCGAGGCCTGGCGCTTCTACACGATCCCCGGTCCCGGCGAGCCCGGTCATGAAACCTGGAAAGGCGACGCGTGGGAGCACGGCGGCGGGTCGGTCTGGACGACCGGTTCGTACGACCCCGACCTCAATGTCACGTACTGGGGAACCGGAAATCCGGGCCCGGACTGGAACCCCGCTCAGCGCGCCGGTGACAATCTCTACACCGACTCGGTCGTCGCCCTCGATCCGGATACCGGCAAGCTCAAGTGGTTTTATCAATTCACGCCGAACGATCCGTACGATTACGACTCGACGCAGGTACCGGTGCTGGTCGATACCACGTGGAACGGCAGTCCACGAAAACTGATGATGTGGGGCAATCGCAACGGATTCTTCTACGTGCTCGATCGTGTGACCGGACAGTTTCTTGCCGGCTATCCATTCGTGAAAGTGAACTGGGCCAGCGGTCTTGACGCAAAGGGACGGCCGATTCAGACGCCGCAACCGGATGGCGAGGGAACCTTTCCCGGCGTTCAGGGCGGGACGAATTGGTATTCGCCGTCCTACAGTCCGCGCACGGGCCTCTTTTACGTGTCGGCGTGGCAGGACTACGCCAGTGTGTTCGTGAAGGAGGAGCAGAAGTACGAAGAGGGCCGGCGCTTTGTCGGGGGCAGACCGACGAGTCCGATTCCCGGCGGCCAGAACGTTCCGTCGCTCCGGCGCGGTCCGATCAATGTGTGGACCGAAGCTGCAGGGCACGGCGAAGTGATCGCTCTCGATCCCCGTACGGGAACAAAGAAGTGGAAGTTTGCCATGACCGATGTCACCGACAGCGGGATTCTAACCACCGCAGCCGATCTGCTCTTCGCCGGCGGACGCGAAGGCTATTTTCATGCGCTCGATGCCCGCACCGGCGCGCTTCTATGGAAAGCGAACCTCGGCGGCCAGGTGGCCTCGGGTCCGATGACATACCAGGTGGACGGCAAGCAGTACGTCGCCGTCGCCGCCGGTCACTCGCTCTTCGCGTTTGCCTTGCGGGAGTAAGTTTGGCCGCCAATTGCGCGAATGGAATTAAACACAAAGGCACGGAGGCACAAAGGAAGACCGCAAAAGAAATCATTGATGCGGCCTTCCTTTGTGCCTCCGTGCCTTTGTGTTTAATTCCATTCGCGCAATTGGCGGCTCAGATCTTGATCAATGGATATCTTTGAATCGACACGCGGCTATGAAAGATGGATGGCCGGGCATCTTCAAGTCGTCAGATCGGATCTGAAATTCAAGCACGCCTTGATGGCCCAGTCGGTGTTCAGTTTTTTTCGTGGAACGTATTACCGCTGGGTTCAACTCGTTACCGAAATGGGTGGTAAGTCGACACCTCGGATCCTGGGAGTCGGAGATCTCCACGTCGAGAACTTTGGAACGTGGCGCGACAACGAGGGACGGCTGATCTGGGGCGTCAACGATTTCGACGAAGCATCTCCGCAGCCGTACTTCCTCGACCTGCTGCGACTCGCGGCCAGTGCCCACGTGGCGACTCACACCGAACATCTCGAAATTCGTCCCAGGCGGGCCAGTGAATTGATCTGGGAAGGATACACGGAAACGCTGAAAGCAGGCGGACGCCCATTTACATTGGAAGAGAACAACGCGTTTCTTCGTGACGTCGCGCTTGGTGAGCTGCGCGATCCTGTCCGCTTCTGGAAAAGGATCGGGCAACTACCCGATTGCGCCAGAACCGTTCCCCTTCAAGCCGAACGCGCCCTGATTGAATCCCTTCCCGCCGCGGACCTGCCCACACGGTTCAAAAGCCGCCGCGGGGGCATGGGAAGTCTCGGCCGGCAAAGATTTGTTGCAGTCGCAGAATGGCACGGCAGTCTTGTGGCGCGTGAAGCCAAGGCCCTCTTACCATCGGCATACGGATGGGCTCGCGGGAACGACACGCAGGAAACCTGGATCGGCCAAATCCTCAAAGCCGCCGTCCGAATTCCGGACCCGTTCGCGCACATCAAAAACGGCTGGATCATTCGCCGGCTTTCACCTCACTGCTGCCGGCTCGAACTCTCATCACTTCCAAAAGTGCGCGATGAAGAACAATTACTTCACGCGATGGGTTCCGAAACCGCGAACATCCACCTCGGAAGCCGCGGGTCGATCAAGAGCATCGTTCGCGATGTCGATAAGCAGCCTTCTCTTTTCTTACATCGAGCGGCGAAAGAGATGGTCAAGGCCACGATGCGGGATTGGATGACCTGGAAAAACGGGAATTCGCCGTAACGTCGCTCCAACACTGGCGTTCACACAAGTTCAACAGCATTCGCCCATTTTTTTGTCCGATGCGATTGAAGCGTTCGAATTGGCCGAGCGCCAGGAAAAGGAAGTCGAGGAGGAGTACGAGGCAGAGGGGATTCCAGAGCAACGGAGAGAGAAAGTCGCGAAGCGGAATCTGATTGAGTCCCTCGGCTCAGACTTGTTCCAGAAGGCGACCAGGGCCGGGTAGCCCGACATTCCAAATCCCGGAAGGGCACCGGGCAAAAAGTGTGGCGAGTCTCACTTGAAGTGACGAGCGCGCCACTCAAAGTGCGGTGAGCGAAATAAGAAGTGTCGCGCGCCTCACTTGAAGTGTCGCGCGCCTCACTTGAAGTGACGCTCGCCTTGCTCAAAGTGTCGCGGGCGGAGCAAAAAGTGTCGCGAGCCTCACTTGAAGTGACGTTCGGCCTCGCTCAAAGTGTCACGGGCGGAGCAAAAAGTGTCACGCGCCTCACTCGAAGTGTCGCGCGCCTCACTCGAAGTGTCGCGCGCCTCACTCGAAGTGTCGCGCGCCTCGCTCGAAGTGTCGCGCGCCTCGCCCAAAGTGTCGCGCGCGAAGCAAAAAGTGTCGTGAGCGACGCTGGGAGTGAGGCGGGCGACACTTTTTGCTCCGCTCGCGACACTTTGGGGTTCGACGGCGGAGGATGGGGCAGCCATGAAGCCCGATTTCACTGGCTTCATGGCTGTTGATTGGTCACGCATCATGCGCTGTGGTTGCCGGGAGCGGGTGCCGGAGCGGACGGCGCCGGTTCGACAGTCGCCGGCGGAGCGGGGGCCGTCGCAGTCCGGGATTTGCGGCCGAAACGCTTGCCCAAATCATCGGCAGCAGTCCGGAGGATGGCCTTTGCATACGGTGTTTTGGTGACGGCATACACCGTGCGTGCCGCGGCGTAAGCCTCCGCACCAACCTGAACGGCCGTATCATCGACCTGTTTTTTCAGAAGATCGATGGCCAGACGGATCGGCGAGAGACTCTCCAGAAGCTGCGCGTCCTTGCGCATCTCATCCAGGAATTCCGCAGGGAGCAGTTCCGGATGTTGCAGGGCGATATCCACCGCCTTCTTGACGAAAGGCTGCGTTCTGTCGCCCAGCTTCGGCAGGATCACACGTTCGGCGGTGGTGAGATCGATCAGGAAAGGAAGCTTCTCACGGATGACGCCAAGCGCCGTCATCACTGCTTCCTGGTCTGCGGTCAAAAGGGTTGCACTGACACGATTCGTATTCATTGTTTTCTCCTTGTGAAAGTTGTTTTGTTTTTGTTTGGTCCGAATCTCGGGAACGCTTCGGATGCCTCCATATGGCACGTCGTGTTCCGTTCAGCCGGTCTAGATTTTTCAATGATTTGCGTTTCGGAAGGCAGCAATCCATCAGCCGTTCGGCTGATGCGTCAACAAAACTGTTGATGGCTGACCGGTACGTTTCGTCGCAATGAGCACCCGTCCACACCATTTCGGACGGGAACTTCATCTGGATGGTGCGTCCCCCGCTTTTGCAAGGAAGGGAATAGGAGGGGAATAAATCGTGCAAATTTATCCGCGGGGGACGATGTCATGAAGATTTGGGAAAATCGTGATGGTCTGTTGCCTGCCGATGGCTTGTGAATTTGCAGAAGGGCGGCCCATCAGTTTTGAAGCCGATCGCGGGCAGTTTTTCGCCCGCGCCGGCGGCTACACGGTCTCGCTAACTTCAGAAAGTATCACCTTCGAATCGAGTCGGACGAAACCCGTCACCATCACCTTTAGCGGCGCGCGCCGGCAGGCTGCTGCGTCAAGTGAAGCGGCGGGGTGGATCAGCAATTACTTCATAGGGAATGATCCGTCGCAATGGCGAACGCGCATTCCGCATTATTCGCGAGTCCGATATGAGCGGGCCTATCCGGGAGTGGACCTGGACTACTACGTCAAGGAAGGAAACATTGAATTTGATCTGACGGTCGGCCTCGACGCCGATCCGAAACAAATTGCGATGGAAATCAACGGCGCCGGCGGAACGCGTGTCGATGAAAACGGCGATCTCGTTCTGGAGGCCGAACGCGGGCTAAAGCCCGCGACTACATTTGAGGGAGGCCGGCTGGTTTTACACAAACCTGTTGTTTACCAGAAGACGGATGAAGGATCGAGTCTGATCGGCAGCCGGTATGTCCTGAGCGGAGGAACGGTTCGTATCGCTCTCGAGAAATATGACCGGCGCTTGCCGCTGGTGTGATTGATCCGGTCATTACCTACTCCACCTACCTGGGTGGCGACGGGTCCGATCAGGCCGTCGACATTGCGGTGGACGACTCCGGAAGCGCGTACGTGCTCGGAAGGACCTTCGTGAGCGGAACCGGCTATTCATGGTCTGTCACCAAGCTGTCGCCCGATGGCGTAAGTATTGTCTATACGACTTATCTGGGCAGCCCCCGAACTTTCAGGATGCATTCATTCGAATAGCGGTCGACAGCTTCGGCAACGCATACGTCGCCGGAAGGACACAATCCAGTTCATTTCCCACGGTGAATCCGCTTCAACCGGCATTGAAAGGACCGTGGGACGCCTTCGTCACCAAGATCAATTCCAGCGGAACCGGCCTTGTGTATTCGACCTATCTCGGAGGCACAGGGTCGGACTGGGGAGCGGGCCTCGCGGTGGATGCGGCCGGCAACGCCTATGTCGCCGGACGCACGGACTCTCCGGATTTCCCGACGGCAAATGCGTTCCAGAACGCGTTCCATGGCGGAACGTTCGACGGTTTCCTGGCCAAGCTGAACCCGTCCGGCTCGGCGCTTGTTTTCTCCACGTACTTCGGCGGAAGCGGATGGGAAGAAATCACGGCTCTCGCGCTCGACAGGACTGGAAACATTTATGTCGGCGGTCCAACGGAATCCCAGGACCTGCCGATCACGGCGGAAGCCTATCAGCGCCAGCTCAGCTGCCGCAGGCCCGACATCTATATTCCGCAGCAGGATCTCTTCTTTACAAAATTCAATCCGGCGGCAACGGCCCTGTTGTACTCCACATATTTCGGCGGGGGAGGCGAGGAGTGGACCGAGGGGTTATCCGATATCGATGTGGATGGCGCGGGCTATCTTTACGCTGTGGGCGCCACGACCAGCTATCAGTTTCCCGGCGGGGGATGCACGGGCGAACCACCAACTGGATATGCGATCAAGCTGAGTACCTCCCGGCCCGAGCTCGTCTACGGAGGTTGCTTCGGCCGGGCGCCGTCGACCAGCGGGGCCGTCAGCGTGGCGGCTGACAGCTTGGGCCGCGCCTACGTTGCCCTGGACGACCGCACGACGGCCGATATTTCAAAGGCCCGGCTGCTGAGGTTTGGCACTTCCGGAGGGGTCGAAGTGGACTATCCCGGTCTGAATGGCAATCGCACGGATACCTCGTACGCCGTTGCCGTGGATAACGCGGACCGTGTATACGTCGCGGGCCTTACGATGTCATCCGATTTCCCGACAAAGAATGCCGCTCAGCCCGCACTGAAGGGTACGAGCGATGGTTTCGTGGTGAAAATCGATTTCAGCGATGAGTCCGGCTTCACACGGCAGGAGCAGAATAGTTCTGCGGTTCAGTACGCCGGTGACTGGTACACGAGCGATCAAACGATGCACAGCGGCTGCTCCGCATTCCGGGCGACGGCGGCCGGGTCGCGGGTAAGGTACACGTTTACGGGAACCGAGGCGCGGTGGATTGGCTATCGCGATTCGTCGTCGGGTACTGCAAAGGTTTATGTGGATGGAGAGCTGAAAGCCACCGTCGATACTCACGCCGGCGCTGCTCAGGCTCAAGCAGTGATGTTCACCACGGACGCGCTGCCTTCCGGCACGCACACCCTGGCGATTGAGGTACAGGCGTCGTGGGTGTGGGTTGATGCGTTCGAGTACGTTAGGGATTAGCCGCGAATTACGCCAATGACGCGAACGCGGGCTTTAGCCCGCGTTCGCGTCATTGGCGTAATTCGCGGCTAGAAGACGTACTTCAACGCAAGCTGCATGATCCGCGGATCGAAAGCGCTTGTGGATTTGCCGAATGTCGCGCTGTTCAAGACGGTGCTTGGATTATTCGGATTCACGTGATTCGGCAAATTGAACGCCTCGGCGCGGAACTCGACGGACTGGCCTTCCCGAATTCTGAACTTGCGGGTCAGCCCCATGTCCAGTTGGATGAACCCCGGTCCTCGAAGGCTGTTGGCCGCATTTCCGTACACACCGGCCGGCGGTCGCGCGAACGCGGCGGGATTCAGCCAGCCATCGCGATTCCGGTTGGGAAGATACGGATCGACCAGCACCTGAAGCGCGCGGCCATTGTCGTTGGTTCCGGTCAATGTGTTGTCGAATCCTGTGGTGACTGTGAACGAGGTACCGGCCTGCATTTTGAGGATTCCCGAAACCTGCCAGCCGCTGCCCAGGAGACGCGCGGTCTTATTGGCAAACTGTGGAGTCTCGACGACAGTGGAGAGATTCACAACATGCCGCCGGTCTCCGCCCAGGGAAGTCGAGCCGCAACTCCCGCGCGAATATTTGCGCATACCCGGAGTGATTCCGCCGGAGCCCGGTTGCGTCACAACGCCATCGCCGATGCAATGAGAGAGGGTGTAATTTCCGGAAATCGTCAGGCCCCGGGCCTGGCGCCGCTGGACCGAAAGGAGCATCGCGTGATAACTGCCGGTGCCGCCGTCTTCGGTCTCACCGATAGGACCATAGTTTCTGCCGGCATTCGGATTGAGCAGAGTCAGAATGCGCCGCGCAGCGATGTTGCCCGAGGTGGCGGACGGCGTCCAGGGCGCGTAATTCAACTGGTTCTGAGGACCCCAGAGGTGAACGTCCTGGTTGCCGAGATAGTTGGCGGCAAGCAGCCAGTCCTGTCCCACTTGTCTTTGAACGCTCAGGTTCCACTCATGAACGTACGTGGACTTCGCGTGCATCCGGAGGTTGTCGAAGCTTCCGTTGAGCGGGAAATCCGAATTCTTGGTGAAGGTCGCCGGCAGAGGATTTCCGCCGGGAAATCCGTTGGGAAACGTTCCCGACGGCAGGTTCCAGGGATCCGCAAGGAGCGGGTTCAAAATCGTGTTGCTGTTATTCCACGGCGCGGCGCCGCCGTTACCGAAGAATGTCCACAAGGCCGGCAGCTCGTTGAAGATTCCGTACGCCGCGCGAACCACCATCAAACCATCGCCCTTGGGATCCCATGCGAGTCCCAGCCGGGGAGCAAAATGGAGCCAGCGGTCGAACATGTACTTTCCTGGCGGAGGCGCTCCGGCGTCGCCCGGCATGAGTAATCCAATCGGCGCCTTCGGGTAGGTCTTACTGACGAAGCCGGCATTGAACAGGTCGTAACTGAAGAAACTGAATCGCTGCTTACCATCGTAGGGCGCGATAAACGGCTCATAGCGGATACCGTAATTCACGGTGAAATGCGATGTCGCTTTCCAGGTGTCCTGCAAATACAAACTGAAGTAGGTTTGCCGGGGATATATCTGGTTGGGGTTTCCCGCAGTGAACTGCGACGCGTATCCCGTCAGAAAGTCTGCGAGCGCCAGTCCGGTCTTCGCCTGGCCGCTGAACGTAAATGTCGGATTGGCAGTGACGTTGGAAGTGGCGTTGAAGTTCAAATGACTGTAGTTGACGCCGAATGCCCACTGGTGCGCGCCTTTTACGAGACTGATGTCGTCGGACACTTCGCCTTCGACGGAGTTGTAGACGCCGGGCTGCACGTCGGAACCGCTGATCGTGAACCCGTTTGGATTAACGCCATTGACGACGCCTGAGCCCACTCCGAAGTTCATGTGGCCTTTGAAGGGCACCCACACGTTCTTCACACCGATATCATTGAGGTCCACAACCACCGGATTGATGCGTGGATTCAAGGTTCGAATACCGGTCAGATGGAAGGAATTCACGGTACCGCTGCCGATCAGGTAGGTGTCGCCGAAGACTAACGAGTGGGCCCTTTGATTCAATTGCCCGTGCGAACTCGTCAGAATGTTCGTCCCGTCGTAATCCCACGGCGCATCTTTACGAGCTCCCATGTAACGGACAAAAAGCGAGTGCTTATCGCTCTTTTGATAATCGACTTTTCCGGTGATCAGGTACTCGTTGACGTTGCTCACTCCTCCAAATTCGGCCAAGCCGCAGGCGTTCTCGGCCTGGGGCAGGCGGCTCACAAGCGAAAGGGCCTGCGGCGAGAAAAGCCTGGGATCGATGCTATTGCGCGCGAACCCATTCGTTCCGAATGGGGCGGCCAGAGTCACGTCGCGGCCCTGGCACTGGGGTGAGGCAAAGGTTGTAAAGTCTCCCGAAAGCATTTGCGGAGTAGGAATGAACTCCTTGTTGGCGCTCGGTGAGGACCGCTGAGTTGTGGTCTGTTCTCCGGCGAAGAAAAACAGCTTGTTCTTGATGATCGGCCCGCCGATCACTCCGCCGAACTGATTCCGCTTCAGCCCGTCATTGGTGAGGGCGTACGCGTTCCGAGCGTTCATGGAGCCATTGCGGAGGAATTCAAAAATATCGCCGTGAATACTGTTGGTTCCCGACTTGGTCACCGCGTTCACCGTTCCTGCGGAATGGTGGCCGTACTGCGCGGGCACTCCACTGGTCTCGACCTTGAATTCCTGCAGCGCATCCGGGAAGGGCAGCGGCAGATTCAGGTTGTTTTCCGGATCGTCGTGCGTTCCGCCGTCCAGGAAGTAGTTCAAGCCGCCGTCCAGGCCGCCTGCGACGGAGATGACGGTTGTTGCGTAATTCCGGACTCCGGAATTCAAGTTGACGTTCGTGTTTTGAATAGCGATGCCTGCAAGAAAGATGAGTTCGGTCGCGTTCCGTCCATTGAGCGGGAGTTGGAGCACGCGCTGGTTGTCGATCATCTGGCCAATGCCGGTGCTTCGTACTTCCACCAGGGCGGCATCCGCTTTGACTTCGACTTGCTCGGCGACCTGGCCGACGTTCAGGACTATAGGAACAACGGGATTGCTGCCGACTTGCAGCACAATTCCGCTCTGCACGTAGCTTTTGAATCCCGGCAGAGTCGCTTCCACCATGTACGGTCCGATCGGCAGGCTCGTCAGTGTGTAAGACCCGGTTTCATCGCTAAGGGCGGTTCGCCTGGCGCCGGTAGCTGTTTGCGTGGCATTAATTTCCACGCCCGGCAAAACAGCTCCGCTTTGATCTTTGACGGTTCCGCTGATTTGCGCCGTTCCCTGGGAAAACGCTGTTGCGCACATAAATACATACATTAGTAATACAGCAAGCACTTTGGCGGTACTCGGCATGTAGTTCCCTCTCCTGGTAGTTTTCTGGCACTTACAGTGGCGCCAAAATAACATGGAATGAATTGCCGGAACAGGGTATTCCCGCCCTTTGCAGCCGCGGAGCGGCGCCAGAGTGTAGCCCCGGGTGCAAGCCCGGGGCAGCTGTCGTTTTGGATTTCAAGCCCCGGTGGGGAGAAAGAATCACTGGAATCTTTTGCCCTCCGGGGCTGAATCGTTTAACCGCACAGAACCCCGGGCTTGCGCCCGGGGCTACACTCTCACGCCGCTCCGCGGCTGGAACAAGGAGCGGGGAATAAATCTTTCTAAACGCGCCTCGCGTCATAACTGGCATGCTGTCCGGAAATCTGTAAGAATGCCTTCATCAATTCCCAAGGAGGCTCGTTATGCGTAAGCTGACGCTCGTGGTAGCGGTAGTGTTTGCCTGCGGCGTGTTATCAGTAGCTGCGGGGCTCCAGCAGAAAGGGGGAGAAGACGAAACCGGCCCATACGAGGTGGTTCCGAACTGGCCGCAGCAACTCGCTCGTACCGGGTACGCGCTGGGTTCTCAGGGCGGCGTCTTCGCGGAAAGCCCCAACCGGATCATTCTGGTCAACCGCGGTGAGATCAAACTGCCCGACAAGCTTCCCAACGACTTCAATGGCTCCTATGGCTCCATCGGTTCGTCCCTGACCCCGAAGCCGGAGATGCGCAATTGCATCATCATCGTCGATGGCGCCGGCAAGCTGATCGAGTCATGGACGCAGTGGGATCACCTCTTCGAAGGCGGACGCGGCCCGCACAAGGTCAAGATCAGCCCGTACGATCCGGCGCGGCACGTCTGGGTGATCGACGATATGCGGCAGCAGATCTTCAAGTTCACACACGACGGCAAGCAGCTCGTCATGACGCTCGGCGAAGCCGGCGTGGCGGGCACCGACGAGAAACACTTTGGCCGGCCCACCGACATCGCGTGGCTGCCCGACGGAACTTTCTTCATCAGCGACGGCTACACGAACACGCGCGTGATGAAGTTCGACAAAAACGGAAAGTTCCTGTTGCAGTGGGGAACGCCGGGTAAGGGGAATAGCCAGTTCAATACGGTGCACGCGGTGGACATCGATCGAAACCGCCGCGTTTACGTGTCGGATCGCGGGAACGGCCGCATCCAGATCTTCGATGAAAACGGCAAGTACCTCGATCAGTTCGGGGGTCTCCGGCAGCCGCAGCATGTCATGGTCACGGCCGACGGGAATCTCGCCATCATCGGCGGCAACAACAACAAGGTCGTCAAGTACGACCTCAGCGGAAAAATGATCACCTCGTGGGGCACACAGGGCACTTTCGCCGGCGCGATCTGGAACCCGCACCAGTTCTCGGTGGATTCGGACGGCAACCTGTACGTCGCGGAGGCTACCGGAGGCCGCACGCAGAAATTCCGGCCGAGGCCCGGAGCCGACCGGTCGAGATTGATTGGCCCCCCACCGGCGTTGATGCCCATGGGAAGCAACTGAGGCGGAGGATAAATCATGCGCTCGATTTTACTCATCACGACATTGCTGATCCTGGTTATTTCCGCGCCTTCACTCGCCCAGGAATGGACCGATTACACCAGCAAGACCGATTTCTTCCATGTCAATTTCCCGGGTGATCCCAAGGTGCAGGACATCACTTACCCGACGGAGTACGGCATCACTTTACCGGGGCACTTATACAGTGTCGCGAACGGCCCGAGCCGCTACTCGGTCACCGTGGTCAATTTGGCCGATGCCGAAAAAATACACACAGCGAAAGCCGACCAGTGCCGGAAGGAAGGCGGAGAGGGCGATGCTTGTGGAAACGGCTGGCGGGGAGATGTCCAGGGATCGATCGTCTATGCGTCGTTTCAGTTCTTTCAGCGGCCCGGCGTCAAGGTTACACACTACGCCTGGTACAACACCGACCTGGTTGAAGGACATCGACTCCAACTCGTCAATTCCGATGGATCCCGTACCTTCGCTGCGATCCACAGGCACAACACCCGACTCTATATCCTGGAGGCAACCGTGCCGAAGGGTGCGCCGGCACCGGGGTTGTTTCAGCAGTCGCTGCAGTTCATCGACGAAGACGGGAAGGGAGTTCGCTATCGAACGACCTACACCACTGGATACAGTGGGGAATGGAAATTTCCGGCCCCGCCACCGCCGCGCGCTCGATGAACGATGGCCGGGCAACTTTTATGCCGGGCAACTTTATAAGGAGGAGAAGTGACCATGCTAGTTAGATGTCTGGGCATTGCAGCCGTATGTGCGGTTGTCGCAGTCCTGCCGGTTCTCGCTCACCATTCGCACGGCAACTACGACACCTCGAAATGGACGACGATGGAAGGGAAAGTCACGGAATTGCATTTGCTCGTTCCGCATTCCTGGCTCTACGTCGAAGTGAAGGACGATAAAGGTGAGCCGGTAGTCTGGGCCCTCGAAGCAACGGGCTACGCGGGGCTGACGCGGGTGGGCGTCAAGAAAGAGGACGTCAAACCGGGCGACCGCGTGAAAATCCGTTGCCATCTCCTCAGAGACGGTGCCAACGGCTGCCTTCTCGGGTATGTGACCCCCATACACGGTGATCCAGCCCGAGGCCATGGAGTCGAAAAGGATTGGGACGGCGGCGGCGGCGCGGGCTTCCCCGATCCGCCGGCCGCGCCTGCTCCGCGTTAACGCGAAAAATTGATTAGCAGGTGCCGACAGTGAAGCAATTTGCGAGAAATGTATTCCCCTCCTTGAAAGAGGGTGTTGCAAAACCCTCGAATGTGAGGGGATCTAGCCACAAAAAGCACAAGAAGCACAAAATTCTTGTGCCTTTTGTGCCTCTTGTGGCTCGTTCCCGTTCTTA
>Ga0137394_10000480_pt1 | contig 27885 bp, 29 predicted proteins | sample czobulk116metaG_FD_108278 | JGI IMG/M metagenome (GOLD analysis project Ga0137394, IMG submission 108278) | Vadose zone soil microbial communities from Angelo Coast Range Reserve, California, USA - czobulk1.16 metaG | ecosystem: Environmental > Terrestrial > Soil > Vadose zone | place: USA...
AACCCGCGCTGATTGAGCTACTGTCCGGCCATCATGAGCTTTTGGCAGAAGCACGGCATAGGAGCCGGAGATCATTAAGGGGGATGAAAAGACTTCCGAAACAATTATATAAGTATTGTCGTTTTAATAAACACACCAAATCAATTATCAGGGACAGCACTCTTTACGCATCGTCACCCCTGAAATTTAATGACCCATTTGATTGCCATCTCCCGATATCTTTCAGGGCAAGTAAAAAGATAAGGGAACGCAAACTTAAGCGCCTTGGTATTTCTTTGGATCAGATCGAGAAACTAAACCGGGAAGGATATTTCAACAGACTAGAACACCACAGGGGATGGGAACTTGTAAAACGAATGCACGAAAATTGGGGAGTGATTTGTCTTTCTAGAAGAAATGACGATTTGCTTATGTGGGCACACTACGGGGCTATGCACGAGGGGCTATGCTTGCAATTCGATGTTGCGCCAGCATCCATTTTTGCATACGCTAAACCAGTAAGATACTCTCGTACATATCCATTTCTTAACTGGTTCAGACATTCCGACGATGAATTGAGAGATCGTTCGCTGCTCTACAAATCTCGACATTGGAAATATGAAAAAGAGTGGAGAATCAATTTTACCAGGATTGCTCTTTATGAATTTCCACAGAGAGCACTAACGGGAATCATTTTTGGATGCCGAGCCTCAAAGAGAACAATAGGAGAAGTAAAGAACCTAATCGCTGGCCGCAAAACCCCGGTTGATCTATTCCAATCTGTGGTTAGTAAGACCAGATTTGAATTGAGAATTCAAAAATTAAAATAACCTTCATCAACTGAAAGTAAAACTATATGGACAAAAAAGAAGCAGTTAAGCGACTTCAAACATGGTTCATGATGAGTGCTACCACTCAGATCGCACTACTCAAGTTGTCCATTGCCGAGATTGACGAACTGGGAAGGGATATAAGCAAACTCAGAAAGGATGAATTCAATAGAGGTATGGCCGAGGCTCTCAAGGTCATTCCTAAAGGTCCGTAGACCGATTAGGGCAAAAGCTTTTCGATGCTCGTGTAGATTTTTATCAGAAACTTTCAAGGCACTATTGCAAATAGATTTGGGGTCGGACTGTTTTTGCCTAACCCATTGTGCAATCGTTTGGCCACGGGCGCAACGTGGCGATTCAGACTAGTGCGGCAGGATGGAACGTCTGGCTTTGTGCGCAGGGCGGAAACATCCTTGGCGGCATCAACGATGCGCTCCACTTCGCCAACAGGGTCTTCCAACATTTCGGCAACGGCGCCCGGCGCGTGGAAGCCTGGAGCATACTTCAGTGCTTGGCATTCCCGATGATCTGGAGGAGTGGACCAAGCTTTAGCAATCCCCTGACGGTATAAAAAGATTTCTTCCTCCATCAACGGCAGGGAACCGCAAGCTCAGACGACGTTTCAAAATGTGATTTGCAGTTTTTGCAATTCCATTTATAGCCGGTCGGGTGTCGCACATAGTTGACTCTAACCGGCCCATCAATATGGATGGCCAGTTTGGACGATTCCCAACACTGAGCGCAGAATGGTTGATGGTCCCCCTCCTGAAAATAGAATGGCGGTTTGAACGTCATCTTCCCAACCAGTTCCAACTTTCCTTTTAGCTCGCGGTTTTCGTCCACCAGTTGCCGTTGCTTTTCGAGAAGGTCCATTATTAGCATCTGCGCTTCGGCAACTTGACCGATGGCCTCAGCCTTCCCGGATTCTTTCAGCGAGGATGCGATGCCCTTGAGGATGTTTATGGCGTGCGACGCGCCAGCAATTCCTGCCCCGATGGTCATTGGGTCCATGGAGCGCAACAATAGCTGAACGGTGTGGCCCTGACAACCACCCGCCCTAGGCGAACATTATGGCAACGAGTAAAGCTATCGCTGCCTCTTCGTCATCAATCACTGTTAACTCGGCTGCGCAAGCGGCTTGTCCTTTATCTGTGCCGTTCAGGAAAACTGGAACCGCTTGCGGCTTGGTTGTTCGGAAACGTCAAGACCTTCATAGAACCTCTTGAAACAATGGCGACCCTAACGGGAATCGAACCCGTGCCGCCGCCGTGAAAGGGCGGTGTCCTAACCGCTAGACGATAGGGTCGTCAAGGGAGCGCGAATATAATCGCGAAAAGCCCATTGTCACGCGCAAAACCGGATCAATCTAGCTCTGGATGCTCGTTCAGGCCAGCGCCGCGGCGGAGACGTTCTTCTCTTCGTTGCCCGAATAGAAATCGGAGAGGCTTTGTTCGGAAGGAATTAATTTCTCCGCTTCTATTGCCGAAAGAATCCGCTCCTCGGTCATAATAAACCGGTCTCTTTTGTAGAGCAGATAATCTTCGCGGATGCCGGAAGGGGTCAAATTCATCGTCACCAGATTGGCGCCGGTGCGCAGACCTCTCTGATAACCACTCCCCGGTCCGGCTAAATTTAGCGCGCTCACGGCGGGGATCACCCAATCTGGGCGCATCAATCGCAACATCGCCATCACATTCAATGTCAGCTCGACATCTCCGGTAGGCGCATCGTGCAGCGGCGTTGCCTCGCCCGGAATGAATGGGCTCACGCTGCACCCCACGATCGGCAGCTCACGCGCCACCTCCAGGTTGCTCAGCAGCTCTGGCATTGATTGTTCCGGCAGACCGGCGATGAATCCCGAGCTGACCTTCCATCCTTTGCTCGCCAGCAATCGAATATGCTCCAAACGTTCCTCGAGGCATCCAGGGGCGCAAAGGCGGCGGTAAAGGGCCGCATCCGCGATCTCAAATTTCATTATATAGATTGTAGCACCAGCCGCTTGCAGCTCGTCGTACATTTCCGGCTTGAGAGTGCCCAGGCAGACGCTGATCCCTAATGGGGTTTGATCTCGCAAACGTCGAATCAGCGGAATTACCGTCTCCCGCACCGCGACCGGATCCTCACCGGTTTGGATGTTCAGATCGGTAATGCTCGTGGGCCGGTGGTGAATCAATAGTTCTGAGAGCTCATCCAGCCGGGCACGGTACCGATCGAGTGACTGATTGTCTCTGCGCATCCCGCAATAATGGCAGTTTTCCCGACAGAAATTCGATGGTTCCACCACGCCGCGCAGGAAGACACGCCGTCCAAACCGGGCACGGGTTGCCTCAGCCGCCCGTGCGTGAAACCGCTGCTGCTCAAGGCCGCGCGAGTTGAGGTGGATCGCAGCTTTGGAAAAGCCATTTGCCATCACGCGCGCCAGTAAAAGGTCTGGCTCGCCATTCGGCAAACCAAATCGCTTGGCCTGCTGCGCTTTGCGCTTGCGCCTGTGGGCCAGACCCAGTAAGCGGCAGGTCAATTGATTGCTCAACCAACCCCATTGGACCCGCTTTGGAGATCACGGTGCGCCGTTGTGATTCCCTGTCGCAACGAGGCTCGCACTATTGGCGAGGTGGTTGTCGATGCCCGGGTTTACCTGCCGACCGTCATCGTTGTCGATGATGGTTCTAGCGATGCGACCGGGGCTAAGGCGCTTGCTTCCGGCGCGGAGGTGATTGCTCTTGGCGAACCCCTCGGAAAGGGCGCAGCGCTGATTTCTGGTTGGAAGCGGGCCGCGGAGTTGGGGTTTACCTGGGCACTCAACATGGATGGTGACGGCCAACATTCAGCCAGCGATATGCCCGCCTTTTTCCAGGACCTCCAGCCCGACGAGCCAGCTTTGGTTATCGGCAACCGCATGCTTAACGCGAAGGCGATGCCGTGGCTCCGGCGCCAGGTGAATCGTTGGATGAGCAAGCGTCTTTCACGTCGAACTGGGAAGCCGCTACCCGATTCACAATGCGGGTTTCGACTGATACATTTGCCCTCGTGGTCGCGAATGCCCCTTACTACAAAGCACTTTGAAATTGAATCCGAGTTGATCATCGCTTCTGTTCGACTAGGCATTCCGATCAAGTTTGTACCCGTGCAGGTGATCTACAAAGGTGGGCCGAGCAAAATCAATCCCGTCCTCGACAGCCTCCGCTGGTTCCGATGGTTCTTCCGCTCGCGAACTTGAACGGGCGGACAACTCTTACTGACGGCGTTCCGGAACGTCCTTATATTCCGGCGCCAATGACCAGTTCCTCAAGCGACATCAAGCCGGCTGTCCCGCGTCGAACCCGACTTCTCTTACGCATTCTTTCATTCCTGATCCTGGCAGCTTGCATTGGGTGGGCTCTCAATCAGGCTGGCCGTTTGCTCAACCAAAAAGGAAAACCGGCCGGGTTCAGTATGGGCGTGATCCAGGGCGCGCTCATGCCGTTGGCGCTGCCGAACCTCGCCGTAGGACACGACGTCACCATCTATTCGGTAAACAACACCGGTCGCAGCTATAAGCTCGGTTACACCATGGGCGTAAACGTCTGCGGCCTTATTTTCTTCGGCATCTTCTTCTGGCGCGTGGGCCGCTGGCGCCGGGCAGAGGCGAGAACAGCACCGCAAAGTCCAAGCGGTCCTGCATAAAGCAATGGGAATTCCGCGAGACCTGTTGCACTCGCGCCGCTCTTGGTTACACTCAGGCGATGCGCACTCTCGCTGAAGACACTAGTCCTGAAGCCGAGCGCGTTCTTATCGACTTGCTCCGCAAGGCCACGCCCGCGCGAAAATTCAAGATGATTGTTTCTGCGAACCTGGCGTCCCGACAGTTAGCAATGTGCGGCCTCCGGATGCGGCATCCAAACGAGTCACCCGAACGCCTGCGCCGGCGCTTAGCTGATCTGTGGTTAGGCAAGGAGTTAGCCGAAAAGGCATACGGTCCGCTGGATCCGGATGGAACCGCATGATATTGAGCTGTTCGCCGCAATTAGGCGAGTTGTAGGGGCATTCGACCACCTTAGAATTGATTACTTTATCGGAGGCTCTGTCGCCAGCAGCGTTTTGGGTGAACCCCGCCAAACGCTAGACGCTGATCTTATCGCCGCTGTGCTGGGTCGCCACGCAGGCCCGCTTGTCGAATTGCTGCAAGACGCGTTCTATATCGATTCGGCGATGATCCTCTCTGCAATTGAGCACCAATCACAGTTCAATCTAATTCAGTTGGAAACGATGGTTAAAGTGGACGTTTATGTTTCCTGGCGCAGCGATTTTGCGAAATCGCAGTTCAAACGACGTCTGCATAGGAACATTGACGAGAATCAAGCCTTGGAAGTTTTCCTAGCGTCGCCGGAAGATACGGTCCTTTCGAAGCTTGACTGGTTTCGCATCGGCCAAGGTATTTCCGATCGGCAATGGCGTGATGTGCTGGGTGTGCTCAAGATCCAGGCAAATGCTCTTGATCGAGCTTACCTCCGGGAATGGGCAGGGAAACTAGGTCTCAGCGAACTGCTCCGTCGTGCCATAGACGATGCGGGCTTGCCGCCAATCGTCCAGTAGCACTCGACACTTCTTAGACCCATGCTTGCCAAGGCCCTTGCTTAAATCTAAGTTCCGCCTTCATATTATCTATGGAAAAAGTCGTCATCATTGGGACCGGTTGCGCTGGTCTAACCGCCGCCCTTTATTCCGCCCGCGCCAATCTTCAGCCGTTGGTGCTCACGGGATTGATGCCCGGCGGTTTGCTCACTACCACCAGCATTGTCGAAAATTTTCCCGGTTTTCCAGAGGGGATCGATGGCTACGAATTAATGACTCGCATGCAGAAGCAAGCGGAGCGTTTCGGGGCCCGTGTCCAGTATGGCACCGTCGAAGCAGTCGAACTCTCCAAGCGTCCCTTTGCCCTCACGGTCGATGGCGAACGGGTGGAGACGCAAACGCTCATTATTGCAAGCGGCGCCAGCCACCGTCATTTGGGACTCGAAAGCGAAGATAAACTCGAGAAAAAGGGTGTCACGTATTGCGCAACCTGCGACGGCGCGTTGCCGATGTTCCGCAATCAAGCGCTGGTTGTCGTGGGTGGCGGCGACTCGGCCTGCGAAGAAGCGACTTACCTGACGCGCTTCGCCTCAACTGTCTACCTGGTCCATCGGCGCGACTCACTCAGAGCATCCAAAGTGATGGCTGCTCGGACACTCATGCATCAAAAAATCAAGCCGGTGTGGGATTCTATCGTAATCGAAGTTCTCGACGTCAATCAGGACAAGGTAACGGGTGTCCGGATCAAAAACGTAAAAAACGATAGCGAAAGCGTCCTGGATTGCGCCGGAGTCTTCGTCGCCATCGGACATATCCCTAACACCCAATTGTTCAAGGGGATCATCGACATGGATGAAGCGGGTTACATCATCCCACGCAAAGGCTCGGCTACCAATATCCCCGGGGTGTTCGTGGCAGGAGATTGCTCGGATCAGGTCTATCGCCAAGCCGTTACGGCGGCAGGGATGGGCTGTGCGGCCGCGATTGACGCGGAACGTTTTCTCGCCGCCTTGAACCAGTAAGTTTCCACTTTGCACCCCGCCCGTATTTGTTAACTTGGACCCGGCATGACTGTGGAGTTTACGAAGATGAACGGGGCGGGGAATGACTTCGTGCTGATCGATAATCGCGATCAGAAGTTGAAGCTCTCCCGCGAGCAGGTCGTGCGTTTGTGTCACCGGCAGAGAGGGATCGGCGCTGATGGCCTTTTCCTCCTCGTGCCCAACACCTCCGGCAAAGCCCAATGGACGTGGGAATTTTACAACAGCGACGGCAGCACTGCTGACATGTGCGGCAACGGCGCGCGCTGCTTCGCTCGATTCATCGCCAGAAAAACCGGGAAAACCGGGGACACTAGCTTTGAAACCGGCGCGGGCGTGATTGCTGCCTCGTTTCGGGGAGAGCGCGTCACCGTTAGTCTCACACCGCCGAAAGACTTGCAACTCGATCAATGGGTCCTTCTCGCTTCAGGCAAGCTGCAGGTCAATTCCTTGAACACCGGCGTTCCGCATGCCGTGATCTTCGTCCCGGACGCCGATAAAGCCATGGTTCAGCAACTTGGCGCCGAAATTCGTTATCATCCGCAATTCGCCCCGAGGGGCACCAACGTCAACTTCGTCCAGGTGCTCGGCCCGAATTCCATTCGCGTCCGTACCTATGAGCGAGGCGTCGAAGGCGAAACACTCGCTTGCGGCACGGGAGTGACTGCCTCGGCCCTCGTCTCCGCGTCCGTCCATGGCTTTACCTCGCCGGTTAAGGTGCAGGTCCAGGGAGGCGATTTGCTCGAAGTGAGTTTCAAGCGAAACGGAAGTGACTTCTCAGACGTGAAGCTTACTGGGCCAGCGGACGTGAGCTTCGAGGGGAAAATCGAGATTTAGGGCGAAGGTCTCTCCCTTACTCCAGCGTGCAAACATCGCTCATGTTTCCAGGGACTTATACTGCCATCGTGACACCTTTCAAAAAGGGTAAGATCGATGAGGCCGCACTCGAGCAGTTGATCAAAGCTCAGATTCGCGGCGGCGTCGACGGCATAGTCCCGGTTGGCACCACCGGTGAGTCCCCAACTCTCGATTACGAGGAACACATCCACGTCATCGAGCTCTCGGTCGACTTTGCGGCTGGAAAGATCAAAGTCCTCGCAGGCACAGGCGGCAATTCCACCAGCGAAGCCATTTATCTGACGAAAGCCGCCGAAGATGCGGGAGCCGACGGCTCCCTCCAGGTCGCGCCCTACTACAACAAGCCCACCCAGGAAGGTTTGTTTCAGCATTTTCATGCCGTGGCGCGCGCGACCAAGCTGCCTATCGTCCTCTACAGTGTGCCCGGCCGGTGCGGCGTCGAAATTGGCGTCGAAACCGTCAATCGGCTGGCTCACGACAGCGTGAATATCGTCGGCATCAAGGAAGCGGGCGGCAACGCCGACCGGGTGAGCCAATTGCGAACGTTGCTGGGACCGAAATTTACTATCCTGAGCGGCGATGATTCGCTCACTTTGCCTTTCATGTCGGTGGGTGCACACGGCGTCGTGAGTGTGGCCTCGAACGTCATTCCCCGCGACGTTGCTCACATGGTCCAGGCTTTCAATATGGGAAAACTTGAAGGCGCGCGGAAGCTTCATCAGAAATATTTTTCGCTCTTTAAAGACTTGTTCATCGAAAGCAACCCTATTCCCGTCAAGGCGGCTTTGGCCATGATGGGAGTCATCGAGGAGGAATATCGCCTCCCGCTTTCCCTCATGAATCCGAAGAATCGCGAGACGCTCCGCGCAACCTTGAAATCTTGCGGCGTTCTCAAGTAGGAAGGGCGGATGACGAACATTATCATCGTCGGATACAAAGGGCGGATGGGCCAAACTTTGCTCAATTTGGTTGCCGCCAGTTCCGACCTGCAGCTTGTCGGCAAGGTAGACGAGGGCGACGATATTCAACCGGCGATCACGCGCGGCGATGTTGTGATCGACTTCAGTTTCCATGAAGTCACCGCCGACGTAGCCGATCTCTGCGCGCAGCACAAAAAAGCCCTCGTCATTGGCACCACCGGCCATACGGACACCGAGCGGGCCCGTATCACAAAAGCTGGCGCTCGCGTGCCACTTGTGTGGGCCTCCAATTATTCCACTGGTGTAAACGCATTATTTTGGCTCACCCGCCGGGCGGCTGAAATTCTCGGGCCGGGCTTCGACCTCGAGATCGTCGAGATGCACCACCGCACAAAGAAGGATGCACCCAGCGGCACAGCCGCGACTCTCGGTGAAATTCTCGCTGATGTCCGCAAGCAGCAACCCAAAGATGTGGTCCGGCATGGACGCGAAGGAATCGTTGGCGAGCGCACCGCATCCGAAATCGGCATGCATTCACTGCGGGGCGGGGACGTCGTCGGCGACCACACGGTGATCTTTGCCGCGCCGGGCGAACGCGTCGAATTAACGCATAAAGCTTCCAGTCGCGAGACCTTTGGCAATGGCGCGCTGCGAGCCGCCCGATGGGTTATGGGTCAAAAACCGGGGATTTATAGCATGCAGGACGTGCTCGGCCTCAAATAGCAGTCCTGACCGCCTGTGCCGCAAAACGAGGCTAACGCATGGGACAATTACGCTTTTATCGCCTTGGGTTCCAACCTTGGCGATTCATTGGCCATCCTTCAACGCGCCTTCCTGAAGCTCCAGGATTCTTCCAAGGAACCCGTGCTGCGTTCGTCGATCTGGCAGAGCACTCCGGTTGATTGTCCTCCGAATTCACCGCTTTTTCTGAATGCGGCTGCCGCGCTTGTTCCCTTTCCATCCGAAACGCCCGAATCATTGCTGGAAAAACTGAAAACTACCGAATCGGCTTTTGGCCGAAGACCCAAACTGGTTTTGAACGAGCCGCGCCCGCTTGATCTCGACTTGATTACTTTTCGGCGAGAGATCCGGCGCTCTGCTGCCCTCACCCTTCCTCATCCACGCGCGCATCAGCGACGCTTCGTTCTTCAGCCTTTGTGCGAAATTGCTCCCGATCTCGTGTTGCCGGGCCGGGAGAAGAGCGCGCGGGATCTCCTCGAACAGTTGGTCAGCGACGAAAAGCTGGAGCGCATCGCATGAAAGGAGCGCGGACAGCCTGTCCGCGAGGAATGATGGGTTTCAAGGAACTCTCGCAGACAACCTCGCCTAAAACCTCCAGGTTACTCCTCCATGAATGCGGTAATCGGGCACAGTTTGAAAACTATGATTATAAATCCGCAGTGGCATATCCACTCCCGCGTTGGCGCTGAAATGATCGCGCCAGGTAAAGTTCAGTTGCGGGCCAAAATACCAGGCGGTCCAGCCTGTTTCGGTCGAACGTTGCTTTAAAATCGTATCGGCAGCCATCGTATCGTAAACCGCATTGGCCTGCAGCGTCAGCGTCGCCGCCTTATTCAGCAGAATGTAGGCGCCCGGTCCCCCCGAAATCATAATTTCATCGCCGAACTGATACGAGTGCGCTTCTGTCCGCAGGTAATACTGTCCCTGGCTGCTCAAAAACCAACGGTCCCACCGCAGTGTAATCGCCGCGCCAAATATCGCGTCGAACGACCCGGACCCAAGTGTCAAATCATGTTGATGGACCCCGCCAGTCGCGTGGGCGTGTGTTTGCTGGAAAATTGGGGGGAGCTGAAGCTCCTGGTTCACCTCACGATCGAGCCGGTCCGTGTCGCCAGTCGGAAACTTCACTCCGCCGAAGATGCTTCCCACAATTGAATATTTCATCTCGGAAATCCGCAGCGGCGTCCATCGACCGATCAAGGAGGCATCCCCAAGCCCGAAGATCGTTCCGGTTTCGTCCTCCGGCTCACCTTGTCCAGGGATGAGTTGGACGCGATGGAATGATCGATAAATAATCGGCAGATTAAGGCTCACTCCGAATTGTTCGGAGAAGTTGTAGGTCGGAACGATATGCGTGAGCGAAGTATCCAGCCGTGCTTCCGCCAGCAGTGGGAACGCATGATACGGCTCCCCTTCGCGCTGCAATGTTCCGTAGTGAACGAACTGTTCGCTTAAGGTGAGCAGGAGGCCCGAAGTGGATTCACCGCGCGCGTTGGTAGCCCGGTAGATTGCACAGAGTTCGCAGGCTGGCGCAGGCTTCTCGACCGCGGCCCCAAGGAGAGCGCAGCAAAAAACTGCTCTGCCGCTCTGCAAAAACAACCAGTTGTGACTTCGCATTTGATTCGCTCCATTATGCCCGCGGCCATTCCTCACTGTCGAGTCTCGTCCAAAAAGTAGCATCAAGGTAACGAGATTCTGATCTTTGAGAGGTGATCTGGTGACCTTCATTCCGAAGGGATTGAGGTCCTAAGCGGATTTTATCGTCTTTGGCATTCCATTTTTGAAACTTGGGTACTCTCGATGTTCCAGAAAAACGGTTCGAATTCCCTAAATCCATTGCAGATTTGCTTTCGATCTCCTACTATGGGCCAAAGTTCGATGACGCTGCCCTGATCGCCAGCCCCTAGCCTTAGAATCGATTATGTTTCAGACATTCGGAAATCTTTTCAACCGCACGCCCCCGCAAAAGGGTATGCCTGCTGTCCGTGAACCCTCGTCCTCTTCTCCAATCCAGCGTTCCGACGATGTGCAAAAGCGGGAGAGCTTTGCCAAAATCTTTCGCTGGCGTCTGCCCGAGGGGCAAAGCGAGGCCCCCGAAACGGTCGAAATCGTTGGCTCATTTACACGCTGGCAGAAGGTCCCCTTGCACCGCGACAGCGTCCTTGATGCCTGGCATGCCACGATCCATCACATTCCTGGAAAGAAAACTCACCACTACATGCTGCTGGTGGATGGCAAACCGGCTTACGACAAAAGCTGCGATGGCCTGGCAGTTCCTCATGGACCGGAAGAGGAGCACTTCCAATTAATGACCGACAAAGGCCCCCGCGTCCTCATGCTCTTTTCCCAGACAAAGTAGCTTAGCGTTCCACTCCGAACACGAGATCATAAACACCTTTTGGATGCGTTCTGCTGCGCCTATCCGTACCTCCATCATCGACGCCATCGATAGGATGCCAGCAACAAGGAGCAGAACGATTCGTCGGGCGCGTCTTCGAACTGGATCAACGTATTTTCGCCGCTTCGCGTTCACCGGGGAGAGTGCCTACACCATCAATCCGATTAATCGCCTCGGCAACTCGTCCATGCGATTCTTTACAAACTTCCCTCTTTCTCTTGAAGGCTCATCCATTCCGACTTCCGGCGTGATCTTGAAGACCGGTTCGTCTATCGTTCCTGTGTAGGCCATGAATATCCTCGCCCAGACCGAGCAAGTGATTACCGACCGTGAGCTCCTCCAAACGGGGCAGGGGATTGTCGTGGGCGTCTCCGGAGGAGTCGATTCGATGGTTTTGCTCCAACTCCTCAACAAACTATCGAAAACCTATCACCTGATCCTTCACGCGGCGCACTTGAACCACCAGCTCCGGGGTCGCAGCAGTGACGCCGATGAAAAATTGGTCCGCGATCAATGTCGAAAACTCAAGGTCAACCTCACTGTCGAGAGAGCCGACGTTCGCGCCTTTGCCCGGAAACAGAAACTGTCCATAGAAATGGCTGCTCGCCAACTTCGTCATGATTTTTTCGCCCGAGTCGCACGTAAGCGGAATATCCACACAATTGCCTTGGCCCATCACGCCGATGACCAGGTGGAACTCTTTTTCCTGCGGTTGCTCCGCGGAACCAGCGTCGACGGACTGGTGGGAATGGATTGGAGCGGCCCCTCACCGGCGGCTGAGAAATTAACGATTGTCCGTCCACTCTTAGCCTTCTCAAAGGGCGACCTGCTGGACTACGCCCGCTCCGAAAAGCTTCGATTTCGTGAAGACCGAACCAATCGCAGCCTGGATATCTTGCGCAACCGTGTGCGTCGTGAACTGATCCCGTTGCTGCAAAAGCAGTATCAACCCGCGATCCGAACAACCGTCATCCGCTTCATGGAAATCCTGCGCGCCGAATCGCACTTCGTCGATTCAGCCGCCGCTCAAGCCACGGTGTCCATCGGACATGAACCAGCAAAAACCACGAACCCCGGCCGCCCTGTTCCCCCTCTCCCCAAGGGAGAGGGCCGGGGAGAGGGGGAAGGGACCGTCCAAATGCCGAGCGCCGCGATTCTAAGCCCGAGTTCCCCACAATTCGATGACCTCCCGCTCGCCCTGCAGCGCCGTCTTCTGCACAAACAGCTCCTTGATCTCCGTTTACAACCAAATTTCGACCTGATCGAACAACTGCGGCAGCTCCAGGAAACACCGATCATGCTCGAGCCTCAGCTCGTGATAAAACGCGATCCTTCAGGCCGGCTGGCGGTCCAAAGATTGGCAAAACCATCATTTAACGGCCAAGAACTCGCGATCTGCCTCGTCGCTGGCGCTGGCAACTTGCATTTCTCCGGCATGACCCTTCACTGGACAATCATTCCAGCGGCCCGCAACGCTCCCAAAGCCCTCAAATCAGCCCCGGGCGTAGAATTATTTGACGCCGACAAGATTGGCCCTTCTATTGTGTTGCGCCACTGGCAGCCAGGAGACCGGTTTCAACCGATTGGCCTGCCGCGGCCCACAAAGTTGCAGGATTTATTCGTGAATCTGAAGATCCCACGCCAGCAACGGCATAACTTGCTCCTTGCGGCAACTCCTGCCGATGAGATTGTTTGGGTAGAAGGGCTTCGCATCTCGGAGCGCTTCAAGCTCGACAACGCCACTGTAAGGCGGTTGAAATGGACTTGGCATCGTGTCTAGGCAGTTTTATTGCAACTAGGTACGGCCAGTGCTACTTTTGCCCCGAATAGCATTAACTTAGTACCAAATGCCCGAAGAGAATCGTAACGATAACAGAAACGGAAAGAAGAGCGGCGAGTTCAAGGTTCCACCGCGCACTTATATCCTCTGGATTGCCATCCTGGGGGCCATTCCGCTTCTCATGTTTTTCCGCAACAATGCCGGTCCTTCCGGGGAGACCGTTTCCCAGGCCTACTTTGAAGAACTGGTTGATTCCAATCGCATCACCAAGGCGATCATCATTCTTGGCCCTCCTGGCAATTCCACTCTGATCCTGGGAGACGTTTCTGGTAAGTACCTCAAGACTGACGCCGACGGCAAAGAGGTCGAGGTTCCCTTCAAAGCCAAGATTCCGCTTTACCCTGGCCTCCAGGAGCGCGTCTTTAAGACTCGGCGCTTTGAGGTCAAAGAGGCCAACACTGTCTTGCTCGGACTCCTTTATAGCGTCTTTCCCATCCTGGTTATTGGTTTGTTGATTTGGTTCTTTTTCATCCGCCAGATAAAGATGGCTGGAAAAGGCGCGCTCAGCTTTGGCAAGAGCAAGGCCCGCATGCTCAGCAAAGAGAAGAACAAGACCACCTTTAAGGACGTGGCTGGCGTCGAAGAGGCCAAAGAAGAAGTTTCTGAGCTCGTTGAATTCCTCAAGGATCCCAAGAAATTCCAGAAACTGGGTGGCCGCATTCCCAAGGGCATTCTCATGATTGGCGCGCCTGGAACCGGTAAGACCCTCCTCGCGAAGGCCATCGCCGGGGAGGCCGATGCCGCCTTTTTCAGCATCAGTGGTTCAGACTTTGTAGAAATGTTCGTCGGTGTCGGCGCGAGCCGCGTCCGCGACATGTTCGAGCAGGCCCGCAAGAACACGCCCTGCCTGATCTTTATCGACGAAATCGACGCGGTCGGCCGCAGTCGTGGCCATGGGTTGGGTGGCGGCAACGACGAACGCGAGCAGACCCTCAATGCGCTGCTCGTCGAGATGGACGGATTTGATACGCAGGAGGGAATCATCATCATTGCAGCCACTAACCGCCCTGACGTTCTCGATCCTGCTTTGCTGCGCCCGGGTCGCTTTGACCGCCAGATAACCGTCAACCTGCCTGACGTTCGTGGCCGTGAAGCCATTCTGAAGGTGCACGCCAAGAACGTGAAGCTCGATCCTGGCGTCGACCTGGCCGTCATCGCCCGCGGCACACCCGGCTATTCCGGCGCCGAGCTGGCCAATTTGCTCAACGAAGCCGCGCTTTTAGCCGCACGCACGGGCAAGAAAGCGGTCGGTATGCCCGAACTCGAGGAAGCGCGCGACAAAGTGCGTTGGGGCCGCGAACGCCGCAGCATGGCGATGACCGATGAAGATAAGAAATTCACCGCCTGGCACGAAGCTGGCCATGCCTTGGTCAACGTGATGCTCAAACACACGCACCCATTGCATAAGGTTACCATCATTCCACGCGGGCAGGCGCTCGGCGCCACCATGTATTTGCCCAAAGACGATGTTCTCAACCGCAAGCGCAAGGAGATGTTGGACATCATTGCAGTCACCATGGCGGGCCGTATCGCCGAAGAAATCGTCTCCGAAGATATCTCCACCGGCGCGACCGGAGATATCCAGCACGCCACTCAGCTCGTGCGCGCGATGGTTTGCCAATGGGGCATGAGCGATAAGCTCGGCATGGTCCAATATGGCGACAACAACGAGTTTATCTTCCTTGGCCGCGAAGTCAGCCGCAGCAAGGATTACAGCGAACAGACCGCCCAGGACATCGATAACGAGGTCAAGCGCATCATCGACGAAGCCTTTCGCCGCGCCAAAGAGATCATCGATGGCAACCGCGAAAAGCTGGAGATGATTGCCAATTGTCTGCTCGAATACGAAACCCTCGAAGGTTTCCAGGTCGAAGAGATCATCCGCACCGGCAAGTTCACTCCGCCCCCGCCGCCACCCGATGTCTCTGCCCCCACCGGGGCGCAGGCCGCTACGCCATTGCCCGAAGTCATCAAGCCGATTCCGCCCAAGATCAACCCTGGCCTCGGCTCCCCAGCGCCGGCTACTGCGTGATTTCGACCGTGCGAAGCTCTTAAGCAGCCAAAAGAATGCTGGGCTGTTGGCGGGCGAGATCAAGGAGCCGCAGGGCAGCCCCGGATGGCTTGCGTTTGCCTTGCTCCCAACTCCGCGCCGTCGCAAGGGGGACATTCAAGAGAGCCGCAAAAACCGGCTGACTCACGTTGAGCTTCTGGCGAATGCCCGCAATATCTTTCGGCCTGATACTTTTGACGCGGGAAGGAAGAACGAGTTTGGTCGTGCGCATCGTAAGCTTTTGCTTTCCTTCGAGATGGTCGGCGTGACCTCTTAGGCTCTGAAGGAGCAGATCTGGGTCGAATTCAATTTCCTTGAGCGAACGAGTTCTTGATTCTTTGGACTTCATGTTTGATCGCTTTCATTTTCGCGGACGGAATGTTTTCCATCTCGCCTTTCGTATAAACGAAGTACAAAATGATTGCGCCTTCGCGAGGAAACCATGAATAGAGAATCCTTGCGCCAGCGCTTTTTCCACGGCCTGGCAGAGACATCCTGATCTTTCTGAGGCCACCGGTGCCTTTCACCAACGGTCCCTTTTCCGGGTTCGCAGCCAGTTCATTTTGAAATTTCCGGTACGCTTCATCATCCACAAGCTCCAGCACAAGCTTTGTAAAGATTGGCTGTTCAATAAACAGCACTGTTCGAGTATAATACATTGTACTATCTTTTCAAGAGCTTTGTCTTGAGCCTGAATTTATTTTACCGTAGTGCTTTCTCTCACGCGCGGACGTATGCACAGCACGAGCGCTACTGCAATGGCCGCTGCACCCGCGAAAATGCCAAACACCGCGGGCAGTGGCACATGATGATCACGCAACGCGCCAAAACCCCAGTCGGCAAACCCGCCGCAACTGATGCTGACCAGGTTCATAATGCCGTAACCGGTCGCACGTAAGTGCGGGCGGGCAACCTGGCAAAGGATCGGCATATTGTTGGTGTCAAAGAACCCCCAGCCCAGCCCAAACAAAACCAGAAATCCAACCGCCATCCCAAGGGATTCGGCCATGCCGACCCCCAGCAAAGCGGGAACCAGGAAGCTCACGCCGATAGCGCTGATGAAAATTCGCCCCCGCTCCGATTGTCGCATCCAACGGTCTGCCAGCCAGCCGCCAGTCAAACCGCCGAGAATTGTCGCGATGTTGACATAGAGCGTGGCGGAGACGCCCGCTTTCCCCTGGCCGATGCCGAAGCGCTGCTTGAGAATAGCAGGCATCCAGTCTTTCACGATCCAGCCAGCCAACGCGGGCAGAGTGAAGTAAAGCACAAGCAGGATGAATGAACCATTGCTCAGCAGTTCCCGAAACGCCGAGAAGGGAGAGGCCGGTCTAGTAGTCGGTGCATTGTCGGTGCGCTCCGGATTACGCAAAAGAAGCAGCAGGGGGATGGCGTAAATCACTCCTGCCAATCCGCACGCTCGAAAGGCTGCTCGCCATCCAAGGGTCGGATCGTCAGCCATATAGCCGCTAAACCCACCGACCATTACACCCACGTAGATGGCTGTTTGATGGATCCCCACCGCGCGCGAGCGAGTTCCACCCATGTGGAATTCTGCGATGAGCGCCAAAGCTCCTGGCATGTAGAACGCCTCGCTAATCCCCATGAGCGCCCGCGTGAAAAGCAGTTGATCAAATGTATGAACCTGTCCCGTCATCCATGTGACCGCCGACCACACAAAAAGACTGCCGGCAATCACAGCGCGGCGGCTAAAGCGGTCTGCAATATATCCTCCGAATGGACTGAGGGCAGCGTAGACCCATTTAAAAGCCGCCGGTAAAAATCCCCAGTTCGCCTCCGTGCCGATGCTCGAAATGTCGTGCATCACCGAGAACTTCATCGCCGCCAGCATTTGGCGATCGAGATAATTCAAAAGCGCCACCGGCCAAAGCAAGGCCACGACCGTCCAGGCGTAGGAGGAAGCCGAGCGCTGGGCCGTCACAGAAAATGTCTCCTGCTACGAATCCGTTTCGCCAATTCCATGCGCAGAGCTCTTCGTCCGGGGAGTTGCCTCTCCCTCAAATGCCAAGACGTTCCGCAAGCCGTTCTCGCACCATTTGGAGCTCTGGGGCAGTGAGTTCGCCCAATCGCCGCTCCAACTTCACGGCAGCAACGGTCGCGACTCGCTGAACGTCGAAAGCTCCTTCGGAATTAAGAAACGATTTCTGAATGGCAACCTCCCAGCGACTCCCTCGAAGTGCGGTGGTATGGGCGAGCACGGTGAAAACGTTCAATTCATTGGCGGCGCTTGGTGTAAGAATGAGACATGGACGAACCTTGGCAGCCATTCCCAAGTCTGTCACCCAAACCTCACCCGGTTTTGCGACGGCCATTTTCGGCCTCCTGTTTGTCCATATCCTGGAACATCGAGTCAGCCGCCTCGTGGAGGAAAAGCAGCTCGTCTTGCCGTTCTAGTTCGCGCAAGCGCTGCTGAAGAGCCAGACGCTCCTCTGGTTTGAGTTTGGGAAGCTCACTCATTATCTCCGCCAGGCTCATTAGTCAAAAAACTACCGCTCGTGCGCCCCCTTGGCAAGCCGAGGGTTTGGAAGCAGTTTATTGGGTTTGTTCGTACGTGTCTTTGCCATCGGTCAGCCATTCCAGGTTGAATCGTGCCAATGTCAGATAAGCGGGCCGATTGGTTCCTCGTTCGTACAGACAGAGGATCGTTCCGTCGGACAAAACCGCCAGATCGCTGTAACCGCTGTAGCCTGGCTCAAGAGCTTTGTTTACCGGCCACGTTTTCGCTTCGTCATAGCTCAATTTGATCGACAGATTCTTCCGGTCGCGTCTGACCGTGGCATTTCCACCCGCGCGGTTTCCGTTGTCGGGATTCGAAAAGACGATCCGGTTCTTGCGCGGATGTTGCGATACTCGTGTGATGCTCGCCATGCAAACCGGGTCTGGCAGTCCCTCATCGAATGTCGGCCTCGACCAATGCGTTACCCCATCCGGACTGGTCGTGACAAGCCGCCGACAAACCTTTGATTCGGTGCGCACGTTGAGCATCACGCGCCCGTCGGCGAGTTCAACTGCCATCGCTTCATTGGGAAATACCCATTCCGGAGTATCCGGCGCGGCGATTGCACCGCTTTCCCAGCTCTTGCCTCCGTTGTCACTGAAGATGGTCGCGCTGACCGAGGGCCGGTGCGCGCCTGCTCCTGTGCCCAATGAAATCCATACTGGAACAATGAGTCGTCCATTCTTTAATTCGATGCCGTGCCCGGGGCCTGTCGCCAGAACCTTCCAATCGTAAAACTTTCGGAACCCCTTAAACGCGTCGGTAATCTCTCGCCCTTTGGACCAGGTGACGCCGTCATCGTCACTCCTCTGATAGAAGCAGCGCATATACTCGAAGCAAAAAAGAAAGTGAATGGCCCCATCGCGGTCAGCAATCGCCACCGCGTTGTTGTAGGTCAGTTCATGCGGGTTGACCCGCTCATTTCCGATAATCAGCGGGTTCTTTTTCTTTGGGCCCGGGATATCCGCAATCTTTTGGCGGGGTTCCCAGGTTTTTCCACCGTCAATCGAGCGGCGTGTCATGATATCAATGGCGCTCCAATCACTTCCCGAACGCCGGGCTTCGCAATAGGCAAACACTGTGCCTTTCCTGGTTATGATCAGCCCCGGAATCCGATAGATCCCATAGCCCTCCTTGCCCGCCTCGAAAACGTCAAACCGCTCCAGCAAAGATTCAGCCGCGGAAGCCGCGACAACAAAACTGGCGACACCGATGTGGACTAACAACGCCTTCATAGATGGCCAGATGTAATTGATGACTAAGCGTGACGCAAGGCTTGGCCGCCGTGGCTTTCTCCTCTTGACGCGTCCATGCGAGGTCTTGACGATTGGTCGATGATCCGCTCAGGCATGACGCTCGCGCCATTCAGCCAGGATCTCAATCGCTTCTTGCTGATCCTGAAAAAGCCCGCAGCTAAGTCGTACAAGGTCGCTTGGGGGTCCGAATCAAAAACATACTCATCAACCGAGCTGGCTCGTGGAGTAAACCTCGCGCAGGATTTTCCGGTCAACCCGTTTTGGCCCGCATTCCGCAAGGTGGACGAGGCCGTTGCCACGAAACAGGCTTACGAAACAAAACAAATCAAGCAACTTTTCCGCAGCCAGGAGGCCAGGACGAACATGGAAGCCCTAGTCGCAAAATCGGAGGAAGAGCGTGCGTCTCTCGTCGCAAAAATTCGTGAGGCGTTCACCCCCGTGACGCACACGATTCGAATTGAACCTTTGTAGCGGAAAGCACGGGAAAACGCGCGAAGCTATTTAGGCTTGTCGCCCGGGTCGTCAATCCCAACCAGCTCAATGTCGAAAAGAAGCGTGCTGCCCGGAGGGATTCCCGGGCGTCCGCCATCGCCATAGGCCAGGTCCGACGGGATGAATAATTGCCACTTGGATCCCATAGGCATCATCAACAAAGCCTCAGTCCACCCTTTGATGACTCCTCGAACAGGAAATTTTCTGGGTTCGCCGCCCTTGTAGGAGCTATCAAACTCGGTCTTATCGATCAGCGTCCCGCGATAGTGAGCAATAACAGTGTCATTACTCGTCGGGATTTTGCCTGTCCCTTGCTTGAGAATCTTGTACTGCAACTCGGCGGATGGCCCGTCAGGGGAGACCTTTACCATTTTGGTCTTCACCTCTTTGTCGTTCTTCTTGTTCTCGGCCAGGAAGGCATCTCCATCCTTCTTGTTTTTTGCGCCGAGCTCTTTGTTCTTCTCCTGCATTTGGCGCTGCTTTTCCTGTAGCAGTTTCTGCTGATCGGCGCGCTTGGCTTGCATTTGGGAGCGAAATTCATTCATCGCTTCGGTGGCTTCCTGCTCATTGAGCAAAGGCTTGCCCCCTGAAACTACCGCCTTAATCCCTGCCGCCAGGGCATCCGGGTCAAGGTCGATCAGCGTATTTGTGATGTTTCTGCCGATATCCATTCCCAGCCCGTAGCTCAATTTTCCCTTTGGCGTTTTGATTACCGCCGCGTCGTCCGCGGAAAACCCCGAGTAAGTCAACGCCACGCTGAGTCCCAATATGAATGCTAATTTCATTAATTGCTTGTGTCTTGCATCTCCCTTGGCGCCGAAACCATTTCGCCGCGCAGGTAACGCGTTCAACCGCTCGACCAAACTAACTTCCCGCCGAATCGAGTCAAGGCCAACATCGCCCCAGTAAGCTGCCTTTTTCCGCCCTCAGCCCCATCACGGATCACGCATCACGGATCACGCATCCCGCCCCCACCTTCGCTCTGGCGGCGCAAACAATGGCGTGCTATCAATCTCTCACGCTGCATGCCAGCGGCCATCGGGCGACATCACATGAAAAATGAAGCTTTGCACATTGGGATGAAGGTCCGCCATCCTCAATACGGGATTGGCACCGTCAAAACCATTGCCGAACACACCGCCGATATTCGCTTCGAGGACGGCGACCGCACGATCTCTCCGGAAGCGAGCGACCTGCAGCCGGCTGAGGCGCAGGTTGCAGTAACGGGGCTCGATCAGCCTTTATCGGTCTTCGTCAAGGAGCTGGTCCGAGCCACCGTCGATGAGCTTGGACTGGTTAAGCCCGAGTCGGTGGTCGAACAGCTCGGCGCCCGCTGGCACAAAGGCCGCGTGATGCTGCATCCAGCCGATTCCTCGCTGCAACCCAAAGAAGTTCCGCTCGATGTCTTTTTTCACAAAATCGTCATGATTCGAAACAACCTTCGCGTCCTCGAGCAAAAGATCAATGCCCACCCCCAATTGAGCGACGCCGAAAAGGTCGAAATGCAACAATACATCACGCGGTCCTACGGCTCCATGACCACGTTCAATATCCTGTTCAAAAACAAAGAAGATCAGTTCGGAACCTGATCGCTTGATAGGTTCGTCGTTGCAAACTCCAGCTCTTGCCAGTTAACTTCTCTCTCCGGTTCCTGGAACACTGATATGATTCGCGATACCATTTCGGAGATCGAAGCCAGGCTCAAGAATGCCGCGTCCCTCACTGACGACTCCAGGCGCGAACTCACCGAGCTCCTGGCCAAACTCAAAACTGAGATCACAGAACTCGCCCGCACAGATGCCGACCGCGCCGCGAGCATCGCCGGCTTTGCCCAGACATCCACGCATGAGGCCACACGGTCGGAGAAAAACCCGCAACTGCTTCAGCTTTCGATTGACGGACTTTCAGCTTCCGTGGACGGCTTCGAGGAGTCACATCCTCAATTGGTCCAGCTCGTCAATCGCATTTGCACTACCCTCGCGAATCTGGGTATCTAGCCGCAGCGGGTTCTCGTCCTCGATTCGGCCGAAAAACCGAGGACGAGCGCGAGTACCTGCCGAAATAACGATTGCGCCGAAGAGCGAGCTACTTCACATTAGCATGACTCATCCTGGAGAGATGGCTGAGTGGTTTAAGGCACACGCCTGGAAAGCGTGCGTAGCTAAACACTACCGAGGGTTCGAATCCCTCTCTCTCCGCCACTCCGCGGTTCTCGGCGTTTCCTTGTCTTCTTTGCGGACTCTGCAGTGCAATGCGTGAGAGTCATTTACTTTCGTGACCATTTTGCTTCGGCGGCAGCGCGTCCTCGTACACAACACCCGCCGACCGACCAGAGCGGTTCAGACAGTCTCCAGCGGCTGCACCAATGGTTTTAACGCAAAGGCGCAAAGACGCTAAGACGCAAAGATTAGCTTCAGGTACTGACGATTGAAACTTATCGGGTTACGAGCCATTTTTAATCCATTTGTTCTTTGCGCCTTTGCGTTAAAAATCGTGACTCGGGAGAGATGCGTCTGAGGCCACGGGCATCCCGATCGGTTGTGGATATTGTTCAAAGCTAAAAAACGCTAGCCAATTTAGTGTAACAGATTGCAACTTCTCCTTGGCTTTGGAAGCATGTGCCATCCCTCATCGGGTCATAGATGAAGCGCGCGCGAGGAAAATCGAAGAAGAAGCCGGCGCAAACGAAGGCGTCGGCTGCTCAAGTGCGTCAAAAATCTGAACCAGCAGGACCTTGTCCCGTAGTCGCCCTTGGCGCGTCTGCTGGAGGTTTGGAGGTTTTTCAACAATTTTTCGCGCACGTGCCCGCAGATACGGGATTCGCCTTCGTCCTGATCCAGCATTTGGATCCCAGTCACGAGACCCTCATACCTGAGCTGTTGACCAATTACACCACCATGCCAGTGCAGCGCGTGACCGAGCCTGTGCTGGCCGAACCGAACAAAGTTTATGTCATCCCTGCGAATGCTCTTTTAGGCATGGAAAAGTGCATCCTCAATATTCGCCGTCCCCCAAACTCGCCAGCAGATCGGATGGCGATCGATTTTTTTCTCGGATCAGCCGCCGCGGACCAGGGGGAAAACCTGGTCGCAGTTATCCTCTCCGGGATCGGCACTGATGGGACAAGCGGACTTAAAGCCGTCAAAGAACATGGCGGCATGACCCTCGCGCAATCATTGGAGACCGCCAAATACGATAGTATGCCCAGGAGCGCGATTTCGACCGGCCTGGTCGATCATGTTCTGCCGGTCGAGCAGATGCCCGCCCGAATTATCGAGTATATAGGGCACCTGCGCTCGCTGCAGCGCAAGAAGGGCGCCGTCGGCTTGCACGATGAAGTCGTCAAAGCCCTGCCCAGGATCATTCCAATCCTAAGAAGAAAGACGGGGCACGATTTCAGCCGCTACAAAGAGAGCACACTGGTTCGTCGGATTCAGCGCCGGATGCAGGTGCTCTACTTTGAATCAGCGAACAAGTACGTCGAAGGTCTCCAGCGCGACCTCAAAGAGGTCGACAACCTGTTCAAGGACCTGCTCATTGGCGTGACCCAGTTCTTTCGCGATCCCGAAGCATTCGAAGCCTTGGCCAGGAGCGTTATCCCGGAAATTTTTCGAGACAAGCGCGCAAACAGCCAGGTCCGTGTCTGGGTGACAGGGTGTGCCACCGGGGAAGAAGCGTATTCGATTGCCATCCTGCTGGCCGAACACGTGGCTCAACTCGAGAGCGTCCCGCAAGCGCAGATTTTTGCTACCGACCTGGATGATCAGGCGTTGGAGGTCGCCCGCAAAGGCGTTTACCCGGAACACATAGCCGAACAGGTCGCTCGGGATCGCCTGCAACGCTTCTTTTTAAAGCGGGGGTCAAACTACGAAGTGATACCGGAGATCCGCGAGATGTGCGTCTTTTCTCCGCACAACCTCATCAAAGACCCGCCTTTTTCGAGGCAGGACCTGATTTCCTGCCGCAACCTGCTCATCTACCTCGAAGCGGAGTTGCAACGCAAGCTCCTCCCGGTCTTTCATTACGCGTTGAACCCGTCCGGTTTTCTCTTCCTGGGCCCATCAGAAAACGTGGCCAGCCGCAGCGAATTGTTTCGCACGGTGGACAAGAAGCAGCGCATTTTTCAGCGCAAGCCGGCCATGTTGCGCAGTCCGCTTCAGGTTCCCATGATGGAGCCTGGTCGTGTCACCCGCTTGCATCCTGTGGTTTCGAGCCCAGTTCTCACCGCTGGCGCCAAAGAGCAGAACGTCGTGCGGACCATCGAGCGCGTGCTGCTCGAAGAGTATGCCCCCGCCAGCGTGATCATCAACGAGCAAGGCGAAATTGTTTACTTTTCGGGGCGAACCGGCAAGTTTCTTGAGCCGGCCGCCGGGGTTCCCAGCAATAAGATCATCAATATGGCCCGCCGCAGCCTCCGCCTGGAACTTCGCACCGCCATTCACCGCGCCCTCTCCACTCGCCAGGAAGCCGTCCGGGAGAATATCGCCGTCAAAGTCGGATCGGACATCCGCACCATCAACCTTATTGTTCGGCCATTGACTGAACTCGGCAAAGAAGTCGGCCTTTTTATTGTCCTTTTCCAGGAGTTGGTCCCGGCCACTGGCCCGGGCAATCTGCTGGTGGAAACGCAGCAGCTCGATTCGGAGAATCCCGTGGTGCAGCAACTCGAAAACGAGCTGCGGACTACAAAAGAGGACCTCCAAACCACCATCGAGGAACTCGAGACTTCCAACGAGGAGCTCAAATCGGCCAACGAGGAGCTGCTCTCCATGAACGAGGAACTGCAGTCAACCAACGAAGAATTGCAGACCTCCAAGGAGGAATTGCAATCGCTTAACGACGAACTGCAACGCAAGCTCGAGGAACTCGACAATGCCAACAGCGACCAGCAGAATCTTTTCCAAAGCACGCAGATCGCTACCATCTTTCTCGATTCGCAGCTCCGCATCAAAAAGTTCACCCCTTCTCTTAATCAAATGGTGCGGCTCAGCGAACGCGATCTCGGCCGCCATTTGCTGGACGCCGCTCCCGATTTGGCTCAGCCCGAAATCGTCGCCGAAATTGAGACTGTCCTCCGCACGTTGACCCCGCGCGAGCGGCAACTCCCGTTGGCCGGAGGCCAATTTTGGTCCATGGTTCGCATCATGCCCTATCGCGCGCTCGACCAGACAGTCCAGGGCGCCGTCATCACCTTTACCGATGTCACCGACTTGAAGCGCGCCCAACTGCAACGTGCCGAACTCGCCGCGATCGTGGAAGGGTCGCACGACGCCGTCATCGGAAAATCTCTCGAAGGGATTATCACGAGCTGGAACAGTTCGGCTGAGCGCATGTACGGCTACTCTGCCGCCGAAACAATCGGCAGCCCCATTTCGATGATCGTGCCTCTGGAACGTCAGCATGAGATCCCCCTTTTGTTCGACAAACTCAAACGCGGCGAACGGATCAAGTCCCTGCAAACCGAACGCATTACCAAGGCCGGCCAACGCCTCATTGTCTCGCTGACCCTCTCGCCGATTCACGATGCTCGCGGACGGATCGTTGGCATCAGCGGCATCGACCGCGACATTACCGAGCGCAGCAGCGCCGCGGCTCAAGAGCAGGAAAGGCTGAGCAAGCATGCCGAGGAATTGGAGAGGCAGGTCGCTGAGCGCACCCGCGTCCTGAAGGACACCGTGCAATCGCTCGAAGGTGTCTGCTACACGATTGCTCACGACCTGCGCGCGCCGCTGCGCACCCTGCAGGGCTTCACCCGCATTTTGCTGGAAGACTATGCGGGAGCCCTGGACAAAGAGGGCCGCCTCTACGCCGAACGTATCAGCGCGGCTGCTCTGCGCATGGATGCGCTCATTCGCGATCTGCTTGATTACGCCCGGCTGAGCCACCTGGAGCTGCCGTTGTCATCCCTTGATTTGGGTCACCAGGTCGAGCAGGTCCTGGCGCAACTGGCGCCGGAAATCGAGGCCAGGAATGCGGAGATCATTGCGCCGCCTCTGCCGCGTGCAATCGCCAACGAAACGCTTATCAACCAGGTATTCACCAATCTTTTGGCCAATGCGCTGAAATTCGTCGCTGCTGGCACCCCTCCACGCGTGGAGCTTCGCTCCGAAGTGAACGCTGGCCGGGTGCGCGTATTCGTAAAAGACAATGGTATCGGAATTGATCCCGCGCACCATGAGCGCATCTTCGGCCTCTTCCAAAGGCTGCACAAGGCCGACACTTACCCCGGCACGGGCATCGGTCTGGCGATCGTGCGCAAAGCCATGGAACGAATGTCCGGCTCGGTGGGCGTTGAGTCCAGGCCGCGGCAGGGGAGTTGCTTTTACATTGATTTGCCCGCGCCCACCTAGACGCCGGAAACTTTTCTTTTTCCAGATGCGGGCGATAGTCTTGATAGCAGTCTTTTAAAGACTGCTCTTATGCCACAACTGATCGTGAGACAAATCGAAGAAAAGGTCGTTAAAGGGCTCAAGCAACGGGCTGGCGAGCACGGCATTTCCATGGAAGAAGAGCACCGTCGTATCCTACGAGCAATGGCTATTCTCCTGTCGGCTTCAAAGGCCCAATCCTCTTCAACTTCGACATGAATTCCTCGAACGAAGGAACGCCTTTGCCATCTCGGCTTGAGAGCTTTGCCGCCACTTTATGCCAATGCTGTCGGCCCATCGTTATGATTTCGCTCCAATTTGTTTGGCTGGATTCAATTTCGAAAAAGAGCCGAGTCCTGTTATCCGTCCCAGCTTGCTCGTCAATTCCGCCGACATAACGGACAGTGCCCCAGGGAAGATCGATTTCATTGCAGCTCAGATACGGAACGCCCCCTCCAATATAGCTTCGCCAGCGAGCTTTTTGCTCCTGCTCATAAGCTAACGACGTGGTGCACCAATTGATTTGCGACGAAGGTTCGCAGCCTTCCTCGACCAATGTTGGCTCCAGTGGGTACCATCCGAATCCTGGAATATAGGCTTCAACAATAAAATGAGTGGCGACGGATTTAGACCGCGTTGGCGCGCCGCCCAGGATCCGACCTGGAATTCCGCATGAGCGAAGCAGGGCCGCGAGCAAGTTCGCGTTTCCCGTGCAAACTCCCCGGTAGCGCAACGCGTACAACGCCGTCTGGTTGGAATAACGCGGACCGTACGAATCAAGAGGCGACCGGATGGCCTCCGATTTTCGTAGACATCGTCGAATCACTTCCCGCACGTCCGTTGTATCACTGCGCAACTCCTTCGCCAGCGCCACAAACGCCGGGTCCGTACATTCGACACAAAAGGAGGGCGAAAGCCATTCTCCAGCCTCCCTGGGCCACCTCCTGGGAAATGGGATTTTGTCTGGCAGCTCTTTATAGCTCCGCGGCGAAACGAGAACTTTCGAACTCATCTGGACACGCACTCGCTCGTTTGTCGAACATGGTTCGATGGTGAAGATGGCAATGCGGTTGCCGTAATTGTCTTGGCTAAACCTCAGGTCGGAATTCTTTTGCGGCGGCTGTACTGATACTTGAAAATCAAGCGGAGTCTGGAACTGAGTCTCCAGCGGCAAAGCATGCTCAATATGAAACTTCGAAACGGCATTAGTGAAGCCCAGCGTAAACGCGGACTCGAGTTCGTAAATCCCGGACGATGCGGCGCTGATTGCGGTTGCTGTGGCAATAAGAAGCAGCAGAAGCTGGAACGCTTTCGCAACCTTTATCACGGTCGCCATCGTTCGGCATTAGGTCCTCGAAGTCAATCGAAGCTCCAGCCAACCTCCGCGGCGAATGTGAGTGCTCAGTCCACCATGGTTGGAATTTGGGTGATGCGCTCTACGTCACAGTGACACAGATAAATCCGTGCAAATCAGGCTTTGCCCCAACGCCGAATTACTTCGAGACTCTTCTCGACGGCTACTAACGGCGGGTAGAGGTCTTTCTCGTACTCCATAATGTACCATTCAGTGCCGCCAGTCGTCTCGCAGACATGGAAGATCTCCTTCCATGGCAGTTCATCTTCTTTATCTCCAATGATCGCATTCGGCTTCTTCTTCGAGTAGGGCTTCACATGGAGCGAGGCCACGCGACCTGGATGCTTATGGATAAACTTCATCGGATGCCCGCCTTCTGCCACTCCATTGCCGGTATCGAACTGGATTACCACATCTTTGCTGGCACGGTTGAAAAACGTATCCCAGGGCACTTCACCATCAGTCGGCTTGAATTCTACGTTGTGATTATGGTACCCGACCTTCATGCCGTGAGGCTTTGCCTTCCCGGCCACTTCGGTGAACACATCAGCGGCTTCCTGCCAGGTTTCGCGTGATTTGCGAAATTTCGCGGGCAAACTGGCCACAATCAGGAACTTGTTCCCGAGGGTTTCGTTGAACTCTATCGTCTTGGCCAGATTGTCTCCCTGGAGCGTATCGACTTGAATATGAGTG